>Ga0164242_10003072_pt1 | contig 19109 bp, 14 predicted proteins | sample OricomgcompostMG_FD_108783 | JGI IMG/M metagenome (GOLD analysis project Ga0164242, IMG submission 108783) | Miracle-Growth compost microbial communities from Emeryville, California, USA - Original compost - Miracle growth compost (MG) ... | reverse complement strand
GACGGTCAAGGGCCCCGCGGAGATGGATCGCGAACGCGCCCGACGTGCCGTCCGCGTGTGGTGTGCTTGGCTGGAACGCGGGAACAGTCGCGGGGGAAGGCCACGGTGCGGGAGCTGACGGTGAGGACACGAGGCGGAGCCGGGCGCGCGGCCCGGACGGACGACCCGGCACGAACGGACGACCCGGCGAGCGCGACCAGGCCGGCCGCGGGCGGCGCGCCCCGGACGGCCGCGCCCCCGGAACGGACGACCGCGGCGGCGGCAGCCGCCCGGACGGATCCCGCGGCGGCGCGGATGGCCGCGGCGGCCTGCGTCGCCCGTCCGGGGGCAGGGCGCCGCCCGGCCCGGCGGCGCGGCGCCGTACTGTGCGCCACCGCCCTGACCGCGGTCCTCCTCGCGGCCGGCTGCTCCTCGGGCGGCCCGGCCAGGGACAACCCGTTGGCCCAGCACCCCTCGTCGGGTACGGCCACCGCCTCCGGCCCCGGGCACGGCGGTCCCTCGGCGAGCGCCGCCCCCACCGCCACGCCGTCCGCCGCCCCCGCGAAGGGCAGCGTCAAGGTCGACGGCACCGTCGCGTCCGGCCTGACGGCCCCCTGGGGCCTGGTGCAACTCCCGGACGGCGACCTGCTGGTGAGCGAGCGGGACTCCGGGACGATCGTCCGCGTCGACCCGGACAAGCACACCGTCGCCAAGGTCGGCATCGTGCCGGGCGTCACCCACACCAAGGGCGGCGAGAACGGCCTGCTGGGCCTGGCCCTCTCGCCGGACTTCGGCAGCGACCACATGGTGTACGCGTACTTCTCCACCGACTCCGACAACCGGATCGCCCGCCTGCTCTACGACCCGTCACGCCCGGCCGGCGAGCAGTTGGGCGCCCCGGACACGATCCTGCGCGGCATCCCCACCGGCACCCTGCACAACGGCGGCCGGATCGCCTTCGGGCCGGACGGCGACCTGTACGCGGGCACCGGTGAGACCGGGCAGCGCGCGCTGGCGCAGGACGCGTCCTCGCTGGGCGGCAAGATCCTGCGGATGACCCCGGACGGCCGGCCGCCCTCCGACAACCCGACGTCCGGCTCGCTCGTCTACTCCCCCGGCCACCGCAACGTCCAGGGACTGGCCTGGGACCCGGCGGGCCACCTGTGGGCGTCGGAGTTCGGCCAGGACACCTGGGACGAGCTCAACCTGATCGTGCCGGGCGGCAACTACGGCTGGCCCGACGTCGAAGGCATCGCGCACCACAAGGGGTTCATCGACCCGATCGAGCAGTGGCACACCGACGACGCCTCCCCCAGCGGCATCGCCTACGCCGCCGGGTGCATCTGGATGGCCTCGCTCAAGGGCGAGCGGCTGTGGCGGATCCCGCTGAACGGCACGAAGGCCGCGGCGGCCCCACAGGCGTTCCTCACCGGCACGTACGGGCGGCTGCGCACGGTCGTGGCCGTCGACGACCACACGCTGCTGCTGACCACGAGCAACACCGACGACCGAGGCACCCCGCACTCGGGCGACGACCGCATCCTGAAGCTGACCGTCCACTGAGGAACTCCGCCTCGGTCCTTGCGCGTTGCGTTGCCGCCGCTCACTCGGCGGCGGCGAGCAGCAGCAACCGGTGGGCGACGGCGGCGGCCCCGGTCCGTCCGGCCGGCGCTCAGCCCGGGGTGCGGGAGGCCCGGGGAGCGGCCCGGCGCAGGGACACCGGGGAAGTTCCGGTCCTGGCCGGCGGGGTCTGGGGGACGTCCGCCCGCATCCGCACGGCCGCCGCGCGCCCGGTCCGCCCGGCGGGAGCCGACTCCCGCCCGGCCGCGACGCGGGCCGGCACCCCGGCCGGAAGGGACGTACCGAGGGGAACCGGCGCGCCGGCCGGCCCCGGCCGGTTGCCGGGGACCGCCGGGACCGGCGCCTGCGCGGGCGCCGCCGGGCCCTCGATGCCCAGGCGGGGCAGCCGGCGGTCCAGCCACTTCGGCAGCCACCAGTTCGCCGGCCCCAGCAGGTGCATCAGCGCCGGCACCAGCAGGGTGCGCAGGACGAACGCGTCCAGGGCGACCGCCGAGGCCAGGCCGATGCCGAACATGGCGATCACCCGGTCGCCGCTGAGCACGAAGGCCAGGAAGACGGCGATCATGATGACGGCCGCGGAGTTGATCACCCGGCCGGTCTCGGCCAGGCCCACCCGGACCGCCCGCCGGTTGTCGCGGGTGGCGCGCCATTCCTCGTACATCCGGCTGAGCAGGAAGACCTGGTAGTCCATGGAGAGTCCGAAGAGCACCGGCACCATGATCACCGGCAGGAAGGGCTCGATGGGGCCGGCCCGGCCCAGGCCCAGCTGCTCGCTGCCCCAGCCCCACTGGAAGACCGCGGTGACGACCCCGAAGGAGGAGCCGACGGCCGCTACGTTCATCACCGCGGCCTTCAACGGGATGCCGAGCGAGCGGAACGCGCACATCAGCAGGACGCAGCCCAGGCCCACCACGCAGCCGACGAACAGCGGCAGCTTGCCCACCACGACGCCGGCGAAGTCGTCGTAGCTGGCCGTGGCGCCGCCGACGTACACCTCCAGGCCGGTGCCGTGCTCGGCTGCCGGCAGCACCGCGTGGCGCAGGGTGCGCACCAACTGGGAGGTGGCCGCGGACTGGGGAGCGCTGTCGGGGACGACGGTGAGCACGCCGGTGGTGTGCGCCGGGTCGAGGACGGCGGTGCCCACGGACGCGACGCCGTGGGTGTGCCGGAGGGTCTGCGGCAGCTTCTCGAAGGCGCTGAGGGCGGCCGCGTCACCGGTGTGGGCGACGAGGGTCAGCGGGCCGTCGGTGCCGGGGCCGAAACCCTCGGCGAGCAGGTCGTAGGCCTTGCGAGTGGTGGAGGAGGCGGGGTCGTTGCCCTGGTCGGAGGTGCCCAGGCGCAGCGTGCAGGCGGGCAGCGCGAGCGCCAGCATCACCACGGCGGCGGCCCCGGCCAATGCCTTCGGGTGGCGCTGGACGAACGCGGACCAGCGCGCGGCCGCGCCCGTCGGCGTCTCCGGCCGGCCGCCGTGCTCCGCGAGGGAGCGCCGCTCGCGGCGGCTGAGCGCGCGCGGGCCGATGAACCCCAGCAGCGACGGCAGCAGCGTCACCGAGGCGGCCACGGTGAGCAGCACGGTCAGGGCAGCGGCGACGGCGACGCCGTTGAGGAAGCTCAGCCGCATCACCAGCATGCCGAGCAGCGCGACGCACACCGTGCCGCCGGCGAAGACGACGGCACGGCCGGTGGTGGCCACCGCCTGCTCCGCGGCCTGCTCGGTGCTCAGTCCCGCCTTCAGGCCGCGCCGGTGCCGGGTGACGATGAACAGGGCGTAGTCGATGCCGACGCCCAGACCGATGAGCATGCCGAGCATCGGCGCGAAGTCGGCGACGGTCATGCCGTGGCCGAGGAGCACGATGCCGGCGTAGGCGGTGCCGCAGCCGACCAGGGCGGTGGCGATGGGCACCAGCATCGCGGCGAACGAGCCGAACGCGAGCAGCAGCACCACGGCCGCAACGGCGACGCCGACCACCTCGCTGAGGTGGGCGCTGGCCGACTCGGTGGAGCCGACGGCCGCGCCGCCGAGTTCGACCTCGAGGCCGGGGCCGCGGGCGGCGGTGGCGGTGTCCACGAGCTGCTGGGCCTGGCCGCGGCTGATGTTCTCGGCGTCCTGGCCGTAGGCGACGACGGCGTAGGCGGTACGGCCGTCGTGGCTGATCTGGCCGGCGCCGGAGGGGCCGTAGGGGCTGGTGACGGAGGTGACGCCGGGCAGGTGGCGGGCCTGCTCCAGGACGGCGGTCATCTTCTGCTCGACGGCGGCGGCGCGGACGCTGCCGTGGTCGGTGCGCCAGACCACGGTGTCGGAGTCGCCGGCCTGCGCCGGGAACGCCTCGTGCAGCATCGTGGCCGCCTTGCCGGCCTCGGTGCCGGGCGCGTCGTACCGGTGGGAGTAGGCCGACCCGGCGGCGGCCGCGGCGGCGGTGAGGCCGAGCAGAACGGCCGCCCACAGCAGCACGGTGGCGAGGCGGCGGCGCAGACACCACCGGGCGAGAAGGGCCATGTGGCGGGCACCCCATTGGTAGACGGTGGCCCTACTGTGCCAAAAGAACGTGATCGTTTGCCGCTTTCGTGCTGCTCCTCACAAGTGTCCGGAAAACATAAAAGCGGCACCCCCGGGAAGGGATGCCGCCCTGGTGGCAGGCGGTGTGCGGGCACGCCGACGAGGGCGCCCGGGTCTGGCCCGGAACGCCCTCGCCGGTACGGCTGGAGCCCCGTGTCGCGTCAGCCCTGGAGCTTCTCCAGGACCAGCTCGCGCACCCGCTTGGCGTCGGCCTGTCCGCGGGTGAGCTTCATGACGGCGCCGATCAGGGCACCGGCCGCGGCAAGGTTGCCGCCGCGCACCTTGTCGGCGACGGCCGCGTTGTCCGCGATGGCCTGGTCGACGGCCGCGCCCAGGGCGCTGTCGTCGGAGACCACCTTCAGGCCGCGCCGCTCCACGACCTCCTCCGGCTCGCCCTCGCCGGCCAGCACGCCCTCGATGACCTGGCGGGCCAGCTTGTCGTTGAGGTCGCCGGCCGCGACCAGGGCGGCCACCCGGGCCACCTGCTGCGGGGTGATGGGCAGCGCCGCAAGCTCCGTGCCGGCCTCGTTGGCGTGCCGGGCCAGCTCGCCCATCCACCACTTGCGGGCCGCGGCGGCGTCCGACCCGGCGTCGATGGTGGCCACGATGAGGTCGATCGCCCCGGCGTTGAGGGCGGACTGCATCTCGTGGTCGGAGACGCCCCACTCCTTCTTCAGCCGCTCGCGGCGGGCCAGCGGCAGCTCCGGCAGCTCGGCCCGCAGCCGTTCCACCCAGGCCCGGTCCGGCGCGATGGGCACCAGGTCGGGCTCGGGGAAGTAGCGGTAGTCCTCGGCCTCCTCCTTGATCCGGCCCGAGGTGGTGGAGCCGTCCTCCTCGTGGAAGTGGCGGGTCTCCTGCACGATGGTGCCGCCCGAGGAGAGCACGGCGGCGTGCCGCTGCACCTCGAAGCGGACGGCACGCTCAACGCTGCGCAGCGAGTTGACGTTCTTGGTCTCGCTGCGGGTGCCGAACGCCGTGGTGCCCAGCGGGCGCAGCGACAGGTTGACGTCGCAGCGCATCTGGCCCATCTCCATCCGGGCCTCGGACACCCCCAGCGAGCGGATCAACTCGCGCAGCTCGGCGACGTAGGCGCGGGCCACCTCGGGGGCGCGGGCGCCGGCGCCCTCGATCGGCTTGGTGACGATCTCGATCAGCGGGATGCCGGCCCGGTTGTAGTCCAGCAGGGAGTGCGAGGCGCCGTGGATGCGGCCGGTCGCTCCACCGATGTGGGTGGACTTGCCGGTGTCCTCCTCCATGTGGGCGCGCTCGATGGCGACCCGGAAGACCTCGCCGTCCTCCAGCTGGACGTCCAGGTAGCCGTTGAAGGCGATCGGCTCGTCGTACTGGGAGGTCTGGAAGTTCTTCGGCATGTCCGGGTAGAAGTAGTTCTTCCGGGCGAACCGGCACCACTCGGCGATCTCGCAGTTCAGGGCGAGGCCGATGCGGATGGCGGACTCCACGCCGATCTCGTTGACCACGGGCAGCGCGCCGGGCAGGCCGAGGCACACCGGGCACACCTGGGTGTTGGGGTCGGCGCCGAGTTCGGTGGAGCAGCCGCAGAACATCTTGGTGCGGGTGCCCAGCTCGACGTGGACCTCCAGGCCCATCACCGGGTCGTAGGTCGCCAGGGCGTCCTCGTAGGACAGCAGGTCCGTGACGGTCACTTTTCGCTCTACCTCTTTCGTCCGCCCCGGTCAGGCAAGGGAGTCGTCGTCGGCCCGGCGCAGCTCGCGGACGAGCAGGATGATGCCGGTGGTCACCACGGCCGCCCGCAGGAGGGCGTCGACCAGCCGCAGCGTGTCGTCCTCGGCGCGGGCGGCGCGCACCTTCTTCACGGCGGTGAAGCCGCTGAACAGGGAGGTGCCCAGGGACAGGTACGTGCCGCCCCGGCCCTTCCCGCCGCCCTTGCCGTCGGACTTCCCGGTCTCGGCGGACTTGGCCGCCTTGGCGAACCTGTCGGTGCTCTTCTTGTCGGTGCTCACAGCTGCGGTGCCTCCTCAAGCAGCGGGTGGCCCCACTTCGTCACGAAGGCGGCCTCGACGGCGGCGCCGACCCGGTAGAGCCGGTCGTCCTGGAGCGCGGGCGCGATGATCTGCAGGCCCACCGGGAGACCATCCTCCGGGGCCAGCCCGCAGGGCAGCGACATCGCCGCGTTGCCGGCCAGGTTGACCGGGATGGTGCACAGGTCGGCCAGGTACATGGCCAGCGGGTCGTCCGCGCGCTCCCCGATCGGGAACGCGGTGGTCGGTGTGGTGGGCGAGACGATGACGTCCACCTGGGCGAAGGCCCGCTCGAAGTCGCGGGTGATGAGGGTGCGGACCTTCTGGGCCGAGCCGTAGTAGGCGTCGTAGTAGCCCGAGCTGAGCGCGTAGGTGCCCAGGATGATGCGGCGCTTGACCTCGTCGCCGAAGCCGGCCTCGCGGGTGAGGGCGGTGACCTCCTCGGCGGAGCGGGTGCCGTCGTCGCCGACCCGCAGCCCGTAGCGCATCGCGTCGAAGCGGGCCAGGTTGCTGGAGCACTCCGAGGGGGCGATGAGGTAGTAGGCGGCGAGGGCGTAGGTGAACGACGGGCAGGACAGCTCGACGATCTCGGCGCCCAGCTCCCGCAGCAGCTCCACGGACTCCTGGAAGCGCTGGACGACGCCGGCCTGGTAGCCCTCGCCGCCGAACTCCCTGATGACGCCGATCCGCAGGCCCTTGACGTTCCCGTTGCGGGCGGCCTCGACGACCGGCGGCACGGGCACGTCGACGGAGGTGGAGTCCATCGGGTCGTGGCCGGCGATCGCCTCGTGCAGCAGCGCGGCGTCCAGGACGGTGCGGGCGCAGGGCCCGCCCTGGTCCAGGGACGAGGAGAAGGCGACCATGCCGTAGCGGGAGACGCCGCCGTAGGTGGGCTTGACGCCGACGGTGCCGGTGACCGCGGCCGGCTGGCGGATCGAGCCGCCGGTGTCGGTGCCGATGGCGAGCGGCGCCTGGTAGGAGGCCAGGGCCGCCGCCGAGCCGCCGCCGGAGCCGCCGGGGATGCGAGTGAGGTCCCACGGGTTGCCGGTGGGGCCGAAGGCGCTGTTCTCCGTGGAGGAGCCCATCGCGAACTCGTCCATGTTGGTCTTGCCCAGGATGACGACGTCGGCTTCCTTGAGCTTCCTGGTGACCGTGGCGTCGTAGGGCGGCAGCCACCCCTCGAGGATCTTCGAGCCGACGGTGGTGGGGACGCCCTCGGTGGTGAAGATGTCCTTCAGCGCCAGCGGCACGCCGGCCAGCGGGCCCAGCCGCTCCCCGGCGGCCCGCTTGGCGTCCACCTCGCGGGCCTTGGCCAGCGCGCCCTCGCGGTCGACGTGCAGATAGGCGTTGACCTTCTCGTCGACCGCGTCGATGCGGGCCAGGTGGGCCTCGGCGACCTCGACGGCGGTGAGTTCGCCCGCGGCCACCTTGGCGGCGGTCTCGGCCGCGGTGAGCCTGATGATGTCCGTCATGGCGGTCAGCTCTCCTCACCCAGGATCTGCGGGACCTTGAAGCGCTGCTGCTCCTGCGCGGGGGCGCCGGACAGGGCCTGCTCGGCGGTCAGCGACGGCCGGACGGTGTCCGGGCGCATCACGTTGGTCAGGGGCAGCGGGTGGGAGGTCGGCGGGACGTCCTCGCCGGCCACCTCGGAGACGCGGGCTACGGCACCGATGATGTCGTCGAGCTGTCCGGCGAAGTGGTCGAGCACCTCGGCGGACAGCTCCAGACGGGCCAGCCGGCCGAGGTGGGCGACCTCCTCGCGCGTGATGCCAGGCATGCAGCGAACCTCTGGGGGTGAGTTGTCGTGTGTGGCCCCCAATCCTACGGCGGTCGCACCCCCGCCCCCCACCGCCTTCACCCGCCTGTGGACATCGCGGCCCGGCGGCCCCGCCCCGCGGTCAGGACGCGCCCGGGGTGGGGGCGGCGGCGATCGCCCGCCGGGGAGCGCCGTGGCCGCGGGCCCGCAGCCAGGCCGTGGCCTCGTCGGCCGGCATCGCCGCGGACACCAGCCAGCCCTGGACGGCGTCGCAGCGCATGTCCCGCAGCCGCTCCCAGGTCTCGTCGTCCTCGACGCCCTCGGCGACGACCATCAGCCCCAGCGAGTGGGCGAGGTCGACGGTGCAGCGGACGATCTCGGCGTCCTCGGTGTCGGCGCTGAGCCGGGCCACGAACGAGCGGTCGATCTTCAGTTCGCTGACCGGCAGCCGGCGCAGGTGCACCAGCGAGGAGTAGCCGGTGCCGAAGTCGTCCAGCGACATCCGCACCCCGTGGCCGGTGAGCCCGTTGAGGGTGTCGGCGGCCCGCTGCGGGTCCTCCAGCAGCACGTGCTCGGTGATCTCCAGCTGGAGCGCGCCGGGCGGCACCTGGTGGCGGGCCAGCCGGGCGGCGACGGCGCCGGCGAAGCCGGGGCTGCGCACGTCGCGCGGGGAGACGTTGACGGCCACCGGCACGTCCAGGCCCATCCGGCGCCAGCGGGCGACCTGGGCGAGCGCGGTGTCGAGGACGTACTCGGTGAGCCGGGGCATCAGGCCGGAGGTCTCGGCGATGGTGATGAACTCCTCCGGGTTGACCCGGCCCCGCACGGGGTGCACCCAGCGCACCAGGGCCTCCAGGCCGGCCACCCGGCCGTCGAAGCGGACCTTGGGCTGGTAGTGGAGCTCGACCTCGCCGGCGTCCAGGGCCCGGCGCAGGTCGCCGAGCAGGCCGAGCCGGTCGGGGGTGTTGGCGTCGCGGGCGGCCTCGTAGACCTCGGCGCCGCTGCGGTCCCGCTTGGCCTGGTACATGGCCACGTCGGCCCGGCGCAGCAGGCCCTCGGCGTCGGGCGCGTGGTCGGGGAAGACGCTGACGCCGGCGCTGGCCTCCAGCACCAGCGTCAGCCCGTCCAGGCTGAGCGGGGAGCCGAGCGCGGCGACCAGGGTGCGGGCGACGCGCTGGGCCCGGGTGGCCGAGCCGCAGCCGGGCAGCAGCACCGCGAACTCGTCGCCGCCGAGCCGAGCCGCCTCGGCGCCGCGCGGCAGGGCCTGCCGCAGCCGGTCGGCGGTCTGGAGCAGCAGCCGGTCCCCGGCCAGGTGACCGAGGGTGTCGTTGACCGAGCGGAACTTGTCCAGGTCGATGAGGATCAGCCCGACCTTCTCGGCGCCGCCGCGGGCCTCGTCGATCGCCGTCCAGGCCCGCTCCAGCAGCCACTGCCGGTTGGGCAGGCCGGTGAGCGGGTCGCGCAGCTGCTCCTCTGCGCGGGCGTGGGCGATCCACAGGGCGGAGTCCAGGGCGATCAGCGGCACCGAGAACAGCGGCAGCAGCACCGGCTCGCCGATGGCGACCACCAGGATCAGCGGGGAGATGCCGAGCAGGGCGGCACCGGCCAGGCCCTGCCGCAGCAGCGCGGTGCGGGCGACGGTCGGCAGACCGCCGCCGCGCGGGGCGAAGGCGGCCCACAGCAGCACCCGGGTGGCGAGGAGGTAGGCCAGGGCGGTGGCGGTGATCTCGGGCAGCGCCGTCCACGTCCAGGTCGCGGGCCGCCACGGCTGCTCGACGGTGGGGTGGTGGCCGCACAGCCCGAGGACGAGGACGGCGGCGCTGATGCCGAGGACGTCGACGGCGCCGTGCAGGACGGCCTGCCGCCAGCGGTGCCGTCGGGCCGCGGCGACCAGCACCACCACGGCGAGGCTGACCGTCACCGCCGGCGCCCAGCCGTAGAGCAGCAGCACCGCGAGCACGAGGGCGGCGCCGGATCCGATGCCGCCCCACCAGCGCTCGCGCCCCATCGCGACCAGGTGGCCGACGACGAGGCCGGTCAGCACGGCCAGTGACCAGCCCGCGGTGCCGTTCGGGAACGGGGCGTCGCCGCGAAGCAGCACCTCGGTGAGGACGGCGGCGAGGGCGGCCGCGGCCAGCGCGAGCAGCGCCAGGCGTGCCAGGGGCGCGGCCCGCACGGGGAGCACGGCAGCGGGCGTGCCGGCGGTCGCCGGCGGCGCCCCCGCGGCGCTTGCGTTGGCTTCCATGCCCGTTCCCTCTCACAGCCTGGTGGCACATCCGGGTGCCCGGGCAGGCCGGTGGGTGCCGCCTGGCCGCTGCGGTGTCGGTGCCCGGAGATGAGCACCCCTCAACAGTAGGCCGCGGCGGGGCGGCGCGGGCACCGATCGCCTCCCATTGCCGCAACGCGTTGGGCTGCTTCCAGCGGTGAACTCCCCTTCCGCTATGGGCCGATCGAGTGAATGTGTCGGCGTGTCAGGTCTGCGGGCGCGGCCGTCGCCGCCGGGCGTCTCATTCCGGTTCGCCCTCGCTTTCCGCGGGGTTCACCGCCAGGGCACGGGCCGCCTCCGGGCCCTGCTCCAGCAGGACGGCGAAACCCGCCTCGTCCAGCACCGGGACCTTCAGCTGGACCGCCTTGTCGTACTTCGAGCCCGGGTTGTCGCCGACGACGACGAAGCCGGTCTTCTTGGACACCGCGCCCGTGACCTTGGCGCCGCGGGAGGCCAGCGCCTCCTTGGCGCCGTCCCGGGTGTGGCCGGCGAGGGTGCCGGTGACGACGACGGTGAGCCCCTCCAGCGGCCTCGGTCCCTCGTCCGAGCCCTCCTCGGTGAAGTTGACCCCCGCTGCCTTCCACCGGGCCACGATCTCGCGGTGCCAGTCGACCTCGTACCACTGCTTGACGGAGGCCGCGATGGTCGGGCCGACGCCCTCGACGGCGGCGAGCCGCTCCTCCTCGGCGGTGAGGATGGCCTCCAGGTCGCGGAACTCGCGGGCCAGCGCCGCGGCGGCCACGGGACCGACGTGCCGGATCGACAGTCCGGTGAGCACCCGGGCCAGCGGGCGTCCCTTGGCCGCCTCAATGTTGTCCAGCATGGCCAGGGCGTTCTTCTTCGGCTCGCCCTTCTGGTTGGCGAAGAAGGTGACGATCTTCTCCTCACCGGTCTCCGGGTCCCGCTTGGGCAGGCCGGTGTCCTGGTCCAGCACATAGGAGCGGATCGGCAGCAGCTCCTCGATCCTGAGGTCGAACAGTCCGCCCTCGTCGTGCAGCGGCGGCTCGGCGTCCAGCGGCTGGGTCAGGGCGGTCGCGGCGACGTAGCCGAGCGCCTCGATGTCCAGGCAGCGGCGGCTGGCGAGGTAGAAGATCCGCTCGCGCAGCTGGGCGGGGCAACGCCGCGCGTTGGGGCAGCGCAGGTCGATGTCGCCCTCCTTCATCGGCCGCAGCGGGGTGCCGCACTCGGGGCACTCGGCGGGCATGGTGAACTCCCGCTCCGTGCCGTCGCGCAGGTCGGCGACCGGGCCGAGGATCTCCGGGATGACGTCGCCGGCCTTGCGCAGCACCACGGTGTCGCCGATGAGGACGCCCTTCTTCCTCACCACCTCCTGGTTGTGCAGGGTGGCGAACTCCACCTCCGAACCGGCGACGGTGACCGGTTCCACCACGGCGTAGGGGGTGACCCGGCCGGTGCGGCCGACGCCGACGCGGATGTCGACCAGCTTGGTGTTGACCTCCTCGGGGGCGTACTTCCAGGCGATGGCCCAGCGGGGGGCTCGGGAGGTGGAGCCGAGGCGGCCCTGGAGGGGGATCTCGTCGACCTTGACGACCACGCCGTCGATCTCGTGCTCGACGGCGTGCCGGTGCTCGCCGTAGTAGGCGATGAACTCGCGGACGGCGTCCAGCGAGTCGACCACCCGGGCGTGGGCGGAGGTGGGCAGGCCCCATTCGTGCAGCAGTTCGTAGGCGTGCGACTGGCAGTCGATGGCGAAGCCCTCGCGGGCGCCGATGCCGTGGACGACCATGCGCAGCGGGCGGCTCGCGGTGACCCGGGGGTCCTTCTGGCGCAGCGAGCCGGCCGCGGCGTTGCGCGGGTTGGCGAAGGGCTTCTCGCCGGCCTCGACCAGCCGGGCGTTGAGCTCCTCGAAGCGCTCGCCGGGGAAGTAGACCTCGCCGCGGACCTCCACCAGGGCGGGCACGCGGTCGCCGGCGAGCCGGTCGGGGATGTCGGCGATGGTGCGGACGTTGGGCGTGATGTCCTCGCCGGTGCGGCCGTCTCCCCGGGTGGCGGCGCGGGTGAGCCGGCCGTTCCGGTAGGTGAGGTTGACCGCCAGGCCGTCGACCTTCAACTCGCACAGGAAGTGGTACGGGCTCTTGGGGTTGTCCGGCGGGCCGAGCTCGGCGGCGATCCGCTCCGCCCAGGTGTCGAGCTCCTCGGGCGTGAAGGCGTTGTCCAGGGAGAGCATCCGCTCGCGGTGCCCGACGGAGGTGAACTCCGTCTCGTAGGCGCCGGCCACCTTCTGAGTGGGCGAGTCGGGGGTGCGCAGCCCCGGGTGCTCCTCCTCGATCGCCTCCAGGCGGCGCAGCAGCCGGTCGAACTCGGCGTCGCTGACGACCGGGGCGTCCTTGACGTAGTAACGGAAGCGGTGCTCCTCGACCTGCTCGGCCAGGCGCGCGTGCTCCTCGCGGACCTCGGCGGGGATGCCCGCGCTGTCGGCCCGGCCGGCCTGCTCCTCGGCTGCCACGTCTGTCCCTCCTCCGGCCGCGGGCGGGACGGCCGCGGCGTCGTCTTCGGTCACTCCGGGTTGTCGGCGAGCGAGCGGGCCGCCCTCGCGCAATGCGTGAGCGCGGCCCGGGCGTAGGCCGGCGAGGCCCCCGCCAGACCGCAGGACGGGGTGACCGCCACGGAGCGGGCCAGTGCCCCCGGCGCGAGTCCCAACCTGCGCCACAGCGCCCGGACACCACTGACGCTACCGGCTGGGTCCGACAACGCGGTGTCGGTGCCGGGCACGACACCGGCCAGCAGCACGGTGCCGCCCTCCACGGACTCACCGACGGCGTCGTCGTCACGCTCGGTGAGCCGGGAGAGATCGAAGGAGACGCCGGCGGCCCCGGCCCGGCGCAGCAGGGCGAAGGGCACGTCGGGGGCACAGGAGTGGACGACGGTGGCGGCGCCCTCGGCCCGGGCGGCGGCGACCAGGTCGCGCAGCGCCCCCTCGGCCACGCCCCGGTCCACCGCGCGGTGGGTGCGGTAGCCGCTGGCGGTGGGCACCTGTCCCCGCAGCACGGCGGTCAGCGAGGGCTCGTCGAGCTGGAGCAGCGGGCGGGCGCCGGGCACCCGGCGGCGGACCTCGCGCAGGTGGGCGGTGACGCCCTCGGCGAGCGAGGCGGTCAGGTCCCGGCAGGCGCCCGCGTCGCGCAGGGCGGCCTCGCCGGAGGGCAGCTCGACGGCGGCGGCGAGCGACCACGGGCCGACCGCCTGGACCTTCAGCGGGCCCTCGTAGCCCTGGGCGCGCTCCTCCAGGGCGTCCAGGTCCTCGCCGAGCCAGGAGCGGGCCCGGCGGGTGTCGCGGCCGGGCCGGTCGCCGAACCGCCAGCCGCTGGGCTCCAACCGGGCGTACAGCTCGACGAGCAGGCCGAGGGTGCGGCCGATCATGTCGGCGCCGGGCCCGCGGGCGGGCAGTTCGGGCAGGAACGGCAGCCTTTCGACGGCCTCCACGGCCACTTTCGCGGCCTCGCGGGCGTCCGTGCCGGGCAGGGAGCCGACGCCCGTGGCGGCGGCCTCCGGCAGCGTGAACGGAATCGGGTTCTCGGTGGTCGCGGTGGTGCTCACGCCCGCACCCTATGCGGTCGCGAGGGACCTGGGCGGATCGGCAGCACCCGGGAACGCGGGGGACCAGGGCGGAACGGCAGCACCCGGGAACGCGGGGCCGCAGGAACCGCTCGCGGCTCAGACCCCCGGGCGGACCCGGACGTCGGTGAGGGCGGCGTCGCGGGGCAGATCGACAGCGGTCAGCACGGCGGTGGCCACCGACTCGGGGTCGATGAGCCGGCTCGCGTTGTAGGCGCGACCTTCCTGCTGGTGGACCTTCTGCTGCATCGGCGTGGCGGTACGGCCCGGGTAGACGGAGGTGACCCGCACCCCGTTGCCCGCCTCCTCGGCCCGCAGCGCGTCGGCCAGCGCCTTCAGCCCGTGCTTGCTGGCCGCGTAGGCGCTCCACTCCGGGGAGGCGTTCAGGCCCGCGCCGGAGTTGACGAAGACGACGTCGCCGCGGGAGAGCCGCAGCTGCGGCAGGAGCAGCCGGGTGAGCTCGGCTGGGCCGACGAGGTTGACCGCCAGGGTCTCGTTCCAGATCTTCGGGGTGACGTCGCCGACCGGGCCCAGCTCGATCACGCCGGCCACGTGCAGCAGCGAGTCGAGCCGGTCCGGGGGCGCCTGGTGGCCGAACGCCCACGACAGCCTGGACGGCTCGGCGAGGTCGCCGACGAGGGTCTGCGCGCCGGGCAGCGCCTCGGCGAGCTGGCGGGCCCGTCCGGCGTCGCGGGCCAGCAGCCACACCTCGTCGCCGCGGGCCAGCAGCCGGCGGGCGATCGCGCTGCCGATGCCGGAGCCGGCACCGGTGACGAGGTGGACGCGGGGGCTTTGCTCTCCGGCGCTCACACGTGCTCCTGGAGGTAGGCGAGGGCGGCGGCGCCGTCCGTGGCGAAGTGGACCAGCTCGGACAGCGGCAGCGGCAGGAAGCCCTCGGCCTCCATACGGCGCAGCTGCTGCTCCAGGCCGTCGTAGAAGCCGGCGCTGTTGAGCAGCACCACCGGTTTGGCGTGCAGGCCGTGCTTCTTCAGTTCGAGGATCTCGGTGGCCTCGTCGAGGGTGCCGGTGCCGCCGACCATGACCACGATGGCGTCGCAACGGCGCAGCAGTTCGGCCTTGCGCTCGGCGAGGTCGGCGGCGATCACCATCTCGTCGGCGGTGCGCCGGGCCTTGTGCCGCAGGAACTCCACGGACACCCCGACCAGCCGGCCGCCGGCCTCCTGGACGCCGTCCGCGACGACCTTCATCAGGCCGGACTCCGAGCCGCCCCACACCAGGGTGTGGCCGCCTTCGCCGAGCGCCCGGGCGAACTCCCGGGCGGGCCCGGTGTACTGGGGCGCGAGGTCGGCGGCGGACAGGAAGACGCAGACATTCATCGGCCGCGTCGGCCGGCCGCCGCCGGGCCGGCCGGGAACCGCGGCCGTTCCGGGGCCGGTTGCGGGGGCGGGAACGGCGGCCGTTCCGGGGCCCGTTGCGGGGGCGGTGTCGGTCATGCGGTCCTTCCGGTGGCGGCGGAGCGGGCGCCGCGGTCGGTGGCGGCGATGGTGGCCGAGCCGACCACACGGGTGCCGTCGTAGAGGACGACGGCCTGGCCGGGCGCGATCCCGCGCACCGGCCCCTCGAACGCCACCCGGAGCGTGTCGCCGTCGGCCTCGGCGGTGACCGGCACGTCCTCGCCGTGGGCGCGCAGCTGGGCGGTGCAGCGCAGCGGGCCCCGCGGGGGCGCGCCGCACCAGCGGGGCCGGACGGCGGTGAGCGCGGTGACCTCCAGGGCCTCGGCCGGGCCGACCGTGACGGTGTTGTGCACCGGCGAGACGTCCAGCACGTACCGCGGCTTGCCGTCGGCCGCGGGCACGCCCAGCCGCAGGCCCTTGCGCTGGCCGACGGTGAAGGCGTACGCGCCGCCGTGGGTGCCCACGACCGCGCCGTCCTCGTCGAGGATCGGGCCCTCCCGGGTGCCCAGACGGCGGGCGAGGAAGCCCTGGGTGTCGTCGTCGGCGATGAAGCAGATGTCGTGGCTGTCGGGCTTGCGCGCCACGGCCAGGCCCCGCCGTTCGGCTTCGGCGCGGATCTCCTCCTTGGTGGCGCGGGTGTCGCCGAGCGGGAACATCGCGTGGGCGAGCTGCCGCTGGTCCAACACCCCCAGGACGTAGCTCTGGTCCTTGCCGGCGTCGGCGGAGCGGTGCAGCTCGCGGGTGCCGTCGGGGGCGGTGACGACGGTGGCGTAGTGGCCGGTGCAGACCGCGTCGAAGCCCAGGGCGAGGGCGCGGTCCAGCAGCGCGGCGAACTTGATCTTCTCGTTGCACCGCAGGCAGGGATTGGGGGTACGGCCGGCGGCGTACTCGGCGACGAAGTCCTCCACCACGTCCTCACGGAAGCGTTCGGCGAGGTCCCAGACGTAGAAGGGGATGCCGATCACGTCCGCGGCGCGGCGGGCGTCACGGGAGTCCTCGACGGTGCAGCAGCCCCGGGCGCCGGTGCGGAAGCTCTGGGGGTTCGCGGACAGCGCGAGGTGCACCCCGGTCACGTCGTGCCCCGCCTCGGCGGCGCGGGCCGCGGCGACGGCGGAGTCCACACCGCCGCTCATGGCGGCGAGCACGCGCAGCCGGCGCGGGGGCTGGTTGGGGTAGTCGCTCACCGGTCCAGAGTAACGGCCGCCCCGCCGACCCCCGCCCGGGATTTCCGCCCCGCCGGCCCGGGGAAGAAACAAGCGCTTGCTCAGTGTTCACCGGGGTGTTCTGTACGACCCTCTCTACCGATGGGTAACATCACCGCATGGCACCTCTACCGTCCGCCACCCCGGCCATCGGCGACAGCGAGCCCGGCAGCACCGCCGACGAGCCCGGCACCTCGGTCGACGAGCCCGGCAGCGAGTTCGACCGGGACACCGCGGTCAGGCCGCGCCCCGGCGAGCCCGGCGTGTACGACGCCTCCCTCGGCGCGGGCTGGACGATCATCGCGGCCGTCAACGGCGGCTACCTGCTGGCCGTCGCCGCGCGGGCGCTGGCCGCGGCGCTGCCGCACCACGACCCGCTGACCGTGACCGCCCACTACCTGACCCCGTCCGTGCCCGGCCCCGCGTGGATCCGCACGGAGGTGGTCCGCTCCGGCCGCACGATGTCCACCGGCCAGGCGTCCCTCTTCCAGTACGAGGACGGCCGGGAGGTCGAGCGGCTGCGGGTGCTGGCCGCGTACGGCGACCTCGACGGCCTCCCCGACGACGTGCGCACCTCCGCGCAGCCGCCGCGGATGCCCGACTACGGCGGCTGCGTCTCCGCCGACGACGCCCCCGACGGCAGCCCGGTGCCCGGCTCCACCGCGATCCTCGACCGGCTCGACCTGCGGCTGGACCCGGCCACGGCGGGCTGGGCGCTCGGCGCGCCCTCGGGCGAGGGCGCGATGCGCGGCTGGCTGGGCCTGGCCGACGGCCGCGACCACGACCCGCTCTCGCTGCTGCTGGCCGTGGACGCCCTGCCGCCGACCGCGTTCGACCTGGGGCTGAAGGGCTGGACGCCCACGCTGGAGCTCACCGTGCACCTGCGCTGCCGCCCCGCACCCGGCCCGGTCCGGGTCTCCCTGACCACCCGCAACCTGGCGGGCGGCCTGCTGGAGGAGGACGGCGAGGTCTGGGACAGCACAGGCCGCCTGGTGGCGCAGTCCCGCCAACTGGCCCGCGCCGGACGCGGCTGACCGCGGCCTCCCGCCGCGGCCCGCGGGGCGGGGAGCGGGCGGGAACCCGCCCGGTCCCCGCGCATCCCGGCGAGGCGGGTCCGGGCTGTGGACGGCGGTGCGCCGGCGACCCGGTCCGATCGTAGAATCGGTGCATCATGGCCTACCTCGACCACGCCGCCACGACGCCCATGCTCCCGGAGGCGGTCCAGGCGATGACCGCGCACCTGACGGTGACCGGGAACGCCTCAGCGCTCCACTCCGCCGGCCGGCGGGCGCGGCGCACCGTCGAGGAGGCCCGCGAGACGCTGGCCGCCGCGCTCGGCGCCCGGCCCAGTGAGGTCGTCTTCACCGGCGGCGGCACCGAGGCCGACAACCTCGCCGTGAAGGGGCTGTTCTGGTCCCGCCGCGACGCCGATCCGCGCCGCGTCCGGGTCCTGGCCAGCCCGGTGGAGCACCACGCGGTGCTCGACGCGGTGCACTGGCTGGCCGACCACGAGGGCGCGGTCGTGGAGTGGCTGCCCGTCGACGCCTACGGCCGGGTGCTCCCGGAGGTGCTGCGGGAGGCCCTGGAGCGCGCCGACGACGTGGCCCTGGTCACCGCGATGTGGGCCAACAACGAGGTCGGCACCGTCTTCCCGGTCCGCGAACTGGCCGAGGTCGCCCGGGAGTTCGGCGTGCCGATGCACTCGGACGCGGTCCAGGCGTTCGGCCAGCTCCCGGTGGACTTCGCCGCCAGCGGGCTGGACGCGATGGCGGTGACCGGCCACAAGGTGGGCGGCCCGTACGGGGTGGGCGCGCTGGTGCTGCGCCGCGAGGACACCCTGGTGCCGCTGCTGCACGGCGGCGAGCAGGAACGCGGCCGCTCGGGCACGCTCGACGTGCCGGCCGTCGCCGCGTTCGCCACCGCGGCCGCGCTGGCAGCCGAGCGGCGCGAGGAGTTCGTCCGCGAAGTGGGGGCGCTGCGGGACGTGTTGGTCGCGGGCGTCCGCACGGCCGTCCCCGACGCGGTGCTCAACGGCGACCCCGCGCCCGAGGGCCGACTCGCGGCCAACGCCCACTTCAGCTTCCCCGGGTGCGAGGGCGACGCGCTCCTGCTGCTGCTCGACGCCCAGGACATCGCCTGCTCGACGGGCTCGGCCTGCACCGCCGGGGTGGCCCAGCCCAGCCACGTCCTGCTCGCCATGGGCCGCACCCCCGAGGAGGCCCGGGGCACCCTGCGCTTCTCCCTCGGCCACACCTCCACTGCGCAGGACGTGGCCGCGGTCGTCGACGCGATCGCACCGGCCGTCGCCCGCGCCCGCGCCGCCGGCCTCTCCTGAGGCCGGGGCGCAGGACGGGCCACGGGACCCCCTGGGGAGGTCAACCCCGGGCCGGCGCCGCCACGTTCTCCGGGAAGTGGCAGGCCACTTCGTGCCCGGGCGCCAGGGCGGCCAGCGGCGGCTCCTGCTCGGCGCACAGCTCCGTCGCCTTCCAGCAGCGCGTGCGGAACCGGCAGCCGGACGGCGGCGCGATCGGCGAGGGCACGTCCCCGGTGAGCAGGATCCGCCCGCCGGCGGCGGCCGACGGGCCGGAAGCCGCACCGTCCCCCGAGCCGGCCCCGGAGGCGTCCGCCGAGCCCGGCTCGGACCCCGGCGCCGCCACGGCGGCCCGCTGCCGCCGCTTCGGGTCGGGCACCGGCACCGCGGAGAGCAGCGCGCGGGTGTAGGGGTGGAAGGGCGTGCCGTACAGGGCCTCGCGGTCGGCGAGTTCGACCACCTTGCCGAG
>Ga0164242_10003071_pt1 | contig 19110 bp, 14 predicted proteins | sample OricomgcompostMG_FD_108783 | JGI IMG/M metagenome (GOLD analysis project Ga0164242, IMG submission 108783) | Miracle-Growth compost microbial communities from Emeryville, California, USA - Original compost - Miracle growth compost (MG) ... | reverse complement strand
CGCCTATGCCCGTTCCCATTACCCCGAGCACAAGTACAAAGTTGAAGGCCCACAGGCACTTCCGCCGGGCGATCACGAGATCCGAGTCGACTTTGCCTATGACGGCGGTCCGGCCGGCAGCGGGGGGACCGCGACACTGTTCGTCGACAACGTGCAGGCTGCGGCAGGCCGGATCGATCAGACGGTGCCGACCCGGGTGTCGGCGGACGAGACATTCGACATCGGTGAGGACACCGGGACACCGGTCAACCACGATTACGACGTGCCGTTCCGATTCACCGGTGGCTTGAACAAGGTCGTGGTCGAACTCAAGAAGTAACGGGGCCGAGGTGTTCGGCGGGCATGGTCGCACGACGAATAGTTGAAATATTTTGCGAACGAGCGCAGCAAGAATCGCGCGACGCTAGAGTACTGCTTCATCGGCCAACTCAGAACCAATGTGCAGCTACCGTTGGACAATTCAACACAGACCGCACCACACACCGAGGTGACTGTGCCTAACCCGAATGCATCGCGATCCGACGACGCGCCACTGAGAATGGCGTTCCTCACCGAGCTCTACCTGCCGAGCGTCGGTGGCCAGGAGATCTTTTTTCAGGAACTCGCCGAAACCCTTGCTGCCCGTGGACATTCGGTCGATGTCTACTGCATCGGCCATATTCCCGGTTTGGCCCATGACGAAGATATCAACGGGGTGCACGTGCACCGCCACCCCAACACCGGCCGCTACAAGCGCCCACTGATTCCGCCGCTTCGACGGTTCTGGCCGGACATCATCGGCTACAGCGCCAGGGTGCGGAAAGTAGCTGCGACACAACGACACGACTTCTACCTGCTCAACGAGTTTCCTTTGCTACATACCATCGCGCTCCCGAAAAAGGTGCGGTCACGCAGCGCATTGCATTGGTGTGAAATTCGCGAGGATCCCATCCTGGGCACACTTCAGGAACGACTGCCACGAAAGTACGGCTCCAACTTCGCGATCAGTCAGGCCGTCGCTGATTCGATCACCAAACGCTCCGGGCAGCCATGTGGTGTGCTGCCCAGCGGTATCGAACGTCAGCGGTATCAGTCCGCACCGAGGAGCGAGCGGTCCGGAATCCTCTATGTGGGACGGCTCGCCGAACACAAGAACCTGCCACTGCTGATCGACGCTTTCGAATTGGCCGTGCAGAAGGGGTTCACTGGAGATCTGATCATCGCCGGTGACGGTCCGGTGCGTGAGGACATCGAGGCGTACGCCCAACAATCACCACTGGCCCAACGAATCAACGTCCTCGGCCGGGTTTCGGAGGAGGAGAAAGTTGAGCTGCTATCGAACGCGGAGGTGCTCGCCATGCCGAGCCTGCGCGAAGGGTTCCCCCGGGTGATCGCCGAAGCAATGGCAAGTGGTCTTCCCGTGGTCACCGACGACGCACCCGAAAACGGCGCACAGAAAGTCGTGCAGGAATACGACGTCGGGGTGGTGTGCGGCACCGAACCCGATGAGTTCGCCGATGCGTTGATGGCCGCCGAGGCTGGGTGGTCGGGCTTCTCCGAAGCCGGCCGCCGAGGTTCAAAATCGTTGGACTGGTCCGATGTCGCCGACACCCTCGAAGCCTGGGTGCGGGACCTGAACCGCTGAGTAGTGAGGGATTTGCATGCGCGTATTGATCACCGGCGGAGCGGGTTTCGTCGGCAAAGAGCTGATTGCTTCGCTCAAGGATCGGACCGAGGTAGTGGTTGCGGACCTACTGCGCTACGGCCGGCCCGCCTGGCTGACCGACACCCCCGAGGGCTTCGGCTTTCGGCAGATCGACATCCGCGACGGTGAGGCGATCGGAAGGGTCGTCGCCGACTTCCGGCCGGACGTGGTGGTGCACCTGGCGGCGATCCACTACATTCCCGAATGCGATGCCCACCCCGGGAACGCGGTGGCCACCAATGTCACCGGCGTGGTGAATGTGTTGGCGGCCTGCCCGCCGGGCACCCGGTTCGTCCTGGCCAGCAGCGGTGCGGTGTACAAACCGGACGAGGCACCACATCGCGAACTGGACTCCGCTTTGGAGCCTGCCGACGTCTACGGCTGGACCAAGTTGCACGACGAGAACTACGTCCAATTGTTCGCCGCCGAACGTGGCATCTCCGCAGGTATCGTCCGGCTGTTCAACGTGATCGGACCGGGTGAGACCAACCCACATCTGCTCCCGGTGATCATCTCCCAACTGCGCAGCGGCGCGAAGGTCATCGAACTGGGTAACACCACACCCAAGCGTGACTACATCGACGTCATCGACGTCGCCAACGGGTTCGCTGCTGTCGCCCTCGGCACCAACCCGGTGGATTCCCCCTGCGAGATTGTCAATCTGGGCACCGGTAAGCAGTATTCGGTCGATGAGATCGTCGAGCGCATGCACACGGTTCTGGGTTTGGACTTCGAGGTCAAACAGGTCGCCAGCCGCATGCGGCCGGTGGACCGCCCGTTCCTCTGTGCCGACATCACCCGGATCAAAGATCTCTTCGGCTGGAGCCCGCAGCATGACCTGAACGAAACCCTGCAGCGCACTTGGGCCAACCCGGAGATGCTGCCGAGCTTGGAGGGACGGACCATATGACATCGCGCATCGACCTGTTGTTCGATGCGCGGCATATTCAGCAGAGCGGCGTGGGGACCTACATTCAGACCGAATTGCCCCATCTCGAACGGGTTTTCGCCGAGCGACAACTGGCGCTGGGGCTGTTGGTGAATCCGGACAAGGTGCCGACGGTACGCGACAGCACGACGGTGATCTCCTCACAACCACCGGAGGCCCCGATGTACGGGGCGAACGAGCAACGAGCCTGGGCACACGCGCTGCGAACCGTTCGGCCCCGGGCGATGTGGGTACCGCACTACCCGTTCCCGTTCGCCACGCTCGCCCCGGCGAACCGCCACACTGAACTATTCGTCACCATCCACGACACGCTGCATCTGCGTCCCAAGAGCGTCACCGGACAGAATGTCGCCTTCCGGGCCTACGCGCGCGCCATGATCGACATGGACGGGCGGAGGTGCAAAACAATTTTCACGCCGTCGCAGACCACGGCGAATTCGCTGGCCAAAGTGATTCCGCAAGCCCGGTTCGTCCTGACACAGATTCCGGTCGGTGACCGATGGCTCACCCCGGCCAACCTCGATCTCTGTCCAATCAAGGGCAGGTACATCCTGTTTGTGGGAAATGCCAAGTGGCACAAGAACCTGATGCTGTTGTTCGAGGCTTTTGACGACGTCGCCCAGGACATTCCACACAATCTGGTCATCGCCGGCGCCGGCGCAGCGGTGCGGAATTTCGACGAACGCGTCGAGAGGTACGCCAACAAACACGCCGACCGGGTCGAAACCATCGGCCGCGTCGACTTCGAGACCTTGCGGGCGATTGTTGCCGGTGCCGACATTCTGGTGATGCCCTCGCTGCACGAGGGGGTCGGATTGCCGCCTCTGGAGGCCATGGCATCGCACACCGCAGTGCTCTCATCGAGCATCCCGGCCCTCAAAGAGACCTGCGGCGACGGTGCCGAGTATTTCGACCCGCACGATCACCGTGGGCTGGCCGACCTGCTGCGCCGGTATTGTGGTGACGACCAGGCCCGCGCCGAATTGGCGGCACGTGGATGGGCTCATGTAACGGAGCGGCAGTCGCGGATCTCGCGTACCGCCGCGGCGGAGGCAATATGCGCGGCGCTCAATACGGCGAGGCGGTGAACGTAACGAGGCGCTCATTGCTGACGCTTTTTCCGGCCCTCGCAGCATCAATGGCATGGGCTCCAAAAGCGGCGGCACGCTCGGTGATCAACGTTCGCGACTACGGTGCCACCGGCGACGGCAAGACCGACGACTCGGCAGCCATCCACAAAGCCGTCGAGGCGGTTGCACCAGGCAGCACCCTGTATTTTCCCAGAGGCAGCTATCGGTTCGCCCAGCAGCACCCCGCGGGTTCCGCCGCCATCGCCCTCACCGGAACATCGAATGTGAACATCGACTTCGACCTCGGCGCCGAGCTGGTGATGGACAACCTCGACAGCGCCACCGAGATGGGAACGAGCCACGGCGTTCTGGTCACCGGCCCCGCGTCGGGCATCACGCTGCGCAACGTGCGGATCCGCTGGGCATCACGACCGCCACGCTCATTCGGCGACGGCATCAGAATCCTCGGCTATCCGACCGGCATGCGCACTACCCCAATCGGGTGGAGCGGGCCTCCAGCACCGATCAGCAACGTCACTCTTGCCAATTGCCAGATCAGATCCAGCCCACAGGCCGGCGTCATTGCCATCGGTGTCTCTGATATCAGCGTTCGCAATATGAAGACGCACGACACCGCCGCCGATGGTCTGCACTTCAATGCCTGCCGGCGAGGCCGTATCAGCGGCTACACGGTGACCAACAACGGCGACGACGGTCTGGCTCTGGTCACCTATTACTCCGAGCAACCGTCATTCGACAATGCCTCGCAAGAATTCGCGTTCCCCGAGTTGACCGACTGGTCGAACACAGACTTCAAAATCTCCGACGTGTCGGTATCCGGCGGACGGGCCAATGGGGTTCGACTGGCCGGCGCCAACGGGGTACTACTGCAGGCCCTGACAGTGACCGAAAAGCGCACTGGCGCAGGCGTTGTCACCGACTCTGCCGCCGTAGTCAGCCCGCTCAGCGAGTGGCGGTATGTCGCCTCGCGTGGCCTCCGTCTGGACCGCATCATGGTCACCGACTGCGAGATGGGCATCCAGTTGCTCGCCCGTCCGGGGCCGGACACCGACGGCAGGTTCTCCGATTTTGACCTTGCCGCCTCAAATGTGAAGATCCAGAACTGCAGCAACTGGGCGGTGCGAGCCGAATCGCTGACCGCGCAGCAGGTTACGGGCCTGCGTCTCGCCGACTGCACCGTGACGGCCGACTCGAACACCGGCGGCAACGGCGGCATCGGCCTGGGCAATGCCCGAAATTTCAATCTCGGCAAGATATCGATAACGCACACCCAACCGGTCATCGCATTCAACGTGAGCAACACACAGAACCTGTCCATCGACTCACTGCGACTGGCGATCACCACGGCCGACCAACCGCGCAACGCCCCCATACCCTGCGCACTGTTCGACGACTCCGAAAGCTCCGTTCACCAGCTGAATATCGATTGGCCACAAGCTCCGACGTCGTGGACTCCGGTTCAGGTTCACAATCGCCGCGCCGCCACGGGAGGCGCGCTACCCGTGCAGCCCGTCTCCATTCATACGCTTTCCGTTCAACCCGGCTCGGTGACCAAGGATCTCGGCACGTCGTAATCCGGCTCCACTGCACGGCCGCGTTTTCGCCCGTGGACCGACCATGCCGCCACCACCGCGGCGCCCACCGTCGCCATCATCAAATAGATGACAAAGCCGTAGCTCACAATCTCGATTCGCCATACCTCGGAAAAGCAATATGCTAGTACGCCGGCCGAACCGGCGATGACAGTAGGGTATCGGACAACCTTCGCCAGCAAGAATCCACAGAATCCGTAGAGCGGGAATACGTAGAACCAACCCCACGCCCCGAAGTCGGCGTACGTGTCGGCGAAGACCGAGTTGGTGAAGAAGCTGGCATCGAAATAAGCCGAGTATCCATAAACTTCGTCGCCCTTCCAGCTGTCGTCCTTGCTGATCTTCTTGAATTGCAAGAACGTCGGCACGATCGCATTGACCGAATCGATCGGATCGCCGTCCTTCTCCCAAGTTCCGCGCATGATGGCCCCGGACTCGCCGATCGCCACCTGCGCGGGAACCGACAGGTACGCACCCATCTGGAAGAAGTTCATGGCGGCCGGGTTTTCCACGCCGACGTCCCGGTAGTAGTTCGCGTTGCGAAAATAGTTGAGCGCACCGAGGAGGGTGAATCCGATAACCCCGGCGGCAAGGAGCATGGCCACCAGACGTTTTCGTGACATCCGTCGACCCGATGCGGGAGCGCTGCGCACCATGATGGCCAAGAAGACAACGCTGGCCATCAACAGGCCCAGTCGATGGGCGATCAGCGCGTCCATCAGCAACAACACGACGGCAACCACCATCATCGGGAAGCCGATGATCTTCTTGCGCCACAGATAGATTCCCACTGGGGCGGCCAGAATCGGGGTATAGCGCAGGGTTTCGATGCCGGCGGTGCCGGACATCGACTTGGTCAGCGCGTTGCCCTCCTGGCTGCTCAGGGCAGCGACGATGGAATGCGACGCCATGATCTTCGCGTACGCGTAGCCGATACCAACTGCACCGATCGCCGTGAGCAGCAGGAAATAGCGCTTCTCGAAGGTCGGATTGGCAGTCAGGCTCACCAGCCGCGGGTTCGGCGACCGGCCGGCACTGCCGATCCGCCAGCCCAGTGTGGCGATTGCGACAACGGTCGCATACCAGACTACCAGCAGCACAACACCTTTCGGATCGATGTAGGACGGCTCGGCCCAACCGGCAAGCTTTTCAAACGGACCGCTCTTGTAAAGGTTGGCGTGCCAGAAGGCCAGCGCGGTCCATGCGGTGTACGACAAGGTGACCGGCAACAAGATAAAAGTGGCCGGTTGGAACCACCACGCGATCCGCGGCGGCGTGAGGTAATCAGTCGACATGGTCGCCGCCGGATGCCGCAGACCGACCCGGACGGAGCCGGTTTGCGGCCTGGTCGATGATGCCTGCGAAGTCTGGAACATATTTCAGCGCCACAAAGCGATACAAGAACCCGGTGAAGATTTCTGAAAGGACGAACGCCAGGAAGATCGCCACGTTGGAATGCCAGGTCATCAGGAATCCCGCAGCAACCGCCAGGTACACGACCGAACTTGCCGCGCGCACCCAGAACACCAACGTCGTCTCACCCGCCTTGCGCAGTGCGGCAAATGGCACTGTGGACAGCAGCATCAGCCCTTTCCACACACAGGCCAGTAGCAGCGCAACGATTCCAACGCCTGCCCAAGCTGGTCCGAAGATGAGTCGACCCAGCCCCCCGAAAGCACCGATGAGCACGCCGGCCAAACCGACCAGGAAGATCACGCCAACGATCGCGGCCTCGGCTTTACGTCCATGTGCCAGTAGCCGGTACCTGCCATAAGCGATTATCGGTTCCAGTGCACCGGACACCGTTGAGATGACGCGAAACGACACTGATGCCGCCGGCCCCAAAAGATAGAACACCGCTGACGTAATGGCCGGCACAACGCTGCCGACCACCGCAGTCTCGGCCGTCACCCAACCCGCCTTGCCGATATCGGGCGGCATACCGGTCCAGCGCAAGGGCGTACGCAGTTTATATCGGGTCAACGTTGCGACCACGGCACCTGCGGCCAAGACTTGGACACCGTGATCGCTGTGACGGACCGCCAGGATCAGTGCCGCCAGGCCCGAGAGCACCAGAATCGACGCCGCGATGCCCTCGCGCTGCCAACTGCCATTGACCATCCCGATTGATCGGGCCACCAGCATGCCCGTCATCAACCCGATCGAGGTGACCACCAGGATCGCCGGAGCCGCGACCGGCGGCCCGAATATCAACAACCCGCCCGATATTACGCTGAGCGCCGCAATCCATTGCGGCAGTGCGAAATTGTGGTCAGCGGCAGGCGTGGCAAGCCGACCCTCTACCATGAACGCGTTGATCAATTGGGCCACATAGACGCCGACCGTCAACGAGACCGCCAGCACGCCCTGGATATCAATGGGCGCGATCCGCGCGTAGACCGCGATAAAGATCGCAGGGAAAACGTTGAGGCCCAATCCCGCAACGACTTGCACCACCGCCTGTAGTGCCCTACTGCTGAGCAACGGCGCCTCCAATCACGATCTGTCCGGTCGGGGCTATCCGGCGGAGCTATCAGATTGGCTTTTCAACTGCCGTTTGGTATTTCGGCCGAAATCCCACCACGGTAGTGAGGTGAAGATCGCATGCAGCGGCGCATCGGATCCTGCGGTGGCCGAGCGAACCACATGCAAGTGTGCGACGGTGTCAGCACCCAGGCGAGCTACCAGGACCAAATCGGTGGCCGACGCGATCGCTTGTGCGACTGCGTCATTGGCACCGACGGCGCCGGCGTCGATGATGTAGATGGTTGCAGCGTCGTGTTCATCCACCGGCGCGGTGATCAACCGGACCGGTCGAGAGCCAACCGTGCCCAGTTCCAGCAACGACGCGACCACCGAGGCACCAGATGATGACGAGGCAGCAATGATCACCACCCTCCGACCTTCTTCCATGGCGGCCAGCTGGGTGTACAGGGTGCGGCCAAGTGCGGCTTGTTCGTCACCCCAGTCGCCGCGTGGCGGAAGGCGAAGATCCACCACCGGGATGATGAAGTTGTCGACAGTATCGGTCAGCACCGAACTACTGATCTGAGCCGCAGACACTGACAATCGCGTCGACCGCTTACGCAGAGTGAACAAGATCAACGGCACGGCGGCAGCACCCAGGAAACCACCCAACAGGACCCCGATCATCGACCGGTGGGCGCTGACGTAATCGGCGGTCGGCGGCTGCAGCACTAGTATCTGGCCGGAGCGCACGGCTTCCAGCGAAACCTGCTCTCGCAGCTGCCGAATCTTCGGCGCATCAGCCGGATCTGCCGTCCTCTCCCATTGGATCAATCGAGGCAGGACGATCTGCAATTCACGGTCGGCCCTACCGGCGACCTGCTGTGCGTACACGTCGATGGCCATTTGCACAGCCCGCATTGCATCGTCACGCGAATCGGAGGTGTTGGTAATCGACACGACCGACGACCGGCCTTCCTGTACCGCCTTCAGTTCGGGAGGTTTGGCCTTGCCCAACCGTGCGGCCACGGCCTGAGCAAATCCATCGGCCGATAAGTAGGCCACCTCACCGGCCACATATCGCTCGGTGTTGTCCGGCAGAATGGGGGTGGCCTGCCGCGCACCCCCCGCAACGGCCACCAGATCCGGCGGCTCGGTGACCCGAATCAGCGCCGTCACAGTGGTATCGGTGGCCAGCAGGTGAAACAACAGGCTGCCCATGACGGCGCCGACAACCAGGCCGAGGACTGCACCCGAGATCAGCTTGGTAACCCAGTTGCGGGATTCGACGCGTGCAATGGCCGCCAGAGCGGTATCCGAATCCGACACATTCGCGGCCAAGGTTGCGGTTCTCCGTCCGTCAATGGGCAACTGGTATTGAATGCGTCAGTATGCGCCTTTTCGTTTGAGGACGGCGCCAACTGTACGCCAGATGATCACCAGGTCCCCGATGACTGACCAGTTGCCCGCATAGGACACATCGAGTCGAATTCTGTCTTTGTCCTCCAGGTCGGAACGCCCCGACACCTGCCACAATCCGGTCATCCCTGGCTTGACGTGTTCGCGGTGTTCCAGGAATGCCTCGTCGGATCCGGCTTCACCTACCACCAGTGGCCGTGGCCCGACAACGCTCATCGACCCACCCAACACATTGAACAGTTGCGGCAATTCATCGATGCTCGTGGCGCGCAACAGCTTTCCCACCCTGGTCACGCTGGACGGCGACGAGCGTTTGTTGAACATACTGTCTTCGTGCTGCTCGTTGGTTTGCGGCAGTTTGTCGGTGCCCACATGCATGGTTCGCAGCTTGAAGATCTTGAACGTCTTCTGGTTCATGCCGACGCGTTCCTGACGGTAGAAGACCGGGCCGCGGTCATCGAGCTTGATGGCCACGCCGGCGATCGCAATCACCGGCAGCGCCACGAGTAACCCGATGACTGCCAGCACCAGATCCAGAACGCGCTTGGTCACCGTCGACGTGAGGTCGTGGGTCGGCGCGTCGATGACGAACAACGGCAGGTTCTCCAACGGGCGCAACTGAAGCCGATGGGTTGCCACCTCGGTCAAGCCCGGCACGACAATGAGTTCTGTGCTGATCGCCTGCATCCGCCAGGCCAGGAATTTGACCTGCTCAGGCGCCAGCCCCTCGGCGTAGACCACCGCCAACGAATCCGCCCCGACCGCCTGCACGATCGACTCCAACTCGCTGTCGTCATCGAAACCCAGAATCGGGACATCGCCGCCGGCCGTGGCCACACGCTGCCCGACTCGACTGCCGCCTCCCGGCATGCACAACCCGATCACGCGGTACCCTGCAGCGGGCGAGCGCGCGAAATACTCACACAACGTGCGAGCCGCATCCAGCCCGCCCAGAACCACGACGCCGGCGACATATCTGCCCTGTCGTCTTCGTCGGCGCACGTCGGCGCGCAGCAGGTGCCGAACGACGAACAGGCCGACAAATCCGAGGACGAAGGTGATGCCGAACTGGATGCGGGAGATCGGCATGTCGAGAAAAATCTCGAAGGCCGCGGCGATGGTGAAGGCCACGCCGGTCGCATATGCGACTCGACGGTATTCCTCGGACTGCAAGCCGACCAGCGACAGATCCCGAGAATGCGCATAACCCAGCGCAATCAACCACATGATGGCAACGCCCAGTGAAAACATCAGGGCCTGCGACATGGTCGCAAAATGATGGAAAGCGAAATGCCTTCCCGTCCTTTGGGCAAACGCGGCGACGGCAAACAGCACCACCGCGTCGGCGATCAGCACGCGCCGGCGATATGCCGCCCGCCAACGGCCGGCTTGCTCCCTCACCCCTCGGGACTGACCACTGTCACCCATTTCGGGTGATCGTGCCAATGGCTCATTCGTAGCGGCATTCATTTCGGCGCTCCACCGGTGGAGTGAATCGGGACGAGAAACAGCGTCGGACGGCAGTCCAATTATGCCGCACAACACCTTCCATAACACCGCTTTGATATTTCGCAGACCTTCGACCCCGCGACGACGACGTGCGAAACTCGCCCCCGCACAGCGCAGTTCATCGGTATAGTGCGACGCCAGAGAGGGTTTCGAGACAGCCTTGGACCGGAAAGTGGAAAAATTGTGAATCATTTCAATTCACCATTGCCACCGAATCCGGTTCGTGGGGCGCAAGCGGGCCAAGCAACCAGGAAACTCCGATTGCGGCCACTGGCTGACGGTTTCCGGCTGTTGCTCGCATTTCTGCTGGCGACAAGTTCACTGGCGGCCCCGGCAATGGCCGATACCGGATACGGCGGCACTGACCCATCGCCCGCTATTGCGTCGATAAACCTGCCGTGGCAGGCGCTCGGTCTGCCCCGCACGATCAGCCTCAACGCACCCAACAGCAATCAAGATTTCCTGGTGCCGGCGCCAGTCGGACTCAACGTGGCCCGGTTGCGCGGAACGTTGCACGCGCCGGTGAACCTGAGTGCAGGGTACCTGGAGATCTCCGACCAGAACGGTACTTTCCTGGCCGCGATCAATCTGCCACCGGTCGCCGCGAATCAGGCGGTGACGCCCTTCGATGTCGACATATCAGCCGCACGCCCGCGCGAGGCAGCCGTCGGCCTCTCATTCACGGTGCGGCAAGTCAATAGCGCCGGACAGATCTGCGGCCCCATGCAGCAGCTACTGATCACAGATCTGTCAGTCGATTATGTCGGCGCCGAACCGCCCGCCACCACGGTGGGCACGTTCTTCCCGCCGGTATTGCAACGAATGACGATATACGCACCACTGGACGCCGACGCCGCGGAAAAACAGGCGGTGCTCGCACTGACATCCGCTGTGGTGCGACTCTATCGACCCCAACCGGTGGCAGTAACAGTGATCAACCAGCCACGCGGCGTGGCACCCCCACCAGCACCACAGCTGGTCCGCAACGTTGTGGTGGAACGTGGTCCTGCCGGGCTGAGTTTGGTCAACCCCGGAACTCCCGATGCGTATCTACGACTGTCCGGCCGCGGCGATGAATTGACCGCACAGACATCGCTGGTCGCCAATCGTTTGCAGGCGCTGGTGCAGGTGGATGCCTCCAGAGTTGATCAGCCCGGAGCAACCCCACTGCCCACCGGTGACAACTTGACCTTCAAACAGCTCGACATGAAAGGCCGAGCCGATGTCATCCGCACCGGAAACCTTTACGTAGGAACCGATCTCGCAGCATTGGGACAGGGTCGAGTCAACGGCGTCCAAGTACACCTGCTCGCAAACTACACCCCGGTGGCCAATCGTGACGAGGCCACCATCATGGTGCGCACCAACGGGGACGTGGTCTACAGCCATACGCTCGACGACACCGGGCACCTCGACGCAACTTTCGAGCTTCCCCGACAGTCCTTGACCCAGCGCGTCGGGCTGGACATGGCCATTACCTATACCCCACATCAGGAATGCGGACCGATGATCGCACCGCTCAGCTTCCAGGTGGACCCCCAATCGAGCCTAACCATCAAACGAGGCGGATCAGCTCCAGGCGGATTCAGCTCCGTACCATCGGAATTCAGTCCCACGTTCTACGCTGCTTTCGACGGAACCAGTCCCGACCAGCTGGGTTACGCCGCGCGTACCGTTGCGGCGATCAGCCGGCTGACCACCGCCGCACTCACACCGCGAGTGGTGGACGTCAAGGCAGCCGCCGAAGCCAGCGGAGCTGCCTTGATCGTGGCCAATTCGGCGACCCTACGCCAGACCTCGCTGAATCCACCGCTGAGCGGCAGTCAGTCCGAGATCAATGTCGACCTGCCATCGCAGCTGCACTTCGACGCCAATCACGGGCTGGGATCCATTCAGGCATTTGCCGATCAAGCGCGCAACCGCACCGTCGTACTGATCACCACCACTGATTCCTGGACCATGGTCAACCCGTTGTTCGACTACATCGATGGCCTGGACGGCGGTTGGTCGCAGTTGACCGGCGATACGCTGGCCGCGGGGGCGGCCGGCATACCGATTGACGTCGCCATCCACAGCCAGGACTCCACAACAACTCCGCACACAGGCTGGAGCCACCGGCTCCAGATCATCGGAGGGCTGGTGTTAGCCGCGCTGGTGCTCGGCGCTGGCGCTTTCTGGTGGCGCCGCAGGTCTCGTGATTCGCAGTCGGTGTAAGGGGATCAGTCGATGTTTCGAGGCTGGGCACTGATGACCACCGCAATGATCGTTCTGACCGGCTGCGGATCGCACAAGAGCCGCCCACACTCCACTCCGGAGACCGAGCCCATCGCTGTCACGGCTCTGACCAATACGGTTCCGGCACTGGCGGACGCAACCTCGGCGATGAAAACCGTTGTACACGTGTCGCGATCAGGGATAGATGACACCGCGACTCACGTCACCACATCGGTATTCGTTCCGAAAGGCGCTGCGCCGCAAGGTGGATTCCCGCTGATTGCGTTAGGCCACCAGACCACCGGCCTCACACCAGACTGCGCGCCGTCAACATCACCGGACCTGCTGGGCCTGGCACCGACCATTGAAGCCTTACTCAAAGCCGGTTACGTGGTGACGGTGCCCGATTACCAAGGTCTGGGCAAGCAATCAGTCGACAACGACGCCGACCACTACTATCCCTATCTGGATTCCACGACCGCGGCCTACAACATGATCGACGCGGCGTACGTAACCCGGCGGGCTGTGCCGCAGGCATCAAAGTCATGGATCGCCATGGGTATCAACGAAGGCGGCCAAGCAGCTTGGGCCGCAAACGAATTAGCCGACAATTACGACTACGACATGAATCTGGTCGGCTCCGTGAGCATCGCACCGATATCGGATGTCACGCAGCTTGCCGACGTCGCACAGAATGGCACACTGACCGATGCTCAGAAGGTGGTTCTCGCCCGGTTCGTGACTGCCCTACACAATGCGTATCCGGACAACATCAACCTCGACGACTTCCGACGAGGCGCGGCACAACAACGCTGGAGCCAACTGTCGGGCTGCCAGCCGACACCTTCTGCCCTGCAAATCGCGGCACAGATACCGTCCGCAGATCTGAAACCCGCTACCCCGGACGCACTGTCCACATTGCGTGGCTATCTACAGAAGACCAACCTGCCGCAGGGGCCCGCACAGAATCCCATGCTGGTCAGTTACAACGGACTTGAGCCATATAGCCCCGGTAGCTGGACCGAAACGGCCCTCAAACGGGCGTGCAAGATGGGCAATACCGTCACCATCGAACAGGTCCCCGATCCCCGGCCAGACTCCGCGTTGACGCTGTCCTGGATCGCGGACCGATTCAAGGGCGCGCCCGCACCCAACAATTGCGAGGGTCGTTTCAAGTGAACATGTCGCTGACCACCGGCCTGATCCCGATAGCACTCCAGTTTCTGGCCCTGGTTGCGATCGTGACAGCCATAGGGCGGCGCCGGTCACGCAGTTGGCTACGGCATTGGCTGCTCGCGGCCGTATTAACCGGTGTGGGATTGGCGGCCGCCGGCGGCGTGCTGGTCCGTAACCAGGGCTGGGCCGCTGACGTCGTCTCTGTGAGCGCCGTTTTTTGGGTGGCCATGCTGGGATTCGCCGTCGTCGTTCTGGTTTGCGGTTGGACGGATAGCCCCGGGTGGCGACGCCTGGCGGCGCTGATATCGGTGCCCCTGACCGGTGTGTGCGTGCTGGCTGCGCTGAACACCGCCACCGGTTATCTGCCGACGGTCGGGGTGGCCTGGCAGAGGTTGACCCATACGCAGCCCGCACAATGGATCGAGGAGAGCCAACTCAGCGCGATGCAACGCGGCGGCCAACAACCGACGCGCGGAGTGGTGGTGCGGGTCAACACACCAAGTACGGCATCAGGTTTCACACATCGGACCGAGGTCGTCTATCTTCCGCCCGCCTGGTTCTCCAGCAACCCTCCCCCGCAATTACCCGCGCTCATCATGATGGGAGGCGAGTTCAATCACCCAAACGACTGGCTACAGTCGGCGGGTGCGCTGAAGGCATTGAACAATTTCGCCGCACTGCACCACGGCCTCACGCCCGTCGTGATATTCCCCGACGTCTCAGGAAAATTCGACAACGACACCGAATGTGTGGATGGCAAGCGCGGTAATGCCGCCAGTCACCTCACCAAGGATGTGGTGCCGTACATGATCTCTCGATTCGGAGTGAGCGCCAAGGCCCAGAACTGGGGGCTCCTCGGCTGGTCCTCGGGCGCCACCTGCGCCCTCACCACTGCGGTCCGCAATCCTGACATGTTCAGCGCCATCGGTTGGCTGGACGGAACTTTGGGCCCCAATGCCGGCACCAAGGACCAGACTGTCGCGCGACTGTTCGACGGTGATGTAAATGCCTGGGCCGCATACGATCCCAAGTCGATCATCACCAAACACGGCCCGTACAAGGGCCTGTCGGCCTGGCTTGGCGTCGCCGAGGACACACCGACCGTCCACCGAGCACCCGCCACAACGCTCCCTTCAGCCGATCAGCTCAAGGACTGGGATTCTTTCTCCGAAGAACACGCAACCAACGCGAACAAATTGTGCGTACTGCTAAGTGGGTACGGTATCGAATGCTCGGTGACCGCATACGACGGAGGCCACGATTTCCAATCTGCCGGTGAGGGTTTCACCGACGCTCTACCGTGGCTTGCCAGTGAACTCGGCACCCCCCACGTGAAGCCCCGGTCACTACCCGGCGCCAGCAAATGACCCCCAGAGGGGCCGACAAACCCGTCATGGTGGTACTTGACGCCGACACCGACGCCGGCATGGCCACCGCCCACCAGCTACTGGCCGACGACCGGCGAGTAGTGGTGGCCGGTTTGGATGTCCACAACCTGATCCGCATCTCGCGCGGCTTTTCGTGCGACCAGGTGTATGCACTTGTCGCCGATATCCACGATCCAGATCAAGTGAGCCGAGTACTCAGCCGTGCTCACGACCGATTCGGCCAGGTCGATCGGGTCATCTATCCCAATCCACACAAGACCAGATACCGGGCACTGCCGGCACTGCCCTACTTTTGGGGTACAGACCGGTCTTAAAATCAGGTTTTGAGCCACGCTATTACGTCCGACATATATGGAGTCACCAGCCAGTCACACCTATTGTGAACTGCCCCGGGTTGTGTTTCCAAGTCCGCAATCCGGCGCCTTGGGGCGCACCTTGGTTCGTCAATCTTCTCGTCATGTCAGGTGGCGGGTGAAATCAGACCACTGTCCCGGCAGCATCGCGCCAGACTGCCCCGTCAGACCACAGTGGTCTCTTTAATGTGTTGTCGTAAATGCATCGACCCGACCCGCACTCGCTGGCCGACGGTCGACTGTCGGTCGTGCACTGCGGTGCCTGACCGACATATTCCCTGATCTTCGCCAGGGCAGTGCCCAACGAATCCAGAGCCTCGACTACATTGACCCCATCGAGCGTGATGAGGGACTTACTCGTATCACTCTCGGCGAACTGCGACACGAAGGCCATACCGATGCTGGTGTCGTTACCGTCTGCATCCGTCGGCCCTTTGGGGCGCTGCACCGGGTAGCCCCCCACGCTTTCTTCGGTGACGATGTAATTGGCGTTATCGCCGAGCGCGCCAAAGCGGCCGGGATCACCGATGGTCGTGAGCGGGATCTCCTTGCGGGCGTAGTGCCCCAGACTCGGGCTATCGACACGGCCAGAGAAGACGACTTTGTAGCTGTCCGGCGCGATATTTCCGGCAACAAATGGGGTCGAAAAATCGTTGAAAATCAACGATCCCTCGCCACGCAGATTTCCGTCGCCAAACCAGTTCAGGTCCGTATGCGCGACCGCGCCAGCGTTAGTCGTTTCACCCGACCAGTCCATAGCAGCTTCAATATGGACATAGTCGTCTTCATCCTGACCAAACGTGAATGCCGTACCGGTGTTGGTCGGGCCGGGATTGCAGTTGAACTTTGTCGTCCAGGTAACGCCGACCGCAGCGACATGGTTGCGTACGATCACGCCGCTCTGTTCGGCCTCAGCGGAGAATCCGAAGTCAAAGATGTTGTAGGACCATGAATTCGTGCCATAAACAAGTGGGTGGTCAGGGTGCGCCTCAAGAACAAAGCACGCCGTGTTATCGTCCGACTCAATGTCGAACCGCCCGTATTCGGTCCACCCGTAGCGGTTCTGTCCGAGGAAGCCAATACAACCGGCGCCGGTGAAGCCGACGATCCTTGTGTGCTCGACAACCGGCTCCACGAGGTCGCCAAGCATCAAGCCGACGCTGTCGGCGAACGTATTGTTCGAGCCGTCGATCAGAAGGCCGCCTAAGACGCCGCCCGCGCGACCGGGTGCATTGACACCCGTCGGATCAGTGGTCGAATCCCAGCATTTCAGGGCGGGCCCGTCCCCACGAAAATCGATCGTGGTGAGTCCGAGGCCCTGGGCCTTGAAGTATTGGCCTGGATAGCCGAGCTCGGCCTGCGCTTCGTCCAGCCGGTATGTGCCAGAGCCAAACTCGACAATGCCAGGGCTGGTCCCCAAATCGGCGATAGCTGCAGCAACCGCGGTGTCCGATGGCGTTGCGCCGGTGGGATCGCTGCCCGGATAGTCATCAACGAACTTCGTGCTACCGGGGACGGCGTCCGCAGACAACATGGCGATCCCTTGCGACGACACGGTCACATTCCCAGAGGTGTTACCTGCGATGCCAACGTTGCGGCCTTCTGCCGGACCGGCGCGACGCTGTACCCGTTGTTATCCCACTGGTTTCCAGAGATTGCCAAGTCATCGACGAACTGCGCGTCGACCGCATATGTCCACCCTGCGCCCTCATCAACGTTGGCTATGAAGTTGCCTGTGATGTGAAACCCATGGTGCGATTCTCAGAATCAATCGAGTAGATGCCGATCGCCGGGTAAACGTCGGGGTCACCCTTGCCGCCGTTCGTGATGTTATTACCTACGATCGCAACTTGCTCGTTGTCGGATTCCATCCAAGATGGCATGGCAAAGACGATTGCCTCCTGCCGGGCACCCTCACAGATATTGCCGATGATCGTCAGCTGCTTGCAGCCTCGCAGCTCGATGTTGTTCTGTGGTGCACCGTTGAGGTGATTGGCAATGATTCGAACCGGACCCGACTCGATCGAGAGATTCGGCCCAGTTGATCCGATGTTGTTGTTGACAATCCACGAGTCGTAGAACTGATACGTGGTGTAAATACCGTAGCCGGAACACTGTTCGATGAAGTTGTCGTCGATCCAGTTCAACAGTCCTTCAGAATTGGCGTTGATGTGCATGCCATAGTCGGTCCAACCGTCCAACCAGCAATGCCGCACGTAACTCTTGTCCAAGTCGACATCAAAAGCCGGCGAGCCCAAACCTGCCGCGTCGATCTTCAGGTTCTCGATGCGGCATTCCGTCCAGTGTCCACTGATGGGTGCGACGTTGTCGGTGACTTTCAACCGTGCGGCACGCTCACCATCACCCAGCAACCAAATCTGCGCGAACCCATCGGAACCATTGCCGATCGAGCCCGATAGCGCGTACTCACCGGCAGGGAAGAAAACGGTCCCACCCCCGCCATCCACGATCTCTTGGATCGCAGCCATCACAGCCGGGTAATCGTCGGCTATCCCGTCGCCAACCGCGCCATGTGACTTCACGTTGACTACTGTCATTCAGTGAATTTTATTGCGTCCCTTAGCTATTCACCAGAGCTCACGAAAACCGTTACAAACATAACCACGCCAATTAACGCAAACAATAATTTTCGCCGTCGGCAATTACAGCCTCCCTGATCGGCAAGTACGGGGTCGTGAACGCACGCCGGCAAAGGAACCATGTGCTTGCTCGATTGCCGCTCCCGCGCCATACGCCACCCAGCACGCTAAACGAGGCCACAGATAGGCGCCCCAACACCCCTGACATCGTCCCAGCCCCTACGGCCGCGACGGAGTCAACGCGACCACGAACGCCAACAACGATGACTCGACTCGCCGCGTTTCCCTGTCACGCCAGCTTCATCGAAGTGCGCACACCCGCGTCTGACCGGCCCCAGACCGATCAGCCGCTAGGCTACCGGCGTGCTGCACCTGCGCATCGTCGCGCCCGAGACTCTCCGCGGACCGATCCTCGATGTGTTGCGGGATGAACCGGGGGTGGGCAACCTGCTCCTGTTCCCGGGGGCTGCGCTGGAACCACCGGGCGACCAGATCACCGCGGACATCGCCCGCGAATCCGTCAACACCGTCATCCGCAGACTCAAGCGGCTCGATGTTCAACATCAGGGCGCGATAACACTTCAGGCGCTCGACACCATCCTGTCGACCCGGGCGCACGCCGCCGAAGAGTCTGCCGAGGGAGATGCCGCCGACGCCCTGCTCTGGGAT
>Ga0164242_10003070_pt1 | contig 19113 bp, 15 predicted proteins | sample OricomgcompostMG_FD_108783 | JGI IMG/M metagenome (GOLD analysis project Ga0164242, IMG submission 108783) | Miracle-Growth compost microbial communities from Emeryville, California, USA - Original compost - Miracle growth compost (MG) ... | reverse complement strand
GCTCGGCCCGGTCGAGGGCAAGTACGCCGAGGAGCTCCAGCAGCTCGTCCGCGCGCACGCCGAGGAGACCGGCTCGGAGGTGGCCGCCGCCCTACTGGCCGACTGGCCGACCGCCCTGGCCCGGTTCACCCGGGTCATGCCCAGTGACTACAAGCGGGTCCTCGAGGCCCAGGAGGAGGCCCTCGAGGAGGGTCTCTCCGAGGATGAGGCCGCGGCCCGGATTATGGAGGTACTCCATGGCTGAGCGCAGCGAAGACATGGCAATCCAGGACAGCATGGCCGCCACGGGTGTGCCGACGAAGGAGGCCACTCATGGCTGACCCGAAGGGTTTCCTGAAGAGCGGTCGTGAGGTCGCGGCCCGACGTCCCGTGAGCGAGCGCGTCGGCGACTGGAGCGAGGTCTACCCCGAGGGCGGGATCGGCAAGGCCTTGCTCCCGATCATCAACACCCAGGCCAGCCGCTGCATGGACTGCGGCATCCCGTTCTGCCACCAGGGCTGTCCGCTGGGCAACATCATCCCGGAGTGGAACGACCTGGTCTGGCGCAACGACTGGGAGGCTGCCAGCGAGCGGCTGCACGCAACCAACAACTTCCCGGAGTTCACCGGTCGCCTCTGCCCGGCTCCCTGCGAGACCGCCTGCGTCCTGGGCATCAACCAGGACCCGGTGACGATCAAGAACATCGAGGTCTCGATCGTCGACCGCGCCTGGGAGGACCGGAACATCAAGCCCCAGCCGCCGGAGTGGCTCTCGGGCAAGACCGTCGCGGTCATCGGCTCGGGCCCGGCGGGCCTCGCGGCTGCGCAGCAGCTGACTCGCGCCGGTCACACGGTCGCCGTGTACGAGCGGGCCGACAAGATCGGCGGCCTGATGCGCTACGGCATCCCCGAGTTCAAGATGGAGAAGCGCCAGATCGACCGGCGTCTCGAGCAGATGCGGCGCGAGGGCACCATCTTCCGTCCCGGCGTCAACGTCGGCACCGACCTGACGGCCGAGCAGCTGCGTAGCCGCTACGACGCGGTCGTCTTGGCGGTCGGCTCGACGGTGGCCCGCGACCTGCCGATTACCGGTCGTGAGCTCGGTGGCATCCACCAGGCGATGGAGTTCCTCCCGCAGGCCAACCGGGTCGCGCTGGGGGAGACGGTCGAGGACCAGATCCGTGCTGATGACAAGCACGTCGTCATCATCGGTGGCGGTGACACGGGCGCCGACTGCCTCGGCACCTCGATCCGCCAGGGAGCGAAGTCGATCACGCAGTTGGAGATCATGCCGCGTCCGGCTGACTCCAACGGTCGCGCCGCTGACCGCCCGGCCGGTCAGCCCTGGCCGACGTACCCGATGATCTTCCGTGTGTCCTCCGCGCACGAGGAGGGCGGGGAGCGGGTCTACGGCGTTTCCACCAAGGAGTTCCTGGGCGACGCCGATGGCAACGTCCGTGCGCTCAAGCTGGTCGATGTCGTCTTCGAGAACGGCAAGCTCACCGAGGTCGAGGGCACCGAGCGCGAGATCCTCGCCGACCTGGTCCTCTTCGCGATGGGCTTCACCGGTCCGCAGCAGGCCGGCATCGTCGAGCAGCTCGGTGTCGAGCTGGACGGCCGCGGGAACATCGTCCGTGACGCCGCCTTCAAGACGTCCGTCGATGGCGTGTACGTCGCCGGCGACGCCGGTCGCGGGCAGTCGCTGATCGTCTGGGCGATCGCGGAGGGTCGCGCCGCCGCCGCCGCGGTGGACGCCTACCTCACCGGCTCGACGGCGCTTCCGGCCCCGATCAAGCCGACCGATCGGCCGTTGATGGTCTGACGCTGGCGGGGTCTTTTGTGGCCTCTCCTGGCACCGAACAGGCGCAGTTCTCCGCACGTATCCGGAGGTCTGCGCCTGTTCGCCGTCTGTTACCCGTGAGTCAGTGACCCGGATCTCATTGGAACGTTCCATTCCAGGTAGGGTGGTCTCGTGAGGCGAGCGAAGATCGTATGTACGTTGGGGCCGGCCGTCGGGACCGAGGAGCGACTCAAGGAGCTCGTGTACGCCGGCATGGACGTTGCCCGGCTCAACATGAGTCACGGCGACCAGTCCGAGCATGCGGAGCGCTACCAGATGGTCCGCGAGGCCTCGAAGGCGACGGGCAAGGCGGTCGGCATCTTCGCCGACCTGCAGGGACCGAAGATCCGGTTGGAGACCTTCGCCGACGGCAAGGCGCAGCTCGAGCGCGGTCAGCGCTGGGTCATCACCACGCGTGATGTTCCCGGCGACGCCACGATCTGCGGCACCACCTACAAGGGGCTGCCAGGCGACGTGAAGGTCGGTGACCCGATCCTGATCGACGACGGCAAGGTCCGCCTGCGCGTGATCGCCGTCGAGGGCGGCACCGACGTCATCACCGAGGTCGTCGTCCCCGGACCGGTCAGCAACAACAAGGGCATCAACCTGCCTGGGGTGGCGGTCTCGGTGCCGGCGCTGAGCGAGAAGGACATTGAGGACCTCAAGTTCGCGCTGCGGCTGGGCGTCGACTACATCGCCCTGAGCTTCGTGCGTGATGCCAAGGACGCCGAGGACGTGCGTGTGATCATGCGCGAGGTCGGCCGCACTGTGCCGATCATCGCCAAGATCGAGAAGCCGCAGGCCATCGACAACCTCGACGAGGTCATCGAAGCCTTCGACATGTTCATGGTCGCCCGCGGCGACCTCGGCGTGGAGTGCCCGCTCGAGGAGGTTCCGTTCCTGCAGAAGCGGATCGTCGAGAAGGCCCGTCTGATGGCCAAGCCGGTCATCGTCGCCACCCAGATGCTCGACTCCATGATCTCCAACCCGCAGCCGACCCGAGCCGAGGCCAACGACGTCGCCAACGCCGTACTCGATGGTGCCGACGCGGTGATGCTGTCGGCTGAGACGAGCGTGGGCGAGTACCCCATCCACACCGTCGAGACCATGGGGCGGATCATCGAGGCGACCGAGAAGCACGCCTTCGACCCCGGGACCGTCTCGCGGCTTGCCCCGATCGATTGGAACCCCCACACCAAGGGCGGCGTGATCGCCAAGGCCGCAGAGGAGGTCGCCGAGCGTCTTGGCGCGAAGTACCTCGTGGCCTTCACCACGACCGGCGACTCCGCACGCCGGCTGGGCCGGTTGCGAGGACCGATCCCGGTGCTCGCGTTCACGCCGTCGGCCTCCGTGCGTTCGCAGCTCTCCGTCGCGTGGGGCGTTGAGACGTTCGAGACGCCCGAGCTCCGCACCACCGACGACATCGCCCCGCAGGTCGACGAGCAACTGTTGCGCAGCAAGCTGGTCGAGGAGGGCGACCTGGTCGTGATCATCGCCGGCGCCCCTCCGGGCATCCCCGGGTCCACCAACGCGCTGCGGATCCACAAGATGGGTGACGCGGCCAACGAGGTGCACCCGGCTTACGCTAAGTAGCGACTGGCAATGCCAGTGCGATCACGCCAATTCGTGATCGTTGACCGGTGGACGCCCACCCGGAGCTCACCATCCCATGTCCCCGGTGAGGAGGGCACGGGCCTGCGCGCGGAGCCGTGGCGGATGCCTAGGCGGAGCGTCTCGCAAGGCACCGGCGATCCTGAGGGTGCCCCGGGTCGGATTCGAACCGACACTGGATGTGGTTTGAGCACATTGCCTCTGCCGTTGGGCTACCGGGGCGACAGGGCATCAACCTACCGGAGCGCGGCCGAAGACCCCATCCGGGGCATGCCCGTTAGTCTGTCGGACGTGACCGAGAGCCCTGCTGCCGCCCACCGCGTCGTCATCGCCGAGGACGAGGTCCTGATCCGGATGGACCTCAAGGAGATGCTCACCGAAGAGGGGTACGACGTGGTTGGCGAGGCCGGTGACGGTCAGGAGGCGATCCGTCTCGCCGAGGAGCTGAAGCCCGACCTGGTGATCCTCGACGTGAAGATGCCGGTCCTCGACGGGATCGCCGCTGCGGAGCACATCGCCCGACAGCGGATCGCGCCAGTCGTGATGCTGACGGCGTTCTCCCAGCGTGATCTGGTCGAGCGAGCGCGCGACGCCGGTGCGATGGCCTATCTCGTCAAGCCGTTCAACTCAAGCGACCTGGTGCCGGCGATCGAGTTGGCGGTGAGCCGCTTCCAGGAGGTCACCGAGCTGGAGGCCGAGGTCGCCGGACTGACCGACCGGCTGGAGACCCGCAAGGCGATCGACCGGGCCAAGGGCGTTCTGCAGGAGAGCCTCAGCCTCAGCGAGCCGGAGGCCTTCCGCTGGATCCAGAAGACCGCGATGGACCTGCGACTCTCGATGCGACAGGTCGCCGAAGGAGTGGTCGAACACGGCCCCCGTGTCATCGCCACGGGTCCCACGGACTGACGTACGTACCCGTCTTGTAACGCTTCTGTGTCATCCCGGCGCGTTCGTGTCCGATTTCACACTACTGGGCTCATGGTGTGAGTAGATTGCGCGGATCACGTCCCAGTGAATGTGGAGGACACACCCATGACCGGAACCAAGAAGATCGCGAGTGCTTTCGCTGTCGCAGGCATTGCGGCGCTTGCCCTTAGTGCTTGCGGCACCACCGGCGGTAGCAACAGCTCTGCCGGCGGTGGCTCGAGCAGCTCCGGCGGAAGCTGCGGCCACTACGAGATCGGCTATCTCGGAGCCCTGACCGGCCCCAACGGTGCTCTTGGTCAGAACATGCTCGGTGGCATCAACGTCGCGCTGGCGGACTACAACGCCAAGCACGCGGACTGCAAGGTCACCGTGAAGTCCTTCGACTCGCAGGGCGACCCGGACCAGGCGACCAAGCTCGCCTCCAACATCACCTCCGACCCGAAGATCGTCGGCCTGATCGGCCCCGGCTTCTCCGGGGAGTCCAAGGCCACCGGCAAGATCTTCTTCACCGCCGGCCTCCCGTCCATCTCCCCGTCGGCGACCGAGGTCGACCTCACCCAGCAGGGCTGGACCACGTGGCACCGTGTCATCGGCAACGACAGCGCGCAGGGTGCCGCCGACGCCAAGTACCTCAGCGGCAAGAAGGTCTTCGTCATCGACGACGCCTCTGTCTACGGCAAGGGCCTGGCCGACGTTGTTCGCAAGGGTCTCAAGCCGGTCGGGAACGACGAGGTGCAGACGGGCCAGACCGACTTCTCCGCCACCGTCACCAAGGTGAAGGGCTCTGGCGCCAATGCGGTCTTCTACGGCGGCTACTACGCCGAGTCCGGTCTGCTGGTGAAGCAGCTGCGCCAGGCCGGCTGGAACGGCCTGTTCATGTCCGGCGACGGCTCCGAGGACCCGGCGTTCGTCAAGGTCGCCGGCCCGCAGGCCGCGACCGGCGCGGTCCTCTCCGCGCCTGCCGGCCCCGCCCCGGCAGACTTCGGTGCGAAGTACACGGCCGCCAACCCGGGCAAGACTGCCGGTCTTTACTCCACGCAGTCCTACGACGCGGCGAACATCTTCCTGGCGGGCATCGACGCCGGCGACACGACGCCGTCGAAGATGAACGACTTCGTCAACCAGTACAGCGGCACCGGCGTCAGCGGCCCGATCAAGTTCGACTCCAAGGGTGACATCGAGTCCACCACGATCTACGCCTACTCGGTGAAGAACGGGAAGCTCGACACCACTAACCCGGCCCCGATCAAGTGACCCACTGAGACGCTCGGTCATCGGACTGCGGCCGGGGCTCGTTCGAGCCCCGGCCGCAGTCCGATGGAGGAGCCTCAGGTCCCCGACCTGCGACAAAGTGGAGAGACATCACCTGTGCACACCTTCACGCACCAGTTCTTCGAGCTCACGATCTCCGGGCTCGTCGTCGGCTCGATCTACGCGTTGGTCGCCCTCGGCTACACGATGGTCTACGGCGTCCTGCAGCTCATCAACTTCGCCCACTCCGAGGTCTTCATGTACGGGACCTTCGCGACCGCGTGGGTCTTCGTGCTCTTCCAGCGCACCGGCGTCAGCCACATCGGCGGCGAGATCGGCTACCTCCTGATCGCGCTCGTGGCGGCGATGCTGGTCTCGGGCGGCATCGCCCTCCTCCTGGAACGGGTCGCCTACCGACCACTCCTGAAGAAGGGCGCCCCCAAGCTGATCGCGTTGATCTCGGCGATCGGGGCCTCCTTCACCCTGTCGGAGGCGATGGGCGTCCGCGACCGGATCACCGGCTGGTTCGGACTCGATGGCAAGCTCGCTAACTACGTCTCCGATGCCCGCAACACCTACTCGATGCCGGTCCAGATCAACGCCAAGGGCCTGTTCACCATCGGCGACTACCGCGTCACCGACATCGACGTGATCACCGTCATTGCCGCACTCGCGATGATGTTCGGTCTGCAGGCCTTCGTCAGCCGGACCAAGTTCGGCCGCGGCATCCGCGCGGTGGCCCAGGACCCGGAGTCGGCGGCCCTGATGGGCGTCAACTCGACCCGGGTCATCCAGCTGACCTTCCTGCTCGGCGGCCTGATGGCCGGCGCTGCGGCGGCGCTCTACATGCTCCGCATCGGCAGCACCCGCAACGACGTCGGCTTCCTCTTCGGCGTCAAGGCCTTCACTGCCGCCGTGATGGGCGGCATCGGCAACCTGCGCGGCGCGCTGCTCGGCGGCCTGATCCTCGGCGTGGCCGAGAACTGGGGCTCTGCCTTCTTCGGTACGGAGTGGAAGGACGTCGTCTCCTTCGTCCTGCTGATCGTGATCCTGCTCATCCGGCCCTCCGGCCTGCTGGGCGAGGCTCTCGGGAAGGCGCGCGCATGAACCGCTACTACGACTTCGCCCCCTCGGGCCTGGCCAAGGGCTGGAGCTCGTTCAAGAGCGCCTTCAGCTTCTTGGACAACAGACCGACCAAGATCGCGCTCATCGTCCTAGGCATCGTGGTCGCCTACGCCCTGCCGCTGCTGAACCTGCCGATCATCACCACCAGCGGCGTCGACTTCGGTGGCGTGCTGTTCGATGCCGCGGCGTACGCGCTCATCGCCCTCGGCCTCAACATCGTGATCGGCTACGCCGGCCTGCTCGACCTGGGGTACGTCGGCTTCTACGCCACCGGCGCCTACACCACCGGCTTGCTCACCTCCCAGCACTGGCACTGGCCGTTCCTGCTCGCGCTGCCGGCGGCGATCGTGGTCACGATGATCACCGGGCTCATCCTCGGTGCGCCCACCCTGCGGGTGCGCGGCGACTACCTCGCCATCGTGACGCTGGGCTTCGGCGAGATCATCCGCCTGGTCACGACCAACGTCGACTGGCTCGGTGCGCAGGCGGGCATAGCGAACATCCCCTCGCCGCCGAACATCGGCTCGAACGCCCCGGGCCAGCAGGGCGGCCTGTTCCAGATCCCGCACCTGTCCTGGAGCACGTTCCCGAACATCATCGACGTCGGGCACAAGACGCCGTTCCTGGAGTTCGGTCCGGTCGACGCGATCCCGTTCTACTGGCTGGTCCTGACCGCCTTCTTCATCGTCATCGTGGGCGACATCCTGGTCAAGAACAGCCGCGTGGGTCGGGCCTGGGAGGCCACCCGCGAGGACGAGGACGCCGCCGAGGTGATGGGCGTCCCGACGTTCAGGTTCAAGCTGCTGGCCTTCGCTCTGGGTGCCGCGATCGGTGGCATGTCAGGCTCGTTCTTCGCCACCCGCGAGGGCTTCATCTCGCCGCTGACATTCATCATCACCCTCTCGGAGCTGTTCGTCGCCGCCGTCATCATCGGCGGTGCGGGCAACCGCTGGGGTGCCGCGGTCGGCGGTGTCCTGGTGGCCTACCTGCCCGACCGTTTCCGCGGCTTCGCCGACTACCGCATGCTGGTCTTTGGGCTGGCGCTGATGATGCTCGCGATCTGGCGCCCGCAGGGCATCTTCCCGGCGCGGCGTGCCCGCCGGGCCCTGCGCGCGGAGGCCGCGATCGAGGAGCTGGAAGGAGAGACCGTCGATGCCTGAGCCCACCAGCCCCACGACGACCGACGCCCGTCGATCCCTGCTGGAGGTCGACGACGTCACGATCAGGTTCGGCGGCGTCACCGCCATGGACGGCGTCACGTTCGACATCAAGGAGGGCGAGATCCTCGGCCTCATCGGGCCGAACGGCGCCGGCAAGACGACCTGCTTCAACGTGATGACCGGCGTCTACCAGGCCACCAGCGGACAGATCCGCTTCGACGGCCAGGTGCTGCACAAGATCCAGCGGTACAAGATCACCCGTCTCGGCATCGCGCGGACGTTCCAGAACATCCGGCTCTTCAAGTCGATGACGGCGCTGGAGAACGTCATGGTTGGGGCGGACGCGCACAGCAAGGTCGGGTTCTTCCGGGCGCTGTTCCGCACGCCCATGCATCGCAAGACCGAGAGCGAGTCGAAGGCCCGTGCCCTCGAGCTGCTGAAGTTCGTCGGGGTCGACGGCCGCGCCGACGAGCTCGCCGCCAACCTCTCCTACGGCGACCAGCGCCGGCTGGAGATCGCGCGTGCGATGGCGACCAACCCGAAGCTGCTCTGCCTGGACGAGCCGGCCGCCGGCTTCAACCCGGCCGAGAAGCAGCGGCTGATGGAGTTGATCCGCAAGGTCCGCGAGCAGGGCTACACCGTGCTGCTGATCGAGCACGACATGCGCCTGGTCATGGGGGTGACCGATCGGATCGTGGTGCTGGAGTTCGGCCGCAAGATCGCCGAGGGCAGCCCGGCGGAGATTCGTGACAACCCCGCGGTCATCGCGGCCTACCTGGGTGTGGAGGAGGACGACGATGCCGCTTCTTGAGGTGGAGGGCCTGTGTGTCAACTACGGCCACATCGAGGCGATCCGTGACATCAGCTTCTCCGTCGAGGACGGTAGCGTCGTCACCCTGATCGGGGCGAACGGCGCCGGCAAGACCACGACCCTGAAGACCATCTCGGGGTTGCGGGCGGTGCGTGCCGGCAAGATCGTCTTCGACGGCAAGGACATCACCAAGCTGCCGCCCTATGAGCGGGTGAAGCTCGGACTGAGCCAGTCGCCGGAGGGTCGCGGGTGCTTCCCGGGCATGACAGTCCGGGAGAACCTCGACATGGGGGCCTACGTCCGCAAGGACGTCAAGACGGCGGCCTACAAGGAGGACCTCGACCGGGTCTTCACGCTGTTCCCGCGTCTCCTGGAGAGGGTCGGCCAGCAGGCGGGCACGATGTCGGGCGGCGAGCAGCAGATGCTGGCGATCGGGCGCGCCCTGATGGCCCGGCCGAAGCTGGTCCTGCTGGACGAGCCTTCGATGGGCCTGGCGCCCAAGCTGATCGCGCAGATCTTCTCGATCATCGACGAGATCAAGTCCCAGGGCACCACGGTGCTCCTGGTCGAGCAGAACGCCGCCCAAGCGCTCAAGCGGGCCGACACCGCGCACATCCTCGAGACGGGCGAGATCGTCCGATCCGGCACCGGCTCGGAGCTGGCCGGCGACGGCTCGGTCAAGGCCGCCTACCTCGGTGGAGACATCTGACAGTTGCCGACAGTGGCGGAGCCCTACCGGATCGGCAGGGCTCCGCCGTCGTACTCGGGGGCTCTCGTGGGGCTTCGCTCGCGTTGTCAAGGCTGTACGGCGTGGATCCGTCGGCGTAGTCTCTGCCGCGGTAGGACGAGCCGCCTCGGGGAGGAGGGGGAGCGTTCTGATGGACACAGAGGGATCCACCGACAAGTGGGGTGTACTGGCGTGACTCGCTCGCTCGTGACGCTGCGCGAGGCCGTGACCGGCGACGCGTTGTTCTTGCTGGAGATCTGGCGCGAGAGCCTGCGTCGAGCAGATCATCAGGTGCAGCTGGCGGATCTTGAAATCGTTATCAAGACCGCCGCCGGCTCGCCCGAGCAACGCCTCGTGATCGCCGAGTACGACGGCGACCCGGTCGGCGCTGTCTTCCTGAAGGCCACCACGATGAGCCCCATCGACCTGGAGCCTGTCGTCCAGACCCTGTCGCCGCATGTGCTGCCCTCCGCCCGCCGCAAGGGCATCGGCCGGGCACTGATGGAGGAGGCGGTGGCCTTCGCCGACGAGCTCGGCGTCGGTCACGTGATGACAGCTGCTGCCTCCACGTCCCGGGACGGCAACCGCTTCCTGGCGCGGATCGGCTTCGGTGCCCACGCGACGCTGCGGGTGGCGCCCACCTCGATGCTGCGCGCCAAGCTGACCTCGCGCCTGACCGCCGGGCAGCGGGCCGTGGCCAGCCGCCGCGGCCATCTCGGTCAGGTCCTCGCCGCGCGACGCTCCATGCGACAGCCACGCAGCACCCCCACCTCGGCCTGACGGGCCCGGCCGACCGCGACGGTGCCGGCCGGGATCAGCTGATGCGGGCGGGGTCGATCAGCGCACAGGTGATCCGCGACGTACAGACCCGCTTCCCGCGCTCGTCGCTGATCACGACCTCGTACGTCGCCGACGTGCGACCCAGATGCGCCGGCGTAGCCACGCCGGTGACCGTCCCGGAGGTCACCGCGCGGTGATGGGTGGCGTTGATGTCGACGCCGACGGCGACCTTGCCGAGGCTGTGGGCGTGTAGACCGGAGCCGACCGAGCCGAGCGTCTCCGCGAGCGCGATCGAGGCGCCGCCGTGCAGCAGACCATACGGCTGGGTGTTGCCCTCGACCGGCATCGTGGCCACGACCCGGTTCACCGAGATCTCGACGAGCTCGACGCCCATCTTGCGGTTGAGACCACCCATGCCTTCGGGCATGGCGTCGAGGAAGGCCTTGATCTGATCGTCGGTTGCAGCGTTCGTGTCGGTCATGACGTCATCGTGGCAGAAGCCGTGGTCCCGGACTGTCGGCGGCTCCGGATAGGCTCGGGCCGTGCCTGATCCGTCGCGTCCTCGCCTGCTCCTGCTCGACGGCCACTCCCTGGCCTACCGGGCCTTCTTCGCCCTGCCGGTGGAGAACTTCTCGACCACGACCGGCCAGCACACCAACGCCGTCTACGGCTTCACCTCGATGCTGATCAACGTGCTGCGCGACGAGCAGCCCACCCATGTGGCGGTCGCCTTCGACGTCTCGCGACAGACCTTCCGCCTGACCGAGTACAGCGAGTACAAGGCGAAGCGGAACAAGACGCCCGACGAGTTCAAGAGCCAGCTGCCGTTGATCGAGGACGTGCTGACGGCGCTGCACATCCCGTTCCTGAAGAAGGACGGCTTCGAGGCCGACGACATCATCGCCACCCTCGCCACCAGGGCGCGGGAGGAGGGGATGGACGTGCTGATCCTGACCGGGGACCGTGACTCGCTCCAGCTCGTCCGCGACGAGGTGACGGTCCTCTATCCCATGCGTGGCGTCTCCGACCTGTCCCGGATGACGCCGGAGGCGGTCGAGACGAAGTACGGCGTGCCTCCCCAGCGTTACCCCGAGCTGGCGGCGCTGGTGGGGGAGGACTCCGACAATCTCCCGGGCGTGCCCGGTGTCGGCCCGAAGACCGCGGCGAAGTGGATCGCCACCTACGACGGCCTCGACAACGTCATCACGCACGCCGACAAGATCAAGGGCAAGGCAGGCGACAACCTGCGTGCCCATCTCGGTGACGTAATCCGCAACCGACGTCTCAACGCGCTGGTCTGTGACCTTGAGCTCGGTGCCGGGCCGGCCGATCTTGCGATGCAGCCGTGGGATCGCCACGAGGTGCACACGCTCTTCGACAGCCTCGAGTTCCGCGTGCTGCGTGACCGGCTCTTCGAGACGCTGACCAGCGAGGAGCAGATCGAGGAGGGCGGATTCGACCTGGACGGTCGGCGGCTCGGCGCCGGCGAGGTGCGAGTGTTCCTCGACGGCCTCGGCACAGAGCGGGTCGGCCTGCACGTCCGTGGCGCCTGGGGCTCGGGCACGGGCCGGGTCGACGGTCTGGCCTTCGCTGACGGCTCCGGCCACGGCGGGTATGTGGACGTCGGCGACCTCGAGCCAGACGACGAGACGGCGCTCGCCGCGTGGCTTGCGGACCCCGTCCGCCCCAAGGTGCTCCACGACGCCAAGGGGCCGCAGCTGGCGCTGGCTGCGCAGGGTTGGTCGCTGGCCGGCCTGGCCAGCGACACCGCGCTCGCCGCCTACCTCGTGCGACCCGACCAGCGGTCCTACGACCTGGCCGACCTGACCTTGCGCTACCTCAAGCGAGAGCTCAAGTCCGAGAAGGACGATGGCCAGGCTGCACTCTTCGACGAGGTGGAGGGTGGTGCCGATGATGTGGCGTCAACGGCGATGCTCTACGCCCGCGCCGTCCTCGACCTGTCGGAGGCGCTCGACGGCGAGGTCGCCGGCGCCGGCGGCACGAGCCTGCTCGCGGACCTCGAGCTCCCCCTGCTGGGGTTGCTCGCTCGGATGGAGCAGACCGGCATCGCTGTGGACGTGGAGCATCTCGAGGGACTCGAGCGGCACTTCGCCGGCGAGGTGAAGCAGGCTGCCGAGGAGGCCTTCGCCGTGATCGGCAAGGAGATCAATCTCGGCTCGCCCAAGCAGCTCCAAGTGGTTCTCTTCGACGAGCTCGACATGCCGAAGACGAAGCGCACCAAGACCGGCTACACCACCGACGCGGACGCGCTGCAGCAGCTCTACGTCAAGACCGAGCACCCCTTCCTGCTCGCGCTGTTGCGGCACCGCGACGTCACCCGGCTGCGGGTCACGATCGAGGGGTTGCTCAAGACGGTGCAGCCTGACGGTCGTATCCACACGACGTTCAACCAGACGATCGCAGCGACTGGCCGGCTCTCCAGCACCGAGCCCAACCTGCAGAACATCCCGGTCCGCACAGAGGAAGGCCGTCGGATCCGCGAAGGATTCGTGGTCGGCCCTGGCTATGACTGCCTGATGACAGCCGACTACAGCCAGATCGAAATGCGGATCATGGCCCACCTCTCCGGTGACGCTGGCCTGACCGAGGCATTCAAGTCGGGTCGTGACTTCCACTCCATCACCGCGTCACGTGTGTTCGGCGTTCCCGCTGAGGGTGTGACGCCCGAGCAGCGAGCCAAGATCAAGGCGATGAACTACGGCCTCGCCTACGGTCTCTCCGCGTTCGGTCTCTCCCAGCAGCTTGGCATCGAGCCCGGGGAGGCCCGCGGCCTCATGGACGAGTACTTCCTGACCTTCGGCGGCATCCGCGACTACCTCGCCGGTGTCGTCGAGGAGGCCCGCCGATCCGGCTTCACCGAGACCATCCTCGGGCGCCGCCGTTACCTGCCCGACCTGACCAGTGACAACCGGCAGCGGCGCGAGATGGCCGAGCGGATGGCGCTCAACGCGCCCATCCAGGGCTCGGCCGCCGACCTGATCAAGGTCGCCATGCTCCATACCCAGGCAGCGTTGGAGGCCTCAGACCTGCGCTCGCGGATGCTGCTGCAAGTCCACGACGAGCTGGTCTTCGAGGTCGCGCCCGGGGAGCGTGAGGCGCTCGAGTCGTTAGTCCGCGAGCAGATGGGCGGCGCCGCTGCCCTCGCCGTACCGCTGGACGTGTCGGTGGGCATCGGCCACTCCTGGCACGAAGCCGCCCACTAGGGCCGCCCCGCAATCAGGCGGTGACGCTCGGGCCTTCGTCGCGCAGGTGCCAGAGGCTGAGCCCGAGCAGCACGAGGGTCAGAGCGGTGTCGACAGAGACGACGGTCAGGGCCAGTGACGTCAGGGTGCTCATCGTCAGGCCCACCACGGCGAGGAGGACGACGGCGACCCAGACCAGGATGCTGGCCCCACGATGCTGGCGGGCGAGCACCGAGTAGATGAGCATCTGCAGCAGCGAGAGCATGGTCCCGACCACGGCGAAGATCCACAGCTTGTGTTGCACGTCGGAGTATTCCGAGCCGCCGATGAAGATCATCGCGATCCCCGACAACAGCCAGGCGCCGGCGATAGAGACCACGCCGGCGACCGCCACCGCGCCGAGTGCCTGCAGCAGCGCCCTGAGCCGTTCGCCCTCGGTCGACATCGACGGGAACGCGATCACCACGATGAACTGGGGCAGGAACAGGACCGCCTTGGTCAGGATCAGACCTCCGGCGTAGAGGCCGGCCTGATGGTGGGTCAGCGTGTTGCGGGCGATGACGATGTCCATATTGGAGAGCACGAAGAACGCCAGCAACGCCAGCGAGCTCTGCAGGCTCTCCTTGGCGACCGCCCGGAGCCCGTGATCGTGTGCCTGCTCGGACGAGATCTCGGCATCCAGGTCGGGGCGGGGTCGACGGAGCGCCCACCAGCCGACCAGCACCGGCGCGAACAGTGAGATCGTGACGCCGAGCATCGCTGCGGTCTCGCTGGGGGAGATCAGGATGCCGATGGTGCCGAACAACACACGCGGTACGCCGAGGGCGAGATAGAGAACCGAGAGCGCCAGCCACCGGCGCTCGCCCTGCAGGATGCCGATCTGTCCGCCGGTCATCGTCAGCGGAACGGCACTGACCGCGACCAGCAGTGCGGGGACGATGCTGTCGAGCTTGAGGATGTGCCACACCAACGGAGACAGGACCAGCATCAAGATGCCCATGGCGGTGCTGGCCCGGAACGTCACCGAGCGCATCACTCGCTCGATCGTGCCGACGTGCTGGGGCTCGGCGGCGATCCGACGCGCCGCCGTAGCTTGGAGACCGAGCTGGACTACCCCGATGACGAGCAGCAGCGCCATCAGGCTCGCGACGCCGCCGTAGGACTCTGGGCCGAGCCGGTGCGCGGCTGCCAGCTGGAAGCTGTAAGTGGCGACGTTCATGACCACGATCGCGACCGCGAGGCCGCCGCTGCCCCGGAGGAACGACGCGAGCCTCGCGCGTGTCGACGGAGTCTCGGTCAAAGTCACGGGCAGAGCCTAGGACAGGAGCAAGGCATCCATGGGGTCGGCATCGGGCGTCGCTGGACGGGCCGCGAAGAAGAGGACCGCCCGAACCGGTCGCAGGCGACAGCAATCCTGGCGATGAATGCCACAACGGGTGTGATCCAACCTACACTTTCGAGCGTTTGCGCCTGTGGGAGGGAGCAGACGGGCCCGCATGCAACGGCGTGCGTGGCCTACTTCTGGGAGGGAGTACGCGCCATGCGCGCAACTTTGTCGTCTTTGTGGACGGGCGCCTTGCTGGCTGTCGCCGTCGTGGTCGTGATCGGGGTGAGCTCCGCGCTCGACCTGCAGGTCGAGTCCTATGCCCTGGCCGGCGTGCTCGCCGGCGGCGTGGTGGCCCTGATCCCCGACCGCTCGGCCTTCGCCCGCCTCGCCGCCTTCGCCATCGGCTTCGTGGCTGCCTGGATCGGGTTCGTGCTCCGTGCCGCGTTGCTGCCGGACACTGAGAGCGGTCGCGCCGTGGCAGCCATCGCGACGGTGCTGATCTGCCTGATCGCCGTCGCCGTCGGCCGCACGCGGCTGCCGCTGTCCGCGATGCTGCTCGGTGTCGTGCTGCTGTCCGCGGCCTACGAGCCCGCTTTCGTGGCGGCCGAGCCCGAGGTCCAGACCACGTCGCTCGATGCGGCCACTGCCCTGGTCTTCGCGGTGGCCGTGGGCTTCGCCGTCGCCGCGCTGAGCGCCGCCCGGCGCACCACGACCGAGGGCCCGGCGAAGGTCGCCCGCCGCGGCTCGGCATGGGCCATCCGGCCGCGTCGGGCGCACAACTCCGAGATCACAGCTACCACTGCGACGACTGCGACCACCACCGAGGTGACCCGATGAGGACCCGTTCGCCCCTGATCCGGCCGCTCGCGGTCGCTGCGGTGCTCACCACCGCGCTCATCGGCACCGGCACCGCGAGTGCCGACGCGGCCACGGCCCCTGGAGTCCAGGTCAGCGACAGCGAGACCGTCCAGGTGTACGTCGACGCCGACGGCAAGCTCGGTATGCAGCACGTCTACGAGCAGCTCATGATGACCGGCCACGGCAAGGCTGACGTGGTCAACCCGATCGCCACGACGGGGCTGCGCAACCTCGACGGCTTCTCCGGCGTCACGGTCAAGAACGGCGACCAGATCGTCGACACCAGCGTGGACGGCGAGAAGGCGCTGCGCACGGTCAGCGACTTCAAGGGCAAGCTCCCGATCAAGCTGGCGATCTCCTACAAGCTGGACGGCAAGACGGTGAAGGCGTCCGACCTGGTTGGCAAGTCCGGTCACCTCGAGGTCACGTACACGGTCGCGAACACCAGCGCCGTCCCGACCCGGCTCACCTTCGACGACGGCAAGGGTGGCACCGTCACGAAGACGGTCGACGTACCGATCCCGCTCGTCGGAAGTCTGAGCACCGACGCGCCGGCGAGCTTCCGCAACGTCGCCTCCAAGCAGGCCAGCATGGGCGGCGACGGCCACGGTGGCACCCAGATGCAGTTCACCCTCACCCTGCTGCCACCGGTCGGTCCCGCCACGTCCACCTTCGGCTACGCCGCCGACATCAAGGACGGCGTCGTACCCCGGGCCGAGCTGGACATGCTGCCGGTCGACCCACTGGAGAGCCCGACCTTCTCGAACGCCGCGTCCAGCTACAAGGCTGGCGCCGATACCGGTGTCCAGCTCACTGGTGGCGCGCTGAAGATGGACGCCGGCCTGGGCCAGCTCCGCGGCGGCGCCTCCGACCTGGTCGCGGGCCTGATCAAGTTGCACGCCGGTGCTGGTCAGCTCAGCGACGGCCTCACCAAGACCGCCGTGCCCGGTGCGAACAAGCTCGCCGACGGCACCTCGCAGCTCGATGCGGGTGGCAAGCAGCTCAAGGACGGTGCCGGTCAGCTCAACGACGGCCTCCAGCAGCTCAAGTCCAAGGCGCCGCAGCTCGGCGATGGCGTCAAGCAGATCTACGCCGGTCAGAAGTCGCTCGCCGCTGGCCTGGGCGAGCTCTACGATGGCGTCACCGACCCGTCGAAGAAGCAGCAACTCGGCCAGCTGATCGGCTGGGTCAACACCGTCCACAACGACCTCGGGTCGACCGCGACGGCCAGTGACGGTGGGAAGACCCTCTTCGGTGCGTTGGTACAGATCGAGCAGGATCTCGATGGACTGCGCGGGGACGGCACCACGCCCATCGACAAGGCACTCGCCACTGCTGAGCAGTGGGTGAAGAAATCTGGCAGCAGCTACGCCGGCAAGCTATCCACCGACGCCATCGACGCCCTGCTCAGCTCGATCGGCATGAGCACGGTGAAGTCGTCGCTGCAGCAGATCGCGGCAGCGCTCGGTACGCCGACCAAGGGCTGCGACGCGACCAAGACGCTGCGCTGTGGCGCCGCCGCGTTGGTCGCCGGTGGCAAGCAGCTCGACGACGCCGTTCCGCAGCTCACCAAGGGTGTGAACCAGCTGGCCGCCGGCAGCACCAAGCTCGCCTCCGGCGCGGGCGACTTGAGCACCGGTCTCGGCCAGGCCAACACCGGCGCGCACCAGCTCGCCACCGGCCTGGGGACCGCAGCAGACGGAGCAGGACAGATCGACACCGGCCTGGGTCAGGCCAGCAGCGGCGCGCCCAAGCTGGTCAAGGGCGCCAAGCAGCTCTCGACCAAGGGCAGCCAGAAGATCGCCGCCGCAGGTTCCCAGACCGCGCAGAGCTATGGCGAGATGTACGCCGAGATCGTCGCTGGGGCAAAGCGGGCGAACACCGACTCGATGGCGGTGGGCGCACCGAAGGGCGCTACTGCGCTGACGGCGTACCAGTTCGTCATCACCGGCGCCGACGGCCAGGGCGACCGCAACGCCACCCGCACGATGCTGGCCGGCGGTCTGCTCGTGGTCGCGGCCGGTGGGCTGTTGCTCCGCCGTCGCTTCATGGCCTGAGCAAGCCCCTGGAGATACGTACGGACGAAGCACGAACGGCCGGGTCACCCGCATGGGTGAGCCGGCCGTTCGTGCTCGCGGCGTCACGCCGACGAGGTCAGTCCAGGTTGGCTGCGAAGATCGCCGTGCCGGGCGTCAGCATGCCGCGTGTTCGCGACCAGCCGCCCCAGACCCGGTCGTGGTCGGCAGGCCATTGCGGCTCCCGCAGGTCAGTGATCCGGAAGCCGGCGCCCGCCAGCAGCGCCACCCAGTCACCGAGGGTGCGGTGGTGCTCGACATAGGCCGTCAGGCCGGTCGCGTCGTCGACCTCGACGTATGGCGTCCGGTCCCAGTAGGACTGCGAGGCGACCAGCCCCTCCTCGCTGGGATCGTCGGGGAACATCCACCTCGTCGGGTGGGTGATCGAGAAGGCGAACCGTCCGCCGGGGCGCAGAACCCGCGCCGCCTCGGTGACGCAGGTGTCGATGTCGGCCACGAACTGGAGCGCGCCGAAAGAGCAGAAGACCAGGTCGAACGATGCGTCGGCGAAGGGCAGCTGGGTCGCCGTCGCCTGTACGGCCGGCACGACCACACCGGTCGACTCGTCGATGCGCCGCGAGTGCTGCAGCTGTCGCCGCGACAGGTCGAGACCGATCGCACGGCCGCCCCGCGAACGGACCCAGCGCGAACACTGGCAGGCGCCGGAGCCGAGCTCCAACACGTCCTTGTCGTCCACCGGCCCCAGGACGTCGAGCTCTGCCTCGGTGATGCCCTCCGGTCCCCACACGAAGCCGATGTCACCCAGGAAGGTGCCGTGGGTGGCCTGGTACTCGTCGGCGTAGCGATCCCAGTCGGGCCCGTTCGCTCGGCGGGACTCCTCCTCGCTCACGGGCCGTCGCTCTGCTCGTACGGGAGTGGGTGCGGGCCAGACGCTCGGTTGCTCCACGGACGCTGACTGTACTCGGGTCTGGACGTGCCCGAAGCGGGCGCGGACCGGGGTCCGCGCCCGCCCCCGCCCCGCCATGGTGCGGTCTGGGCTGATCCCGGGGAATCAGGCGCCGATGAAGGTCACTGCCTACACGCTCTCACACGCGCTCGGAGGATCCGGTGGCGGGAGACGGCCCCGCTGCAGGCCTGAGTGGAGCCGTCGCCGCTCCAACGACGGGGGCGCTGGTTGGTTACAGCTGACGATCATGCTGCGTCACGTTCTGCGGGAGACGTCACGGCATTGAGCGTGAAACAATCGAGAAGCGGTCTATGCCAGCTCTTGCGTTCGCAGCAGTTGGACGAAGAAGTGGGCGACGGCGTACCGTTGGGGATTGCGTGTGCCCATGCGCGCGACTCCTATCGCCTACTACTCAAGGTTCCTACTACTTCATGACGACCATCTCCCTTCCGGACTACGACGCTCCGCAGGTTGCGATCAACGACATCGGGTCCGAAGAGGCCTTCCTCGCCGCGATCGATGCGACTATCAAG
>Ga0164242_10003069_pt1 | contig 19117 bp, 19 predicted proteins | sample OricomgcompostMG_FD_108783 | JGI IMG/M metagenome (GOLD analysis project Ga0164242, IMG submission 108783) | Miracle-Growth compost microbial communities from Emeryville, California, USA - Original compost - Miracle growth compost (MG) ... | reverse complement strand
GATGGCGAGAACGAAACGCACGAACACTCCTCCTGCGTTGCCGATCCACCCCAGAACGCACGGCAACAATCAAAGACAGTCCACAATACCGGTCCGCGCCTGGGAGGCGCCTCCCAACCGCCGATCTGCGGCGCAGGTGCAGCGATGGCGCGTCCCGGCTAAGATCGGATCAGCCTGCAGGCCAGCCGAACCTGCGTCCCCTGACGATATTCCAACATCGACGACTTCCAACGCATGGGAGAGGTATCCAGTGCCCACCGACGAGTCAGAGTTCACACAGGTCTTTCGCGGCTACGACAAGGATGAGGTCGATTCGGCCATCCAAGATCTGCGCCGAGAACTGATCAAAGCCAACACGCAGGGCGCCGAGTCCGCCAAAGAGATCAAACGCCTGAACGCCAGGATCGACGAGCTCAACGCCGAGATCGAAGAGGTCGGCTCCCCCACGTTCTCCGGACTCGGCACCAAGCTCGAGAACACGTTGCGCGTGGCGGAGGAGCAGTCCACCCGTATGATCGCGCAGGCCGACATCGACGCGGAGAAACTGCGCAGCGCCGTCGCCGCCGAGATCGAGAAGTCTCGGCACGCAGCCGCCGAACAGACCGACCGCATCCTCGCCGATGCGCATGCTCGAGCAGAGACCGCCGTTCAGGACGCGCAGATCGAAGCGAACGAGATCGTTGCGAAGGCCAAACAACTCGAAGACCAGATGAAGCAGGATGCGCTTCGCGAGGCCGCGGCCATTCGCGGTGCCGTCGCCACGGAGGCCGCGGAGCTTCGTGCGACGAGCAAACGTGAATCCGCTGCCGTCCGTGCCGAATCGGAACGGGAGGCAGCGGAGATCAAGGCGGTGGCCAGCCGTGAGGCCGCAGAGGCCCGTGCGGCCGCAGAGGGGCTGAACGCCGAAACGGAGCAGACCAGGACCGCCGTCGCGCGTGAGCTCGATCAGAAACGTGCTGCGCTCGCCGACGAGCTGGAGAAGTCGCGCCTGGCCCTGGCACAGGAGACCGAGCAGGCTCGTCTGGATGTGGCCGCCGACACGAGGCAGGCGCGTATCGACCTTGCCAACGAGATCGAACAGGGCCGCGCCGGCATCGAACGGGAAATCGAACAGCGCCGCGCAGATCTGGAGAACGAGTTGAGCGCCAAGCGAGCCGAACTCGACAGCGCAGACGAGAAAGCACGCATCGCCCTGGAAACCGAGTTGGCCGAGCGCCGCAAGACCATCACGGCCGAGTTGGAACGACGCACGCATGAAGCGGAACAGGCGCGAATCGATCTGGACGTCGAACTGAAAGCGCGTCGCGACGAGGCAGAAAAAGAGCACCTCAGCAATCACCAGGAGGCCGTCGCACAGACACAGCGATACCTCGACGACGCCAACCACCAGCTTGCCGAGGCCATCAGGCGCACGACGCTCGCCCGTGAGGAGGCGGACTCCGTCGAGGCAGACGCACGCGCCGAGGTCAAGGCCGCCCGCAAGGACGCGGAGGCCACGGCGAGCCAGATCGTGCGCGGCGCCGAGGATCGCGCTCGTGAGATCATCAACGAGGCGGACGAACGCACCAGAAAGCTCGTGTCGGACGCCGAAGAGCGGTTATCTCAGATTAAGATCGAGCGCGAGGCAGTCGCCGGGTACTTCGAGTCTCTGCGCGGCGTTCTCACTCAGGCGGAGCAGGTGGCTGCAGACAACGCGTGAGAACCACGATCCGCTAGGGGGAAATCCGGATGAAGATTCAGAACGCATTCCGCGTCGGGTTGGTCGGCACGCTCGGTGTAGGGCTCGGCGTACTGATTCTGACGTCGATCGTCGCGCTGTCGACGATACTCACGTACATCGGTGCTGCGTTGTTCATCGCACTCGGGATCGAACCCATCGTCGCGTTCCTCGAGCGCCGCAAACTGCCGCGATGGGCCGCGCTCCTCGTCGTTCTTATTGTGGGGCTCGGCCTCGTCGCGCTGCTCATGTGGGCGATCGTGCCGATCATCGTTGATCAATCGACGCAGTTGGTCAAGCAGGTGACGAACTTCGTCGAGGCAGGCAAATACAACGACTGGTACCGGTCGCTGCAGCACCAGTTCCCTGCCATCGACTTCGACAGTGCTCTTCAACAGGGCTGGACGTACATCCAGAAGAACGTTGCCGGCATCACCGGCGGATTGCTGCAGGCCGGCATCGGCATCGTCACCGGGTTCTTCGGCGTGATCATCGTGCTGATCCTGACTCTGTATTTCGTGGCATCGCTCAACAACATCAAACGGGCGACGTACCAGCTCGTGCCGGCCTCCCAGCGGGCACGGTTCTCCGACCTGGCGGAACAGATCAGCGACTCCGTGGGCAAATACGTGATGGGGCAGGTTGCTCTCGCCCTGTGCAACGGCATCCTCAGCGCGATCTTCCTCACGATCATCGGCGCGCCGTTCCCGCTGTTGCTGGCCGTCATCGCCTTCCTGTTCTCGCTGATTCCGCTCGTTGGAACCATTACCGGCTCCGTGATCATCGTGCTGTTGTCACTGTTGCTCGCCTCGCCGATCACCGCCCTGGTCGCGGCGATCTGGTATGTGGTTTACATGCAGATCGAGGCATATGTGCTCAGTCCGAACATCATGAACCGCGCTGTTTCCGTTCCGGGCGCTGTGGTGGTGATCGCCGCGCTGGCAGGTGGTTCGCTTCTGGGCATCCTCGGCGCACTGATCGCGATCCCCGTCGCCGCGTCGATGCTGCTGATCATCAAGCAGGTCGTCATACCTCGGCAGAACGAGTTATAGGACGTACTCGGTCGGCAGCGGAAGTGCGGACGGGTTGACGGCCGAGACGATCTCGGTGAGCACGCGACGCGTGAGATTCTCGCCGACCCACAGATGCTTGCCCCCGTCGACGGCGATCAGTTCGGCATGCGGCACGACTGCGAAACGCCGGCGCGCCTCGGCCGGTCTCACATAGTCGTCGAATTCGGGAATGATCACGACCAATGGTCGTGTGTCATCCGACCAGGCCTTCAGGTCTGCGTCTGTGGCCCTGTGCAATGGCGGAGACAGCAGGATCAGCCCATCGACCGCCTGCGCCCTGCCGTGCTTGATCGCAAGCTCCGTGCCGAACGACCATCCGAGAAGCCACGGATGCGGCAGGCCGCGGTCCCGCACAAACCCCACGGCCGCCGCCAGGTCGAACCGCTCTCCGTTCCCGTCGTCGAAAGCGCCGTCGCTGGTCCCGCGCGGCGATGTGGTGCCGCGCGTGTTGAAGCGCAACACGGCAAGGTTTGCCAGCGCCGGCAGTCGCGCCGCTGCCTTACGCAGAATGTGGGAATCCATGAAGCCGCCTGCCGTTGGCAACGGGTGCAGGGTGACGAGTGTGGCGACCGGATCGTGCGCTTCCGGCACCGCGAGTTCGCCGACGAGCCTGAGCCCGTCATCCGTGTGCAGTTCGATGTTCTCACGCCGCGCGGGAAGCTCGACCGCTCCTCGGATATCGATGGGATGGGCCATTCAGCTGATCTTCCAACAGTGCATGTGCCAGTGCCGTCGAGCCGCAATGTCCGCCCCATCGCCCAGGACACCATCCGCTCGCCAGGCGACCAGATGGGCGACGCCTGGCACGATGTCGAGTTCGCATCCTGGACAGACGTACACCTTCGTCGCCTGAGCAGACGACAGCGGTTGCACATTCCAGGTGGCACCGCGCCGATGCTCGGTTCGCCGCCACCCGGATGTGAGATGATCCAGCGACAGCTCGCTCTCGTCCACGGGCGTGGCTTTGCGTCCACGAGGCCGGTTACTGCGAGGCATGCACCCAAGTCTACGAGGTCGGACTGTGCCTCACAGCGACGGGTCGCCGCGTTCCAGCCGTGACTCCTCGAGGTCAAGCATGCCCTGCGCCTGCATGAGCACCCGTGACGTATAGGCCGCTCGACTGCGTGCATCCAGGAGCGCGGCACGCTCGGCTTCGAGTACCTGTGCACGCAGCGCACGATACTGCTGATGCGGGCCGACGGGCTCGCGATCCGATTCTTCGCGCTCCACGCGCTCCCACGCCGCTTCGCTGCGCAAGAGCGCATCCTGCCGCAGCCGCTCGAGCACGTCCTTGTCGATCTCGTCGCCTTCTGGCAGCTCGATCGACGGATGTTCGAGCGCAGCGGCCCCTGCCTCGCTGATCTCATCGAGAAGCGTCGCCAGTTCGCGCCGGTCGGCTGCAACATCAGTGCCCCGGACCTTCGTCACCAGGATCACCCACGGCAGCGTTCCACCCTGCAGCAGCAACGTCACGATCGCCACCGTGAAAGCGATCAAAATCAGCTGCGGGCGGTATGGGGTGCCGTCCGGCAGCGATTGGGCTGCCGCGAGCGTCACCACACCTCGCATGCCTGCCCAGGTGAGCACGATACCGCCCCGCCAGCCGATCGGGTCGCGTTGTGCGTCCACGAGGTCTGCAGAGCGCCGCTCCAGCACACGCGTCATCCGCGCCACCCGCTTGCGTACCGGGCCCTGCGTGGAGGTCGCAGCGTCTCCGATCCGCTCGAGCAACCCGCTCACGCGATCTTCCGCGGGCTGCGCCCGCCGGCGCTTGCCGCGCATCGTGAGCAGCAGCGGCGCGACGAAAAGCGCGCGGATGGCCACAAGCAACGCGGATACCAGCAAACCCAGCGCCACCGACCCGACCACGTCCAGCTGTCCGGACCGGCCATCGATGACGTGGGAGATGATCGTCTTCAGCTGCAGGCCCATCAGCAGGAAGACGCCGTTTTCAAGCACGAACTGCACGGTGCGCCAGTTCAGCCGCTCGCTGATGCGGGACTGCGCCGTGAACGCGCGAGCCGCGTTGTGACCGGAGTACAGCCCTGCGACCACAACGGCAAGGACCCCAGAGCCGCCAAGCGCTTCTACCGGGATGTACGCGATGAACGGGATGGCGAAGGAGATCACCGTGTCCAGCATCGGGTCCTGCAGCTTGGAACGCACGAACACCGTGACAATGCCGACGATCAGGCCGATGATAATCGCAACGATCACGGAGAACCCGAAATTTGCCGCGCCGCGCGCGAGGCTGATCGTTGCGCCGGTGGCGCCGAGCGCCGTCTTGAGCATGACCAGCGACGACGCATCGTTCACCAGGCTCTCGCCTTCGAGAACCGTCACGATCCTGGCAGGAAGGCCGAGCCGCTTTGCCATCGCGGTGGCGGCCACGGCGTCGGTCGGGCTGACCACGGCACCGAGTGCGATCGCCGCACCCAGGTCCAGCTTGGGCAGGATCATGAACAGGATGAATCCGATGCCGAGAGCCGTGACGATCACCAGCACGACCGACAGCATCGAGATGGCACCGAAATTACGACGGAAGTCGATCAGCGGAACGCGCACGGCCGCCGAATACAGCAGCGGAGGAAGCACGGCCTCCAGAATCAGCCAGGGCGGGACATCGATCGCCGGAATGCCGGGGATGAATGAGACGCCAAGGCCGACGAGGACGAGCACGAGTGGTGCCGCGATTCCGAGCTGCTTCGAGAACGCCGCGACGACAACGATGGTGACGATAGCCACAACGCCGACGAGGGCATACTCCATGCCAAAAGCCTATCGACCGCGAGCGAGCGGTCTAGTACCAGCCGCTTGACTCCGAGTGCGACCATGCTCCGCACGGCGAGCCGTAGCGACCGTTGACATACCCGAGTCCCCAGTTGACCTGGGTGACGAAGCTGTTCTGCCAATCGGGCCCTGCCGACGCCATCTTGCTGCCCGGGAGCGCCTGCGGGATGCCGTACGCGCCGCTCGAGGCGTTGTACGCGTAGACGTTCCACCCTGACTCGCGGTTCCACAGTGCCACCAGGCAGTTGAACTGGTCCTGGCCGAATCCTTGCGCCTGCAACGCACTGAGCGCATACGCTTGCGCGCTGCCCGGGTCTGGAGTCCCGACGGCGGGGGCGCTGCTGCCCGAACTGCTGCCACTGGATGATGACGGCACGACCACAGGCGCCGGAGGCGGTGGCTTCGGCTTCTCCTTGACCGTGTACGCCTCGCGGGAAACGGTGTTGCTGTAGCCGCCAGCCACGGCGATTTCCTGAATCGGCTGGCCGTTGAATCGATCGCTGTTGCCGATCTTGAAATCGGGCGACGCCGTCGCACCCGAGTACGGATCGACGATGTTCACCAGGAAGAATCCGATGGCCGCCAGAAAAGCGAGGCCGACGAAGAATGGCCGTGAACGAGAGCGGGGTCCCCGATTCTTCACCCGCGCCGGTTCCGGCGGTGTGACGGGCGTCAGTTCGTTCAGATGCCTACCCACGATCACAAAACCATAACGAACTTGTGGGGGTCAAAGCAAAACCGCGTCTCCATACTCAGCGAACAGCCAGCATCACATCGGTCACGCTGTCCAGAAGCAGGTCGACCTGGACCTCGCGATAGCCGTGACGTTGGGGGCGGAAGACGATCGTGCGCACCTCTTCGACGCTCATCGGACGGCCGTCCCGAAAATAGCGCATCAGACGTGCGGAGAATCTGTCGACGTCCGCGCGGTTGTACCCCTGAGACAGCACGCCTGCACGGTCGAAGCGCTGGCCTTCCGGCCGCCCGAGCCGATTGATGATCACCTGCGCCGTCGTGCGCGCATCCTGCAGCCATTTCTGTTCTCCGGCTTCCGCCCGAGCATCCTCGCGCTCGCGCGCCGAGAATGCGTCCTCGAGACGCTCCAGCGCCGCGTCCACGTGACCGGTGGAGTATCCGCCCTTCTGCATTCCGAATGCGGTGTGACGGATGTCGGCAGCCGTCACCGCGTCGTCGTCCGATGCGGTCCCGTTGTACGCGTCGCGTGCGCGAATGAGGAAGTCATCGACCTGGCCGGTGTTGTAGCCGAGCTTGGACTTTCGATTAGTCGGGAAGGTGCTCACCGCCCCATTCTGCCAAATCCGCTATGCGAATATCAGGAATAGGGCGAACGCCGCGACGGCCGACGGCAGAATCGAATCGAGCCGATCGAGGAACCCGCCGTGTCCCGGGAGCCAGGAACTCATGTCTTTGACGCCGATGTCACGCTTGATGAGCGATTCGGTGAGGTCGCCGAGAGTCGCCGTCAACAGCATCACGGCGCCGAAGATCAAACCGAACCACCACGACTCGTGCAGCATGAACACGCTGAGCAGTACACCGGCGATGAGTCCGGCAAGAGCAGCGCCGGCAAACCCCTCCCAGGTCTTCTTCGGGCTGATAGTGGGCGCCATCGGATGCTTGCCGAACAGGAGTCCACTCGCGTACGCACCAGTGTCGGTCACCACCACGAGGATGATGAACGCCAGCGTCCACCACTGGCCGCCGTCCTTCTCGAGCAGGAGAATCGCGAAACTCGCCAGGAACACCACGTAGACCTGGATCATCGTGATGGCGCCGAGGTCACGCCATACCCCCCGTCGGGCTTTCCGATGGCCCGGGACGGCCGCAAGTATCGCGCGCCAGATCCAGCACAGCAGAATCCCGCTTGCGATCGCGATGAGCTGGCCGTTCTCCTGCCAGAAGTAGACCGCAGGAACGATCGCGACAGCCGAGACGATGGTCGGTATCCGTGGAATGTCGTAGCCGGCCGCTCGCAACGCTTGCGTCAGCTCGAACGCGGCGAATGCGGCGCATGCGGCCGCGACCACCATGAAGATCTCCTTGATGAAGATCAGACTGAGCAGGAGGATGGCACCGAACGCGAGGCCGATCAGGATGGCGAGGATCAGATTGCGCCCCGTGCGAGCTTGAATGCGTTCGGTCGTCGCATCCAGTTGTGCGCGCCTGGCTTGCATTTGCCGCTCGATGTCCGCGCGCGTCGACTTCATCTGCTCGCGAAATTCCGTGCGAGGGACCTTGCCGTGCACCGGATGTTCTGGCGCATCGGGCGGTGAGTCTGATGGTTCCTGCACCATGGCCGCCTATACCTCGAGGAGTTCCGCTTCCTTGCGAACAAGAGCTTCGTCAACGGCATCCACATGGCGCTTGGTGACCTGCTCGAGTTCCTTCTCGGCGCGAGAGACCTCGTCGTCACCGACCTCCGATTTCAGCGCGTCCAGGTCGTCCTTGGCCTTGCGGCGCACGTTGCGGATGGAGACGCGGGCGTCCTCAGCCTTGCCGCGAACGATCTTCACGTACTCCTTGCGACGGTCTTCGGTCAGTTCCGGCATCGTCACCCGGATGATGGTGCCGTCGTTGTTGGGTGAAGCGCCGAGATTCGGCGTCGCGACGATCGCCTTCTCGATGTCCTTGAGCGCTGTTTTGTCATACGGAGTGATGACCAGCGTGCGCGCCTCCGGGTTCTGCAGCGACGCGAGTTGCGCCAACGGGGTCGCAGAGCCGTAGTAGTCGACGAGGATCTTCTGGAACAGCTGCGGGTTGGCCCGGCCGGTGCGAACCGTCGCGAAATCCTCCTTGGCAACTTCAACGGCCTTGGTCATGCGTTCGGTGGCGGCCGACAGTACATCCGCAATCACGGTTACTCCTTCGAATCGATCGATTGGACCAAGCTTAGTTTGACACCAGGGTGCCAAGCGCCTTGCCGAGGATGGCCGCCGTGACATTGCCGCTGGGTTCCATGCCGAAGACCTGCATCGGCATCCCGTTGTCCATGCACAGGCTGAACGCGGTCGAATCGACGACTTTGAGGCCTTTCTGCAGCGCATCCTGGTATGTGATGCGGTCGATCTTGACCGCATCTGGATTGACACGGGGATCGTCGGAGTACACGCCATCCACACCGTTTTTCGCGACGAGCACCACATCCGCGTCGATCTCCAAGGCGCGCTGGGCTGCGACCGTGTCCGTGGAGAAGTACGGCAACCCGGCGCCTGCGCCGAAGATCACGACGCGTCCTTTCTCAAGGTGACGCTCCGCACGGCGGGGAATGTACGGCTCAGCCACCTGTGTCATCGATATCGCGGACTGCACTCGCGTGGCCGCTCCCGCTTGCTCGAGGAAATCCTGCAGCGCAAGCGCGTTCATGACCGTGCCGAGCATGCCCATGTAATCGGCCCTGCCGCGATCCATGCCACGCTGACTCAATTCGGCGCCACGGAAGAAATTGCCTCCGCCGACGACGATGGCCACCTCGACGTCTTCGGCCGCGCGGGCGATTTCACGCGCGAGCGCGCTGACCACGTCTGGGTTGACGCCGAGGGATCCGCCGCCGAATGCCTCTCCGGAGAGTTTGAGCAGTACCCGGCGTCGCTTCGGTTGTTCGGTCATGGGGATGGATGTCCTTCCGGTGGGGTCTGCTTAAAACTACACAGAAAAGAAGCCCGGATCGTCTGACCCGGGCTTCTTGTTCTGGTTGTCGAGCGGTGTGACGTTACGCGCCAACCTTGAAGCGGACAAAGCCGCTCACGGTCAGTCCGGCGTCCGCGACGACCTTGCCGACGTTCAACTTGTTGTCCTTGGCGTAGTCCTGCTCCAGCAGCGCGACCTGCTTGAAGTATGCGCCGAGACGACCCTCGATGATTTTCGGAAGCGCAGCCTCCGGCTTGCCCTCGTTGCGCGAGATCTCCTCGACGATACGACGTTCATTCTCGACCGCGTCGGCCGGCACGTCATCGCGGGTGAGGTACTCGGGGTTCGCGAACGAGATGTGCTGGGCGATGCTGCGCGCCGTCTCAGCGTCATCGCCGCTGTATCCGACGACAACGCCGACCTGCGGGGGCAGATCCTTCGACGTCCTGTGCAGGTAGATCGCGAAGTGCTCGCCGGAGACGACCGCCACGCGACGCAGCTCGATCTTCTCGCCGAGGATTGCAGCTTCGCCGTCAATCAGTTCGGCGACGGTCCCTGAGCCTGTCACGGGGGCCGCCAAGGCCGCCTCGACGGTGGTCGCGCCGGCAGCGACGACCGCATCGAGCGCCTTCTCGGCCAACGCGATGAATTTGTCGCCCTTTGCCACGAAGTCCGTCTCGCACGCGAGCTCGATCAAAGTGGCGGTGTCGCCGTTCTCCTTCGCGGCGACGAGACCCTCGCTCGTGGAACGGTCGGCGCGCTTGGCGTTGCCTTTCGCTCCCTTCAGCCGCAGGATCTCGGTGGCTTTTTCGAGGTCACCGTCTGCTTCGACCAACGCGTTCTTGGTGTCGACCATGCCGGTGCCCAGCTGCTCGCGCAGCGTCTTGACGTCAGCGACGCTGAAATTTGCCATTGCTGAAAACTCCTTGATTCGCTTTCGGTGCTTACTTGGACTCGGGCACGGTCTCGGTCGTCGCCTCTTCCGTGGCCTCGACGGAAACGGCCTCGTCGGCAGCTGCGCCTTCGGCGTCGGCCTCGGACTCGGTAGCGACCTGACCCTCTTCGACCTGCTCGGTTGCGATAACCGTGTCCGCCTCGGTCGCTGCCTCTTCAAGGCCGGCAACCTTCTCGGTGTCTGCGCTCGACTGTGCCGGGGTGTCGTCCTCCGATGCCTGCAAGAGCTCGCGCTCCCACTCGGCGAGCGGCTCGGCAGGCTCCGCGCCTTCCTCCGGCTTCTGATGGCGCTGGATGAGGCCTTCGGCGGCAGCGTCTGCCACGATGCGCGTCAACAGGCTGACGGAACGAATTGCGTCATCGTTTCCTGGAATCGGGTACTGGACCTCATCGGGGTCGCAGTTCGTGTCGAGGATACCGATGACCGGGATGCCGAGCTTCTTGGCCTCGTCGATGGCGAGGTGCTCTTTCTTGGTGTCGACAACCCACAGCGCGCTCGGCGTCTTGGTGAGATTGCGGATTCCGCCGAGCGACTTGTGCAGCTTGTCGAGCTCGCGCTTCTTGATCAGCAGTTCTTTCTTGGTGAAACCGCTTGTCGTGCCTTCGAAGTCGAGCTCCTCGAGCTCCTTCATGCGGGCAAGGCGCTTTGATACGGTCTGGAAGTTGGTCAGCAGACCACCCAGCCAGCGCTGGTTGACGTACGGCTGGCCCACGCGGGTCGCCTGTTCTGAGATCGCGTTCTGCGCCTGCTTCTTGGTGCCGACGAACAGGATGGTGCCGCCGTGGGCAACGGTCTCCTTGACGAAGTCGTATGTCTTGTCGATGTATGTGAGCGACTGCTGCAGGTCGATGATGTAGCTGCCAGAACGCTCCGTGAGAATGAAGCGCTTCATTTTCGGATTCCACCGGCGGGTCTGGTGCCCGAAGTGAACGCCGCTGTCGAGCAGCTGGCGCATGGTTACGACGGCCATTGCCGTACTCCTTGTCTTGACACACGTTTCGGCGCACGGCCGATGACGGTGTCACTCGGTTTTTCGTGTCGGTCGGTCGACCGCACTCCTGGTGCCCGGCATGCATCCGCCCCGACGCGAATCGGGGACCGGTGGATGTTTTGCCTGCGCTCATGCGAGCGTTACGGGCACGCGTAGTCACCCCGACACGCGGGGTGCATCGAGAATCATATCATCGTGCGGGCGAGCGTTATTGCGCTGCTGCGCGTTCCTTGCGCACACGGTTGAGCTTGCCTTTGTCTTCCAGCTCGAGTCCTTTGACTTCGGGCAGCAAGGCGAAGACGAACCAGAATGACAGGCCGGCGAACAGGGCGAAGCCCGCGTAGACGAATCCGAGCCCTACCGCTGCGCTCACGATCGGGAACAGCAGTGTCACGAGGAAATTGAAGATCCAGTTGAACGCTGTGGCGATCCCGAGGCCGAGGCCTCGAATCTTGTTCGGGAAAACCTCGCCGAGAACGACCCACATGACCGGGCCCCACGTTGCGGCGAAGAAGATGACGAACAGGTTCGCTCCTGCGAGCGCGATCAGTCCCCACGGCTGCGGCAGGTGCAGGTGGTCGGTGGAGCCGGTCGCCTGGGTGAACGAGATCGCGGCAGCGACCAACCCGATGAACATGCCGACGGAACCGATCAGCAGCAGTTTCTTTCGCCCGACCTTGTCGACCCACAGGATGGCCACGAATGTCAGAACGACGTTGATCACTGCGGTAATCACCGACGTGGTGAATGAGTCCTTCTCGCTGAATCCGACGGACTGCCACAGCGTGGTCGAGTAGTAGAAGATCGCGTTGATGCCGACGAGTTGCTGGAAGGCTGCCATCCCGATTCCGATCCAGAGGATCGGTTGGAGACCGAGAGCCTTGCCGCGCAGGTCGCGGTAGCTGGACTTCTTCTCGTTTTCGAGGCTCTCTTTGATCTCGGACAGTCGTTCGTCCGGGTCATGCGATCCGGTGACATTCCGGATGACGATGACGGCGTCGTCGTCGCGTCCCTTCCGCACCAGGAACTGCGGCGATTCGGGAATGCCGAGAGACAGCAGACCGTAGACGATCGCCGGGATCACACCGACCAGGAGCATCCAACGCCAGGAAGGCATGCCCCACCACAGCACCTCCCCTGCGCCCCCTGACACGCGCGCGAGTGCAGCGTCGGAGAGCAGAGCGAGGAAAATGCCGAGCGTGATGGCCAACTGCTGCAGCGAACTGAGACCGCCACGCCTGTCCGCCGGCGCGATCTCACCGATGTACGCCGGAGCGATCACCGATGCGATTCCGATCGCCAGGCCGCCGATGATCCGCCATGCCATCAGATCCCAGTCGGCGAATGCCAGACCGGATCCGATGGAACTGATCACGAACAGGGCGGCGGCCAGCAGCATGACTGGCTTGCGACCCCACGCGTCCGCGAGTTGTCCGGCGAACCATGCACCGATCGCGCAGCCGATCAGCGTGATGGCGACGGTGATGGCGACGAGGGCTGAGCCGAGGTGGAATGTCGATTGGATCGAGTCGACAGCGCCGTTGATGACCGACGTGTCGAACCCGAACAGCAAACCGCCGAGGGCGGCAGCGATCGTGATGCCGAGGATCTTTCCACGGTTCGGTTGGCGTCCCCCAGACGAACTCCCCGACCCATCGCCATGCGCTTTCGCTTCAGACACGACAGCCTCCTTCGCTCATGTTGGTCACGCTACACCGAGTGCGAGTCGCGCAACCAGGGCTTGTGCATTCGGCGTGTTGCCGCCAAAATCGCGGGCGAAGCTGCGCGGCGGCGGCGCTTGCCCTCCACCACCCGTTCGGCTGGCGGCCGTTCACAGATTCCACATATGCACCGCCCCGGCGCTGTCCTTCCTCACATACTGACTGGATGGTCCTTTCAGCACGGGCGTCGCAGCGGCTTCACCGTGCCGCAATCGTGATGGCGGTCACATCGGTGTGTCTGGCCAGCGCTGCCCCAGCTGCTGCATCCTCTGGCGATGTCATGCGGCCTGCGCAAACGCAGTGGGTGTGGCCGACGGCGGCCCCGCATCGCCTCGTGCGGGGATTCGAGGCCCCAGCGAGCAGATACTCGGCGGGCCATCGGGGAATCGACATCGTCGCGAGCGGCGGGACGTCGGTTGTGGCCCCCGCGGCTGGGGAGGTGTACTTCGCGGGTCGAGTCGTCGACCGCCCCATTGTCACCCTCGATGTCGGCGGCGACCTCCTGATCAGTGTCGAACCGGTTGAAGCTCGAGTTTCGGTCGGCGACCACGTCGATATGGGTGCGCCGATCGGCGTCGTGAGCCGCGGCGGGCACTGCGACGCGCGCTGTGTTCATCTCGGCGTACGGCTGAACGGCGAATACGTGTCTGCGCTGTTGTATCTTGGCGGTATCGAGCGTGCCATCCTTCTGCCCATGTCTTCGAGCCGCTGACTACGCCCGCGGGTGCGCGAGCCGATAGCTTTCCGCCAGCCGCTCGGTGGACACGTGAGTGTATATCTGGGTTGTGCCGAGGCTTGCGTGGCCGAGGAGCTCCTGGACGGCGCGGAGGTCCGCTCCCCCGTCGAGCAGGTGTGTTGCAGCCGTGTGTCGCAGGGCGTGCGGTCCGGCAGGGCCGGACCCTGGGAGATCCACGAGCAGTCCTGCGACGAGGTTGTACACGGCGCGGGTTCCCAGCCTGCCTCCGCGCGCGCCGACGAATAGCGCAGAAGACGCGCGGGTGAGAAGCTCCAGACGCGCCGTCTGCAGGTAATCGACGATCGCGGATTGGGCTGGAACGCCGAACGGGACGACACGCTCCTTCGAGCCCTTGCCGAGAACCCGAACCGTGAGCCGATCGAGGTCGACGTCGTCGACGTCCAGGCCCGCGAGCTCAGACACCCGCAGCGCGGATGCGTACAGCAACTCGATCACCGCGCGATCACGCACGGCGACGGCATCCGCCTGCCCGGCACGCTCGAGGAGGCCGCGCAGCATCTCGTCCATCTGGGTGCGGGTGATCACGCGCGGAAGCGTGCGATCCGTCCGCGGAGACCGCAGACGTGCTGCCACATCGCGGACGACGAACCCGGATCTGGTGAGCCACGCCGTGAAGCTGCGCACCGCGGCCGACCTGCGCGCCAAGGTCGTCTTGGCGAGCCCGGACTGCGAACTTCGCCACAGCCAGTCGCGCAGCAACTCCAGCGTCAAGTCCTGAGCGTTTCCGGCCCCCGCATTCGCCGCGAAGTCGCGCAACTGGAGCAGGTCGGCACGGTATGCGCGGATCGTGTGGGCTGAAAAGCGCCGCTCGGCCGACAGGTACACCACGAAGTCGTCGATCGCGTCACCCAGTTCCACGTCTCCAGGATCGCCCTGCCACAGCCGAAATCGGTCAGCGACGCTCCAGCGCCGTCAAATCGTCCACCGGCATCAGACGCGCACCCATCCACGCTCGCGTTCCGCCACGGCCCCTTCGAGGTCCAGCACGCCCAACGCCGAGCTCGCGGCGGCCACGGACAGGCCGCACCGAGCGGCGATGTCAGACACCGTACGGGGGGAACGGGCGCTCAGAGCGTCGATGACGCGGATCTCGTCCGGTGTGCGATCGAGGTTTCGCGCCGGCGCGACCGTCGCCTCGTCTGCTCCATCGACCAGCTCGATCATTTCGTCGACGTTCGTCACGCACATCGCCGCGTAGTCGCGGATCAACCGATGACAGCCTGCCGATGCCGGCGAGGTGACGGGCCCTGGCACAGCCCCGAGCGGGCGGCCGAGGGCCGACGCATGACCGGCGGTGTTCAGCGACCCGGACCGGTGCCCGGCCTCCACGACCACGGTCGCCGTGCTCATGGCGGCGATCAATCGGTTCCGTTGCAAAAAGCGCCACTTCGTGGGTGCGGCTTGGCACGGCATCTCCGAGATGACGGCGCCAGTGCGCGCGATGCTCCGCAGGAGTCCGTCATGACCGCTCGGATAGAACCGATCGACACCTCCGGCCAGGATCGCCACGGTCGCGCCGTCAGCGACGAGCGCCGCGCGGTGCGCCATCCCGTCGATGCCGTACGCCGCGCCAGACACGATCGTGAAACCGCGCCGGACCAACCCAGCCGATGCCTCCATCGTGACGTGTTCACCGTATGTCGTTGCTGCGCGGGCTCCCACAAGCGCGAATGAGCGCTCCGTGCTTTCGCACGCCCGCGCCGAACCTCGGCGCCAGAGCACGAGAGGACCATGCTTGCCGAGATCATCCAGCGCTCCGGGCCATCCGCTGTCGCCGCGCACGACCAGGGTGGCTCCGACGCGGGCGGCCTGTTCGAGAGAGCGCACGATGTCGTCGGATCGCAAACGCGGACGCCATCGTTTGAGCGCATCGGAAAGCTCCGCCTCCAGCGCATCGGTTTCGCCGTCGCCGACCTTGCGCGCGGCGTCGATGATGCGTCGGGGCGACCACGCTTCGATGAGCGCGGTGAGCGCTGCTGCCGGTCCGATCGCCGCGATCAATGCGCCCGCCGTTCCATCCCCCGGCTCCACCAGGGCAGACCAAGCGGCTGCCGCGAACCGGGCATCGATGCCGCAGTCCGCAACGGAACCCTCGTCGGACACGGCGACGATGAGGCGCTCGAGCGTGCCGTTGTCGAATCCGAACGTCTTCATGGGACCGATCCTTTCCTCAGATACAGCGCAGCGCCGACGTGCTCCGCTCTCGGCATGGCCGCGCCGTCGATGTCGGCCACCGTCCACGCCAATCGCAGCGTTCTGTCGTATCCGCGCATCGTGATCGCACCGCGCTCGAGCGCTCGGTCGAGACTGGCCGTCGTGCTGCGACCGAGTCTGTGCGCCTCGCTGCGCAACCACGAACCCGAGACTTGGCCGTTCATGGTCCACGGCGTGCCGCTGAGACGCTCCCGCGCAGCGGCTCTCGCCGCCACGACGCGGCTCCTGGCATCCGCGGTCGTCACGCGTGGTCCGTCCTCGGTCAGGCGCAGTTGCGTGGCCGTCACGCGGCGCAGCGTCAACCTCACGTCCATGCGATCCATCAGCGGGCCCGACAGCCTGCCAAGGTATCGCCTGCGCGCGTTCGGAGTACACGTGCACTCGGAATCGCTTGCGCCATACTGCCCGCAGGGGCACGGGTTCGCCGCCATCACCAGCTGGAAGCGGCCAGGGAAATGCGCAACACCGTTCGCGCGATGAATCGAGATGCGGCCAGACTCCAGCGGCTGCCGCAGCACGTCGAGCACGGCTGAAGCGAATTCGGGCGCTTCGTCGAGAAAAAGCACGCCGTGTGATGCCCGCACAGCCGCTCCAGGACGGATGCGGCCACTGCCTCCTCCGATGATCGCTGCTGCCGTCGCCGTGTGGTGCGGTGTCTCCAGCGGCGGGCGCGTCACCAGCCGCGATCCGACCGGCCGCCCGGACAGCGATCGGATCGAGGTGGCCTCCAGGGCAGCCGCATCGTCCAGGTCCGGCAGAATTCCGGGCAGGCGCTCCGCGAGCATCGTCTTGCCTGCTCCAGGTGGCCCGAGCAGGAACACGTGATGCCCGCCTGCCGCTGCGACCTGCAGTGCGTTGACAGCCTCGTCGTTACCGACGATGTCCGCCAGTTCATAGTCGATCGGCACCTCATCGAGCTCGCGCGAGACCGGCAGGGGGTCAGCCGGAATCGGTTCGAACTCTCCGCCGTGCCAGATCGCCGCATCACGCAATGACACGACCGGCACGACCGTGATGCCGGGAACCAGCGCAGCCTCGTCTGCGTTACCGGCAGGCACCATGATCGTCGTCCTTCCCGCCCTGGCCGCGGCGAGGACGGACGGCAGGATTCCGGCCATCGGGCGCACTCTGCCGTCCAGGCCGAGTTCCCCGAGATGGACGACGGAGTCGACGGACTCGCGCGGCACATCGCCTGCAGCAGCGAGGCTGGCCAGCGCGATCGCCAGGTCGAACCCCGATCCGTGCTTCGGGAGCGCCGCCGGTGACAGATTGATCGTGAGTTTGCGATTGGTCAGCGGGCATCCCGAGTTTGCAGCGGCAGCCCTGACCCGATCGCGCGCTTCGTTTAGCGCAGCATCCGGCAGGCCGATCAGCACGATCGCCGGCAGATTGCTTGAGATGTCGGCTTCGACCTCGACGATCGAGCCTGACAAGCCCAGCAGGGCGACGGAGTATGTGCGGCCGAGTGCCATCAGTTGATCCCGAGCAGATGCTCGACGACAGCGGCGTCGTCTGTACCGGTCACCGCGACGGCGTCGATTCGCACCCGGGTCGTTGGCCGGCCGCTGTGGCTGCACCACGCTGCGACAAGCCGCCTCAGTCGCGCAAGTTTTGCCGGCGTGATCGCCTCGAACGGATGCCCGAACGCCGTCGAAGTACGCGTCTTCACCTCGACGAAGACCGTCTGGCCGTCGCGTTCGACGATGAGGTCGATCTCCCCCTGCCGACAGCGCCAATTGCGGTCGATCAGTCGATAGCCACGGTCTTGCAAGTAGACAAGCGCGCGCTCCTCACCGCGCTTGCCGAGTGTGTCTTTCGCTGCCATGGCTGCCTCCCGCAATCGAGAGTGGCGCATGCTGCGGCGCGATATCGCGCCGAATCCGACATCTGTGCAGACCGCGAACCAACCACGCCTTGTTCAGGCCGAGCTGCGACTACTCGTCGAGCGCGAGTTCCTTGGGAAGCTCGAAGTCCTTGCTGGACAGTTCTTCGATGTTGACGTCTTTGAACGTCAGCACGCGAACGGATTTCACGAACCGGTCCGAACGGTACACGTCCCACACCCATACGTCGTTCATCGTCAGCTCGAAGTAGAAATCATGCTCGGTGTCTCGGCGAGCGAACTCCACCTCGTTGGCCAGATAGAAGCGGCGTTCGGTCTCGATCACATACTTGAACTGGCCGACCACGTCGCGGTACTCGCGGTAGAGCGCCAGCTCGACCTCGCGGTCATAGTCGTCGAACTCGTCTTCATCCATTGTGGCTCCAGTCTACGCTGTGAGCTGCTTGAGCCAGGTGCGTCTGTGGAAGTCGCTCGGCCCAAGTTCCGCGATTGCCGCCAGGTGCGCAGCGCTCCCGTAACCTTTGTTCGCGGCCCAGCCGTACCCGGGCACACGGCCGTTCAGGTCGATCATCAGCCGATCGCGATGCACCTTCGCGATGACGGATGCCGCTGACACGGACGCGCAGGTCTGGTCTGCCTTGATGCGAGTGACGATCGGCGGCCGGGTCTTGAGCGCGGGACTGAGATAGTCATGGTTGCCGTCCAGCACCAGCGTCGACGCCATGATCGGCGCACCGGATGCATGCAGTGCGGTGAGCGCGCGTTTGCCTGCCAGTCCCAGGCAGGCGATGATTCCCAACTCGTCCACCTCGGCTGCCGAGGCGAGTCCGACGGCTGAGTGAATGGCCCATGCCGCGCAAGCGGGTGCGAGGACCTCGCGCTTCGGCTCGCTGAGGAGCTTCGAGTCGCGCAATCCGATCGGGAACGGGCCGATGGCGGCATCCACCACCACCATGCCGACCGCGACGGGTCCTGCGAGCGCGCCTCTGCCGACCTCGTCGCATCCGATCACGTATCGCGCTCCGCTTTCGTGCAGGGAACGCTCGAATTCGACGGTCGGATCGACGATCATTTTCCGGAGTCCTCAACTCCTCGGAACACCTGTGGATAGTTGTCGAGGAAGGCCCACCTGCTGAAGGGCCAGCTGATGACCACAGCTCTGCCGACCACGTTTTTCTCCGGGACGAATCCCTTACCTGGCAGGTTCTGGTTCAAGCTCGAGTCCTGTGAATCCCACCGGTTGTCGCCGAGCACCCACAGGTCGCCCTTGGGAACCGTGACATCGAACGGATGCGACGCGTTCGGCTGCCCAGGCGGCAGGTTGATGTACGGCTCCTTGAGTGGAACGCCGTTGACGCTCAGCTGCCCCAGAGCATTGCAGCACGTGACGTGGTCTCCCGGCAGCCCT
>Ga0164242_10003068_pt1 | contig 19118 bp, 20 predicted proteins | sample OricomgcompostMG_FD_108783 | JGI IMG/M metagenome (GOLD analysis project Ga0164242, IMG submission 108783) | Miracle-Growth compost microbial communities from Emeryville, California, USA - Original compost - Miracle growth compost (MG) ... | reverse complement strand
GCGCACCCTCGGCGACACAAACGGCGCACTCTCGGCGGTGTCAGGGCCGCAGCAGCACCTTGCCGACCCGGCCGGCGCGCGTGCTCGCGGCCACGGCGGCACGCACGTCGTCGAGAGCGTGCACGCTGTCCACGGGCAGGGTCAGCCGCCCGTCGCCGATCAGCCCGAACAGCTCGGCGAACAGCGCGCGTTTGGTCTCCGCCGGCATCGCGGCCGACACCTTGCTGCCCCAGAACCCCTTGATCACCGCCTGCTTGAAGATGACCGCGCCCGACGACAGCTCCATGCGGTCGGAGGCCATCGCCCCGAACGACACCAGCGTTCCGCTTTCGCCGAGCAGGTCGAGTAGATCGCCCGATGCCTTGCCGCCGACGGAATCCACCCCGGCGACGATCGGCTGATCGCCGGCGAGCTGTCGCACCCGGTCGCGCCACGTCGGGTCGTCGGCGGCGACGGCATCCGAGATTCCGGCATTCGCGAGCGCGGCGACCTCCGCCTGCCTGCGCACGAGGCCGATCACGCGGATGCCCCGACTCGCCCCGATCTGCGCGACGAGCCGCCCGACCGCGCCGTTCGCCGCGTTCTGCAGGATGACGTCTCCCTCCCGCACGCCGAGGAAGTCCACCAGCGAGATGGCGCTGAACGGCATCGCGACGAGCTGCGCCGCGACCTCGTCGGGGATGCCGTCCGGCACCGGAACCAGCGCTCCCGCCTTCGCGATCACGTACTCCGACCATGCCCCGAACGCTCCGCCGGTGGCGACGCGCTGCCCGAGTTCGAACCCCTCGACCTCGTCACCGAGTGAGTCGACGATCCCCACGGCCTCCGTGCCCGCGCGGGCCGGCAGCTCGGGCTTGTAGCCGTAGGTACCACGGATGGTCCACAGGTCGTGATTGTGGATCGGCGAGAGCAGCACCCGAAGGCGCACCTCGCGCGGCCCGGGCTGCGGAACCGCGCCATCCTCGACCCCCAGCACGTGCGCGGGGTCGCCGAACTCGTGATGGACGATTGCACGCATGGGCTGCTCCTCTTTGTCGATGACCGACGCCTGCGGCGTCCTCCCTCCAAATTGTGGACGCCCATTGCCGTTGTCGCGCGGCATAACGGCAACGGGCGTCCACTATTCCGTAAGACAGCAGGCGCTACCGAGCAGGAGGAGAGGCGCCGCCGATCAGGCGGGCGCGTCGCCGAAGTCGGGGATGGGCAGCCGCGCTCCGCCCTTCAGGGCGGACTCGTGCGCGACGATCCCGGGCAGCGTGTAGCGAGCAGCGACCCACGCGTTCACCGGCGGAAGCGTGCCGTCCACCACGGCCCGCACGAAGTCGTCGGCGAGGAAGTGGTGGCTGCCCTCGTGGCCGCTCGGCAGACCGTGGAACTCCTCGGGCAGCCGCGACGGGTCGTGCACCTCGGCGTAGCCGGAGACGAACGACTCCCGCAGCTCGGGCGCGACATCGGCGAGCTCCGGGTCATCCAGAGACATGGATGCCTCGGTGTCGAGCTGCTTGCTGACGTCGAACACCTCGTACTTGTCCTGCCAGAGCGACACCGTCGCCAATTGCTCGAAGCTGGCCTCGGTGCCGAAGTAGCGGAACCGGGACTCGCGGATCTGCGATGGATACCCCACCCGGCGCATCTCGTTGGTGCGCATCACGGCGCCGTTGTCCAGCTCGAACAGGGCGCTCGCGTTCGAGAAGTCGTTGTCGAACTGGCTCACCTCCTTGTCGAACACGCCGTCGCCCCGGTCGTCGACGATGCCGATGCAGCTCACGCTCACCGCATGGCCCGGGATCGCGCCGAGCACCCCGCCGATCGCGTGCGTCGGATAGAGCATGGGCGGGTAGCTGGCCGTCGACTTCCAGTCCTCGCCCCCGCTGTACTGGTAGGCGGCGTAGAAGCCGAGGTCCATGTCGTGCACGTAGTCGCCCTCGGCGTAGATGATGCGCCCGAACGCGCCCTCCGCCACCTTCTTGCGCGCGAACACCGTGGCCGGGTTGTAGTAGCTGGTCTCGCCCATCATGTAGGTGAGGCCCGTCTGCTTCACCGTGTCGATGATCGCCGCGATCTCCTCGGCCGAGATGGCCATCGGCACCGCGGAGTACACGTGCTTTCCGGCCTTCAGCGCGGCGACCACGAGCGGCCCGTGCGTCCACCGCTGAGTGAAGATGGCCACGGCATCCACATCGCTGGCCAGCATGGCATCGAAGTCTTCGACCGTTCCGTCGAGGTGCTCGCGTTCCACGAGCTCCGAAGCGCGCCCGGGCAGGATGTCCGTCACCAGCACCCGGTCGACATCCGGATGCGCCTTGAACAGCTTGGCGAAAGAGGGGGCGAACTGGCCGGCACCGACCATTCCGATGGAGATCATTGTCACCTTTCGTTGCTTTATTGCGTGGGTTCTCAACGCACGGCGCAGTCGCAGTGCGTCACTTCTTGCTGGCGTACGAGATGCGGTAGTCGAAGATCTCGGAGGCCGCGGCGAGCGAGCTCGCCACCGGTTCCTGCCCGAGGAAGGCCGGCCCGAGGGTGGTCGTCACATTGGTCAGGGCTTCCTGCATGCCCGTGGCCACCGGGAAGTTGACCGTCTTGCCGTGCGCGGCATCCAGGAACCAGGACATGTCCAGGCCCTTCTTCTTCCAGTAGGCGAGGAACAGCGGGTCGAGCTCCTTGATCGCCGACCACACGTATCCGCCCTCGGCCATGATGCGCTGCGACTCGGGACCGCCCAGCCACTGCACGAGCTGCCATGCCTCCTTCGGATGCGGCGTGTTGCTCACGATCGCGTCGATCAGGCCGTTGAAGACGCTGATGCGTCCCTTCGGGCCAGATGGCATCGGCATCACGCCGATCTTGAAGCCGGAGAGCTGGCTCACGGTGAGAGTATTCCAGTCGCCGGTCATCCATAGGGCCATCTGGCCGGAGGCGAACAGCGTCTCCACGTTCGTCGAGTCCCCGTTCGGCCCGGTCTGCGCCGCCGGCACGATGACGTGCGCGGCGCTGAGCATGTCGGTGATGAAGCTGAACATCTCACGGTTCTGCGGGCTGTTCATCGTCGACGAGGTGGCGTACGGCTTAGGCAGCATCGAGCCGCCGTTCATCGCCATGTAGTTGCCGAACGAGTCCTGGTAGCTGTTCGTCGCGGCGGTGGCGTACATGGCGATGTTCCCCGGATCGAATCCCGCGTCGAGCGCGCTGCGACCGTTCTTGTCCAGGGTGATCCGCTTCAAGAAGTGCAGGAAGCTCCCGCCGTCCGTCGGATTCCACTCGAGGTCTGTCGGCGGCTTCGCGTAACCGCACTTGGCGAGGTGAGTCGCGTTGTAGAAGAAGCAGATGGTGTCCCAGTCCTTCGGCAGGCCCCAGAGATGGTCGCCGTCGGTGTGCAGGTCGACCAGTGCCGGGTAGTACCGGCTCATGTCGATGCCGGCCTGCTTCACCTTCGGGGCGACATCCGTGAGCACACCACCCCGTCCCCAATCGGCCAGCCACGGCGTGTTCACCCAGAACACGTCGGGCGCGTTGCCCGAGATGTACTGCTCGGTGATCTTCTGCTGGTAGTTGCCGTACGGCACCTGCTGGATCGTGACGCGGATGTTGGGATTCCGCTTCATGAACTCGGCGACCGATTTCGTGAGGCCGATCTGCTGGTTCGCATCCCACAGCGCGTACGTGAGATCGACCGTCTTACCGCCGTCGCCCCTGAATCCCCAGCCGGCTGCCGAGCATCCGCTCAGCGCAAGGGTTCCCGCCGCAGCCCCGGCGAGCTGGAGGAACTGCCGCCGCTTCATCGGCTCGCTCCCGACAGGTTCACCGAGTTGACGATGTGCTTCTGGAAGATCGCGAACAGGATCACCATCGGGATGAGCGCCACCAGTGAGCCGGCGAGCACCAGGTTCCACTGCTGTGCGAAGTTCGAATTGAAGTTCGCGATTCCCACGCTCAGCACTTGGAGATCGTTCGAGTCGGTGGCGATCAGCGGCCAGAGGAAGTTGTTCCACCCGAAGATCACCGCGATGATCGTCGCGGTCAGGATGACCGGCCGGGCGAGCGGCAGCACGACTCTGCGCAGGATGCCCGTCTCGCCGAGACCGTCCAGCCGCGCCGCCTCGATGATCTCGCCCGGTATGGTCTGCAGGTACTGCCGCATGAGGAACACGGTGTACGGAGTGCCGAACACGTAGGGCAAGAACAGCGCCCAGTAGGTGTTCGTCAGTCCAGCCGCGGACATCATCATGTAGAGCGGGATCATCGTGACCACGTTGGGCACCATGAGCATCGCGAGGTAGCCCCAGAAGATCGCCTCTCTGCCCGGGAACTGGATGCGTGCGAACGCGTACGCGGCGAGGAGCGAGAACAGCACCTGGCCGATGGTCAGGATGATGGTGACCGCGGCGGTGTTGCCCAGGTAGTTCAAGAAGTGGTACTGGGTGAAGATCGTGACGAAGTTGTCCCACGTGAAGTGCGATGGCGGCTGCCACGCACGATCCGCCTGGATCTCCGCCAGCGGCTTGAAGGCGGCGAAGATCGAGAAGATGTACGGCGTCAGGAAGACCGCTGCGATGAGCAGAAGCACGATCACGTAGAGCGTCTTCCGCAGTCCGGCGTTGAAGGTCATGGTCGCAACTCCTCTCAGACCATCTCGTAGACGGCGCGCTTCTGGAAGTACCGGAACTGCACCAGCGTGACGACGAGGATGACCAGGAACAAGATCACGGAGAGCGCCGAAGCGGTGCCGAATCGGAAGCCCACGAATCCGTTGTTGTAAATGAGCATGTTCATCACGGTCGTCGCATTGCCGGGACCGCCGTTGGTCATCACATACACGGTGTCGAAGACCTGAAACGATCCGATGGCACCGGTGACCACCACGAAGAGCATCGAAGGTCGCAGCAGTGGCAGCGTGATGTGCCAGAAGCGCTTCCACGCGGTCGCGCCGTCGATCGCCGACGCCTCGTAGACAGTGGGCGGGATCGCGGCCAGGCCCGCGAGGAAGAACAACATGTTGTACCCGACGTACTGCCAGATGTTCGCGAACGCCACGACGGGCATCGCCCACTCGGGGGAGTTCAGCCAGTTCGGGCCTGTGATGCCGATCAAGTGCAGCAGGGTGTTGACCACGCCGGTCTGCGGCGCGAAGATCCACTGCCACACCACGCCCATCGCGACAGGCATCGCCAGGTACGGCAGAACGCACAGCACGCGGATCACCGCGGTGAATCTGCCCTTGCGGTTCATCAGCATCGCCATGCCGAGCGCGAGCACGGTCTGCGCCGGGATGTTGAGCAGGAAGTACCAGAACGTCACAACGAGTGCGTGCCATGCACCCTCGTACCTGAACGCGTCGATGTAGTTGCTGAAGCCCACAAAGGCCGGGGCGTTCAGCATGTTCCACTTCATGAACGACAGCACGAACACGAAGATCACGGGGATCAGCAGGAAGACGAGCACCCCGAACAGGCTGGGGGCGAGAAGTCCGTATGCCGCGAGGTGCCGCTTGCGCTCGGCGGCGGGGACATGGTTCTTCGCCTTCTTCGCCGGAGCGGGGCGCGCTTTCACCGGGAGGTCTTGCGCCACCCCGGTCATGATGAGGTCTCCATCGACAACTCCTTTGTCTCTCAATGGGCTCCCGTTGACCCGTCTGATTGAACGTTCGATCATAGGGAGTGGAGCCATCGTGACAGACACGGCACGGGTCTGTCAACGAATGGGCCAAGATCGTTGAAGGAGGCGAGATGACCGGAACGGGACGCGTGACCATCGACGACGTCGCGCGCGCCGCGAGCGTTTCGCGGCAGACCGTGTCGAACGTCGTGCACGGCACGGGCCGCGTCGGTGCAGCGACGGCCGAGCGGGTGCAGGCCGTGGTGGACCAACTCGGCTACGTTGTGCATCCCGGCGCGCGCAGCCTGCGATCGCTGCGCACCGGCCAGCTCGCGTTCCCCCTCGACGAGTACGTCGAGGGCAAGGAGGAGGTGTTCAACCTCGACTTCGGCCGGGAGCTCACGTTCGCCGCCGGGAAGCGCGGCTATCACGTGCTGCTGATGGTGCCCAGCCTCGAGGCGATGCGCGATCTCATCCGGTCGGCCCGCGTCGACGGGTTCGTGTTCTCGAACCTGAAGAACGACGACCCACGTGTGGCCCTGGTGACCGAGCACGGAACGCCGTTCGCGTGCATGGGCCGGACCGGGCCGGGCCAGCGGCAGCCCTGGGTCGACATCGACAACGCTGCGGGCATCCGGCTCGCCCTCGAACACATCGCTTCACGCGGGCACCGCCGCATCGTCTACTTCGGGTACGCGCCGCTGAACTACTGGGACAAGGAGCGGGCGGATGCCTACCACTCCACGATGAAGACGCTCGGGTTCGCACCGCACTCCGTTCTCATCGGCGACGACCACGCGAACATCGCGAGCGCTGCCGCCGCGGCGATCTCGGGCGACGCGACCGCGGTCGTGTGCAGCGGGGACCAGCTCGCTGAGCAGATCTACGAGGCGGCGGCGCAGCGGGGCATCGCGATCGGTCGTGACCTGGCCGTCACCGGCTTCGGCTACGACGTGATCGGGCGCAACATGGTGCCATCACTGACCACGGTTCGCACGCCCATCCCGTCGATCGTCGAACTCGTCATGCAGCGTTTCGTTCGCGAGGTGGCGGGCGAACCGGATGCGCCCGGCGAGCTCATCGTGCCCGAGCTGGTCGTGGGCGCCAGCACCGGGTGACGCGCGGACGTCCCTCGCCCGCGTAATGGTGTCAGACGACCAGCGGAACGGGATGCACTTCGTCCGCCGGGTGCCCCGTACGCTCGTGGATGCGCTGAATGGCTTCGGCAGACGGCGCTTCCGACAAGCAGTACACCTGACCGCTCTCCGGGTCGGCCCACGCGCGCTTGAAGACCACCTCCTCCTCGCCCTGGATGGCGAGATCGGCCTCGTGCGCAGCCTTCAATTGCTCGGCCGTGACGCCTTTCATGTTGTGGTGCACGTCCATGAACTCAGGCATGATGCCCTCGATTCGATCGTGAGTGTTGCTCATCCCGGAGGCTACGCTCGGCCACCCACTCGGTCAATGCGCAGCCTCAGCTCCCGTCGGTCGCTGCCCACGACGCGAGCAGCGCCATCCGCTCTGCCGAGACGGTGCCCGGTTGCACGGGGTAGCTCACGATGGAGAGACCGGGCGCGGCGGGCAGCTGGAAGACATCCCACTCGAACTCGATCACGCCGACCTCGGGATGCCTGAACTCCTTCACGCCGTGCGTGTGCACCTTCACGTCGTGCCTCGCCCAGTCCGTTCGGAACTCCGGGCTGCGCACCGAGAGTTCGCCGATCACGGCCGTGAGCTCGGCATCCAGAGGGTTGCGGCCGGCATCCATGCGCATGATCGCAGACAGTGTGCGGCGAGCCAGGGCGTAGTCGACGTAGAAGTCCTTGGCGCGCGAGTCGAGGTAGACGAATCGGGCGATGTTCGGCTGACCGTCCGTGTCGAAGTGCGGCGCGTAGAGCGCGCGGCCGAGCGCGTTCGCGGCGACCAGGTTCTGCCGGGTGTCGTACACGATCACCGCTGCATCCATACCGTCGAGCACGCGCTGCACGGATGCCGGCACGCCGGACTTCTCCGCCTGTCGCCTCTTCTTCACGGGGGCAGGCGCCGCGTTGCGAGCCAAGTCGTGCAGGTGCGCGCGTTCGACGTCGTCGAGCTGGAGGGCATCCGCGATCCCGTCGAGCACGCCGTCGGATGCTCCGGCGATGTCGCCGCGCTCCAGTCGCGTGTAGTACTCGACGCTCACACCCGCGAGCGCCGCCACTTCGGCGCGGCGCAGGCCGGGAACCCGGCGCTCGGTGCCGAAGTCGGTCACTCCCGCCATGGCCGGGGTGATCCGTGCTCGCCGAGTCGTCAGGAACTCCCTCACCTCGGACCTCGTGCTCATGGCCACAGGCTACGTTCCTCTCCTCATTGCGTGCACAGCGATTCTGCGTGCTCGATGTCGTGCGATTCCGCACGCTCTGGGTTGTGCGACTCCCCGTGCTCAAGGTCGCGCGACGCGCCATCACCGGTCATCGCCACGACCTCGGGCAGGTCTGCCGTGGCGCGGCGAGCGCTGCGATGTTCGACGATCGCGAGCGTCACGAGCGGAACGAACACGAGTGCAGCGAACCCGGTTCCGACGAGGGGCGGCGCGGATGCTCCGAGCGGGGACTGCAGCGCCGCTCCCGTGATCGCGGTGCCCACCGCCGTGCCGAGGTTGAACATCGAGGGCGACATCGAGCTGGGCAGCGTGTTCGCATCGCCTCCGTCGCACGATGAGCGAGACGAGGACCGGGTTGGCGGAGAGACCCACCAGCCCGAGCAGCGTGAACAGCACGAGCGTCGGTACCGGCGCCGGAACCGCCAGCAGGCCGCCTGAGACGAGCAGTGTGACCGCCCCGAACGACAACGGGATCCCGAACGGATGCCGGCCGCCCAGCCGGCCGCCGAGAATCGATCCCGCGAGCGCCGCCGCGCCGAACAGCATGAGCGCGATCGGTACCATCCACGAGGACAGACCCGAGCGATCCGTCAGCATGGGCGAGATGAAGCTGTAGATCGAGAGCACGCCTCCGGTGATGCCCGCGCAGGTCAGGAGCGTCAGCCACAACCGTCCTGAGCGCAGCGAGCGGAACTCCGAACGCATCGTAGGCACGGCCCCGCCGCGTACGTCGTGCGGAACGAAACGGATGACCGCCCCCGCTGCGCCCACCGCGAGCGCCGCCAGCATCCAGAACGGTCCGCGCCATCCGATCGCCTGCCCGGCGAATGCGCCGAGCGGTACGCCGATCACGTTCGCGAGCATCCCGCCGCCCAGAACGATCCCGAGTGCGCGGGAACTCGCCGCCGGTCCCGCAGCCTTCGACGCCACGACGGACGCCGTCGCCCAGAACGCGCCGGTCGCGACCGCCGTCACGAAGCGGGCCGCAAGGAGAACCGCGAAGCTGCCCGTCAGTGCGACGGCGACATGACCGACCGCGAAGACAAGAAGTGCGAGCGCCAGGGTGAGCCGCCGCGGGAGCCTCAGGGTCAGCAGCGCCATCACGGGCGGGCCCACGATCATCCCGACCGCGAACGCGGTGATCGACAGCCCGGCCTGCGCGACCGACGTGCCGAAGGCGCTCGCCAGTTCGGGCAGCAGGCCGGCGACGACGAACTCGGTCGTCCCCATTAGGAACGTTCCGGCGGTGAGCACGGCGATCACGATCGGCACGCGCACCGCCGGTGCGCTTGTCAGCAAGCCGGCCATCAGTCGTGGTCCAGGGTCGTCGAGAGCTGCGGATAGGCATCCGCCTGCTCGATGAGCATCCGGCCCTTCCTGGTCACCTCCTGCACGGCGTCAGCGCCCGCGACCCACCGCTGGGGCGGTGCCGGCAACGCGACGACCTCAAGGAGGGCGCGCGCGAGCTTTGCCGGGTCGCCTGCCTGCTTGCCGTTCATCGCCTGCCACATCGGGATGATCTCCCGGGTGCGCTCGGCGTAGTCATCGAGGCTGAGCTCGGCCCAGAGTGTCGAGTCGCCCTCCACGAGAAGGTCGGTGCGGAAATAGCCGGGCTCGACGAGGAGCGTACGGATGCCGAACGGCTCGAGTTCGTCGTGCAACGCTTCCATCCATCCCTCGAGGGCGAACTTCGACGCAGCGTATGCTCCGGCGAATCCTCCGGCGATCACCCCGGCCGTCGATGTGACCGTGACCACCAGACCGGACCGCTGTTCGCGCATCGCCGGGAGCACGGCGCGCGTCACATTCAGCGGGCCGAAGAAGTTGGTCTCCATTTCCGCGCGGTACTGCGCCGGGCTGATCTCCTCGAAGAATCCGGCCTGGAAGTTGCCCGCGTTGTTCACCAGCACGTCGATGCGACCGAACCGGTCGATCGCTGCCTGCACCGCCGCTGTCGCGGCGGCTTCATCGGTGATGTCGAGCGGAACCGCCAGCAGATTCGGATGTCCGCCCACGGCATCCGTCACCCGCTGCGCATCGCGCCCGGTCGCCACCACCTGGTGTCCGGCTGCCAGCGCCTCGCGCGCGAACCATGTTCCCATTCCCCGGCTCGCGCCCGTGATGAACCACACGTCTCTTGTTGCCATGGTTCAATGCTCCAGCGCGGCCGCCACCGACTGGGAGACTCTGTCAGGGCACCCCACTCCTGTTCCTTCGCCGAGCCGATCACGTCGCCCCTCAGCGCGGCACTGGCAGCCTTCGAACATGGGTATCGTCGCCGCGACGGGCGACATCCCCCTTCTCCCTGCCGCCGGTCAGCTGGCGTGGTGGAGGGCGTTGAGGAGTGGGTTTTTGCGGTGGAGGAGGATGTCGTCTCGCTCGTCTGTGGAGCCGGGTGCTCGTAGCCAGTAGCGGTCGTGTCCGGTGCGGTCGGGTCGTCGCAGGATTTTCCAGTGCTCGTTGTGGAGTCTGAGGTGGCAGGAGCGACACAGCAGGATGCCGTCGTCGACATCGGTATTGCCGTGGTCGGCGTCCCATTCTTTCGAGTGATGGGCTTCACACCAGTCGGGTGGTCGGTCGCAGGTGGGCCACATGCATCCGCCGTCACGGGTGTTCAGCACCTCGCGTTGGTGAGCGGTGAAGCCGCGTTTGGCGCGCCCATAGTTCAGGGTGTGCCCGGCCTGGTCGCAGGTGATTTCGTGGTGCCCATTGCACAGGTGCCGTTGCACCGTGTCGGCGGAGACTGGGTCGGGTTGTCCCAGCAGCACCCCGAACCCGAGGCTCGTCGAGTTGTCGCTGATGACCATGCCGTCGCCGGTGGTGTTGCGGCGGAAGCTGCCGCCCGCGGTGCTGCTGCTCCCGCCGGTGCCAGTGATGCTGTCTGCCTTGCCGGCGCCGTCGCTGCTGCAGGCGGTCTTGATGGTGGTGATCACGCGCACGGTGGGTCGCGTCGTTCCGAACAGTCGCCCGGTGTCTTTCCGGACGGCGAGGGTGACGATGTCGACGAGGGTGTCGGCCATGATCTGTTCGGTGCTGCGCGGATCCTCCAACAACTGCTGCGCCCGGTCCTGGTCCTCCTTCTTCGTGAACCGGGGTCCACCACGGCGGGGACTGGTCACCGCGTCGAACGCGGAGGTGACGATCTGGGCGGACTCCGGGTCCAGGAGCCCGGTGAGGCGGGTCATCCCGTCCGGCCCTCGGAACAGTCTCAGGTACCGGGCGTCACGGCGTTCCCGTTCCCGGTCGGCGATCCCGGTGGGATCCAGGAGGTCGCGTTCGTTCCGGGCCCGCACCCACACCTCATCCGCCGGCGCCAGGGTTGCGTACTGGATCAGCCGGGTCACCGCGTCCCGCAACCCGGCCTCGGGCGCACCGGGGCCGGGTTCCCCGAGCCCGCGTCGGATCCCGTCAGCAGCATCCACTGACACCACACCGGCGGCGACCGCACGATCCAGTTCCGCATGCCACGGCTCCGTCGGAGCGGGGTTGCAGGTGCTCAGCGGCTCATCCCCGGTACTGGTCGGCGGGGTGTCGTTTTCGTCCAGCGGTGCGAACTCGAGCGAATCATCATCAGTGCCGCTGGTGAGGGTGTCGCAGGCGAGGGTCTCCGCGACCTGGGTTCCGACTCGGACGAGTTTGCGGGCATCCGCACCGGTGGTTCCGGTGACCTGCTGAATCAGCTTCTCCGGGGTGCGGAACCCGGCCCGGTACGCCAGCCCGTGATGCCCGAGTTCGCGACGGGACCGGTGCGCGATCTCCGCCGCCACCAGGGCACTGATCGTCTGCAACCGTTTCACCGCCTCCGCCACCCCAGTCTGCAACGCAAGAAGCTCAGCATCGGACTGGCTGCACGGTTCGATCATCCCTTCTGAGGGCTGCAGCGCGACGATCCTCTCGACCACTGCATCGAACGTGAATGCCATGCTTCATGCTACCAAGGATCACCAACACTCGAAAGTGTGTGTGGACAATCCAACAAGCTCGAATATGGGGACGGAGAGACGAGATCAAAGGGAGCGCGTGAAGCGAGGCTCCATTCAACCGTTCGTTCGCTCTCAGATCTTCCGCCGCCGCGATGCGATGGACAGCAGCGGTCCGCGCACCCTGCGCGTGCCGCGGGACATGTTGCGCCAGGATGCCTGTGTCACGTACTGTCCGGCGATCGCTCCCGCGGCCAGCGCGCCCGCGACCGCGGCCGAGACCAGGGCGGCGAAGAGACCTGCGACCGATCCGGATGCCAGCTGCATCAGCGCGTTGAACAGCACGAGGCCGGGCAGGAGCGGAACGAGGCCGGTGATCACGAGGGCGAGCACGGGCGTGCGGCTCAGCTGCGCGAGGATCGAGGCCAGCATCCCCACGGCGAGCGCCGCGATTGCGGACGACCATACCGGACCGAATGCGCTCCCCGCGCAGACCAGGTAGAGCGCCTCCGCCACGCCGCCGAGCAGGCAGACCGCCCAGAGCGCTCGCCACGGCACCTGGGTGGCGAGCGCGAATCCGATCACGATCACGATGGCGGCCGCGATCGTCACGGCGGGCGGCCCCCCGATCTGTGTGTTGCTCGACATGACATCAAGCGACAGCCCGAGGCCGGAGAACACCAGCGATGCACCGATAACGCCGGCGGCAATGCCGATCGTGATGACGAGCGCCTCGGTGAGCCGGGCGAGCCCGGTGAGGTAGAAGCCGGAGAGGATGTCCTGCGCACCGCCGAAGATCGCGGTACCGGCGAGCAGCACGATGATGGTCGCAACCACCACGAGACGGGCGGACTCGTGCGGTTGCACGAGGTGCACGACGACGGCCGCGATCGGTCCGATGACCCCGCCGACGACGCTCTGGAAGAACACAGGAGCGCGCCGCCTCGCCATCAGCGAGGTGATGCTCTCGAGCGCGAACGCCGCGACGAACGCCACCGCCGCCACGAGAAGGTCGCCACCGACAAGGAGCGCCGCGCCGCCACCGATGAGACTCCATCCGAGTCGGAGCACGAGACGGGATGCCTGCGGCTTGTGCGACGCGACCCGCGCCAGGTGACGCCGCGCAGCATCGAGCTCGAGCACGACCCGGATGCGTCCTGGTGCGTCCAGCGCTCGACCCTCAGCCATCGAAGCCAACGCTACTCACCGTCGGGCAGCGGTTCGATGATCCGGCGGGATGACGAACTCAGGCAGCGGTATCGATCGGCGTGATGCCGGACACATCCATGCCTCGGGTACGCCACAGATCATGGTTGGTCTGGAGCGTCAGCCAGAAGCGAGGCGTCGAGCCGAGTGCCTTAGCCAGGCGCGCAGCCATCTCCGGGGGGAGACGGCTCGTGCCATTCAGTACCCGGATCATGGTCGAGGGAGCAACGCCGAGACGGTCGGCCAACTGCCTACCGCTCATGCCGAGAGGCTCAAGATATGTCTCGGTGATGAACTCGCCGGGGTGAGGCGGGTTGAACATCTGCTTGGTCTCGTTCATCAGCGGTAGTCCTCATAATCCAGCACGTACGCGTCCCCGTCATCGACCGTCCTGCGCAGAATGATCGCTATATGGAGTCCGCTCAAAGCCGACCCGCAACCGGCGACTGGGAGTTGCGGCGTCTTCGTTGAAGCCGCAAAGGATCACTTGGTGACCGTCCAGTGCGAAGTGGTTCGAGATCGATTGCGCCGACGTTGCTCGAGTATGTCGAAGGCATCTGACGCGAAGGGCCGCATGGTCTACCAGTGTTCGTTGATCGTGTGGGCCCTTGCCCGGACGGCCGCCGCGCGGCCGTGGAAGACGTATGACAAGCCGGTGAGCACGACTAGGACATCCGACAGGTATCCGGTCGCGGTTCCAACAACCTGGATGGAAACGAACTGGAATATGACCATGACCAAGTAACAACACCCGAGCGCGAACAGTGTCCATCGGCCGAGCCCATGAAGGATTCCGGCCCTGGAAACCGCGATGCCCGCCGCCACGGTTGACGCAGCGATGATGATCGTCAAGACGGTGCTGATCACGCCTGCGACACCCGCGGACGCACTCACCGCCGGCGTGCTCCCCGCGACGAAGGAAGCGACGACTATGGCAAGGTTCCGTGACCCGAAAATGATGATGGCTGCGGCACCGATCCTTGACGATCCGGCGATTCCAGGTTCACCACGGATGCCAATGGCCAGAATGATCCCGGCAGCGCATGTGATGATTCCTGCGATGTCGTGCCAGATGGCGACTGTGGCAATATGCGGGAAGAGGGGGCCTGCGCTACCAAGCGCCCACAGTACGCCCCCAGTGGTTAGCCCCCATCCACCCCAGCTAGTGGTCGCAGTCCCGCTAGACAATTTCGAAGATTGCAATCGCATTCTCCCGCCTGTTGATCCTGACGAACGATACTCCCCGCGTGCAACCGCCGCCACGCTGGGTGAACGGATCTTAAAACCGATGGAACCTCGTCTGTGTTGCGGACATTCCCATTGTGACTGGCATTCGGGCCGGCCGAGTCATACAAAGGGAGTGCGAATGAACAGACGCGTATTAGCCACACTGATGGCGATTCCGCTGCTACTGACGACCGCGGTTCTCAGCGCAGCGCCGGCGAACGCCGCGAACAGCAAGGGGACTCATCACGGCCCCATCCACGGCAACGGGTACGTCATCGTGGATCCGACACAGGCCGTCAAGGACGGCAATTCGGTGTTCTACCCCACCGGCCCGGTGAGCGACGACACCCTCGTCGTCATCCCGAATGCAGATGGCAGTCTCCCCGGCGGGATGACGATGGCCAGCTTACAAGCCGCCGTCAGCCAGATCCAGGCCGCGGCGGCCAATGTCGGCAGCGATGCGGCAGTTCCCCTCCACTCCGACGGATCGCTCGGCGCGGCGCCGCAGACAAAGGTGCCGGCAACGGCAGCTGACGGTACCTACTACTCGTGGGCTGCCACGAGCGCCGGCTGGTCGGGATCGTACGAGGGTGGCGCGGTAATCGGCACGAGTTGGACAGCAGAAGCGCTCTACAACTTCAACACGCAGGATGGCTTCAACGAGGCCGCCTCGGGTATGGGCATCGGCCACTATCGGGGCTACGACGGGTCCACGTTCGGCACCTGGACGACCTGGTACGACGTTGGAACCGCAGACAACGGGGATGCGGGAAGTTGGGTGCCATGGGGTTACGTGGCTGCGCCTGAACAGTTCGAGGCCGAGTGCGACACCTTCGGCGCATGCGGCGGTAACTTCTGGGACTTCTAGAACACGGACTGTGAAACGTGGCTCCGAGCGATCAGCTCGGAGCCACGTTTCATCTACATGGGGCGATGCTGCGGACGCGACCTCTGAGGCGCCTTCCTCCTTCCACGTGTCGGTCTGCCAACCGTTTCGGGAGTAATGCCGCCCTGCTATGGTGCGGTTATCGAACTGCACAGATGCAGTATCAGGCGGTGCTGCAGTTCGGGCTTTTGAGTTAGGCAGCACCACATGGCAAGTGAACCCAGGGCGGACTCCGCTCTCTGGCTTGAGGCTACGTCGGGCACGGACTCATCGTTCGGCATTCTATTCGAGCGTTATCGTGGCGCCGTTTTCCGCAAGGCGTATGGATGGTTCGGAAACGTTGGTGACGCTGAAGATGTCGTCGCGATGGTGTTCTTGGAGGTTTGGCGCACCAGAGAACGGGCCCGACTTATTGAAGGATCCCTCCTTCCCTGGATTCTTGGCATAACCCTTAATGTCATTCGGAACCAGTCCAGGTCCCTACGTCGATACCGCAACGCCTTGCGCAAGTTGCCCCCGGCTGATCCAACCCCGGACCGGACAATCGAATCCGACGATCGACTCGATGCGGCCGTGCGAGGAGAGCGTCTCAAGTCAGCACTCGGAAGACTGTCATTGGTAGAACAGCAAGTCGTCGAGCTCGCGCTTGTAGAAGAGATGCCGTTACGGGATATCGCCTCCCTGCTCGACCTCCCCATCGGCACTGTGAAGTCCAAGCTGCATCGGTCAAAGGAAAAGCTGCGCGGATATATCGGACCGCATACCGATGCGGAATTGCTACCTGGTCCGGTGAAGGCTGGTGAGGCATGACCGACAAGCTTCCCGAGATGACACCGAGACGCACCAAAGCTATAGCGCAGCTGCTCCTGGACAACATTCGGAACGAACCCGCAAGGCGACATCGGCTGGTACGACGTCGCTGGGTACTCTGGGGTTCGCTCAGCGTCCTAGTGATCGGTGTGACCGCAACGGGCGGAGCAATTGTGCTTCAGTCAGCTAACGTCTCCGAAACCAAAGTGGTTCACTGCCTCAGCTCGACCGATCGTGGAGCGGACGGTGCGTACGAGGGCTCAGCAGCAATGATCGCCAGCACATCCGGGGAGCAAAGGATCGACAACGCCATCGCGCTTTGCCGGCAGATGTGGGAACAAGGGGTTTTGAACGCGAAACACGATGCGTTGAGTACGGGTACTACGAGCCCGGTTCCGCCAGTGCTGAGTGTGTGCGTCATGAGCGACGGCTCGGCCGCCGTCATCCCTGCGCCCGAAACGGCATGCATGCAGATGGGACTAGCGCCGCTGAAGCATTGAGTGAGGGGCTATCCGAACGTCCCGACTGGACGAAAGACGACCGATTTCACGTCGTCGTTCATGCCCGGGATCGTGGCGCAATACGGCGTGCAGTTGAATCGATTGCCGTCGTAGTCGGTGGCTGAGTAGAGGGTCACCCAGCATCCGTTCGATGTGTCAGCCAGAGCCGAACTCACGCTGGTCGCCCAGTCGCTCGTCAGACTTGAGAACCCGTAGGTGGCTGCGTAGCACCCACCGGTCCCGTACATCACCAGCGAATCGCCGCCCATGTTGATGTCCTTGTACAGGGTGCCGAGTATGACGCTGGAATTGGCCGTGAGGCTCCGCGTCGACACATTCACGCCCTCCTGGCGCAGAAAGCTCGAGCGCGAAGGCTCCGTGTCGAAGCAAGTCGGGCGCGGCATCGCGACTTGTGACGATGACTGGGCAACGCGCACCGCGCAGAACGTTCCATGTGGATCAGCGCCCTGCGCTGCCATCGCCCGGACTGGTGTCAGAAGCGCAGCCACCACTGCGACGGCTGACAGAGCCGAAGCCGTCAATCTGCGGGAAATTCTCATCGATACTCCTCGGATATGTTCGGTGCCGAAGCGGCTCCCACTTATGAATGTCCGCTGGCTCCCGCAGGTTCCTGTGCCATCGCGCCGCGGTCGACGACCTGCACGGATGCCGCGCTGCTCGACCTGCGCACGTTCCGGTCGAGGGACTTCGCGGTCTCGGTCGCCATGATGAGCGTCGCCATGGTGTCGCTGTTCGGCGCCTTCATCGTGCTGCCGCAGTTCGCGAGGTACACGCTCGGTCTCGACCGCTCTGGGTGGGCGCCATCCTGCTGCCTGGCGGGCTGCTGATGGGTCTCGCCGGCCCTCCGGTCGGCCGCTGTACGACCGCTTCGGCCCACGCCCGCTGGTCATCCCCGGCTCCATCGGACTGGCGGTCGCACTGTTCACGTTCACCTTCGCACTCGGTAAGGGATCTTCCTGGATCGTGCTGCTCGGCACCCACATCACGCTGATGCTGTCGCTCGCGTTCCTGTTCACCCCCGCGTTCAGCTCTTCCCTCGGCTCGTTGCCGCCGCAGCTGTACTCGCACGGCAGCGCCACCATTGCTACCCTGCAGCAGGTCGCCGGCGCCGCAGGGACCGCGATCTTCGTCGCGCTTTATGCCACCGGAGTGGCCGCGACGGGCAATGCGAACCCCGATCTACCATCGCCCGCGGCGGCCGCGGCAGGCTCGCACCTCGCGTTCCTGGCCGGGGGCATCCTCTCTCTCGTCGTCATCGCACTCGCGCTGTTCGTGCGCAAGGCGCCTGCGACGGATGCCCACTGAGCTATGCGTCGGCGCCGTGGTTCACGAACGGGTCGGTCAGGAGCTCGAGGTGTCCGACGTGGCACGCCGTCTCCTCGACCATGTGCACCATCGCCCATCGCAGCGTGACGGGTCCTCTGCCGAATGACGGCTTGGATGCCTTCGCGTCGAGACCGGAGATCGACGCCACAACGTCACGACTGCGCTCGCACGCTTCCTGATACAACGACGTGATCTGCTCGACCGTGTCGTCGACAGCGGATTCGAAGTCCCAGTCCGGTTGGGCACCGAAGGGCGCGGATGCCCACGGCTCCGGAAGCTCCCGTGAGCCGATGCGCTCGGTGAACCAGTGATCTTCCATGTGCGCGAGGTGTTTCACGACCGCGCCGGGTGTCAGCTTGGTGGCGGACAAGCTCGCCGTTCGTGCCTCTGCATCGGACAGGGCGGAGAACCTTTCGATCACGCGTCGGCGGTAGAGGTCGAGGAATTGGGTGAGAGTGGTGCGCTCATCCGCATCCAGGTCTGGGTAGCTCGGGACCGGGGCAGCGTCACTCATGGCCCGAACACTAGACCACCCCGACTTGCCGGCCGAACTTGCCGCGTCAAGCGCGAATAGCGACAACGCGGGACGGGAGTTCCGCGAGCGGCCGCCCCCGAAACGCCCGCGACGCCTTGACGCCCTCCACTAACGGCCGTACGTTCGCCCCATGGTCGAGCCCATCACCTCGAAACAGTTCCATGAATCCCAAGGCGTCGAAGACTGGCGCGTGCTCTCCGACGGCGCGGCTGCGTTCTTCGCAACCGGATCGTTCGCGAAGGGCCTCGAGTTCGTCGACAGGATCGGCGCACTCGCGGACGCCGCGAACCATCATCCCGACATCGACCTGCGCTACCCAGCGGTGCTCGTCAAGCTGATGACCCACGAGGTGATGCCGAACGGCTGGCTGAGCGAGCGCGACGTCGCTCTTGCCGCGCAGATCTCCGAGGTCGCACGCGAGCTCGGGATCACCACCGATCCCACCAAGGTGCAGACGATTCAGGTCGCGATCGATGCCCTCGACATCCCGAAGGTGCAGGCCTTCTGGGCTGCGGTACTCGGGCGCTCCGGCACCGAGGAGGACCTGTCCGACGAGAACGGCTTCGCCCCGAACTTCTGGTTCCAGCAGATGGATGCCGCGCGCCCACAGCGCAATCGCATCCACATCGATCTCTACGTGCCGGCCGATCAAGCGGATGCCCGTGTCGCCGCAGCGCTCGCGGCCGGCGGAACCGTGGTGCGCGACAACGGCCCCGAGTGGTGGACCCTT
>Ga0164242_10003067_pt1 | contig 19118 bp, 14 predicted proteins | sample OricomgcompostMG_FD_108783 | JGI IMG/M metagenome (GOLD analysis project Ga0164242, IMG submission 108783) | Miracle-Growth compost microbial communities from Emeryville, California, USA - Original compost - Miracle growth compost (MG) ... | reverse complement strand
CTCGGTGGAAAGCGCCACGTCGGGGTGCTCCTTGCAGTACTACGGTCCGTGCGCTGCCCGCACCGGGCGGATCGCCGGGGGGATGACGGTACCGGCCGCCACGGACTGAGGCCGGACCCAACAAGCCATGCTACCAGCGGTGACGGCGCCCGCTCCCCTCGCGTGGCTGAACCCCCTCCCCTCACGTGACTGAACCGTGCCGCGCGGGATTGGTCCGTTACGCCCTGCATGCGCGCGAGGCGGTGCAGTCAACGGGGCTCGACGGTGCGACCCGTCACACGCCCAGGATCTCCCGGGTGCGCTCGACGTCCCGGCCGATCTGGGCCACCAGCTCGTCCACAGAGTCGAATCGCTCCATGCCTCGCAGCCGCGCCACGAACTCCAGCGCCACCCGACGGCCGTAGAAGTTGCCGCCGTCGTCGAGCACGAACGCCTCGACGGTGCGCACCTGACCCGAGAACGTCGGGTTCGACCCGATGGAGATCGCCGCGGGCGACCGGCGGGTGCCGAGCAGGAACCAGCCGGCGTAGATGCCGTCGGCCGGCACCGCGGAATTGGGCACCACGTCGAGATTGGCGGTGGGATAACCCAATTCGGATCCACCGCGGCCCTCGCCGTGCACCACAAACCCGTCGACCCGGTGCGGCCGGCCTAGCGCCTCCGCGGCCGCCGTCACGTCGCCGGCGGCGACGCAGGAGCGCACGTAGGTGGAGCTGACGGCCAGCGAGTCGTCGGTGACCAGTTCGATGCCGGTGGCGGTGAACCCGAACCGCCGACCCAGGTCGGCCAGCATGTCCAGGCTGCCTGCCGCTTGGTGGCCGAACCGGAAGTTCTCCCCCACCACCACCGCGGCGGCGTGCAGGGTGTCGACGATCACATCGTGGATGAACGACTCGGCCGGAGTCGCGGCGACGGCTGGGGTGAAGGGCAGCACCAGGAACACGTCTGCGCCCAGCTCGCCCACCAGTTCCGCGCGACGCGGCAGGGTGCTCAGCAGTCCGGGATGCGCCCCGGCGCGCACCACCTCGGCCGGGTGCGGGTCGAAGGTCATCACCACCACCGGCAGGCCGAGTTCGGCGCCCCGCTGCACCGCCGCGCCGATCAGCGACTGGTGGCCTCGGTGCACGCCGTCGAACACACCGATGGTCAGCACGCATCGGCCCCATCCGGGTGGCACCTGTTCCAGACCGCGCCAGAGTTGCACCAGAATCGCCTCCCCGCCTGGTCGCCGATGATCGGCCCAGGCCAGCGTGCCATGCGATCCGGCGCCGGTGTCGGTGACCCCGGTGAGCACCGGACCGGGTGACCGGATTCGGGACGGCGTCATCAACGCGCGGCGAACATCACCGCGCACGGGGCAGCGGCGCTGGAGCGGCGCTCGAGTGCCCCGCCGGGTCCAATCGGTACTGATTGGCCAGCGAGGCGGCTTCCAGGCGCGAGCCGACGCCCAGCTTGCCCAACACCCCCTGAACGTGACTGCGCACCGTCATGCTGGACACACCCATCTGCTCGGCGATCGCCAGGGTCCCCTGGCCACGCGTGATCAACTCCAGGCACTGGCGCTGCCGGGGGGTTAGCGAATCGATCATCCGGCGGACGTCCGCGGCGCGTTCCACCGTCCTCGCCGCCGTCCGGGCGAAGGACCCCTCGACGACCACCTCGCCGTCCGCCACCCTGGTCAGCATCTCGAGCAGGATGCCCGGCCCCCGGGACTTGTGCAGGTATCCGGACGCGCCGGCGATCAGGGCTGCCTGCATGGTCTCGGACGACGAGTTCGCGGTCCGGATGATCACCTTGGTGGACGGGAGGTCGGCCACCAGTCGCTGGATGTTGGCGGGATCCTCACCATCGCGAAGGGCCAGATCGATGACGCACAAACCGGCATCGAAGGACCGGACCCAATCGCGTACCGCGGCATGCACGGGTGGTGCGATGCGCACGCTGTAACCGTGTCGCTCCAAGAGGTCGGCGATGGCGTCCGTCACCAGCACGTCGATGTCCGCGACCACCACTGCCCGGGGTTTCGCCATGACATGCCCCTCACGCCGCCGCGTCACGCCGGGCGCGGACGAAAAGGAGACTCCAGGGTACCGGCTATCGCCCGCCCCCCGGCGAGCTTTCGCTGCCGACCGACGAGCGGTCGGCGCCACGGCGGCGTCAGGCAGCCCCTTGTCGCCGGTCATCGTGACCGCGTCTCACTCGGCGCAGCGTGCCGCGGCGATCAGGCTGCGTCCGACCGCCGCGATCCGAAGTTGGCCGCGCACATCGAGCTTGTCACTCAGAGTGCGCACATGGCTGCGGATCGTGTGGGGAGATAGCGACATCTGCCTGGCTATCTCGGTGACGGTGAGCCCGTCGCTCAGGGCTTGCAGCACGTGGGCATCGACACCGCTCAGTAGGGACAGCCGATGCCGGGCGGCATGTCGGCGCAACCGCAGGGCTCGCAGGGCTTCCAGTACAGCGGCCCGGATGTCCGTCGGGACCACCGCGTTGCCCATCCTGGCTTCGATCACGGAGCGACACAACAACTCCGGGCTGCACGAGGACGGCAGCATTCCCGCCGCGCCGGCCTCCAGGGCCTGCGCGACCAGTCCAGCGTCGATGACCGGTGATACCAGCAGGACCGGAGTGTCCAGACCACCGTGCCGGATGGCCTCGAACAGTTCGGAGACGTCCTCGTCGACACCGTCGAAGACCACCGCGACGTCGACGCCGCGATGAAGGCAGGACAACAGCCGCGTGAGGGAACTGGTGGTCGCCGTGGATCGCACCACCTGCCGCTCCTCCAGCAGGGCGGCCACCGCAGCCGCGATGAGCCGCTCGCTGTGGCAGACCACAGCCGCATCGATCCGCGGGCCCGACATATGCGGCATCACAACCCCTCCCGCTCGCCGAGGATCGAGTGCGCCGTGTCGTCCGCAGCCAGGGCCGCGGCCTGCAACCTGCTGTGCACGCTGAGCTTCGACATCAGCCGCTGGGCGTGCGTGCGCGCCGTGTTCACGGTGATACCCAATTCCGCGGCGATCTCCTTGGTGGACAGGCCGTTTCCGATCGCGCGCAGCACTTCGCGTTCACGCGCCGTCAGGACGGACGTCTGGTCACCTTTCGCAGACGGGACATGAGTGGTCCGTGAGTGGATCAGGCTCAACTGCAGCGGCGATTCCTCACCTCGCACCACGCCCATCACGGTCTCCCGCAACACGTCTGGCGCAACGCTTGTGGTCACCACGGCGAGCAGCCCGCTGCTAAGTAGGTCTGCCACATCCCGACCGGCCGATACCACGCCGATCAGACCTAACGGCCGGCCGCCAGCCGCGGCGGCGAACCGTGCGGCGAGGTCGCGACATAGCTCGGCCGAATCGTCCGGCACCCCGAAAACGATGGCCTGCGTGCCGGCTTCGGCCACCATGCCGAGCGCATCATCGATGCTCGACGTCGCTCCGATCACGTGGATCTCCGGATCGGCGGACAGCACCGCTGCCAGTCCACCGGCGACCAGCGGCCGAGGCTCGAACACCGCGACACGGACCGCCGCACTTTGTGGGCCGGCGGCTGCGTCGGGGCTCGTCCTGACGTTCATGGCCGTCGGCTGTCTCGATAGCGCGACCCGGTGCGCCCAACCCCGACGCCGGCGGCGTCAAAGGCAGCGGCGGCGATGACCACTTGCTCCATGGAATCCTCCCCATGACCCGATCGCATGAGCGAACGATAGGTGCTCGTCACGGCGCGTACATACGGCAAAAGCAGCAGGCCGTCTCATGCAAACCGATGAATCGGTCTGGTGTGTCCGCTCTCAGGACTCCAAACTTGCGCCAGCGCGGGCTGATCCGGCCCGGAAGCGGACGTCGGAGGTACGGCGGCAATGCTCAACGAACCCGAATGGTCGATACTCGGCAGCCACGAACGGCCTAGAGCCGTGATCACCGACAGTGCACGAGCGGTTGCGCTGCCGTGCATGCTGCTCCGCTGCGCGATGGCCCGGTAGGCCGGCGATGTGCGGCATCGTGGCAACCCGGGGACGGCAGGCCGGCGCGGCCGCGCTGGCAGGACTCACGAAACTGGAGTACCGAGGCTACGACTCCGCGGGCCTGGCGGTCGTGGGCGACGGGGGCAGGCTGCGGATCGAGCGCACCGTCGGTCCGTTGGACGCATTGGTGACGCGGATCGCAGGCAACGTACAATTGCTGGATCCGCCCGGCCGACTGGCGATCGGTCATACCCGGTGGGCCACCCACGGTGCGGTACACGTGCACAACGCACACCCGTTACGAGACTGCACCGGCCGGATCGCGGTGGTGCACAACGGGGTCCTGGAGAACTTCACGGAAGTACGCGACGAACTCCGGCTTTCCGGCCACTGGTTTCGCTCGGACGTCGACAGCGAACTGATCCCGCACCTGATCGAGCACGAGATGACGCTCGGTGCCGAGCCGTTCGATGCCGTGCGGAAGGCGGTCGCCCGCATGCAGGGCTCCTGGGCGATCGCCGTGCTGGTAGAGGGGCTCGACGCCCTGCTGTTGGCACGCCGACGCTCGCCGTTGATGCTGCGCGGCACACCACGACAGTTCGTGGTCGCCTCGGATCCCGTTGCCACCATGGATGTTCCGGGTCCGCTACGGGTGCTGGCCGACGGCGACATCGCCGAACTCGGCCGGCGTTGGAGGTGGGTCGGTCCGAACGGTTCCGACCGGCCGCCCGCCATTCGGGTGGAACGATCCCGCCGGGTGGCGGGCACGGCCGCCACCGCGATCCCGCGGCCCGCGGTTGGCCACGCCTCGACCGCCAGCGAGATCCGCGAGCAGCACGGCGTCGCGACGCGCCTGGTCGACGAGATCCTCACCCGGTGCACCTCCCCGCACCCCTGGCGCCGATTCGGCCTGCCGCACCCAGAACGCGTGCTGTTGCTGGGGTGCGGCACCTCCTATCACGCGGCGCTGGTCACCGCGAGGGTGTTGCGGCTGGTGGCAGGCCTGCCCGCGACCGCGGTGATCGCGTCGGAGTACGACAGGCGATTCGAAGTTCCCTTCGACCTGACCGTCGCCATCTCGCAATCCGGCGAGACGGCAGACGTTCTCACGGCGCTGGAGTCGATCGATACTCCGGTCCTGGCCATCACCAACAACACGTACTCGTCCGTCGCCCGGATCGCGGACGCCGTCATCGACTGCCGGGCCGGCGTGGAGCGGGGCGTCGCGGCCACCAAAACTTTCACGGCACAACTACTGTGCGGAACCGGATTGGCTCTCGCGGCCGCCGTCGCCGTGGGCGCCGGTGACCGTGCGGATGCCGCGGCCAGGCTGCTGGCGCGGGTGCCCGACCAACTCGCCGCGGCGGAGGCGCGCGGGAATCCGATCAACGACGCAGAGACCCGGATGCTGGCACGGGCCTCCGGATGGTTGTTCCTCGGCACCGGGTCCGGGGTTCCGTACGCCAGCGAGGGCGCGCTCAAACTGAAGGAGATCACCTACCGCTGGGCACAGAGCTACCCGGCGGCAGAACTCAAGCACGGTCCACTCGCACTCGTACAGCGCGGCACGCCCGCCGTCGTGATCGACAACGGCGCACCGCGCCTGACGACAACGGTTGCCGAGGTACGGGCGCGGGGCGCTGAGGTCATCGTGCTCCGGGGGCATCACGGCATGCCGAGCACCGAGTTCGCCGACGGTCCGCCGTGGGGCCCGATCGACACGGTGCCGGCGCTGCAGTACCTGGCCGTATCTATCGCCAACGTCCTCGGCAGGGACGTCGACCGGCCCCGCAATCTCGCCAAGTCCGTGACGGTGGGTTAGATGCTCGCGGCCACGTCACCGGTCCGGGATCTACCGGCCGTCGCGGACGACTTCGGCACGCTGGCGGCAACCGCGCGATCGACGTGCGAAAACGCTGTCGACGAAGCGGATATCGCCGTCATGATGGAGGTTGACGGGTTGAGCGACGCCACCGCCGCCGGGCGGTACGGGGTCACCGACGTCCACGAGTTGGCCGCCCGGTTGCTCGCGGCGGTTCCGACCAGGGTGCCCTCGTCGCCGGTCATCGTCGAGCGGGACCGGCCCGCCGTCCGGTGGCGGCTGGCGAGCCGCGGTCTGCTGTATGCCGCGCCGGGGGTGTTCTATCTCGCGATCGCGCAGGACATCCGGTCCCGGTCGGCGCTGATGTGCCTGCTGGGTGTGACCGTGGCGGGCTGGATGGTGAGCCAGGTGCTGGCCGTGCTGGCCCACCGCCTGCTCGCCCGGACCGGCGCGTCCAACACCACCAGGGTGTTGCGCCGAGCCGTCGCAGCGTTCCTGCCTGTCGCGGTCGGTGTGTTCGCCGCCGCGGCGCCCACCACCGGGGATCACGTCGCCGCGGTCCTCGGCGCCCAACTGGTGTACGTGGTGGCAGCCACCGTCCTGCTGTTCCATGATGCAGACCTCAGGCTCGCGCTGTCCCTGCTACCCGGCGCGACGGCAGCGACGGTCCTGCTGACCGGCGTGGGCCCTGCCCCGTCCGGATGGCTCCCGCCCGCGCTGGCCGTCATGTCCGCCGGTGCCACCGTCGCCACGGCCTGCACGCTGCGCGCGTCGGCCCCCGGTGAGCACCCACCGTCGCTGCAGTATCCGACACGCGCCGACCTGGCCTTCGCGGCCCCCTACGCGGCCTATGGCGTGCTGTGTGCCGGGGCCGTGGTGTTCCAGCCGCTATCGGCGGCCATGGGCCCCACCCGCCCGGATGCTCCGGCGCTGGACCTGACCATCGTGCCGCTGGTCCTCGTCATGGGCTATGCGGAGGTCGAGATCCGGCGGCTGCGGGGATGGATCACGGCCTGCACGGCGGCCAGCCGGACCCTGGCCCGCTACCGGCGGCGGGTCCTCGCGCACCTCGCCCTCGTCGAACTGCGCGTCGCGGTGGTGCTATCGGTGATGTCGGCGGGGATATGCGCCATCATGTGGACGCTGAACCGCTGGGACGGCCAGGCACCCCTGCGGTCCGCGGCGCATGTCGCACTTGGTTGCGCGTTGGTGGCCGGGTTGATCACGTGTGCGTTCGGCCACGTCCGCACGGCGACCGCCTCCCTGGCCGTCTCGTTCGGCGTGATCGTGGCGGCCCGCGCATTGTGGCCGCCACCTCAGCCGCTCGACCTGATCGATCTGCCGGTCGCCTGCCTGGTGCTGTTGACGGGCCTGCTGATCGCCACGGCGCACGTCGTCCGCAACCCGATCAACGTCACCGGGTGATCATCGCCGCTCGACACCATCCGTCACCGATACCGTTCGGAGGAAGCACATGTCAGCATCTGTCGCCGTCACCGGAGCCGACGGCTTCATCGGCTCCCACCTGGTCGAGGCGTTGGTCGCTCGCGGCGACCGCGTCCGTGCCATGGTGCAGTACAACTCGTTCGGCTCCTGGGGATGGCTGGACAGCGTCGGGGACGACGTGCGCGATCGGATCGACGTGGTCGCCGGGGACGTTCGCGATGCCGACTCGGTCGCGGACCTGCTGCACGGCGTCGAGATGGTCTACCACCTCGCCGCTCTCATCGCCATTCCGTACTCCTACCGGGCGCCCGCGTCGTACGTGCACACCAACGTCCTGGGCACGCTCAACGTGCTGACCGCGGCCCGCAGGCACGACCTGTCCCGGGTGGTGCACACCTCCACCAGCGAGGTCTACGGCACCGCCCGATACGCACCCATACCGGAAACCCATCCGCTGCAAGCACAGTCGCCGTACTCGGCGTCGAAGATCGCCGCGGACAAGCTCGCGGAGAGCTTCCACCTGAGCTACCGGACACCGGTGGTGACGTTGCGACCGTTCAACACGTTCGGCCCACGTCAGTCGGCCAGGGCCGTCATACCGACCATCATCAGCCAGATCGCCAGCGGCGAACGAACGATCCGGCTCGGCTCCCTCGACCCGATCCGCGACTTCACCTTCGTCACCGACACGGCTTCGGCGTTCATCGCGGTCGGCACGGCGCCGGAGGCGACGGTCATCGGCAAGACCGTCAACGCCGGTTCCGGATCCGAGGTCTCCGTCAAGGACCTGGTGCTGACGATCGCCGAGGTCATGGACGCCGACATCACCGTCGAACTCGACCCGCAACGGCTTCGCCCCGATGGTTCGGAGGTGCTCCGGTTGCTCGCCGACACCACGCTCATCCGCTCCCTGACGTCGTGGCGACCGGAATACGACCTCGCCGCCGGCCTGCGCGCTACGGCCCGGTGGTTCACCGAACCCGCGAACCTGGCGCGCTACAAGCCCGCCCTCTACACCACCTGAGCCGTTCGACCATCACCCCAACACGTATCACGACAAGGAGTTTCGCGATGACACGAACCGGCCGTCACGCCGTCATCCTCGCCGGCGGGCGAGGAGTGCGGCTGCGCCCCTACACCACCTGCATCCCCAAGCCCCTAGTGCCCATCGGCGATGAGATGTCGATCCTGGAGATCGTGCTCCGGCAGCTACGCAGCATGGGATTCGAATCGGCGACGCTGGCGATCGGGCACCTGGGACAGCTGATCCGTGCCTACGTCGGCGACGGGTCGCAGTGGGGCATGCGGGTGAACTTCCACGCCGAGCAGACGCCCCTGGGCACGCTCGGGCCGCTGATCGACATGCGGGACGATCTGCCCGAACAGTTCCTGGTGATGAACGGCGACATCCTCACGGACCTGGACTACCGGGCCCTCATGGACACCCACCGCGCCACCGGCGCCGATCTGACCATCGCGACCTACGAGCGTCAGGTCAAGATCGACTTCGGCGTCCTCCGGGTCAACGACGACGAGGTGCTCGACTTCACCGAGAAGCCGACCATCGACTACTCGGTCAGCATGGGGATTTACGGGTTCTCCCGGCGCCTGCTTTACGACTACGCACCGGGCTCTGTCATGGGCTTCGACACGTTGATCCTGGACCGGTTGCGCTCCGGCCGGCCACCGAAGCGGTTCAAGTTCTCCAGCTACTGGCTCGATATCGGCCGTCCAGACGACTACGACCGTGCGCAGAGCGAGTTCGCCCTCCGGCGCGACCAATTGCTGCACGCCGACACGCCGCAACTCCGCGGACGCATCCCGCGCGCCCGCGCCGCCGCGCGCGGCGCGCCAGTGGCCGTCGGCACATGAGCGCGGTGCCCGGCCCTTCGGGGACGCGCCCACGAGCGCTCGTGGTGGGCGGCGACGGCTTCCTGGGCGTGCACGTCGTGCGCGCGCTGCGCCGGGCGGGCATGGACGTCCACACGACCGGCCGGCGGGAGGGCCGGGGATTCACCCGCGCGCGTCTCGACCTGCTGCGGGACAGTGAGCAGAACATCGAGGCCGTCATCGGAGCCGGCAGCCCGGACGTGATCGTCAATTGTGCGGGGTCCACGAACGGATCGGTCGCCGAGATGGTCGATGCCAATGTGCTCGTGCCGGCCCGGCTACTCGGGGCGCTGGCCCGCGCCGCACCGGGCAGCCGGATGATCCACCTCGGGTCGGCCAGCGAGTACGGGCTCGTCCCGGCGGGCGGGTCGGTCGTCGAAGACGCTCCCGCCGCGCCGGAGTCGGCGTACGGCGTGACGAAGCTCGCCGGCACCCGCATGGTGCTGCGGACGGCGGCGGATGTCGGCCTCGACGTCGTCGTGCTTCGGGTATTCAACCCCATCGGGCCCGGTGCTCCCGCGACGTCGCTGCCGGGAGGCACGCTGCAGACGATCCGCGATGCCATGCGCCGCCGTCCGCACGCCGAGATCCAGACGGGACCGCTGGACAGCTACCGCGACTGGATCGACGTGCGGGATCTCGGCACCGCGGTGGTCCGTGCGGCGCGGGTCCGGCTTCCGGCCGCCCGGCTATATAACGTCGCCGGCGGACGGGCCGTGTGCTCCCGGGACGTCGTGCAGATGATCGCGGACGCCTCGGGGTTCGGCGGAGGCGTGCGCGAGAGCCGGGAAGCGTCCAGCCGCTCCGCCCAGGTGCCGTGGCAGCAGGCGGATATCGCCCGGGCGGCAAGGGACCTGGACTGGCGCCCGAGCCATTCCGTGTCGGAGGCCGTCCTGGCGCTGTGCGGGCACACCCGCTGATCGGGCGCGAAGCCGGCGGCGCTCGGGCGGGCCCGGTTCAGCACGTCTCGCGCCACGCATCCAGCGCGAGATGCTTGCGCATGGAACTGAATCCGAGAGCCCGGGTGGTGGGGCAGAATCGCTCCGTCGACACCGAGTACTCGACGTGAAAGACCGGTTTGCCGGCCTTGATGAACGGGACGAGCAGGTCGCACTCGGAAAACTGGAAGCATTGCTCGTTGATGGCGTAGTCGAAGTCCGGCTCCAGTGCGGAGGCCTGCTCGGGGTCTCCCTTGAGGCCCACCGCCAGGCCCAGCGAGTGAGCGGTCGACGCGATCATGCGGTTGTAGCGCAACTGGTCTGCGGCGGTCAGCGGGAACCCGGTGTCGTTCTCCCACCCGTCCATCAGGTCCGGTTCCACACCGTCGAAGCCCTTGTCGGCGCATTGCCGCAGACGCTGAGTCATGAGCGGGCGCAGGATGTCCGTGCGCCGGATGTCGAGCCAGCGCTCCCCCGGCCAGCCGTTGCTCAGGCCCTTGACCGAATCCGGGAACGTGTCGGCGTCCGGCCGGAAGTCCTCCCAGGAGCCGACATTGATGTAACAGATGACGTGGCGGCCCTGGGAGTGCAACTGGCGCACCAGGCTCGGGCTCGTCTCGAACATGTCGATGTCGAACATGTCGGCGGGGACGGATGTGTCGATCGGCCCGTCGAGCTGCCACTGCCAGCTGATCCCTACCTTCGGCCGCCACCAGGAATTGCCGCTGGGTGCACCCGGTGATGACGGAGATGACGGTGCGGCCGTCGTCGGGCGCGCGCTCGTTCGGCTCGGAGTGTGTGACGACGTGGTTGGCGGCCGCGCAGTACGAGTGGATGGGGGCGATCCGCCGGGCCCGGCCGTGGTGCCACGACCAGTGGTCTTCGGAGGTGTGGTCCGGTGCGTGGTGGCGATCGGCGCGGTGGGGGTGACGGTTCCCGGTGGGCGGCCGGTGGTGGTCGACCGGGCCGGCGCGGTGCTCGACGTCACCGCCGTCGGGATGGACGACGCTGCCCGACCCGACGAGCCCGCGAATGCCGACGCGGCGGCGGTCGACGACCCCGGCATCGACGGTCCCGCCGACGTGGGCGCGCTACTCGAGCCCGCGCTCCCCGAGGCGGTGGCAGATGTGCTCCGCACGGTCGGGTTCGTCCGACCGGTGCTCGAGCACCCTGCCACGGCCGCGATGAGCACCAAACCGACCAGCAGTGGACGGTGCCACGGGCGGGGACGGAACCCGGCGGCACGCCCCGCCCGCCTACCCCGTGGGCATCGCCGCATCACCGAGCCGTGACGCTGTTGGACGCCGCCGAGGACGCGCCGGTCCCGTACCGATTCACCGCCTGCACCGTGAAAGTGTAGGTGCCCGGTGGCAGCACCATCTCGAGGGACCGAGTCCCGGCGGGCAGCATCGGTGACACCGTCGTGCCGATCACCGTCCCGCTCGGGTCCATGGCCCGTGCCGTGACGATGTAACCGGTGATGGTCACACCGCCGGTGTCCGACGGTGCCGCCCACGACGCAGTCGCCGTCACCGCGCCGCCCTGCTTGCCGCTCTTCGCGGTCCGGATCCCCGGGGCCGCCGGCGTGCTGCCCTCCGGTACCACGGGGTCCGAGCGCGCCGATGCCGGACCGGACCCTGCACCATTGACCGCTTGGACGCTCACCGTGTATGCCACGCCGTTGGTCAGCTTGGTGACGTCGGCCGTCGTCGCGGTGCCGCCGACGCTGATCCGGCGCGCCGGGAGGGTGGCGGCGCCGACAAACACCGACACCCGGTAGGCGGTGATGGCCGATCCATTGTCCGGTGGCGCGGCCCAGCCGACGGCGATCGAACCGTTCCCCGCCGTCACCGAGAGCAGTGTGGGCGCCCCGGGAACGGCGTACGGCGTCACCGGCGCGGACCTCGCCGACGGCAGGCCGGGGCCCGACCCGTTGACCGCCACGACGTCCACGGTGTACGCGGTGCCGCTGGTGAGCTCGCCCACCGTGGCACTCCGGGCCGATCGGCCGACGGTCCGGGTGGTGACGGGCGTGGCCTCCGCCCCGGCACCCGCGCCGTCCGCGAGGTAGACCTCGACCAGGTAGGCCGAGATCGCGCTGCTGCCGGCGTAGGCCGGGGCGGCCCAGGAAACGTTCACGGATTCCTTCCCGGCGGTCACCGACTGCAGCGTCGGCGCACCCGGTGGCCCGGGGTTCTGCGGCGTGACGGTCGCCGACCGCGCGGACGCCGGGCCGGGGCCGGCGGCGTTGTACGCGAACACGTCGAAGGAGTAGCCGACCCCGTTGGTGAGGCTGGTGAAGGTGGCCGACGTCAGGGTCGGTGGCACGTCTTGGCTCGAGATCGGAGCGTCGCTACCAGTCGTGTACAGGCGGACGGTGTACAGCGTCAGGGACGAGCCGCCGTCGTCCGGCGCGGTCCAGGTGACCGTGGCGCTGCCGTTACCGGCGCTGGCAGCGCCGATCACGGGGGCGCCGGGGACCGAGGGCACGGGTACCACGGCGTTCGACCGGGCCGACTCCTCGCTGGTGCCGACCGCGCTGGTCGCGCTGACGGTGAAGGTGTACGACGCGTAGTTCAACAACCCGGTGATGGTTGCCGCTCTGGCATCGGCACCAACCGTGATCGACGCGGCCGGGGTGACGTTGGCGGCCAGATACGCGCGCACCAGGTAGCCCGTGACCGGCGAGCCGTTATCGGTCGGGGCGGTCCACGTCACGGTCGCCGCCGCGTGACCGGGGGTCGCGGTGCCGATGGCCGGTGGGTTCGGCACACCCACATACCCTCCGGACGGTGTGGTCGGGACCGCGACGATGCCGCCTCCGGACGGCGGCGCGATCCACCCCGACAGCGACCCGCCGTAGGGGCTCAGGGTGACGCCGTCGACGGCGGTGCCCGCCGGCACCGTCAACGGCACGGCGACGCTGGTGGTGCCGGCGTCCACGTGCACGCCGCTGGCATCGACGTAGGCCTGCACGCCATCCATCGCGGAGGTCCAGCTGCTCATCCTGGTCATCTGCTGCGACTGACCCAGCAGGTCCAGGTGGACGAGCGGCGCGGACGCCGTGTCGTACACCGACCCGTACTCGGCCAGGATGCTGTCCAGCAGCGGATACAGGATGCGGTCGCCGGTCAGGTTCGACTGGTGCACGTAGAACGGGCGGGGATCGTTCGCCAGGATGAACGACAGCGCGATGCGGGTTCCGGTCGGCACGATGTAGCCGGTGAAGCTGTTCTGGGCCTCGGCCCCGGTGGCATCCGGAAGCGGCGCGATGCAGGTGGTCGTCTGCGGCTGTGCCTGGCAGATGCCGCTGCCGCCGTCCTCGCTGCTGGTGTAGTACCAGTTGTACTCGCTGACCTCACCGAGGTACGTGTCGACGTTGTAGAACACGTTCATCGGGTGTCGTGGCACCGTCCGCGCGGGTCCGACGGTCCGGGATTCGGATTCCCGGGACGCATCCGCCGCCAACGCGACGATGTCGTTCGCCTGCATGGCCGGGACGAGATTCGGGCTGTCGGCCGGCTGCTGCGGCAGGATCGCCAGCCCGGAGTGCTCGCCGGTGACCAGCTCGGTCGGATCAGTGGGAATCCCGTGCTGGTCCGCCCAGGCCAGGTTCTTGGTGATCTGGCTGTCGATCTCGTCCACGGTGACGTAGTAGACGCCGGTCGCCGGGTCGAATTGTGCTTGGTTCTGCGCCACTTCCGGCTCGATGAACACCGTCGCGGGGTCCGCGTAGTCGGCGGGTGTCGCACAGTGCCAGGGCTCACCGGCCACCGGAGGGGCGACCTGAATGCACCCGAGGTATTCGTGACTGTAGGTGTGGTTGATCCAGGTGAATGCGGCGACATTGGCCTGGAACGCCGTCAGCAGGTCATCCGATTCGGTGCCGGAATCGGCGACCACATCGTCGCTGCCGCCGCCGTTGAATACCATGTCCAGCCTCATCCCGCGTGCCGCCTGCCAGTCGACCAGATGCGTGACATCCGCCGGCTGCATGCGGATGTCGGGCGTGGTCAGGCCGGACTTGTCGCCGTAGCAGTCGTCACCGGGCGTGCAATCACCCTCGATGCTCCACTGGTTGTCGGCCAGGAACACGTCGTCGACCTGGGTGGAGAAGTAGTTGCGGTGGTAACCCAGATAGATCCCCCGGGTCAGCCAGGTCACGATCCCCGGGCCGATCTCCATGAAGTACTGCTGGTTCGCGTCGAAGGCCGCCGTGATGACCATCTGGTCGCGGCCGTCGGCATGGTGCACGCCCAGGATCGATCCCGTGGTGCCGCCCGCGGTCGCCTCGAGCATCGGCGTGTAACTCTCGCCCGGTGGTTCCGGGCTCTGCGCAGACGCGAGGTAGCCGTACACCTCGTCGACGGCGGGATCGACGTCGTCGACCCGCAGATGCCCGGCGAGGTAACCGAATCCGGCGGCCTTCGCAGCGGACGTGACGGCGACGGGGCTGCCGTCCAGCACCCCGCTGTACGCCGGCGGCGCCAGTCCCAGCAGCGCCTGCGGATAGCTGTAGGCGTCGACCTCGCGCACGCCGTAGGTGCGCTCGTATCGGGCGATCGCCGCCATCTCCGCGTCACTGACGGCACCGGGACCCGGCAGTACGATCCCCTGAAACTTGCCGAGCTGCTCGGCCGGGCTGGACAGGTACGCGTCATCGATCGTCGCCCGGGTGTCCGACGTGGTGTCGACGACCGTGGTCGGCACACCGTCTCGGGCGAGCTGCGCCCGGATGGCCGTCACGTTCGGGCCGCCGTCGGAGATCACCAGAACGCGCAGGTCCACCTTGTTCGGCACGGTGTCCGCTGCGCTCGAGGTGGCCGCCGCCACGGTGCCGCACAGAAATCCGGCGACCAGCACGAGAGAGCACAGACCTCGTGTGGCCATGGTACGCAAGGCTTTCCGGCTCGTCATGTTGCGTTCCCATCCGGTGAATGCGACGTTTCGCCCGGCATGCGCGGATGCCGGGACGGTCGTCTGGTCAGGAGCGCAATCTATGCGGGGAGTCCGGCGGCCATCGACCTGCATTTGCATCACCGGCGTACTGCAATGTGAGGCGGTTCGTACGGCGGACGCCGCAGCAAGCCCGGCGACTCTAAGGTGGTCTCATCCCACTTTCGGCTGCACGACCGATCCGGACCGGGAGGGCCAGTCCCCGTGCGAATCTTGCTCGTCACCGAAGGCACGTATCCGACCTCGCACGGCGGCGTCAGCGTGTGGTGCGACCAGTTGGTGCGCGGCATCCCCGAGCACGAGTTCGTCGTGCAGGCCATCGTCGCCACCGGCTCCGAACCGGTCCTCTGGCGGCAGCACTCCAACATGTCCCGGATCGAGTTCGCGCCGCTGTGGGGTCCGACCGTCGCCCGACACGTCCGCCGCCGGGATATTGCCCGGTTCCGGGACTCCACCACCCTGCTGCTGGACTCGACCTTCCTGGGCGGACCGGACCAACTGACCGCGTTCCTCGCGGCGCTGCGCGGACTGCGCGAGCTGGCGCTGGAGTGCCGTCTCACCCCGTTGATGCGATCGCCCGCCCTGATTCGCTCGCTGCTCGCGCGGTGGCGCGAGAACCCGTTACCGGGCCGAGTTCTCGGATCCGAGGACCGGGTGCCGCCGGCAACGGTGGCGGACGCGGTCCGCGCTGCCAGCCTCCTCGAGCACTTCCTGCGCCCGCTGGGCGCCGCGGTCCCCGCCGCGGACCTGTGCCACACGGTGTCCAACGGGTTGGCCAGCCTGATCGCGCTGAGCGCCAAATGGGAGAACGGCACGCCGTTCCTGATGACCGAGCACGGGATCTATCTGCGGGAGCGCTATCTGGAGTATCGAGAGAACGGCGCCACCTTCGCGGTGCGGGCCTTCATCATGCGGTTCTTCCGGTTGCTCACCGCGGCGTCCTACCTGGAGGCCGACCTGATCACCCCAGGCAGCGATTACAACCTGCGCTGGCAGCTGCGCCACGGTGCACCGCCCGACCGGGTCTGGCGCGTCTACAACGGCATCGATCCGTCCGCCTTCCCGGCCGGCGACGAGCCGGACAATCCCACGCTGTCCTGGCTGGGACGGATCACGCCCATCAAGGATGTCGAGTCCCTGATCGCGGCGTTCCGCATCGTCGCCGACCGGATTCCGCGATCCCGCCTGCGGCTGTTCGGGTCCGCGCCACCCGGCGACGAGCCGTACCTGGCGCGCTGCAGGGCCCTGGTTGACCGGCTCGGCCTGTCCGGCCGGGTCACCTTCGAGGGGCGCGTGCAGGCATCGGTCGAGGCGTACCACGCCGGCAGCGTAGTCGTCCTGAGCAGCACGTCCGAGGGCTTTCCCTACACAGTGATCGAGGCGATGGCGACGGGTCGTAGCACGGTGTCCACCGATGTCGGCGGGGTACGCGAGGCAGTCGGCGACACCGGGCTTGTCGTGCCGACCCGCGACCCGGTGTCGCTGGCCGAGGGGTGCATCCGGTTGCTCGAGGACCCGCAACTGCGTTCGGGCATGGCCCAGGCGGCGCGGCAGCGGGCGCTCGGGCTGTTCACCCTGGACCGGTTCCTGGGGATCTACCGGGGCCTGTACCCGGCGCTGGCCACCCGATCGGCGGGCCCGTTCCTGCCGCCGAGCCCGCCGGGCACGAGCGACGCCGCCCAGCAGCGCGAACTCCTTCCGGCCTAATCGAGCACCCCGATCCAGCATCGAGCACCGAGGGTCCCGGATGCTCGGTTGCAAGCCCTGGTGCTCGATCAACCCGACAACAGCGTCACCCGGCCGGGCGCCACACCAGCACCGCCCGGGCCGCGCCGTCCCGGTCGGAGAGCAGGGCCACCAGCTCGCCGTCCGGGGCGAACGCCGCGTACACACCGGCGATCCCGGCCGTCGCCACCGGCCGGCCGTGACTCAGGTCCAGCGCCTGGGTCTCGTCCAGCTCCCGGACCTCGAAGGCGCGGCGCGCCACCGCATCCACGCCCCGCACCGCCGCCAGCACGGCGCTGCTCAGTTCCGGCGGGACCTCCGGGCGTGGGCCGCCCCGCTCGGGCACCCCGTCGGGGTACACGTCAATCGCGTCGACCACGTCGAAGGGCCCCACGGTCGCGCGACGCAGCACCGTCAGATGACCGCCGACGCCCAGGGCGGCGCCCAGGTCCCGGGCCAGGGCGCGCACGTAGGTGCCGGTGCTGCAGGAGACGACGACGTCCACGTCCAGTGCCGCGCCGCGCGTCCGGGGCGGGGCTAGCATCTCGAACCGGGACACCGTCACCGCTCGGGCGGCCAGCTCCACCTGTTCGCCGGCACGCACCCGGGCGTAGGCCCGTCGGCCGTCCACCTTGACCGCAGACACGGAGCTGGGCACCTGCATCAGGTCACCGGTCAGGTCGGCCATGGCCTCGCGCAGATCCTCCTCGGTGATACCTGAGGCGTCGGAGCTCGCCAGGGTCTCGCCCTGTGCGTCGTCGGTGGCGGTGGTCTGGCCGAGCCGGATGGTGGCGGTGTAGGTCTTGTCGGTCAGCGCCAGGTGCCCGAGCAGCTTGGTGGCCCGGCCGACTGCGATGACGAGCAGTCCACTGGCCATCGGGTCCAGGGTTCCCGCGTGCCCGACCCGGCGGGTGCGCAGGACCGCCCGGACCCGGCCCACCACGTCGTGCGAGGTCGGGCCGGAGGGCTTGTCCACCAGCAGCAGGCCCTCGGGCCCCGGGGCGTCGGCGGGGCCGGTCATGGCGATGCCTGTCCGGTGCCGGGTGCGGGATCCTCAGGGGTGCCCGGGATCTCGTCGGCTCGAGAAGACTCGTCACCACCGGAGGCTTCGTCGGGTGTTTCGTCACCGCTGGAACTCTCGTCAGCGCGCCGCGCCCGCTCCGCCTCGGCCGCCAGCAGCACCGAGTCGACCAGCTCCCACCGGTGCACGCTGATCTGCACCGGCACCTCCTCGCCACGCGCCGCCGCCAGCAGCACCAGCGCCCGGGCGCGCAACCACCAGGTCAGCATCCGGGTCAGCCCGAACGCGGTGAGCAGCACGATCGACAGGAACGCCCAGCGATACGCGCTCAGCGAGTGCTGGCCTCCACTGGGGCTGAGCCAGTCCAGCAACTGCCCGACCAGGTACACGCCGATCACCGACCCGCAGAACCCGCCGACGTTGACCATCCCGGTCGCCGTGGAGATCCGGTGCCGCGGGTTGTAGTCCCGAGCCAGCAGGAAGCCCACCGAACTTGCTGGGCCGCCGACCGAGAACACCAGCACGATCAGCACCACCACCGCCGTCGGGGGCCGCCCCCCGGGCCAGCCGATCAGCACGATCCAGCCGATCAGGCAGGCCACCACGACCAGCACGGCGATGGGAGTGCGCACTACCGGGCGCCGGCTCACCACGACGCCGATGGTCAGGTTGGCCACGCACCCACCCAGCACCAGCAGCAGGAGCAGGGATGAGCCGGTCGACGGGGAGTAGCCCAGGCCCTCGGTCAGGTACGGGTAGCCCCACAGCACACCGAACACCACCGGCCCGGTCATCGAGGTCAGGTGTACCCAGAACCCGAGCCGGCCGGCGGGCAGCTTCCACGCCTGCCGCACCTCGGTCCAGACGCGATGCCCGGCCACCGGGCCGTCGGCGGCGCGGATGGCGGCCTGCCGGATCGGGGCGCGGGTCGCCGGGCGCAGCAACAGCAGCGCGTAGCCCAGGGACAGCGCGCCGGCCACGGCGAAGGTGGCCGTCCATCCGGCGTGCTGCAGCAGCGCGGTCAGCGGCAGGGTGGCGATCAGGTTGCCGAGCGAGCCGAGCAGCCCGGTGAAGGAGGTGAGCACGGCGTACCGGCGGGCCGGGAACCAGCCGGCCACCAGGCGCAACACCGAGATGTAGGTCATTGCGTCGCCGCACCCGAGCAGCCCACGGGCCAGCAGTGCCAGCGGGTAGGTGTGCACAAGCGCGAACGCGATCTGGGCGACGCCCATCGTCGAGGTGGCCACCAGCAGCATCTTGCGCGGGCCGAACCGGTCGACCAGGATCCCGGTGGGCACCTGCATCAGTGCGTAGATGCCCAGCTGCAACATCACGAACGTCCCGAGCTGGGCG
>Ga0164242_10003066_pt1 | contig 19119 bp, 15 predicted proteins | sample OricomgcompostMG_FD_108783 | JGI IMG/M metagenome (GOLD analysis project Ga0164242, IMG submission 108783) | Miracle-Growth compost microbial communities from Emeryville, California, USA - Original compost - Miracle growth compost (MG) ... | reverse complement strand
TAGTCGCCATGGCCAGGGCGCGCCCCGAGGCAGCCTCGTCGGCGGCTGCTCTACGTCGAATTCGTGACAACCTCAGGAGTGGGGCGCGGAACCCACGAGCTCGAAGGCTCGCCACATGTCGGCATACCTTCCGCCGGAGGCCAGCAACTCGTCGTGCGACCCGACTTCCAGCACCCGACCGGCATCGAGCACGGCGATCCGGTCCGCCGTGCGAGCGGTCTGCAGCCGGTGCGCGATCACGATCGTCGTCCTCCTCTCGGCGACGGCGGCCATCGCGGCCGTGACCTTCGCCTCGGTGACCAGGTCCAGGTTGGCAGTTGCCTCGTCCAGCAGCAGGATCGCCGGATCGACCAATTGCGCGCGTGCGAGCGCGAGCAGTTGCCGCTGCCCTGCGGACAGCGACCTGCCCCGCTCGGTCAGCTCGTGCAGATAGCCACCGGGCAGCGACGCCACGAAGTCGTGCGCACCCACGGCACGCGCCGCGGCCTCGACCTCGCTGTCGGGTGCGTCCGGCCGTCCGTACGCGATGTTGTCCCGCACCGTGCCGCTGAACAGGAACGACTCCTGCGGCACGTAACCGAGCGTCCTGCGATAACCGGGCAGATCCAACGACCGCAGATCGATCTGGTCAACGGTCACCGCACCACTGTCCGGATCGTAGAAACGAGCCAACAGCTTCATCACGGTCGACTTGCCCGCGCCGGTCTCACCCACCAGTGCGACCGTCTCGCCGGCACCGATCCCCAGCGCGACACCACGCAGCGCCTCTGGTGGCTTGCTCAGGGCAGCGGCATCCTCGACGGGACGTGCATCGCGTGGTCCACGCACCGAGCGACGCGGTATGACGAGCGGATAGCTGAAATGCACGTCGGACAGCGCCAGTTGACCTGCCCCACCTTCTGCCGGCAGCGGCGAATCCGGCTGCGGCGTCAGCGTTTCCAGTGCCATCAGCTCGGATATCCGGTCGACGGAGACCCTCGTCTGTTGCCAGGAGTCGAAGACCTGGGAGAGTTGCTGGATCGGTGAGAAGAACAGGCTGATGTAGAGCAGGAAGGCGATCAGCTCACCGGTGGTGAGTCGGCCGTGCGCGATCAGGTGCGCGCCCACACCGAGCACGATGACGTCGGCGATTGCCGACAGGAACTGTACGAACGGGAAGTAAGTGGCCACCAGCCGCTGCGCCGCCACCCGCGAGTCCAGGTAACGCCGACCGAGTCCGTGGAAGTGCTCCACCGTCTCGGTCTCGTGGACGAACGCCTGTGTCTCCTTCACGCCGGAGAGACTCTCCTGGAAGTCGGCGTTCACGACCGCGATGCGGTCACGCGCCTGGCTGTACAACACTGCCGCCCGCTTGCGGAACGCGTATGTCGCAACGACGAGTGGTATGGCGACAGTCAGCGTCCAGAGTCCCAGCTCGAGATTGACCAGCACGAGCGCCACCCCGACTCCCACGAACGTCACCAGCGAAACAAGCGCCGACAACAACCCGTTTTCGATCAGCGACTCGAACTGGTCGACGTCCGTGGTCATCCGGGTCATGATGCGCCCGGCCATCTCACGCTCGTAGTAGTCCAAGGACAGGCGTTGCAACTGCGCCCAGATCCGGATCCGCAAGGAGAACATGATCCGCTCAGCCGCCCGACCGGTCACGAAGGTTTCGGCAATCTGGTCGAGCAGGTCCGCCACCGTCACGACCAGCAGGCCCGCTGATGCGAGGAAGAGCACATCCTTGGCACCGTTCGAAACACCGTTGTCCACACCGATTTTCACCAGCACTGGCCCGAGGAGTCCAGCGAGTGCATCGAGGACGACGAGGATGAGTCCGACACCCAGCGGACGCCGGAAGTCCTTGAGGAGACGCCACAACGAGAAGTCGGGCAACGGTTGCGACTCGGACTCGAGATGGATGTCGGCGCGGTCCCGGACCGGTGGCAACGCGTCGACCCGCGCGATCAGTTCCGGTGTCGGGGCCAGCGCCATACGCCAACCACCCCCTGCGCTTCCGCCAAGTCCCACACCCAGGTTGGGCGCGCCGATGGACCCGGCGGCCGACGAGTAGCGACGGCCCCGATGCACGGCGGTCCAGGCGGCGTCGGTACGACCTTCACCCGGTCTGATCGTCGCGAGGATCTCGATGCTGTCGCCGACTGCTGCCTCGGCCTCGGTCTCCAGCCCGGACAACAGTGTTCGGTAGGTCTGGCTGGTCCGGGCCAATTCGTCATGCGTGCCCTCCTCCGTGACCCGGCCGTTTTCCAGCACGACGATCCGGTCCGCGAGGTGCAAGGTGGACACCCGGTGGGCGATCAGCAGAGTCGTCCGATCGGCCAGGACGTCGCGCAATGCATCGTGGATGGCCCCCTCGGTGTGGGCGTCGACGGCACTCGTGGCGTCGTCGAGGATCAGGATGCGCGGGTCGGCGAGGATGGCTCGGGCCAGTGCGATGCGCTGTCGTTGCCCGCCGGACAGCGACAGTCCGCGCTCCCCCACCGGGGTGTCGTATCCCCGCGGCAGCCCCTGGATGAACTCGTCGGCAGCGGCTGCGACGGCGGCGGCACGGATCTGGTCCTCCGTGGCATCCGGACGTCCATAGGCGATGTTCGCGCGGATCGTGTCGGAGAAGAGGAAGCTCTCCTCGAAGGCCACCGCCACCTGACGGCGCAACGAGCGCAACCGCACCGAGCGCACATCGTGACCGTCGATCTCGACGGCACCGGCCTGCACGTCGTAGAAGCGTGAAATCAGCGATGCGACAGTGGATTTGCCACTGCCACTGGCACCGACGATCGCCACCCGCTCGCCCGCCGCGATGTGCAGGTCGAACCCGTCCAGGACCGGAGGATCGTCGTCATACCCGAAGCTCACACCGGTGAACCGCACATCGCCACGCACCGCGGAAAGGTCGACCGCGTCGATCGCGTCGCGGACGCGAGGCTGGAGGTCGATGAGTTGGAAGATCCGCTCCACACCGGCGCGGGCCTGCTGACCGATGGTCAACACCCCGGCGAGTTGCCGTGCCGGCGCGACGAACTGCGAGATGTAGGTGCTGAAGGCGAGGAACGTGCCGATGCTGATGCGGTGATCCAGCGCCATCCAACCGCCGAGGACGAGAATGAGCACCTGCGCGAACGACGGAATCGCCTGCAACAGCGGCTGATACCGGGCTTGCAGACGCACCGCCCTCATCCGCGAGCCGTAGAGCACCTGCGCCGTGTCGACCATGCGTTGCAGCTCGCGGGACTCCTGGCCGAAGGCCTTGACGACACGTACCCCTGCGACGTCCTCGTCGACGATCTGCGCGACGTCACCCTCGCGCTGCTGCCCGTCCCAGGTGGCCGGGAAGACCTTGCGTCGCATGCTGTACGACACCGCGATCAGGGCGGGCAGCACGACCAGCCCGACGATCGCGAGCAACGGCGACAGTACGAACATGATGACCAGCGAGACCACCAGCAGCAGCACGTTGCCGGTCATCAGCGGCATGAACTGCAGCAGTCCCTGCACGAGCGTCGAGTCCGAGTTCGCGCGTGAGACCAGCTGGCCGGTCGGCAACCGATCCAGGGTGCCCTGGTCCATCGTCAGCAGGTGGTCATGCATCTCGTTGCGCAGGTCGTACTGCACCGACAGTGCCAGTTTGCCGCCCTGATAACGACGCAGATAGGCCAGCAGGAACGCCAGCAGCGCGGTACCGATCAACACCAGCAGCCACGGCAACAGCGATGCCCGGCGTTCGATGATCACCCCGTCGACGATCTCCCGCGCCACCAGCGGGACAACACTCTGGCAGACGCTGCCCAGCACCGCACCCAGCACGGCGAGCACGAGGCTCGTGCGGTGCGCGAAGAGGTATGACGACAGGCGACGCACCCAACCGCGGTCCGTCATCCGGCGACCCGCTGCTCGGCGAGCTCGTCCAGGCCGGCGTTCAGCGCCGCCAACTGCTCCACGCCTGCCGCGGCTCGCGGCGCATGCCGGATGACGGCTCGCAGTTGCTCGACCATTGCGGCGCGGGCCACCAGGAGGACCCGCTCGCCCTCGGGAGTCAGCTGCAAGGTGACGACGCGTTGATCCGCCTGCTCCGTTTGCCGCTCGAGGAGGCCTCTGCGGCATAGGGATTCGACGCTCGCACTGACCGCCGGTTTACCGAGCGCCAGCCGACGCGCCAGTCGGGATGCGCGTTGCTGGCCGTCCGCGACCGCCGACAGCACGCGGAAATGCGCAAGGCTGAGGTCGGTCGAGGCGCGCTCCAGCACCCTGCTGAGGCGGATGATGGCGTCGACGGCAGCAATATCACTCACATAGCCATGCTACACAGATTGGTTCGAGAATCGAACCAATCTGTGCAGCGGCGTTTGTCACTCGGCGTAATAGGCGTCCGTGGTGTCCAGCGCGTGGTCGAGGATCTCCAGGCCGGCGCGGACCTCGTCGTCGCTGATCGTGCATGGTGGCACGACATGCGTGCGGTTGAAGTGCGTCATCGGCCAGAGACCGCCGGCCTTGCAGGCGGCCGCGAAGTCGGCCATCGGCTTGGCATCCGCACCGGAGGCGTTGTACGGGACCAACGGCTCCCGGGTCTGCCGGTTCCGCACGAGTTCGACGGCCCAGAAGACGCCGAGCCCACGGACCTCGCCGACCGACGGATGTTTCTCGGCCAGGTTGGCCAGCTCCGGTCCGATCACCTCCGCACCGATCCGTCGAGCGTTCTCGATGATGCCCTCGTCCTTGAAGATCTGGATCGATGCGACCGCAGAGGCACAGGCCAGCGGGTGCCCGGAGTAGGTGAGTCCGCCCGGGTAGACCCGATCGTCGAACGTCGCCGCGACCGGGTCGGAGAGGATCACACCGCCCAGCGGCAGATAGCCGGAGTTGACGCCCTTGGCGAAGCTGATCAGGTCCGGGCGCACACCCCAGTGCTGTATGGCGAACCACTCACCCGCACGCCCGAAACCGGCCATCACCTCATCGGAGATGAGCAGGATGCCGTGCTCGTCGCAGATCTCCCGCACCCCGGCCAGGTAACCCGGCGGCGGCACCAGGACACCGTTGGTCCCGACGACCGGCTCGAGGATGATCGCGGCGACCGTCTGCGCGCCCTCGACCATGATGGTGTCACGCAGGTGCGCCAGTGCCCGCTCGGTCTCCTGCTCCGGGGTCTCGGAGTGGAAGGACGACCGGTAGGGGTACGGCCCCCAGAAATGGACGATCCCGGGTATGGTGTGCGGCTCGGTCCCCCAGCGTCGTGGATCACCCGTCAGACCGATCGCGCCGTGCGTCGCACCGTGGTAACTGCGATACATGGCAAGGATTTTCGGCCGCCCGGTGTGCAGCCGGGCCATCCGGATCGCGTTCTCGTTGGCTTCCGCGCCCGCGTTGGTGAAGAAGACCTTGTTGAACCCGTCCCCGGCTACCTCGGCGATCAGCCGGGCCGCTTCCGACCGGGCGTCGTTGGCGAGTCCGGGCTGGATGGTCGTCATACGGGCCGCGTAGTCCTGGATCGCCTGGATCATCCGCGGGTGCTGGTGCCCGATGTTGACGTTCACCAGCTGGGAGGAGAAGTCCAGGTAGCGCTTGCCCTCGTAGTCGGTGAAATACGAGCCCGCCGCCGAGGCCACCGGCAGTGGGTCGATGTGCGCCTGCGCCGACCAGGAGTGGAAGACGTGCGCCCGGTCGAGCCGGCGTACCTCCGCCTCCTCGCTGGGAATGGAGGCCAACGCATCCTGGGTCGAGGTGGTCGTCGAGGTCATCAGCGTGTCCGGGGGAAGCCGAGGTCGATGGAGGAGGTTGCCGGGTCCGGCCAGCGCGAGGTCACGACCTTGCCCCTGGTGTAGAAGTTGACACCTTCGGGTCCGTACATGTGGGTGTCACCGAACAGCGAGGCCTTCCACCCGCCGAACGAGTAGTAGGCGACCGGCACCGGGATCGGCACGTTGATGCCGACCATGCCGACCTCGACGTCGAACTGGAACTGCCGTGCAGCGCCACCGTCCCGGGTGAATATCGCAGTGCCGTTGGCATACGGGTTGGAGTTGATGAGCTCCAGGCCCTGCTCGTAGGTGTCGACCCGGACGATCCCGAGCACCGGCCCGAAGATCTCGTCGGTGTAGACGCTCATCTCCGGTGTCACGCCGTCCAGCAGCGTGGTGCCGAGGAAGAAGCCACATTCGGGCACGTCGGCCTGACGCCCGTCGACGACGACCTTCGCGCCGGCACTGGCCCCTGCGTCGATGTAACCGGCAACCTTGTCCCGGTGGGCCGCGGTGATCAGCGGCCCCATGTCGGTGTCGCTGTTGTTCCCAGGGCCGACAACGAGTTTCGGCAGTCGGGACGAGATCGCTTCCACCAGACGGTCGGCGACGTCACCGACCGCGACGGTGACCGACAGCGCCATACAACGTTCGCCGGCAGCACCGTACGCGGCGCCCACGATCGCGTCGGCCGCCACGTCGAGGTCGGCGTCGGGCAGCACCATCGCGTGGTTCTTCGCACCACCGAGAGCCTGCACGCGCTTGCCGGCCGCGGTGCCCGTCTCGTAGATGTACTTGGCGATCGGCGTCGAGCCGACGAAGGAGACCGCGGCGATGCCCGGATCGGTCAGCAGGGCGTCCACAGCTTCCTTGTCGCCCTGCAGCACGGTGAAGACCCCGTCGGGCAGTCCGGCCTGCTGCCAGAGCTTGGCGATCAGCAACGACGCGGACGGGTCCTTCTCACTCGGCTTGAGGATGAAGGCATTGCCGGTGGCGATCGCGTTGGCGCACATCCACAACGGGACCATGAGCGGGAAGTTGAACGGTGTGATGCCGGCGACCACGCCGAGCGGCTGCCGGATCGAGTAGACGTCGATGCCGGTGGCGGCCTGCTCGCTGAAGCCACCCTTCATGAGTTCCGGCACGCCACAGGCGTATTCGACATTCTCCGAGCCACGGGCCACTTCGCCGTGCGCGTCCGCGAGCGTCTTGCCGTGCTCGGCGGTGACGATTTCGGCGAGCTCGTCGGCGTGCTCCTGCAGCAGGTGCCGGAACGCGAACAACACTGCGCTGCGCTTCGACAACGACGCGGAGCGCCACTCGCGGGCGGCCGCAGTGGCCTTCTTCACGACATCGCTGACCTCTGCCGCACTGGCCAGGTCGACCTCGCCGGACTGCTCGCCGGTGGCCGGGTTGTAGACGGGAGACGTTCGACCGGAGGTGCCCTCGGACACGCGACCGTCGATCCAGTGGGAAATTCGGGTGATCATGACTCCAAGATTATGTATGTCGTGAGCTCCGCACCACCCCCTCTTTGTTATGTTACATAGCGTGCGAGCGACCTTGAGCGCCCTGGAAGAGCGGCTGACCGAACCCAACGCCCGCGGCCTGACCGCGGCCGTCATCGCCGCCATCCGGGACGGACTGCTCGTGCCGGGAGACCGGCTGCCCCCGATCCGCGCCGTCGCCACCCAGTTGGCGCTCTCCCCCACCACGGTCAGCAGCGCATGGTCGGTGCTCGCCCGGTCCGGCACGATCCGCACCGATGGCCGTCGGGGCACCACCGTTGCGGACACACGGAATTCGGCCGGCGCGCTGCGCTACCAGCACGCGGTGCAGCCACGCGCGGAGTTCGCCGTCGACCTGTCCACAGGCGTGCCCGACCCGGCGCTGCTGCCCGATCTGGCACCGGCGCTTCGGGCACTGGGCAGGTCCGCGTCCACTCCGGCGACCTATCTGGACGACCCGATCCTGCCGGCACTCGTCGAGCAGTTCGCGGCCGACTGGCCCTACCCCGCCGAGGCGTTCACGCTGAGCGACGGCGCGATGGACGGGATCGACCTGATCGCCCGGACGCTGCTGGGCTTCGGGGATCGGGTTGTCGTCGAACACCCAGGATTCCCACCACTGTTGGATCTGCTCGACGCGCTGGGCGCCGAGATCGTCGGAGTCCCCCTGGACGGCGAAGGCATGCAGCCGGGCGACCTGGCGGCAGCTCTGCAGACGCACACGGCAGCAGTCTTCCTGCAACCACGCGCCCAGAATCCGACCGGCATCTCCACCTCCCCCACACGCGCCGAACAGCTCGCACAGGTGATGGGCGAGCACTCGACCCTGGTCGTCGAGGACGATTCCGCAGGAGCCGTGGCCATCACGCCGGCGGTGAGCCTCGGCTCCTGGCTCCCGGAGCAGACGCTGCACCTGCGTAGCTTCTCCAAGTCCCACGGCCCCGACCTGCGCCTCGCGGGGATCAGCGGCCCGGAAGAACTCATCGGCAGGCTGTCCGCGCGCAGGCAACTGGGGCAGGGCTGGACCAGCCGCCTGCTCCAGCACACCCTGCTGCACCTGCTGACCGACACCGACGCTGTCGACCAGATAGCCGTGGCACGAAACGAATACGCGCGACGCCGGGCATCGGCGGTGCGGCAACTGGATGAGGCCGGTGTGTCCGTCACGGGAGATGACGGTCTCAACCTCTGGATCCCGGTCGCCGACGAGACCGCGGCGATCGTGCGTCTCGCCAGCCAAGGCATCGGCGTCGCACCGGGCGCTCCCTTCGGGGTGCTGCCCGATCAGTCGGGACACATCCGGGTCACGATCGGCCTGGTCGACCCCGACACGACGCCGGTCGTCGAACAGCTTGCGCAGGCGGCAACCGTCACCGGCGGCTGGGGCCGGGCGAGGTAGCGGACCGACGTCGTCTCATTGGTCGGGTGTCCGGTTGACAGTGCCCGGAGGCGGAACCTAGTTTTATAAGCGCTGGTTATGGTTATCAGTGTATGACGTATGACGTGCCGTGGCACCTGTCGTGCGCCGATGCGGTGACCGGTGTCTTCTGCCCACGACGAGGAACGGCGTACATGAGCGATCAGCACCAGTTCGGCTTCGACACGCTCGCCATACACGCCGGGCAGCGCCCGGACCCGGAGACGGGCGCTCGGGCGATGCCGATCTACGCCACCTCGTCGTTCGTCTTCGAGGACGCACAGCAGGCGGCCGACCTTTTCGCGCTGCAGACGTACGGCAACCTCTACAGCCGGATCGGCAATCCGACGGTCGCCGCATTCGAGGAGCGGATCGCCACCTTGGAGGGTGGGTTGGGCGCTGTGGCAACCGGTTCCGGCCTCGCAGCGCAACTGATCACGGTCCTGACGCTGGCGCAGAGCGGCGATGAGGTCGTCGCGTCCACGTCGTTGTACGGCGGCACACACACCCAGTTCGACGTGACCCTGCGCCGGATGGGCATCGAGGTCACCTTCGTCGACTTCGCCGACCCGGACGCCGTCGAGGCAGCGATCACCGACAGGACGAAGCTGCTCTACGGGGAGACGATCGGCAACCCGCGCGCCGACGTCCTCGACATCTCCCGCTACGCCGATCTGGCGCATTCCCACGGCATTCCGCTGGTGGTCGACTCGACGTTCGCCAGCCCCTACCTGTGCCGGCCGATCGAACACGGCGCAGACATCGTGGTCCACTCCGCGACCAAGTTCATCGGCGGTCACGGCACGGCGATCGCCGGCGTGGTCGTGGAGGCAGGCACGTTCCCGTTCGACAACGGCAACTTCCCGCTGATCACCGACCCGTCGCCGGCATACCACGGGCTGACCTTCTGGGAGAACTTCCGCGAGTACGCCTTCCTCACCCGTGCGCGGGCGGAAGTGCTGCGCGACGTCGGTGCTCCGCTGTCGCCGTTCAACGCCTTCCTGCTCCTGCTCGGTCTGGAGACACTGCCGCTGCGGATGCAACGGCACGCGGACAACGCCAAGGCCGTTGCGAAGTTCCTCGCCGAGCGCGACGAGGTCGCCTGGGTGAGTTTTCCGATCTTCGACGACGACCCCTACATCGCGCTCGCCAAGAAGTATCTGCCGGACGGCCCCGGCGCGGTGTTCTCCTTCGGCCTGAAGGGCGGCTACGAGGCCTGCAAGACATTCATCGCGAACGTCGAACTCGCCTCGCACCTGGCCAATGTCGGCGATGCGAAGACACTGATCATCCATCCCGCCTCCACCACGCATCAGCAGGTTCCGGACGAGGCCCGTGCAGCGTCGGGGGTGGGCAACGACCTGGTCCGCATCTCGGTCGGCATCGAATCGATCGAGGACATCCTGTGGGACCTCGACCAAGCCCTGCGCGCAACGACGGAGGTCCAGTGATGGCGCCGACGATCATTCCCGCGAACGAGGCGACCCACCGGGCCACCGGCGGCGTGCCGGAGGCGTCGGCTCAACAGCGCCTGCAGATCCTGCGCGACGCCCGGTCCGTCGCGCTGGTCGGCGTGTCCCCCAACCCGATCCGCGCGTCCAACTTCGTGGCGACCTACCTCGTGCGGACCGACCTCACGACCTACCCGGTGAACCCCCGCGCGGCGGAGGTGCTCGGTCAGCGCTGTTATCCGTCGCTGGCCGACCTGCCCGAACCACCGGACATCGTCGACATCTTCCGCGCGCACGATGCGATCCCGGGCGTGGTCGACGAGGCGATAGCAGTCGGCGCGAAAGTTGTGTGGTTCCAACTCGGTCTGCGCCACGACGCGGCGGCGCAAACGGCGATCGATGCCGGTTTGCAGGTCGTCCAGGACCGATGTCTGAAGATCGAGCACGCGCGTTTCGCCGGCGGGCTGCACTACGGCGGGTTCACGACCGGACTCATCACCTCCAGACGGCGCCGCTCGATCTGAATCCGGCCACAGCCACAGGCCATCCCTGACAGCACATCGAAGAACAACAAGGAGAACACCCATGACCACCACCCCGACCGCCGACAACGGCGTCAACACCGAGGTGTTGCTCGGTGCCCGCAAGGCGCTCGCCGACGAGCCGGCCGGAGCCCAGTTCACCTGGCGCGCCACCAACGAGTGGCTGCACGCCACCCACACCAAGGCGACCGTGAAGAGCTACTACGGCCTGGGTGCCGAGCAGAGCCACAAGGTCGAGTCGACCTTCGAGCTGGACCACCCGGAGACCTTCGGTGAGGAGGACAACGCTGTCACCCCGGTCGAGTACGTCCTGGTCGGGCTGGGCGGCTGCCTCTCCGGTGGCATCGCCGCCGTCGCGCAGAACCGCGGCATCCAGCTGCGGTCGGTGAAGGCGACGATCGAGGGTGACATGGACATCCTGGGCATCCTGGGAGCCGACCCTGACGTCCGCAATGGGTTCAGCAACGTGCGTGTCAACTACGAGATCGACGCGGATGCCAGCGAGGAGGACATCGAAGCACTGGTCGCACAGTCGCAGAAGCGCTCGGCGGTCTTCGACATCGTGACCAACCCGACCAACGTCACCGTTTCCGTGACGAAGGCCTGATGCGCACCTCCGTCGTGGTCATCGGCGCGGGCCAGACCGGCCTCGCCGTGAGCTACTTCCTGTCCGAGCGGGACATCGAGCACGTGATCCTCGAGCGTGGATCGGTGGGCCAGTCGTGGCGCAGCGAACGCTGGGACTCACTGCGTCTGCTCACCCCCAACTCGCAGTCCCGGTTGCCCGGGCACGTGTATGACGGGGACGACCCGGACGGGTTCATGACCATGACGGAGGTCGTCGCTTTCCTCGACGACTACGCCCGCAAGATCGCCGCACCGGTGCGTTCCGGGGTGAGCGTGACGTCGGTGCGGCGGCGCGGCTCGGCATACGAGGTCGTCACCGATGAGGGCACCTGGCTGGCGGACGCGGTGGTGATCGCGACGGGTGCGTGCAACACGCCGCGCATCCCCGCGGTCGCCGGCGGACTGCCCGATGACGTCGTGCAGGTCACCCCTGCCGACTACCGCAACCCGGGACAGCTGCCCGACGGTGGTGTGCTGGTCGTGGGCGCATCGGCGTCCGGTGCGCAGATCGCCTCGGAGGTGCAACGGTCCGGGCGGCAGGTCACGCTGGCTGTCGGCGAGCATGTGCGGGTGCCGCGGACCTATCGCGGTCGCGACCTCATGTGGTGGATGGAGGTGTCCGGGCGGCTCGACGAGCGGTATGACGACGTGGACGACATCGTGCGCGCCCGGCACCTGCCGTCGACGCAGCTGGTCGGGACACCGGAGCGGGTTTCGCTGGACCTGAACAGCCTGACCGCAGAAGGGGTTCGGCTCGCCGGCCGCCTGGCCGCGATCACGAACGGAGTGGCGCAGTTCTCCGGTTCGCTGCGCAACGTCGCCAAACTGGCGGACCTGAAGGAGCGCCGCCTGCTGGAGTTCTTCGACGAGTGGGCGGTGGAGGCAGGCATCGACGACGAACTCGGTCCGGTCGAACGTTACGAGCCGACCCGCATCGAGGACGAACCGCCGCTGAGCGCCGATTTCGCGGCGGATGGCATCCGCTCGGTCGTGTGGGCGACCGGATACGTCGCGGACCACTCCTTCATCGACATCGACGTGCTCGATCGCAAGGGTCAGCTCAAACACGACGGTGGTGTGGTGACGGCCTCCCCCGGTCTCTACCGGATCGGTCTGCCGGTGTTGCGTCGGCGCAAGTCGACCTTCATCCACGGGGCCGGCGACGACGCACGTGACATCACCGAGCACCTGGCCGGTTACCTCACGTCGCTCGCGATCGACGAGGCGGAGTGCGCCGTCGGCTGACGGTTCACGTCATACATTCGCCGACGCTCAGACCTCGGCGAGCGCGTCCGCCGGACTCCCGCCTGCGGCGTTGGACTCCACGATGTCCTTCATCTCGTCCGTCGCGAATCCGCTGCGCACGCCCCAGATGAATGCCGTGATGGCCAGCCCGAGCTCGATCAGGCTCGCCCAGGGGAAGCCCAGTGGTGGGTGCTTCAGCGGGCCGTACACCCCGTAGTAGGAGATCACCAGTGTGCCGAGCAGCAACCACAGCAACCACGCGGTGCGCTCGATATGCAGTCGTCCGGTGCTGTTCGAGAAGACCCACAGCAACACCGAGAAGATGATGAGCGCGGCGGCGAAGGCGATGAAGTAGGGCCAGAAATCCCAGCCTCCCGCACGCTGCCCGCCATCGGTGGTCAGCACCCAGCCGCCCTCGACCGCCAGCCACACCCACACGACGAAGAACACCACTCCGAGCACCAGAGCGGGCACCTTGGGCACCCATTCCTCGTGCCAGGCGTAATACCACGCGAAGATCGGCAACCCGATGAAGGTGGCGGTGAAAACGTTGACCAGTGTTGAGAATCCGGCCCAGTACAGGATCATCGCCGCAGCGAGGAAGCCGACGCCGGACCAGAAGTGGTGCTGCCGGAGCAGGAAAGGTCGGGGCAGGGACGCCGCCGTCCTGCGCATCACCGGCAGGCCGACACCACCCATCATGTAGGTCAACACGGCTGCGGCACTGATGAATCCGACGAGCTGGTACCAGCTCGGCGCCGGGACGAAGAAGACGCAACCCACCACGCTGGACACGATGAGCGCCACCCAGGGGACTCCGAACGTGTTGTTGGCCTGGAACGCCGGGGGGATGTTGCGGTGCACCGCAAGGCCGTAACCCGTCCGTGTCGCAGTGCCCAGATAGACCCAGCCCGCGCCCAGCGGCGACACGGCCGCGTCGATGATCAGCAGCGTCCCGAGCGCTCCGAGCAGAGCCATGTTGGCCGAGTCCAGCGCATGGAAGAACGGACCGTCAGCCCACTTGCCGGACTCCAACAGGTTCCAGTCGCCGGGGTGCAGGCCCATGCTCTTCCAGTTGAGCGCTCCGACGAAGGCGACCTGCAGCAGCGTGTAGAGCACGCCCGGGATCAGGACCGAGCCGAGTGTGGCGAGCGGAACATTGCGCTGCGGACGCTTCACCTCGCCGCCGTAATCGAGCGCCTGACGAAAACCCAGCAGTGAGAATATGATTCCGCTGGTCGCGATGGCGTGGAAGATCGGTGCCACGCCCTTGGGGACGAAGCCGCCGTAGCTGTGGAAGTTGTCCGTGTTGAGCACGAGGAACAACCCGAGGAAGGTTGCGGTCGGCAGCACGATCTTCCAGATCGTCACCCACTTGTTCGACTCGGAGAGGAACTTCGCGCCGTAGAAGTTGAGCACGAAGAACAGCAGCATCAGCAGCACGCCGAAGACGATCCCGTTCGGCCAGGACAGGATGTCGACGCCGTTCTTCTTCTCGAGGAAGTCCATGCTCGGCCACTTGCCACCGAGGTAGGTCACGACGGCGATCGCCTCGATCGGCGGAATGGTCACTGCCGAAAGCCAATATGCCCAGCCGATGATCCAGCCGGCATACGAACCGTGCGTCAGGTAGGTGTAGCGGACGATGGCGCCCGATCGCGGCAGCATCGCGCCGATCTCGCAGTAGGACAGGGCGATCAGGAAGACGAGCACCGACGCGATGAGCCAGGCGAGGATCGCCGCCGGGCCGGCGACACCGGCTGCGCTCAGCACGCCGAACAGCCAACCGGAACCGATCTGCGCGCTCACGCCGAGAAAGAGCAGCTGCGTCAGCGACATACTCCGCTTCAGACCACGATCCGCGTGCTCGAACTTGCCCAGACCAACGCCCTCGTCGTCATCCATCTTTCGACGCTACCGCCAGTCGGCTCGCCTACCGGTCGGTTCGGGCCGACGGATGGCGTCCAGCCGGCCGCACTACCGTGGAACGCGATGAACGAATCAGCACACCTACCGAGCAGAATCCGACCTGCGATCCCATTCGCCGTCATCGCCATCGTCAGCATCGTCCTCGGTGGCGCGGTCTCCGCTGCGAGCGCGCCGACGGCGAACTACACGGCGTCCTGGGCGGTCGCCTACCTCGTGCTCGTTGCCGGAGTAGCGCAGCTCGCGCTCGGTGTCGCACAGGCGTTGCTGACCCCGGAGGCGCCGTCCTCTCGGATGATCACCGCCGAGGTCGTGATCTTCAACCTGGCGAATGTCGCGGTGCTGCTCGGCACACTGGCGGATCAGACGGTCGTCGTCGACCTCGGCGGTGTGCTGATGATCGTCGCGCTCGTGCTCTTCCTGGTGACGGTGCGCGGAGCACGAACCACCAACAGGTGGCTGCTCTACGGGTTTCGGTTCGTGGTGGCCGTCCTCGTGGTGACCACGCCGATCGGCCTGATCATCTCGGCGATACGAGGACAGGCGTAGCTCGATGACCGGTCCGCGGGCCAGTCTCCGTGCCGCGATCTCGAACGCCGTCGCGACGCTCAACCCGGGGTATTTCGCTCTGGTGATGGGCACCGGCATCATCTCGGTCGCCATGTGGGACAACGGCCACCACCCGTTGTCGCGCGTGATGTTCGTGCTGGCGATCGTCAGCTGGGTCGTCCTCGCGGTGCTGCACTGCTGGCGCATCGCGGTTTACTGGCAGTTGCTGCGCGCCGACTTCACCGACCCACGTAGGGGTTTCGGCTTCTTCACGTTCGTTGCGGCCACCGATGTCGTGGGGGCGCGCGCGGCTCTCGAAGGATTCCGGGTGCCGGCGATCTGCCTGCTCGCGGTCGGCGCTCTCACCTGGTTCGTGCTGGGGTATGTCGTCCCCTGGACGGCCGTGCTCAACCCGTCCATCCGGCCGGCGCTCGGCGGCGCGAACGGGTCCTGGTTCATCTGGGTGGTCGCCAGCCAGTCGGTCGCCGTGCTCACCGCCGCGCTGGAACCGACGATGCACACCGGCCGCCGGATCTTCGCCCTGGTCGCCGTCTTCTCCTGGGGTGTCGGGGCGTTCTTGTATGCCGCCGTCGCGGTGCTGGTCATCGCACGACTGTTGCTCTACAAGCTGGAGCCCACGGACTTCACGCCGGTCTACTGGGTCGCCATGGGTGCGACCGCCATCACCGTGCTCGCCGGTGCCCGGATCGTGCAGATGGCGGACGCCCCGATGGTGGCCGCAACCCGCGGCCTCATCGCCGGATCCTCAGTGATCTTCTGGGTGTTCGGCACCTGGCTGATCCCGGTGCTGTTCGCGGCTGCGTGGTGGCGGCACATCACCCACCGCATCCCTCTCGTGTATGACGCAACGCTGTGGAGCATCATCTTCCCGCTCGGGATGTACGCCGTGGCGTCGTACTATCTCGGCCACGTCGACCGGTTACCCATCGTGGGCGACATCGGCTCGGTCATGGCGTGGGTGGCGTTCGCCGCGTGGCTGGTCGTCTTCGCCGCGATGGTGTGGCACCTGCTCACGACGCTCGTGCTCCGTCGCGAGCCCACCGACCACTGAGCGGAGCCTCGCCGGGGCGATCTGGTCGAGGACCGCGGTGGCGAGTGAGTGTGCCTGCGCCCGGATCTCGGGCACCGCTGTGGACTCCCACAGGTCCCCGCGGAGCAATGCGCCAAGGGCCCAGACGGGTGCGCTGGTGCGGCCGGTGGAATCCACCAGTCGGCCTGCGCGAGTCCGCAGGCCCAGACCGGCCGTGCTGACAGTCGCCAGGCGCACCCCACCGTCACGGATCCGCAGGACATCGTCGACGAGTGGATTGCCCCATGTGCGGATGTCGGTGCGGGGTCCGGTGGCGTTGATCACCCAGCCCACGTCGCGCTCGGAACCGTCGTCCAACGTGACGTGCAGACCACCGCCGGCCAACGCCCGAACCCGTTGCACCGTCGCGGCGTTCAGGGTCAGCCCGCGCCGCCGGAGCAGCCCGTCGATCGCGGCGGCACTTCGCGGTGGCATGCGGTGACGCATCCGATTCCACGCGCCTGCATCCTCGGCCAGGAACGCCAAGCGGTCCGACTCGCTGAGGCGCGACCACAACGTGCTCAGCTGGTGCCGCAAGCCGTCGATGCCGGGCCGCCAGTCGCCGGTGGTGGCCTCGACGTGACGGATGTGGGCGGCCATCCGGATTCGTTGTTCGGCAAGGCTGCTGCCCCAGTCCGCGACCTCCGGGATGACCGGGGGCGCGGTCACTGCCGCGTGGCGGTGCGGCAGCAGGCCGGACCGGCTGATCGCGTGCAGCACCCGGCCTTGCCTGGCCCGCTGACCGAGCGTCACCGCGATGTCGACCATGGTCAGGCCCGTTCCCACCAGCAGCACGTCCGCCGGTCCGGTCCGGTCCCGCGACACCACATCCAGCGCACCGGGGGCCCACGGATCGGCGATGAAGAAGTCGCTGCGCACCAGCTCGTCGGGTGCCCAGGAGCACCCCGGCCCGGCGAGCCCGGTTGCCAGCACCACTGCGTCGGCCTGGATCCGGCTGCCGTCGTCCAGCCCGACCAGCACCGTCCGAGCGCACCGGTCGATCCGCACCGCGGTGCGCCGCTGCACCGTGAGACGCACACGCTCCCCCGCGTTGGCCAGCGCCGCGCGCACCGTGTGGTCGAGATAGTGCGCATAGCTGCGGCGCGGTGCGAACTCGTCGGAACCGGCCGTCTGCGTGCAGGTACGGCGCCGCCAGGCCACGAAATGTGCCGGGTCCTCGGGCAGTGCGCTCATGCCCGACGCCGGCACGTTCAGCAGGTGCGCCTCGTCGCGTGTCCCGAACGCCGTCCCGGCGCCCAGCGCGGAGGACGGGTCGATCACCAGGACGTCTAGACGGACCGAGCGCTGGGCTGCAGCGCGGGCGAGGTGTAGCGTCATCAACGCGCCCGCGGCGCCCGCTCCGACCACCACTACTTGTCGCCGGTCTGCGGTCGCGATCATGACGGAGTCCTGTTCACCCGATGCCGGCATCGATCAGGACGCGTCGGCTGAGTAGTCGCTCGCGTGACCCTTGCGGGGGTGGTCATGGCGCTCCTCCTCGGCGATGCGTGCGGGCGGTCCAGTGGGTTGCCACGCACGTCTTCCACCTGATTCAACGTGCTTTGTTCGAGATACCGGTCATACTTGATTGATTCTATAGGTAAAGCAGGAATGAAGCCGGGTCAGGCGCACCCAGCAAGCCGCGCCGATGGCCAACGCGAGATGCCGACGGGTTGGAGTTCGCCGATGCCGTCATCGCTGAGCTCGGCCGAACCGCAGGCTGCGAGCACACAGTGACCTTCGACCGGCATGCAGCGCATGGCCGGGCCGTGCAACTGCTCCCATCCCGCCATTCCCACCCGTGAGGCGCGTCATTGATGCCGCCGCTCACGGCCGCGAGGCAGTCCACCAATTGTCGGAGGCGGACACTGGCGACGGCGTACTCGTCGTCGGGACAACACCATTCATCGGCGAAGGCTTCGACGCCCCCGCCCTGGACACGCTCTTCCTCGCCGCCTCACTGAAGCGCCGCATGCCCGGCTACCGCACACTCGGCTTCAGCGAGTCATCCGGCAATCAGCGCCGGAGCTCATCGCGCCCGACGCCGTGTGCACGGCGGAAACTCCGGCTGACCGGGCCTGACATCAATCACTTGGGTACACTTGCCTTACCTGTTGTAAGGAGTGAGAAATGACATCTGCAACGGTCACCAGCAAAGGACAGGTCACCATCCCCGCCGAGGTGCGGGCTCGGCTCGGCCTACGGCCAGGCTCCCAGCTCACCTTCGTGCCGACCGCGGATGGATACGAGATCCACCCGCAAGCTGCCTCGATCAGGGATCTCAAGGGCGCCGTGCCGCGGCCGGATCAACCGGTCAGCGTTGAGGAGATGAACGAGGCCATCGCCGCTGCCGCAACGGCGGATGCCCGGTGATCGGTCTCGACACCAATGTCGTCGTCCGGTACCTCGTTCAAGATGATCCCGACCAGTCAGCTGCCGCGTCCGCGCTGATCGAAGACCTGACCGAGACCAACCCCGGTTACATCAGCCTGGTCACCGTCGTGGAGTTGTACTGGGTCCTACGACGCAGCTATGAAGTCAAGCCCGATCGGTGCACCGAGATCCTGGAAGGCCTCCTGGAAGCGCGCGAGCTACGAGTCGGCCAAGACGACGTGGTGCGCGCAGCGCTGCGAGATGCCGACGGGCTGGACTTCGCCGATGCCGTCATCGCTGAGCTCGGTCGGGCCGCGGGCTGCGAGCACACAGTGACATTCGACCGGCGTGCAGCGCATGGCCGGGCCGTGCAACTGCTCCCATCCCGCCATCCCCACCCGTGAGGCGCGTGCACCGCAGGATGAACGCCCCGATGGCACCCCTCGTGCCGAACCCCGCGAGGGAGGCGGTCGATCCACCGCCAACCATCCCGCCGTTGATCTCGCACAGGTGCCGGCATCCTCGCTCCGCTGCGGTCCTCCTGAATCCGCTGCGTTCAATGAATTGGCAGAGGACCAGGCACAATGCGTGCCTGGTCCCTCTGCCAATCCGTGGAGGTCCGGGGAGCGTACTACAAGAAATCTGTGCAG
>Ga0164242_10003065_pt1 | contig 19119 bp, 17 predicted proteins | sample OricomgcompostMG_FD_108783 | JGI IMG/M metagenome (GOLD analysis project Ga0164242, IMG submission 108783) | Miracle-Growth compost microbial communities from Emeryville, California, USA - Original compost - Miracle growth compost (MG) ... | reverse complement strand
TGGCCGGGTCGAGCGCGCCGTGCGTGCGGCAGTCGTCGACGGTCGCCTGGTAGATGCTGGCGTAGGAGCTGTCCGGGATCACCGCGAGGGTGTCGGCCTCCTTGCCGTCCGGGCCCCACATGTGGCCGCCGATGCGGATCATGGCCGGCATCGAGGCGTCGACGATGACGTCGCTGGGCACGTGCAGGTTGGTGATGCCGCGGTCGGAGTCGACCATCGCCAGCGCCGGCCCGTCGGCCAGCGCGGCGTCGAACGCGGCCTTGATCTCCGCGCCGTTCGGCAGCGCGTCCAGGCCGGCGAAGATCGCACCGAGGCCGTCGTTGGCCGACAGCCCGGCAGCGGCGAGGTCGGCGCCGTACTTGTCGAACACCGGCGCGAAGAACGCCTTGACCACGTGCCCGAACAGGATCGGGTCGGACACCTTCATCATGGTGGCCTTGAGGTGCACGCTGAACAGCACGTTCGCGGCCTTGGCCTGGGCGATCGCGTTGGTGAGGAACGCGCGCAGGTGCGCCACCTGCATGACCGTGGCGTCGACGACCTCGCCGGCGAGCACCGGCAGGCTGTCCTTGAGCACGGTGGTGCTGCCGTCGGCGGCCTCGAGCACGATGCGCAGCGTGTCGTCGGCGGCGAGGGTCACCGACTTCTCGTTGGCGCGGAAGTCGTGGTCGCTCATCGTCAGCACGCTGGTCTTGGACTCTGGCGACCACGCGCCCATCGAGTGCGGGTGCTTGCGCGCGTAGTTCTTGACCGACGCGGGCGCGCGGCGGTCGGAGTTGCCCTCGCGCAGCACCGGGTTGACGGCGCTGCCCTTGACCTTGTCGTAGCGCGCGGCGACGTCGCGCTCCTCGTCGGTGGCCGGGGCGTCCGGGTAGTCGGGCAGGTTGTAGCCCTTGTCCTGCAGCTCCTTGATCGCCGCCTTGAGCTGCGGGATCGACGCCGAGATGTTCGGCAGCTTGATGATGTTCGCCTCGGGGGTCTTGGCGAGCTCCCCCAGCTCGGCGAGCGCGTCGGGCTGGCGCTGCGCGTCGGTCAGCCGGTCCGGGAACTGCGCGATGATGCGGCCGGCCAGCGAGATGTCACGGGTCTCGACCTCGACGCCCGCGGTCTTCGCGAAGGCCTCGATGATCGGCAGGAACGAGTAGGTCGCCAGCAGCGGCGCCTCGTCGGTGTGCGTGTAGATGATCTTGGCCATGGCGGTGGCAACTCCCGGGCGGTCGACGTCGGCTGGCGGTCCGTACAAAATCTTTTGACGTCAAGATACCCCGTTGCGGGGCCCTGGCGCGGACCGGCTTCACCAGGCCTCATGACGCGCGGGTGTGACCCAGTTAGCTCAGCGACTCGTCCAGCTCGCCCAGGCTCGCGATCAGCTCGCTGTTGGCCGAGTAGTCCACCGGGCAGGCCACCACTGACACCGTGTCGTCGGCCAGCGCCCGCTGCAGCGTCGGCAGGAGCTCGCCGGCGGACTCGATGCGGTATCCCTTGGCGCCGAAGCTCTCCGCGTACGCGACGAAGTCCGGGTTGCCGAACGCCGTGTCGACGTTGTGGCCGATCTCGAGATCCATCTTCCAGCTGATCAGGCCGTAGGCGTCGTCCACCCAGACCAGGACGACCATCGGCGTGCCCACCCGCAGCGCGGTCTCGATCTCCTGGCTGTTCATGAGGAACGCGCCGTCGCCGGTCGCGACCAGCACCTTCGACTGCGGCCGCGCGATCTTCGCCGCGACGCCACCGGGCACCGTCCACGCCATCGTCGACAGGCCGTTGGAGATCAGGCAGGTGTTCGGCTCGTAGGTCGGGTAGAGGCGGGCCATCCACATCTTCAACGCGCCGGTGTCGACGAGCGCGATGTCGCTGCGCCCGAGGGCCGCGCGGGTATCGGCGACGACGCGCGCCGGGGCGAGCGGGAAGCGGTCGTCGGCCCGGCCGCGCTCGAGCTCGCCGGCGAGCAGTTCCCGGATGCGCTCACCGCTGCCGGTGCGGGTCCGCGATCCGACTGCGTCGGCGATCGCGTCCAGGCTGGCGGAGATGTCGGCGAACAGCCCGACCGAAACGTTGTAGTGGGCGTCGACCTCGGCGGGGAACCGGTGGATGTGGATGATCTTCGTGTCGCCGCGCGGGTTGATGCGTACCGGGTCGAACTCCTGCAGCTCGTAGCCCACCGCGACGATCGCATCGGCCTGGTCGAAGCCGAAGTTGACGTAGTCGTGACGCATGAACCCGACGGCGCCGAGCGCGAACGCGTGATCGTCGGGCATGACGCCCTTGCCGTGGAACGTCGTGGCCACCGGGATAGACAGCGTCTCGGCGAACCGGCGCACCGCGGCCGCTGCGTCGGCGCGCGCGGCGCCGTGCCCGGCCAGCACGATCGGGTTGCGCGCCCTGCGCAGGATCTCCGCGGCCCGCGCCACCTGCGCCTGCGACGGGTCGTCCGGGCGCGGGCGGTTGACGTGCAGCGGGCGGGCGTCGCCGGGCCACTGCGCCTCCTCGACGTCCTCGGGCACCGCGAGGTAGACGGCGCCCGGGCGCTCGGTCTGCGCCAGCTTGAACGCCTTGCGCACCATCTCCGGCACCGCGGCAGGCAGGGCCACCAGCTCGGACCACTTGGTCACCGGCCGGAACATCGAGACGAGGTCGACACCCTGATGGGACTCCTTGTAGCTGCGGTGGTTGCCGACCTGTGCGGAGATCGCGACGACGGGCGTCGAGTTGGTGGTGGCGTCCGCGACGCCGAGTAGCAGGTTGATCGCCCCGGGCCCGAGCGTCGCCGAGCACACCCCGGCGGCTCCGGTGAGCCGGCCGTAGACCTCGGCCATGAACGACGCACCCTGCTCGTGCCGCGTGAGCACGTACTGGATCGACGACTTCGACAGCGCCTCGACCAGCCGGATGTTCTCCTCACCGGGGATGCCGAAGACGTGCGTGACGCCCTCGTTCTCCAGGCACTCGACGATCAGTTCGGCGGTGGTGCGGGCGCTGTCAGTCACGTTCTCGACGGTAGCCCGCCGTAGGCTGCAGCCCATGCAGGTCCGCCGGGAGCCGGCCCAGCCGCACCCCGGCGCCGACTACTCCTCCACCTTCGTGGCCTCCCCCGTGCACTCCGGCGAGGCGCGCGCGTGGGCTGCCGCCGTGTTCGGCGGGGCACCGGCCCCGTTCCGGCTCGCGCTGCGGTTGGGGTGGCGCTTCGGCCTGCGGCTGCGGCTCGACGGCAGTGCTGACCTGCTGGGCTGGCCGACGGACGGCGACGCGGCCGAGCCCGGCCCCGACACCGCGCGGCTGGTTGCGGTCGGTGCCCTCGTCGCGGCCCGCAATATCATCGAGCGGCCGCCCGGCGAACTGCGCTGGACGACGACGGTCGCCTACCGGTCCTGGCTCGGCAGGCTGCTCTGGACGCTGGCGGCACCCGTGCACCACCTGACCATCCCGTGGTTGATCCGCCACGCGGCACGGGAGGTGAGCCGGTGAGCGACGCTCGCGGAGCGAATCAATCGGGGGTGAACGTCGGCCCGGGCCGCATCCGGCAGAGCGCGATCTACCGCAACGGCGTGCTCGGCCGGCGCCCCGCCGTGCCCACCGACTTCGCCGCGCTCGAGGCGGCCGCCCGCCGGGCCTGCTCGGCCGAGGCCTGGGCGTACGTCGCGGGAGGCGCCGGCGAGGGCCGCACGATGCACAACAACCGGGCGGCGTTCGAGCGGTGGTCGTTCGTGCCGCGGATGGCCCACGGTGTCGCCGAGCGGGACCTGTCCGTCGAGCTGTTCGGCACCCGGCTGCCCGCGCCCGTGCTGGTCGCGCCCGTCGGCGCGGGTGCGCTGGTCGCCGCGCACAGCGACGTCGCCATCGCCCGGGCCGCGGCGGCGGTGCGGCTGCCCTACATCTTCAGCAATCAGGGATGCGACCCGTGGGAGGAGTGCGCGGCCGCGATGGGCGACGCGCCGCGCTGGGCGCAGCTGTACTGGAGCACCGACGAGCAGCTCGTCGACAGCCTCATCGCCCGCGCCGAGCGGCTCGGCGCGGGCGCGCTCGTCGTCACCCTCGACACCACCACGCTCGGCTGGCGGCCGCAGGACCTCAACCTCGGGTCGCTGCCGTTCGCCCGCGGCCAGGGCATCGCGCAGTACACCTCCGACCCGCGGTTCATGCAGATCGTTCGCACGCGGCTGGCCGACCCCGCGCGGGTCAAGCAGGACGTCGCCGTGACCCTCGGTGCCGTCCGCTCGCTGCTCACGATCGCCCGTAGCCACCCCGGGCGGCTGCGCGACACCCTGCGCTCCCCCGAGCCACGCGCCGCGGTCGAGACGTTCCTCGACATCTACTCCAACCCGGCGCTGTCGTGGGACCACCTCGCGACGCTGCGTGACCGCACCCGCCTGCCCGTCGTCCTCAAGGGGATCCTGCACCCGGACGACGCCCGGCGGGCGCTCGACATCGGCGCGTCGGGCGTGGTCGTGTCCAACCACGGCGGGCGGCAGGTCGACAATGCGATCGCCTCGCTCGACGCGCTGCCCGCCGTCCGCGAGGCCGTCGGGCCGGAGTTCACCGTGCTGCTCGACAGCGGGGTGCGCACCGGCGCCGACGTCGCCACCGCGATCGCCCTCGGCGCCGACGCGGTCCTGCTCGGCCGGCCGCACATGTACGGCCTGGCCGTCGCGGGCGAGCGGGGCGTCCGCGAGGTGCTGGAGAACGTCGTCGCCGAGCTCGATCTCACGATGGCGCTCACCGGTGCGCGCGGCCTGGCCGACCTGACCCGCGACCTCGTCGTAGCAAACCCGTCACGGTCGCCATGACACTCAGCACACCACACCCGGAGCGCTGGCCGCAGGCCCGGGCTCGGGGTACTCGTAGACACATGGCATCCAAGATCTGGTTCATCACCGGCGCGTCGCGCGGCTTCGGCCGCGAGTGGACGATCGCCGCCCTCGACCGCGGCGACCGCGTGGCCGCCACCGCCCGCGACCTGAGCACCCTCGACGACCTGGTCGCCAAGTACGGCGAGAGCATCCTGCCGATCCACCTCGACGTCACCGACCGCGCGGCGGACTTCGCGGCCGTCGCCCGGGCACACGAGCGCTTCGGCCGGCTCGACGTCGTCGTCAACAACGCCGGCTACGGGCAGTTCGGCTTCGTGGAGGAGCTGTCCGAACAGGACGCCCGCGCGCAGATCGAGACCAACCTGTTCGGCGCCCTGTGGGTAACGCAGGCGGCGCTGCCGTTCCTGCGGGAGCAGCGCGGCGGGCACATCCTGCAGGTGTCGTCGATCGGCGGCATCAGCGCGTTCCCGAACGTCGGCATCTACCACGCGTCGAAGTGGGGGCTGGAGGGGTTCAGCCAGGCGCTGGCCCAGGAGGTCGCGAGCTTCGGCATCAAGATCACGATCATCGAGCCAGGCGGGTTCGACACCGACTGGGGCGGCGCGTCGGCCAAGCACGCCGCGCCGCTGCCGGCCTACGAGCAGGTGCATGCGGCGGCGGCCGAGGCACGCAAGGCGCGCACGACCGCGCCGGGCGACCCCACCGCCAGCAGCGCCGCGATCCTGCGCGTGGTGGACGAGGCCGAGCCGCCGCTGCGGGTCTTCCTCGGCGCCGCGCCGCTCGGCATCGCCGAGGCCGACTACGAGTCGCGGCTGGCGACCTGGCGGCAGTGGCAGGACGTCGCGGTCGCGGCCGGGGGCGAGTAGTCAGCCGAGCACCGCCTGCCCGTAGACGAGCGCCGTCACCACGGTCACCGCCACGCCCGCCGCGACCGCGGCCCACCGCTGCTGCCACTGCGCACGCGACACGCTGAGTGTCAGCAGACCGACAGCCACGGCGATCGACAGCTCAGCACAGCCCGCCGGCCCGTCACCGACCCGGTAGAGCTCGTGCAGCCCCTCCCCGGCGAGCACGCCGAGCACTGACAGCACCCCCGTCAGCGACCACCCCGGTGTGCCGCGCCGGGCGGCGTGCCCGGCCAGCCCCGCCAGCGGCCCGATCCACAGCGCCGCGACGGTCCACAGCACCTGCTCGCTCTGCGTCGCCGCGAAACCCTGCACCGAGGCGGCGATCAGGTAGTAGCCGGCGACCTCGCACAGCAGCGCCATGGCGCCCGCGGCGACCGCGAGCCAGCGCGGCCCGGCGCACACCACGGCGAGCACGAACGCGACGAGCGTCCACACCGCCCCCGAGTCGGCCAGCACGTGCCAGCTGCCGGGTAGGACGCCCGCGAGCCAGGACGTGCCGGCGCCGCACAGCAGGCCCACGGTGCTCGCGAACAGCAGCGCCGCCGGGGCGTAGATCGGGACGAGGGTGCGGGTCGAGCGCGGCAGCAGGTCAGTCATGCCCCTGAGCCTCGCAACCCGGCTATAAGCGCCGCGTTCGGTTGACACGGGTCGCCCGTCCTGCGATGGTCAGCTACCTGAGACGAGTCGTTGCAGGTAAATGTCGTTGCGGAGGAACACAGGAGGCGGCGATGACGACGGTTCCATGCAGGGTCCGCTCCAGCGACGGGGTCACCCTCGCGGTCGCGGAGTCCGGGTCGCCGGACGCACCGACCGTGGTCGCGATCCACGGCTACCCCGACAACCGGCACGTCTGGGACGGGGTCGTCGACCAGCTGGCCGACCGCTTCCACGTCGTCACCTACGACGTCCGGGGCTGTGGCGACTCCGACAAGCCCGGCGCCCGCGGCGCCTACCGGATGACCCTGCTGACCGACGACCTGCTCGCCGTCCTCGACGCCGTCAGCCCGCGCGAGCCGGTGCACCTGCTGGCCCACGACTGGGGCTCGATCCAGGCCTGGCCCGCGCTGTCCGACCCGCGGTTCGCCGGCCGCATCGCGTCCTACACCTCGATCTCCGGCCCATCGCTCGACCATGCGGGCGCGTGGCTGCGCGCGGCCCACCGGCACCCGGTGGCGTCGCTGCGCCAGCTCGCGCACTCTGGCTACATCGGCCTGTTCCAGCTGCCCGGCCTGCCCGAGACGATCGTCCGGTCCGGCGCGCTCGACCGGGCCATCGCGCTGTCGGCCCGCAGCACGCACAGCCGGCTCGCCGCCCGGCCCGCGTCCGTCCGCACCGACGCCGACCGGGTCAACGGCCTGTCGCTCTACCGAGCCAACATGCTCCCCCGCCTGGCCAGCCCGAAACCCGTCCGCGTCGACGTCCCGGTGCAGGTCATCGTCGCGGACAAGGACGCCTTCGTGACCCCTGCGCTCGCCGCGCAGGCACCCGCTCCGTGGGTCGACGACCTCACGGTCCGCACGGTCAGTGGCGGGCACTGGGTGGTCAGCGAGCGGCCGGACGTCATCGCCCGGCTGACCGCCGAGTTCGCCGAGCGCGGGGCGGCGGCGCAGATACGCGCGCGGGCCGGCCGGTTCGGCGGCAAGCTCGTCGTCATCACCGGTGGCGCGCGCGGCATCGGCCGGGCCACCGCGCTGCGCTTCGCCCACGAGGGCGCCAACGTGGTCGTCGCCGACATCGACGACGTCGCGGCCAAGCAGGTCATCGACGAGTTGCACGGGCTCGGTGTCGACGCGTGGAGCGAGCACCTCGACGTCTCCGACGCCGCGCAGTGGGAGGCGTTCACCGCCACCGTGCGCAAGCAGCACGGCGTCCCCGACGTCGTCGTCAACAACGCCGGCATCGGCATGGGCGGCGCGTTCCTCGGCACGTCCGCCGACGACTGGGACAAGATCCTCGGCGTCAACGTGTGGTCGGTCATCCACGGGTGCCGGCTGTTCGCCGCGCAGCAGGTCGAGCGCGGGCAGGGCGGGCACATCGTCAACATCGCCTCGGCGGCCGCGTTCGCGCCGTCGCTCGTGTACCCCGCCTACGCCACCACCAAAGCTGCCGTGCTGATGCTGACCGAGTGCCTGACACCCGAGCTCGCGCCCGAGGGCATCGGCGTCACCGCGGTGTGCCCGGGCTTCATCAACACCGACATCTCCCGGTCCACCATCCACGTCGGCGTCGACGAACAGACGGCGCGGCAGCGCACCGAGCACCAGGTCGCCTCCTACCAGCGCCGCGGCTACGGGCCGGAGAAGGTGGCCGAGCAGATCGTCGCGGCGGTCGCCGCCGGCCGGCCGCTCGCGGTCATCACCCCGGAGGCCAAGCTGTTCCGCGCGCTCGACCGCTTCGCGCCCCGGCTGCAGCGCCGCATCGCCGCCCTCGACCTCAACAAGATCGGCAGGCCCCGATGAACCGACTCGCCGAACCCGTCCGCGTCGCCCTGCACGCCCGCGACGTCGCCTTCAACTGGACGGGCCTGCCGCTGCGCTGGATCCCCGGCGAGGACTTCGCCTCGCACATGCTCAACGTGCTGCACATCCTGCTGCCCGAGGGCGAGCGCTGGTTCGTCACGGTGTTCAGCGAGGCGCTGCCGCTGATCGACGACGACCAGCTACGGGAGGACGTCCTCGGCTTCATCGGCCAGGAGGGCATGCACGCCGCCGCGCACCAGGCGGTGCAGGACTACTTCGCCGAGCAGGGCCTCGACACCGCCGAGTACGTCGCCGACATCCAGCATCTGTTCCGGCGGCTGCTCGGCGACCGGCACCTCGAGGGCCGCAAGCGTGAGGAGTGGCTGGTCGAGCGCCTGGCCCTCGTCGCCGCCGTGGAGCACGTGACGGCGTTCCTGGGCAACTGGATCCTCAACTCCCCCGGGCTGGACATCGCCGGCGCCGACGCGCGCATGCTCGACCTGCTGCGCTGGCACGGCGCCGAGGAGGTCGAGCATCGGGCCGTGGCGTTCGACGTCTACGACCACGTCGACGGCCGCTACGTGCGCCGGGCCCGCACGTACGCCGTGGCCGCGACGGCGCTGTGTTACCTGTGGGCGCGCGGCGTCCGCGAACTGATGGCGCGGGATCCCGGCCTCGACCGCCACGCGCGGCCGCGCTGGCGCGACCTCGTCCGCACCGCCCGCAAGGGCCTCACCCCGTCCTATCTGGACCTGGTCGGCTGCGCGTGGCGCTATCTGCAGCCCGGCTACCACCCGAGCCACGAGGGGTCGACGAGCCAGGCCGCGGCCTACCTCGCGTCCTCGCCCGCGGCGCTGGCCGCCGACGGCCTGGCCACCGTCCCTGCCGGTGAGCCGGCGCCCGTGCCGTGACGTCGCCGGCCCCCTACCGTCCGCGGGCGCTGACCATGCGGACGCTCGCCGTCATCGTCACCGCCTACGAGAAGGTCTCCGGCTTCTCCGGCTACCTGCGCCCGGAGCCCCGGCACGTCGACCGCACGCTGCGCATGCGCGTGGTGTCGGTCGACGAGGTGGCCGACGACGTGCGCATGCTCCGCCTCGAACCACTCGACGAGCGGCCGCTCGCACCGTGGCACCCGGGCGCGCACGTCGACGTCGAGGTGCCCGGCGTCGGGTTGCGGCAGTACTCGCTGTGCGGCGACCCCGCCGACCGTGGCCACGTCACCGTCGCGGTGCGGAGGCTGCCCGGCGGCGACGGCGGCTCCCTCGCGATGCACGCGCTGGCGGTCGGCGACGGCATCAAGGTGCGCGGGCCGCGCAACGCGTTCCCGTTCATCACGGCCGAGCGGTACCTGTTCGTAGCCGGCGGCATCGGCATCACCCCGATCCGGCCGATGGTGCACGACGCGGCCCGGCGCGGCGCCGACTGGCAGCTCGTCTACACCGGCCGCACGCGCACCTCGATGCCGTTCGTCGACGAGCTGGTCGCGCTCGACCCGGCCCGTGTGCACATCCGGCCCGACGACGAGTTCGGCGCGCCGGACGCGCGGGAGATCGTCGGCCTGACCGGGCACGGTGCCGCCCTCTACACCTGCGGGCCGCCAGCGATGATCGACGCCCTGCGCGCGGTGCTGCCGGCTGGCAACGTCGAGTCGCTGCACTGCGAACGCTTCTCCGCGGCACCCGTCGTCGGCGGCGAGCCGTTCGAGCTGGTGCTCGCCCGCAGCGGACACCTCGTGCCGGTGGCCGCGGACGAGACGGCGCTGACCGCGCTGCGCCGCACGCTGCCGGACCTTGCCTACTCGTGCCGGCAGGGCTTCTGCGGCACGTGCCCGGTGGGGCTGATCGGCGGCGAGGTCGAGCACCGCGATCGCTGCCTGCCACCGGCCGACCGCGACCGGCGCTTCGCCCCCTGTGTGTCGCGCGGACACGGCCGGCTCACCCTCGATCTCTGATCTGGGTAGCGGGGTGCCGTGATCCGCCGGGATCAGGCGACGGCCTTCTCCAGGGACTCCAGCTCGTCCTCGAGGTAGCCGAGCAGCCGTTGCAGGTGCGGCACGGTGCGCCGGCAGCCGGTGAGCCCGAAGGCGAGCTCGGTGTCGTAGCTGGTGCACGTGATGTTCAGCGCCTGCCCGTCGAGCGGGACCGACAGCGGGTACAGGCCGTCGAGCCGCGCGCCGTTCCAGTACAGCGGCTGCCGCGGGCCGGGCACGTTGGAGATGATCAGGTTGAACGGCGGGCGCGCGGACGCGGTGATGCCCAGCGCCGGCCACAACGCCAGCGGGCTGACAGCGAGCGCGCTCATCGCGAGGATCTCCAGCTGCGACATCGACGCCAGCGCCTGCTTGCCCTCGGTCATCGAGGCGTGGACGGTGGCCAGCCGGGCCGCCGCGTCCAGCTGGTCGGTGCCGAGCTTGCACATGACGACGCCGATGTTGTTGCCGCCGCCGTCACCCGAGGTCTCCTCCTCGCCGTGCAGCGACACCGGGACCATCGCGACGAGCGACTCCTCCGGCAGCTCGCCCAGGCCGAGCATGTAGTGCCGCAGGGCACCTGAGCACAGGGCGAGCACGACGTCGTTGACGGTGGCGCCGGCCGCCTCGCCGATCGCCCGGATCCGCGCGATCGGCCAGGACTGCGCGGCGAAGCGCCGGGCCCCGGTGATCGGGACGTTGAGCATCGAGCGCGGCGCGGAGAACGACAACGACCCCGCCTGGTCGCGCAGCGCCCGCTGCACGGTACGCACGAGGCTCGGCCCGAGCCCGGCGAGGTCGCCCAGGACGGACCGTGCCGGCGGCAGTGCACGGCGCGGGTGGGGATCGCTCTCGCGCGGCCGCGGTGCCCACGGCGCGGGCATCGCGCGTTCGTCCGGGTCAGCGCTGAGCATCCGGTTGAGCAGGCGCAGCGCGGAGACGCCGTCGACGAGGGCGTGGTGCGCCTTCATGTACACGGCGTACCGACCGTCGTCGAGCCCTTCGATCAGGTGCATCTCCCAGAGCGGGCGCTTGCGGTCGAGCAGCGTCGAGTGCAGCCGCGAGCACAGCGCGAGCAGCTCCAGCACCCGGCCCGGCCGCGGCAGCGCGTTGCGCCGCACGTGGTGCTCCAGGTCGAAGTGGTCGTCGGTCTCCCAACCCCACTGGCCGAGCGTGGCGAGGTTGCGGCGCGGCCGCTTGCTGAAGATCGGCGCCACCTCGTCGTCGAGGATCGCCTGGTCGAACATCGCGCGAACGTCCAGCGCGTCGGCGCCGGCCGGCGGGGCGAACAACTGCAGGCTGCCGACGTGCATCGGCTGCTCCCGGGACTCGGCCAGCAGGAACACCGAACTGGTCGGCGACATCGGCAGCAACATGCGTCGAGTGTGACACCCGGCGGGCGTTGCGGCAGTGGCTCGCACAGGCTTCGATGGACGGATACCCGGCGCGCTGGCCGGCTGCGCTCGGACCCACGGACGAAGGGAATGCGACATGGTCGACTTCGGCAGCATCAAGAAGAAGGCTGAGGCCCTCAAGGGCAAGGCCGAGGGTTTCGTCGACGACCACAAGGACCAGATCGGCAAGGGCCTGGACAAGGCCGGCGACTTCGTCGGCAAGAAGACGAAGAAAGAGGAGCAGGTCGACAAGGCCGTCGGCAAGGTCAAGGGCCTGCTCGACCGTGACGGCGGATCGTCCGCGACCGCCGAGAGCACTGCTGCCGAGGCGGCCCCCGCCGAAGGCGCCGCACCCGACGACACCGCGCCCGGAGGCAGGCCCTCCGGAGGCCCTGACACGACAGCCTGAGCGGCCTACCAGCCGGCGTGCAGCGGCCGGCCCTCCGCGAACCCCGCCGCGCTCTGCACGCCCACCACTGCGCGCTCGTGCAGCGCCTCGAGCGTGCCCGCGCCGGCGTAGGTGCAGGCGGAGCGCACGCCGGCGGTGATCGAGTCGAGCAGGTCCTCCACGCCGGGGCGATCCGGGTCGAGGAACTGCCGGCCGCTGGAGATGCCCTCCTCGAACAGCGCCTTGCGGGCGCGGTCGAACGCGCTCTCGCCACTCGTCCGGTTGGCCACCGCCCGGGCCGACGCCATGCCGAAGCTGTCCTTGTAGAGGCGGCCGTCCGGCGCGGTGTGCAGATCCCCCGGCGACTCGTACGTGCCGGCGAACCACGAGCCGATCATCACCGACGAGGCCCCGGCCGCGAGCGCGAGCGCGACGTCGCGCGGGTGCCGCACGCCGCCGTCGGCCCACACGTGCCGGCCGAGCTCACGGGCCGCGGCGGCGCACTCCAGCACTGCCGAGAACTGCGGCCGGCCGACGCCGGTCATCATCCGTGTCGTGCACATCGCGCCCGGCCCGACACCGACCTTCACGATGTCGGCGCCCGCGGCGATGAGGTCCCGCGTCCCCTCGGCCGACACCACGTTGCCCGCCACCACCGGCGCCGCGGGGTCGAGGCCGCGGACGGCCTCCAGCGCCGCGAGCATGCGCTCCTGGTGGCCGTGGGCGGTGTCGAGCACCAGCACGTCCACGCCGGCGTCGAGCAGTTCGCGGACGCGGGCGCGGACGTCGCCGTTGACGCCCATCGCGGCGGCCACGCGCAGCCGCCCCGCCGCGTCCAGCGCGGGGCGGTAGATGGTCGAGCGCACGGCGCCGGTGCGGGTCAGGATGCCGACCAGCACGCCGTCGGCGTCGACGACGGGGGCCAGCTTGCGGCGGCTCTCGTCGAGCGCGCGGAACGCCTCGGCCGGGTCCAGGGGCGCCTGCAGCAGCAGCGGCTTGGCCGACATCACCTGATGCAGCTGGGCGAACCGCTCGGCGCCGGCGCAGTCGGTCTCGGTGACCACACCCACCGGCCGGTCGTTCTCGACGACCACGATCGCGCCGTGCGCCCGCTTGGGCAGCAGGGCCAGCGCGTCGCTGACCGTGCTGTGCGGCGCCAGCGTGACCGCCGTGTCGACGACGTGGTGGCGGGCCTTGACCCAGCTGACCACCTCCGCCACCACAGGCACCGGGATGTCCTGCGGCAGCACGGTCAGGCCGCCGCGGCGCGCCACCGTCTCGGCCATGCGACGGCCGGCGACCGCGGTCATGTTCGCCACGACGATGGGGATCGTGGCGCCGGAGCCGTCGCTCGTCGCGAGGTCGACGTCGAAGCGCGAAGTGACGTCCGACCGCGCCGGGATCATGAAGACGTCGTCGTAGGTGAGCTCGAAGGACGGGAGGGAGCCGGAGAAGCGCACGAGTCCGGCAGTCTACGCGGCCTTCCGTAGGCTCACGGGGTGCTCGCTGTGTTCGACGTCGACGGAGTGGTCGCCGATGTCCGGCACCGCCTCCACCATCTGACCGGCCGCCGGCGCTCCTGGGACCGGTTCTTCGACGACGCCGACCAGGACAGCCTGCTCGACGAGGGCGCGCGGCTCGTCGCCGACCTCGGGCGCGAGCACGAGATCGTGTGGCTGACCGGGCGGCCGGAGTGGCTGCGCGACGTCACCGAGGAGTGGATGCAGCGCCACGGGCTGCCCGTCGGGGAGCTGCACATGCGCCCGTTCCACGACTACCGCCCGGCCCCCGCCTACAAGCTGGCCGTGCTCCGCGCGCTCGCCCCGCGGGGCGTGGCAGCCGTGATCGACGACGACGACGAGGTGATCGCGGCGGCGAGCTCCGCGGGCTTCCCGGCCGTGCTCGCCGACTGGGTGCCACGCGGGCAGGCGCTGCGCGAGGCACAGGACCGTGACGGCCGCACCTGACAGGCACCGCCCGTGCCCGGCCACCGTCTATTCACTGTGGCGCCGGTCACAGCACAGTAACGATTCACCTCTACTTCACACCGCTGCTCACGGCGGCGGCCTGTGCGGAGCTATACCTGGAGGGGTCGGGACACCGGTCACGACACGCCAGATATCCACAGACCACCACGACCTGCTGGACATCGAGCGGAAAACAAGGACACTTGTCCCCGGCAACGATTCACCGGAAGCGATTACAGGAAGACCATGATTGCGATGCAGGCCGCTACCCAGGCCGTTCCTCCATGCAGGCACACCCCCGCCTGCCCCGCCGCCGACGCCGTCGACCGGGACGCCGCCCTCGTGGTGTCCGCCCACCCGGAGCAGGGCTGGAGCCTGCTGTGCAACGGGGTCGTGGTGTTCGACGACCTCGGCGAACTGCTGCCGGACGGCCAGTGCACCGGCGACCGGCACGAACTGCTGCTGGCCGCCTCCCCACACCGCGTCCCCGCCTGACGTAGGCCACCTCAGGCGAGCACCGCCTGGGCCCCGCACTCCGTGCACGACCACAGCCCCCCGCCGCCCTCCACCATGGGGCCGTGCGCGGCGCACTCCGGCACGCCGGCGTAGCCCAGCACGACATTGCCGAGGCTGACGTCCCACCCGCCGGCCAGGTCGGCCAACGTTCCGCTCACCCGCGTCGTGGCGCGGGCCTCGTCCAGGGCCAGTACGGCGCGGACCACGGCGTCGTGCGTCGTCGCCGCGGCGTCCCAGCCGCCGGGCAGGCTCGCCGCGGCCATCGTCACGGTGCCGTCACTGACCTGCACCACGACGCTGTGCTCGCCCCCGCCGGCCAGCCGGAACGTCAGCGCGTACCGACCGTCGCCGGGCATCGCCTCGATCCGGTGCGGCATCGCCCCCATGATCAACCCGCCTCGGCGGGCGCCTTCGAGCGGCGGTCCCGGGTACTCCCGGCGACCGTCAGAAGCACCGCTGTCATCGGCCACTCCTCGCCTCGTCGGGCACCACCGCTCCGTTCTCCACAGGAGCGTAGAGCTTTCCGGCGTGGCACCCTGACTGCATGTGCCGCAACATCCGGACGCTCCACAACTTCGAGCCGCCTGCCACCCGCGATGAGGTGTACTCCGCGGCGCTGCAGTACGTCCGCAAGGTCAGCGGGACGTCAGCGCCGTCGGTGGCGAACCAGGAGGCCTTCGACCGCGCGGTGGTCGAAGTAGCCCATGCCACGCGTCACCTGCTCGACGCGCTCGTCACGACCGCGCCACCGAAGAACCGCGAGGTCGAGGCGGCGAAGGCGCGCGAGCGCGGCGCGAAGCGTTTCGCCCGGGGCTGAGGTCGAACTGAAGCGGTCAGCCCTGTTCGGCGATCGAGAACTGCAGGTTGCCCTGCTGGTCGGGGGCGGCGTCGAGGACCTTGTCGTCGAGCAGTTGCCCGGCCTGCGGTTCGAGGAAGACGCGGGCACCGGCGCTGTCGACGACGGTGTCGCCGTCGGCCGGGGCGCCGGCGAGGGCGAGGGTCAGCGCGCCCTCCTCGTTGCTGGCGATGCGCACGCCCCCGTCGTCGGGAACCTGCGGGTTGGCGACCAGGTTGCGGATCTCGGTCGCGGCGTTGTCGGTCATGGTCAGCACGGTCGGATTCCTTTCGTCGTGGATTTCGGTAAGCCCGCTCTCGTCGCAGGTGATACCGGCCGTGTCTCCACCGTGCTGCACTGCGCCAAGCTCTGTCAAACAGGGCGAATCCGGCGCGCCGCGCGGTGGCCGGGGCGCGTTCAGGACGCGAGCGCGGCCAGCAGGCGGCTGTAGGCCCGGGCGCCGGCGGGCGTCAGGTGGATGCCGTCGCCGTAGAACCAGCCGCCGTGTCCGGCGGAGACGTGGTGCCAGTCGAGCAGCCGCACGTTGCCGAACCCGCGCGTCACCCGGGCGATCGTGCGGTTGTTCGGCCCCTCCCACGGTCGGTCGACCTTGTTGTTGACGACGATGACCCGGTACGGATGCAGCACCGCGAGGGTGCTGTGCAGCGCGGCGGGATCGATCAGCCCGTTGTCGCCGACGCCGATGATCACCACCTGGTGCAGCCGCCCGTGTGCCGCATCGGTACGGACGTCGCCGAGGATCGGCCCGGGCTGGCGCCCCTCCACCGCGTCGAGCGTGCCGCCGGGGAACTGCTTGCTGAGCATCGTGCGGGCACCGAGCATGACCGAGTCGCCGAACGCGCTGACCGGCCGCGGGCGCGGCGGCGGGGCCGAGCGAGGCGGGCCGGACGGCGTGGCCGACGGCACGGAGGACGCTGCGGTCGGCGAGTTCGCCACCACCAGCCGGCCGACCGGCCCGGCCGACGGCGCAGGACCGAGGTCGGGTGCCGTGCTGGGTGTCGCGCTCGGCGGCCCGAGTGCCATCGACCGCACCCCGGTGACGCCGTGCAGTGAGCGCTGCGCGGCGCTGGTGGGCGGGGTGGGCGCGGCTACCAGCACCGCGCCGGCGAGCACCACCAGGCCCAGGGCGGCCACCCCGACGAGTCGCCCGCCGACCGGGGCACGGCCGGAGAACAGCCGACCCACCCGGCGTGCACCGTTGCGGGCTGCCTGCCGAAAACCCTGCGTGCGGATCGGCCGCTCGATCGCGCGGTACGTGCCGTCGGCCAGGCCGAGGGTCAGGACCACCCGCAGCAGTTGGACGAGCGGTGTGGGCCAGGGCAGGTCGACCCCGGGGCGGGTGACAACGGTGATCGGCCAGTGCCACAGGTAGATCGCGTAGGAGCGGGCCGCGATCCAGCGCATCGGCGCGACGTCGAGCACCCGGCCGACGCGGCTGCCCCGCCGGGCTACCGTGGCGACGGCGACCACCGTCACAGCCGCGACCGCGAGGAATCCGCCGCGGTAGAGCCACCCGTCGTACTGGCCGGCGAGCGCGAACAGCGTGATGACGCCCGCGACGCCGAGGACGGCCAGGGCGTCGGTGACCCAGATCAGCTGTGCCTGGGTCGGCCGCGGGCGCAGCCGGTCGGCCGCCAGCGCCCCAGCCGCGGCGCCGAGCAGCAGCCCCATGCTGTGCGTGTCGGTGCCGTAGTAGAGCCGCGACCCGTCGGAGCCGTACGGCACGCGATCGAGCACGGCGAGCGTAGTCAGCAGCGCAGTCGACAGCAGCGCCAGCCCGCAGGCAGTGCCGGCCAGCCGTCGCGACGCGGCCTGGGGCCGCAGCGCCCCGCCGCGGGTGCGCAGCACAGCCAACGCGAGCACCGGCCACACGAGGTAGAACTGCTCCTCCACCGCGAGCGACCACAGGTGCTGGAGCATGCTGGGCCGGCCCGCGGACACGAAGTAGGACTGATGGTCGAAGGCCAGCCACCAGTTGCTGACGTACCCGATGGCCGCGGCGCTCGCCTGGCGGATGGTGGCCAGCTGGTCGCGCCACACGACGGATGCCGCCAGCGCCACGACGAGCAGCACCAGCACGCCGGGCAGCAGGCGCCGGGCGCGGCGCCGGTAGAAGCGACCGAAGTCGATGCCGCCCGAGGACGCGAACTCGGTGACCAGCATCCGGGTGATCAGGTAGCCGCTGAGCACGAAGAACACGTCGACGCCGAGGAAGCCGCCGGGCAGCCAACCCGGGACGAAGTGGAACGCCACCACGGCCACGACCGCGATCGCGCGCACCCCGTCGAGGCCGGGCCACCGCGCCTGCCGTGCCGTCATGACGGCGTGCCCCGCCGCCGTCCCCGGACTGCGCTCCTCGGTCGCCGCGCTCCCTACAGTGCTCGCCAAGGACGGCTCCTCATGACCTACTGTCCCCCACCACTACCAACCGTCGAAGCGCCCATGAGACCTGATCTTGGCGGACGGGGCACGCCGACACGGCGGATCGTGCACATTTCGAGACACTGCCGACACGCGCCGGCGCGGCCGGCGCCGACGATCAGCGGGCGGCGTTGAGCGCGGCGATGAGGTCCGGCGCGGTGGCGCAGCGGTCGAGCAGCGCACCGACGTGCGCCTTCGTGCCGCGGGCGGGCTCGAGCATCGGCACCCGCACCAGCGACTCGGTGCCGACGTCGAAGATCACCGAGTCCCAGGACGCGGCCGCCACCGCCTGGCCGTAGCGGCGCAGGCACTCGCCGCGGAAGTAGGCGCGGGTGTCCTCCGGCGGGGTACCGACCGCGCGCTCGACGTCGGCCGGCGCCAGCAGCGTGGCGATCGCACCACGCCCGACGAGCCGGTTGTACAGGCCCTTCTCCGGCCGCACGTCGGAGTACTGCAGGTCGACGAGCTGCAGGCGCGGGGAGTCCCAGTCGAGGCCGTCGCGGTCGCGGTAGCCGTGCAGCAGCCGCAGCTTGGCCACCCAGTCCAGCTCCCCCGCCAGCTGCATGGCGTCGTCCGCCAGCCGCGCGAGCACGGACTCCCAGCGGTCCAGAACGTCGCGCGTCTGCGGGTCGGCGTCGTCACCTTGGCGGTCGTCGACGAACTTGCGGGCCCGGTCGAGGTACTCGCCCTGCAGGTCCAGCGCGGTGATGGTGCGGCCGTCGGCCAGCGTGATGGCGTGGGTGAGGCCGGGGTCGTGGGACACCGCGTGCAGTTCGCGGACCGGCGACTCGATGCCGAGGTCGTCGGGCAGCGCGCTGGCCTCGATCATCGCGAGCACGAGGGCGGTGGTGCCGACCTTGAGGTAGGTGGAGATCTCGCTCATGTTGGCGTCGCCGATGATCACGTGCAGGCGGCGGTAGCGGTCGGCGTCGGCGTGCGGCTCGTCGCGGGTGTTGACGATGGGCCGCTTGAGCGTGGTCTCCAGGCCGACCTCGACCTCGAAGAAGTCCGCCCGCTGGGAGATCTGGAACCCGGCACCGCGGCCGTCCTGGCCGAGGCCGACCCGGCCGGCACCGCAGACGACCTGGCGGGTGACGAAGAACGGCACGAGGTGCCGCACCAGGGAGGCGAACGGCGTGTCCCGGCTGCACAGGTAGTTCTCGTGCGCGCCGTAGGAGGCGCCCTTGTTGTCGGTGTTGTTCTTGTAGAGGTTGATCGTCTGCTCGATGCCGGGCTGCGCGGCCACCCGGCGCACCGACTCGAGCATCACCAGCTCGCCGGCCTTGTCCCAGAGCACCGCGTCGAGCGGGTTGGTGACCTCGGGGCCGGAGTACTCCGGGTGGGCGTGGTCGACGTACAGGCGGGCGCCGTTGGGCAGGATGACGTTGGCCATCCCGGTGTCCTCCTCGGCGTCGATGAACTCCTGCGCT
>Ga0164242_10003064_pt1 | contig 19120 bp, 18 predicted proteins | sample OricomgcompostMG_FD_108783 | JGI IMG/M metagenome (GOLD analysis project Ga0164242, IMG submission 108783) | Miracle-Growth compost microbial communities from Emeryville, California, USA - Original compost - Miracle growth compost (MG) ... | reverse complement strand
TTTCGTCGAGAATGACGGACATCGGCAGATCGTCGTCATTTGCTGGAAGGCCAGGATCGCCGTCAGACGATGCGGCGCGCGCCTGTTCGGATGACAGAGCATCGAAGCCGTCGAGCGACGATTGCGGATCATCCATTTGTTTAGCGACAAGCCGCGGTACCGGTCGGCCAAGAAGATCGAGACGAAGAAGATGCGTTATCGAAATCAGGCTTGAGAGAGGCTTGGTGCCCTCGAGCCACTGCATCATCCCGGTATCACCACGATGATGCGCGGTGAATTCTCGGACCGTCATCATCCGCTCCCACTCGGGGATCGGCACGAGCAATTGGCGTCCGCCGCCGTCGCGGAACTTGCGGAATGCCTGCGCGGTCTGATTTTTCTTGTTCGGCGGGAAGTCGCTGGCGCGCAGCATGAAGCAAGGCTTGCCCTGCATCGCCGTCAGCACCTTATCGAGCTGCCGCTTGAGGCCACCGCCTTGCGTCGGGCGGTTGCACAGGAAGACGCGGACGTCGTTGGCAAAGCCGGTGCGATGGCGAACCGTCAAATCGAAAGCCGGCAGGTCGTCGCCGAGTTCGAGCCGCTTGACGGTGACCTCGATCGCCTTGCCCCATTCGTCACGCGCGAGTGCAAGCGCCGCCGAAAGGATATCGACCAGCTCCTGGTCGTCGGCGGGCATCTCGGCTTCGCTTTCGTTGGCGAAGCGCTCCCACATTTCGCGGAACTGCACCGCCGAGATCGTCGGGGCATCGTCGTCCCCGCCGAAGCCGACGGCCGCACCGAGGGCTTGCGCCAACGTCGAGATGAAGGACGGCCGTTCTTCCTCGGGTTCTTGTTCGTCGTTGTCGGTCGACGTCGCTTCCCTGAGCCGCGATTGAGCGTGCTCCAAGAGCCGGCGCGTCGACAGGCCGCCGAATTCTTCGAAGAATTGCGGGCCGAAAAATTGCGTGGCGTCGGGAAAGCTCAGGCCGGCGCCGTTGGCTTCCGAGTGATAGGCCAGCCGCTTCGAAATGATGAGGCGCGCTTCTTCCGGCGTGCGGCTTTCGCGTAAAAGCACGGGGCCGGACTTCTCGATGCGGTCGATATAGGATTGCGCCACGAGACCGCGCACCTGGCCGTAAAAGTCTTCGAGGCACGAGATGATGATGATGGCGTTCGTCAGCCGGTTGGCGATCTGAATGAGGTCGCGGACGGCGCGCTGAAAGCGATCTTCGGCGTTGTCGAAGAAACGCAAATCCTCGACCTGGTCGATGCAGAAGACGAGCGCGGCGCGATCGACCGTCCAGACGAGTGCACCGAGCGCGGCGATGATCTCGAAGGCGCGATCCTCGCCGTCGTTCGGATCGAGGGCGCTGACGGCTTCGTGCGCGATGCCCGTCAACTGGCGTCCGTTGAGATATTGGCGGATACGCTGGTCGATGCGCGGGTCGTGACGCTGAAGGTACAAGAGCGCCCGCACGATGTTGATGTCGAGTTCGCGCGTTTGGAATTTTTCGCACGCTACGATCTGATCGGCGAGGCGCAGGATAAGGCGCGCCAGCTGTTTGTCGTCGAGCGTCGCGTCGCGGAGCTTGTCGAGGTCGGCGGACGAGATGACCTCGGAATCGAGAACCATCCGGTTCGTCAGTCGCGACAACGCAGATTCGCCCAGGCGATCCGGATCGTAGGGTTTCTCGAGCGAATGCACGAGGCGGCGCAGATAGAATTCGGCGTAGTTCTGTACGTCGGGCGTCATCTGCGCATAGCCGAAGTAGCTATGCCCGGTGCGATGCGAGTCGGTCCGAAGGGCGCGCAGCAAATGCGTTTTGCCGGCGCCTGACTGCCCGTGAAAAAGCAGAATGCGCTCGGGCGTGTGATAGCCGCGCCCGGATGTGATCGTCGTCAGCAGATCGTTGAATTTCTGACGCGCCTTGGCGTGGATCTCCGGCACGTCAACGGGGTCGGCTCGCCAGAGATCGTCTTCCCAAGTGATCGAATGCTCGAACGCCTCGCTCAGCTTGTCGGGAGAGAGCGGGGGAGCATACGACATATTCTTGAGTGGACCGCCTTCGACGCCCATTTCCTACCAAAATGCCTTTAATCTTGGACGCGCACGAAGTGCCAGACGGTGTTCTTGTAGAGGATCTTTGAGTCCTCAAGCGATTTCAGATCGCGACCATCTTTGAGATCGGCGGTCGTTAATTCGACCTGACCCGAACGGTGGGCTTCCGCGAGCATTCCTTTGAACGCAATCTCGGATAAGCCCCAGTCGGGTCGCGCGTTGCGAATCGCCTTCCATACCAAAGAGATAAACGCCTTCCGATTGCCTGGCCAGCCCTCAGCGACAGGCCGTGCCGCATCGATCACAGCGAGGCAAAATTCTGCCATGTCGGGCGGCGACGCGGTGCGATTGATTGGCGGCGCAACTTCCGTGATCGGGATGCGGTCATTGGCGGGCTTCGGAGTCGGTTGAGGGGTTGTTCGACGTGCGCTTTCGCTGCGCGACGTACGCAAAGCCGATTCCTGGGAAGCTTCCTCTGGGTCCTTGGGGAGCATCAACCCGCGAAGTATGGCCAGTTCCAGTGCGTCGAGAGAATGTTCGCGGCTGCCGGCGATCTCGCAGGCGAGGTGGGCGATCAACTTGCCGTCGCTGGCGATTTCGCGGGGCTGTTTGAAGAGCTGACCGGCGAGGACCCGTCCTGCTTTCGCGGGCAGACCCGCGCCCTTGCGCAACCCGGTCTTGATTTTGTTTCCGAAAGCACGTTCGAGGGCGATGATCGCCAGGTCAGCGCGGAGGTCAGCGGGCGACTGCGGCCGGGCGGTCGATTTTCCGAAGTGATGCTGCAACACGATGGCGGCGAGTCCCTCGATGCGTTGCAATGCCTTTCTGATCGCGGGCGTGTCGTTGGTCTGGAGCGCGCGGAGGAGGAGCGCCGTTCTCACGTCGGTCCATGTGCTCGACGGAGTCTTGGCAGGAGGAAGAAGAGCTTCTGCAACCTGAAGCCCCTTGGCCGAGGCGGTCAGTCTGCCTTTTGACTCGGCGACGAGCTGGTTTCCCGTCAGCGTGCTGATCCCAAGTTCGGCTGAGCGACGAAATTCAGCGCCCGGGAGCCTCGGAGCAAAGAGGGGGGCCACGTCGCGCTGCAAGTCGGCTCGTGTCGCGGTTCCAGCCGAAATGCGCAGCAGCACCAGATCTTTCACGGTCAGTTGCGCGGACGGATCTTCCCTTTTCCGCTCAGATTGTCCGATGGCTGCACTCATCGAAGGCCTCCCGGCGCGAATCAAGTTGCGGCGAGGACTGTTGATGATCAGCCGAGTACTTCCAAGGGGTTGCGGCGCAAGACCCACAGTCCGCGAGAGGAGGGAAGGCCCGGAAGTGCTCGAAAGCGTTCTTGCCGTCAGGGTTTTGCCGCCGGGCGGTCAAAATCGCGACACGTTGTTGGAGCGAACATCCGTGAGGGGCAGGATTGGGTTCGTGAGGGATCCGCGTGAGTGTGAGTGGGATGTCGCTACGGCGCGCTGCGAAGCGTGATTCGCGCCGCGTTAGCGTTAACACCGGGTTAACGGATTTCCGGCAATGATGGGGGTTCGCACACGTTTTGTGCCGGGAGTAGCCGTTATGTATCGCGTCGCGCTCGCTGCCGGGTTCGCCACCAGTCTGGCTGGCTGCAGCCTCGGTTCCATGCCCCTCTCCTCAGGCTTTACCGAACCGGAGATGACCACATCGTCTCTGTCGTCGCCGTCCTACAAGAGCGTTGGTCTCGGCGGCGATCCTTCGGTGCCGCGCAATACTAAGGTCGCCTCGGTCGATCGAGCGCCGAACGGTTCCTACGAGAAAGCGGCGCCGGGCGTCCTTTCAGACCGCGATTATTCGCACACATCGCTGAATGCCGAGATGGCGCGGGATATCATCAACGCCTATCGCAAGAAGCATCACCTGAAGCCACTGAAGCTCAATGCCGAGCTTACGGAGGCGGCAAAGGCGCATTCGCGCGACCTGGCAAAATGGGACCGCATCTCGCACTTCGGTTCCGATGGATCCAACCCGTGGGATCGAGTCAAGCGCGCAGGTTATCGGGCGCGCCTGGCGGCGGAGAACGTCGGGACAGGTCAGGTCGACTTCAAGGAAGTGATGCGCGGCTGGGAAGAAAGCCCCGGCCACAACAAGAACCTTCTGACGCCGGATGCCACGAACATGGGCATTGCGTTGGTGCAGGACCCGAAGACGGAATTCAAATCGTTCTGGACGCTCGTTATCGCCGCGCCGATGTAACTTACGTTGCCTGCTTGCGTGCGTTTGAGGCGAGGTGATACGCGCGGCGCCCTGGCGATGCCGGGTTTACGCTTTCTGGGGTCGCGCTTTCCAAGATCGGATTCCCCCTCCCTCGATTAACTTTCAAGGCGTTCCCGTTCGCGGTTGCGCACGGTCTCGGCCACTCCGCTCCAGGCCCATGCCCGGCCGGCGTCCCCCTTCCCGCCGTGGTAAATGGCAAAAAAATCAGCAATCGCTGCTGCAAAAAAACCGTGCCGGCCTTCCAAGACCTCGGCTATCGCGCTGACATCGCGAGGCGTCGGTGTAAAATCCTTCTCAGGAAACCTGGAAGTTCGCGGCGTCGAAGACATCGGATCGTCCTACCTAAAAACTGAAATAGCGGTTGATGGGACGAAAGAAGCAAGTTTGACGCCACATGTATGGGGCTTCCTAGGATGTCTCATTCGACATAGGTTAATTGCCCGTTTCTCAGCGTGAATGCGCGTTTGAATCCCGTGTGGATGCGAGAGGCCGGTTATGAAGTGGATTTTGGCGGTCGCCGCAGGAGCGAGCCTCGGGCTGGCCACGCCGGCAGGCGCAGCGGCGATGTTGTTTGCGGGATCCGTTCCGCGTGCCGGAATAGAACGGGTTCAGGCCGGTCCTGGGACAGGCGGACTTCGTTCGAAAGACCAGCGCAACTCGAAAGCTTTGCCAAGTCGGCCTCAACGCCGAGATCGTCAGCGTCCGGACGATAATGAAGGTGAGCGGTCGAACAACGCTCCGGCCAATCCTCCAGACCCGCCGACTTGCGTGTTTCGCAATGGCCCGCTCGATCTGATCATTTGAGCGAAGTGGTTACGGCGATGCCGCGTTGGCGGATTTAGGACTTGGCGCGGCTGTGTCGCCGGCTGATTGCCCCGTGCCTTTGGTTGCGCCTTCGCCTGTCGCATCCTTCGTACTCGCAGTCACTTTGGCTTTTTTGCCTTTATGACGTTTGTGTTTGGCGGCGTGATGATGCTGGTGATCGTGACAGCTCCATGCCACGACCGAGTCACGAACGGATCTAATGCCCTTGGCATTCGGATCTACGGGCAAGGAGTCGAGCGTCGGCATGTTGAAGTAATCTTTCCAGGCGTAGTCCTGGAAACCGTATTCAAGAAGCGCTGCTGAGCGGAGAGCGCGTTCATTGCCCGACGACTCGCCGAGCACGATCGCCATCAGACGATGGCCGTCGCGCGTCGCGGTTGCGGCGACGTTGTAGCCCGAATCGCACGTAAAGCCGGTCTTCATGCCATCGGCCCCCTCAAACGTTCGGAGCAAGGCGTTGTGGCTGCCGAGCCGGCGCTTGCCGATGTACATCGCGGGCATCGACCAATAGCTGGCGTACTCAGGAAAATCTCTGATGACGGCGGTGGCGATCTTTGCAAGGTCGCGGGCCGTTGTCAGCTGGCCGGGAGAGGGAAGGCCGTTGGTGTTGTCGAAGTGCGTGCGCGTCATCCCGAGACGCTGCGCGGTGGCATTCATCTTTTCGACGAAGGCGCTCTCGCTGCCCGAAATCGCTTCGGCAAGCATGACGGTGACGTCATTCGCAGACTTGATGATGACGGCCTGCAGCGCCTGTTTGACCGTCAGAGTTTGTCCGACCTTGAGACCCGCCTTGCTCGGAGGCTGCAACGTCGCGATCAGCGAGCAAGGAATTTTATCATCGAGGTGAAGCTTACCGTCCCTGACAGCCTCGAACGCGATATAGGCGGTCGTGAGCTTGGTCAGCGAGGCCGGATACCAAACGTCATCGATATCTTCGGAATAAAGCACCTTACCGGTCGAGGGTTCGAACAACAGGGCAGGGTTGGCTGAGGCAGATACTATTCCGCCAAGCCAAAATACCGCGATCGCTGCGATTTGAGCCGCCCGTGCTCGCATGAAGGACTCCGGAAATCAATTTCGTTCGGCTATCACATCCGCACCGCGGGCGCCACCGGACCGGGTTATGTTCCTAGCTTAAAGTGAGTTGTGTTGCTTATGCGGCGCTTGGCTCCACAATTTCCACAAAAGACCGGCTCAGATCGCGACATATCGGATCGCGCATCAATCTGTCGTAACTGAACAATTGCAACTGCGTTCCGCATCTGGAACTTGGCCCATTCTACAGGCAATGGCGGGAACCGTTTCGGAGACTTTCGTGCAATCGGGGAGTTCGTTGTTCAGAGGCCAGCGCGGGCCGGCTTCTATGCGGACAGAAAAGACATAGCACAGGGTGTTTCGACGATATGCAGCGCCAGCACACCGAGAACGCCGAAGATGCGAACGCCGAAACGCGTCGTCGTGTTGCGATCTTCGGAGCTTTGGCGCTGGTCCTGCTCTTGGCGTCGCTCGATCAGACGATCGTCTCGACGGCGCTGCCGACGATCGTGCGCGAGATCGGCGGTCTTTCGCATCTCTCATGGATCGTAACTGCGTATCTTCTGGCGACGACAGTCGTCGTTCCGCTCTACGGCAAGCTCGGCGATCTTTTCGGGCGGAGGATCGTTCTTCAAACTGCCGTCGTGATTTTCCTTATCGGATCGGCGCTGTGTGGACTGGCGCAGAATCTGCCGGAGCTGATTGCCTTTCGCATCTTGCAGGGTCTCGGAGGCGGCGGTTTGATCGTGACCGCAATAGCCGTCGTTGGCGACGTCGTGCCACCACGTGAACGCGGTCGATATCAAGGTTTCTTTGGCGGTGTCTTCGGGCTTTCGACGGTGCTTGGTCCGCTCATCGGCGGTTTTATCGTCGATAATCTCTCGTGGCGCTGGATCTTTCTCATCAATCTGCCGTTCGGGATTCTGGCGCTCGCGGTCATCAACAAGACGTTCCGGCCGCATAGCAGAACGAAATCGGTCGAGATCGACTATGTCGGCGCGACCCTGCTTGCGCTTGCGTTGACGAGCGTCGTCATCATCACGAGTCTTGGTGGGACGCTGCTCGAAGAAGCGCCCGTCAGCATGTTCTCGATCTCGGCGCTGGGCATCATTTCGTTTGTGCTGTTTCTCTATGCCGAAACGCGCGTTGCGGACCCGTTGTTGCCCCTTTCGCTTTTCAGGAAACGGCCGTTCGTCATTGCGACGTCCGTGGGGTTCATCGTCGGCATGGCGCTTTTTGGCTCGATCACGCTGATGCCGGTCTATCTGCAGGTCGTCAAGGGCCTGGATCCGACGAGTGCTGGCCTGCACATGACGCCGATGATGCTCGGCGTTTTCGTCAGCTCGGTAACCAGCGGGCAAATCATCAGCCGCATCGGACGCTATAAAATGTTTCCGATCATCGGCACCGGACTCATGACGCTGGGGCTGGTGCTGTTGTCGCGAATTACACTCGCGACGTCGGCTGCGATGGCTTCGGCTTACATGCTGTGCCTTGGTCTCGGCCTTGGCATGGTGATGCAAATTCTGGTCATGTCCGTTCAGAACGCGGTCGCGTATGAGCAACTCGGCGTTGCGACGTCGGGAACGACCCTCTTTCGATCCATCGGGGGCGCTGTCGGGGCAGCACTCTTCGGCGGAATTTTTTCATTCACGCTGCAAAACATGCTCAGCGTTTCCGCGCCTGAACTCGTTGCGGCTGGAAACGATCCGGCGGCGATCGCCGCGCTTAGCGAGCCGCTTCGCTCGACTTATCTCGGACTTTTCGTTGACGCCCTGCGTCCGGTTTTTATCACGGCTTCAGCGCTGACGTTTTTGGGTTTTCTTCTGACCCTGGCGATTCAGGAAGTGCCGCTCAAAACGACGCTCGCTCCGGAGCCGGTCAACGATCCCTTGCAAATGCCGCGCGATGCGACTTCGCTCGAAGAGCTGGAGCGCATCGTGGCGCGCGTCACCGCCCGGGAAAATCGCTGGCGCGTTTATCAGCAAACCGCCAAGCGTATTGGGCTCAATCTAGATCCAAAGGAATTCTGGCTTTTCGCAAGGGTGGGCGAGCGCGGTGGTCAGGCGAGCAAAAGCGAACTTGGGTCACGGCTGGCGGTCGAGGAAAAAGAAAGGGCGCGGTTGTTCGCGCGGCTCGCGGCCTCCGGAATGGCCGACGAAACAGGCGACCTCATCGAGCTCACGCCCGAGGGTAAGGCCGCTTATGCTCGCCTATTGCGCAACCGCGAGGACGACCTGAGGCACATGCTGTCCGAGTGGGACCGCAATGAGCATCCGGAAGTCCGCGCGCTGTTGCACGAGATGGCCAGCTCTTTCGCCAGCACACCGCCGGTCGAGAGCGGACGCTAGGCCGCCTTGCTGACGCCGTTGAGTGCCGACACGTCGGCATCGCTCAGGCTTATCGCGGCGGCGGCGACGTTTTCTTCGAGGTGGCGAACCTTGGATGTTCCAGGAATTGGCAGCATGTTCGGGCTGCGCCGCAGAAGCCAAGCCAGCGCGATTTGGCTGGGCGCGGCGTTGTGCTTCTTCGCTATCCCCTCAAGCTGCGATCCCGGCTTTGCAAGATCACCCGATGCGAGCGGGAACCACGGAATGAAGCCGATGCCGCTCTTTTCGCAGAAATCGAGAACATCCTCGCTGCTACGATCGGCGAGATTGTAGAGGTTCTGCACCGTCGCGACCTGGAAGTACTTTTGTGCCGCTTGGATCTCCTCGATGCTCACCTGGCTGAGACCGACGTGGCGAATAAGTCCTTCGGCTTGCAAAGCCTTGATCGCGTCGAACTGCTCGTCCTGAGGGACCTTCGGATCGATGCGATGCAGCTGCCAAAGATCGATGCGTTCCACGCCGAGTCTGCGGCTGCTGAGGATGACCTGCTGGCGGAGATACTCGGGCCTACCGAGCGGAACCCAGGTATTCGGGCCGGGGCGGACGAGGCCGGCTTTCGTTGCGATGACGATGCCGCGGTAGGGATGCAGAGCCTCGTGGATGAGGCGTTCGCTGACCTCGGGGCCGTAGGAGTCAGCGGTGTCGATCAGGTTGATCCCCAGCTCGGGAAGTTTGCGTAGCGTCCGCAGGCATTCCTCCCGATCCTTCGGCTCGCCCCAGATGCCTTCCCCTGTTACCCGCATTGCGCCAAAGCCAAGTCTGACGACCGGTAAATCGCCCCCAATTGAAAAATGTCCAGAACGTTCAATTGTTTCTGCCGTGATTTTCATCTTTGAATGCCTTTTCTGACTGATCGGGACGATTACGACGTAACGGCTCGCTGACCAATGTAATGTCGACATATCGTTTTTGCAGACAACAACCGGAGGGTGGCGCGTTATGGCGCGCCGCCGCGCGTCGGGGTTTCAGAGCCGGGAGCGTGCGACGGCATTGTGAACGTGCGACCGATTGCGTCAAAATCAGTCGAATTTAACCGACGCTTCACGTGCTCTGCTTAGTCTTCGTGATGTCACAGCCGTGTTTCCGGCGCGATTCGGTCGTTTCCGGTACGTCGCGGCTAGTATTACCTGGCTGAAGCGTGAAATTGGCATAAAAATAATATAGATTTGGGCAAGGCCGTCGGGGGCCTTCCCGAAAACACCGGCTCTAGGGCGTTCAAAATGTTCAGCGTATCTGCACTGGCGTGCGCGAGAAACTTTGCCAGTACAATCCTGGTTATCTTGGCCGCGAACAGCTTCGCGGACGGCGCAGAGGCACGTGATCGCGTGCGCGATGCAAGTGACGATGAGATCGTCCAGTCTTCGTTGTCCGGTCCCCCCGTTATTGCCGTCGTTTCGATCAAGGATCAGCGTGTTTCAGTCTACGATGCCAAGGGCGAAGCTCTGCATTCCCGCGTTTCAACCGGCCAGACGGGTTACGAAACGCCTGTCGGCGTCTTTAGCGTGCTGCAGAAGCAGGAAGAGCATTACTCCAATATCTATGACGACGCGTCGATGCCGTTCATGCAGCGGATTACGTGGTCTGGCATCGCGCTCCATGCCGGCGCATTGCCGGGGTATCCGGCCTCGCATGGCTGCATACGCATGCCATATGAATTCGCGCAGCAACTCTTTCCGTTGACGCGTTTGGGACTGCGCGTGGTCGTCGCGCACGACGATACAGCTCCGGCTCCGATCTCGCACCCGCTTCTCCCTAAGCCGCTCCCCGCAGGCGAGACGGCGGTTGCCGTTCCTGCAACATTCGAGAACGACGTTGTGGATCAAGACCAGCGCGGCGCGTTCGAACCAGACGTTTCAAAGTGGCCTGCGCGTGCCGCACAGATGCAGGCACTCAAAACCATTGCATCGGAAAAGAGCCTGGAAGCCCAAACCGCGATTTCGCAAGCCGACGATCTGCAGGCGGTCGTCGATGACAAAGCGGCGACCCGCAAAATCGCGGCGAAGGCCTTGGCTCGCCTGGAGGCTGCCAAGAAGAAGGCGGACAAAGCGGTGACGCGAGCCGATCAAAGGCTCCTTGCTGCAAAAAAACCTGCGACGCAGAAAAAAGCGGAGAACGCAAAGGCGAAGGCGGCCGCCAAGGCCAAGGTCATCGGCGACAAATACGATGCGGCCAAGGCCGACCTCGAGAAGGCGGAGAAAGAACTGGCGGCGGCGACCGAGGAATGGAAGAAGGCCGACGCAGTCAAAGCAACATTCGTCGCCGCGATGCAGAAGGCAAAGTGGAAAACACTTCCACTTTCGATGTTCATCAGCCGCAAGACGCAGCGCCTCTACGTGCGCCAGGGCAACGAGCCGGTCTTCGATGCGCCCATTACGATTTCGGAGCCGGACGATCCCATCGGCACGCATGTCTTCACTGCGGTCTCATACAAGGATCAGGGCAAGGATCTGCGTTGGCAGGTGGTTTCGATCGCCCGCAGATCGGCCGAGGATGATGATCCTGCCTCGTACAAAAAACGCCGTCGTGCAGACATTGATTATGACGCGCCGCAAACGGACGCGAAGGAAGCTTCGGCCGCTCTCGACCGGATCACCATTCCGCCGGACGTTGCCTCGCGCCTATCAGGCTACGTCTGGCCCGGTTCCTCACTCATCGTTTCGGATGAGCCGCTGAGCAAGGAGACCGGCAAGGCGACGGACTTCGTCGTGGTGATCAGCACCGAACCGCAAGGCGCTCTCAAGAAGCGGCCGCGCAAGTCGGCGCCTTATGGGCGCGACGGATATTACGATTATTACGATAGCCGCGGCGATCGGTATGACCGTTATGATCGTTACGAACGCCGATATCGAAACGGTCCGACGTTCTTCAACTGGTGGTGATCGCGTCGGGAAACAGCAATCTATTTCGACTCTGCATCCCGTCGCACCGTCGCCAGCACGTCGTGCACCGTCGTCATGAACTGGGCCGGGAAGAGTATGGTCGAGTTCTTTTCGGTGGCGATCTCGACCATCGTCTGGAGAGTTCGGAGCTGTAGCGCCACGGGATGCGCCGTGATGATGTCGGCTGCTTCCCCCAATCGAACGGCCGCCTGGAACTCGCCTTCGGCTGCGACGATCTTCGCGCGGCGCTCGCGCTCGGCTTCGGCTTCCTTCGCCATGGCGCGTTGCATGTTTTCCGGAAGCAGGATGTCCTTGATCTCGACTGCGGTCACCTGAGCGCCCCACGGTTCGGTGTGCGCGTCGATCACATCCTTGATCTGGCTGTTGACGTCGACGGTTTGTGCCAGGAGCTGGTCGAGCGAGAAACGGCCGACGACATTGCGTACCGTCGTCTGACTGATTTGATTTACCGCCTCGTAGACGTTCTCGATCGCTATTACAGCCTTTTCGGGATCGCTGATATGGTAGTACGCGACGGCCGCGATATCGATCGACACGTTGTCCTTCGTGATGATCTTTTGTGACGGAATCTGCATCGTCACGGTACGCAGCGAGACGCGCGTCATCGTCTGGACAGGACTGAATATCAGGGTCAGGCCAGGACCGCGCACGCCGACGAATTTGCCGAGCTGAAAGACGACGCCTCGCTCGTACTGCCGCAGAATGCGAATGGAAAAGGCGAGATAAAGGACAACGATAACAACAAGGGTTAGTCCCGTCACGTTTCGTCTCCTATGGCTACCGGCGAGCCTGCCAACGCGGATTAAAACGAGCGTAAGGCTTTTTCTTCGCGCCGCAAAGACGAGACTTATCGGTGCGCGAGCGTCGTCGATAGCGCTCCCTGCACGCCGGAGATCAAAATTTGCACTCCTATGCAGAGAAGGAGAAACGCCGAAAGCCGTGTCAGGATCCGCGCGCGCACCGGACCGAGCAGGGCGACGAGGCGGTCTGCCGATGCGTAGCAGATGGCGATCACGAACGCGACCGCTATGGCGGCTCCGGATGCCCCGGCGTAGAACGGCAGCAATTCGTTGGCTGCCGAAGGGCGGCTGGCGCTAAGCGCAATCGCGACGGAGATCGTGCCGGGGCCGGTGGTAAACGGCATCGTCAACGGAAAGAATGCAACATCGCTGCCCAACGCGGCAGCTGAGGCGTGGTCCTGTTTGCGATCTTCTCTCTCTTTCGGATCATTGAGCATTCCCCAGGCGCTGGCGGCGACGACAAGCCCGCCCGCGACGCGAAGCGCATCAATGCTGACGCCGAAGAAGTTCATGAGCGTGGCGCCGATCCACAACGCGGACAACATCACGACGGCGGAATAAAACGCCACGCGATAGGCGAGCGCCACTCTCTCGGGGTGAGGACGGCCAAGCGTGACCTGGCTGTAGATCAGCGCGCCGCCGATCGGATTGACGATTGAAAACAATGCCGACAGCGCGACGAGAAAGCTGCCGACCATGCCGCTTATGATTTCCATCGTCTCAATTTTGTTGCCAAGTGAATCCCTGCCACAGATGTCTTAGTGTGCTTCCGTCGGCGACGGAAGGCAGCTTCGCATCGCTTACCAGGCCCATGTGCGCTCGGTATCGCCAAATATTTCGCGGAGACGCCGCTTGGTGCCCGGAGTCGCGTTTTGCGGAATGTCGTTGAGAGAGTAGAGCCGCTGTCCGATGATTTCGGCATTCGGACGCGGAATGCGACCATGCCGCCAGTGCCGAACAATGAAAAGGGCGATGTGATCGCCCGGAAATGCCTCGAAATTCGTGTAAATGCCGAAGAGCTGCGCGGGCTTCAGGAGGTGCACACCGGCTTCCTCGTCGAGTTCCCGGCTTAAGGCGTGGTCAATTTTTTCGCCCCGCTCGACACCTCCGCCGGGAAAGTGCCAGCCGGGCCGGTAGCCGTGACGAACGAGCAGGACGCGCGAGGCTTCATCGATCACGACGCCTTGGACTCCGAGCGTCACCTGGTCGGCGCGACGCGAGTGGCGCGAGCAGAGTCTGAGCATTGTCAGAGCCTCCAGCCATAGAGCCAGTCGAAGCCCGCCATCATGCGTGCGGGGCGCGTGAGGCGCATGGTGGCGTTGCGTGCGAGGGCGAGGGCTCCGCTCATGTGATAGATGCGGCCGTTGCGCCGCGAAGTCTCGGCGACGCGCTTGGCACGCCGCCACCGAGCATGCTCGTAATTCTTGAGAGCGGTCGCGACGTCATGGCGTTCACCGGCGAGACAGCAGGCCAACATCTTCGCGTCTTCGAGTGCGAGCACCGCTCCTTGGGCGAGGAACGGCAAGACGGGATGCGCTGCGTCGCCAAGCAAAGTCGCGCGTCCGACCGACCAGTGTTGGAGCGGTGGCATGGCATAGAGCGACCAGCGCCGCCAATCCTGTGCTTTCGCGACGAGAGCCTGCAGCGGTTTAGAAAAGTTGCGAACGCTATCTTGTACGGTTTGAGCCAACGCCGGGCGCTCCCATCCAGCTTCGCGTGCTGTATCATCAGCGATGACGACGAGGGCGATGTCTCGTCCTGCATTCACGGGATAATGGACGACGTGGGCACCGGGCGCGAGCCAGATGTGGACCGCATTCGGCGTAAGCTCCGGCGGTAGGTCATCGGCCGGCGTAACGCTGCGAAAGGCTGTTTTGCCGACGGGTTGTGGAATGCTGCTTGCGCCCATCTTTTTGCGAAGATTTGACCAGAGGCCGTCAGCACAGACGAGCGCCTGCCCTTCGATGACGTCACCTGCCGCGTCGATGGCGCGAATGCCATCAGCTCCGTTGACGAACGATGCGATTTCGCAGCCGCGTTTCAGTGTGATCCGAGGATCGGCTTCGGCACGCATGCGAAGTGCGTTGTGGAGATCTTTTCTGTGTGCGGTCCAATAGGGAGAGCCATGTCTCTCCGCGATCCACGTCCCGAGGGGCAGCTCCGTCAACTCGTGGCCGGTCGAGCCATCGCGCGCGCTGAGCGCATCGGGAACGGCGGCTTGGGCCCGCAGCACGTCGGCGACGCCGAGGTCAGTCAGAATGCGCGTGCCATTCGGTCCGATTTGGATGCCGGCGCCTTCTTCGGGAAACCCGGCGCGACGTTCGTAAACCTGCGATTCGATGTCATACTTGGCGAGTGCGAGCGCGGTAGCAATGCCGCCGATTCCACCACCGGCGATCACGACGCTCGATCGTTTTCCGGCCATCAGCCAACGCGCCAGATCTGGAAGGCACGGAAATTCATAGGCTCAAGCGGCGTCGGAAACGAGACTGCCTTTCGGATCGCTCTCGTCCGCCGCGAGACGCGGGTCATAGATATAAAGCGTCGAGCAATAGGGGCAGAGGATCTGGGCATCCTGTCCCATGTCGAGATAGATGTGGGGGTGATCGAACGGCGCGCGGGCGCCCATGCAGTTGAACTCTTTGACGCCAACGAAGATGCGCTCGGCACCGGCATCGTTGGCAAAATGAGGGATCAGTGCTCCGGCCATGCGACGCCCTTTTTGCGGATTCAGCGATTTGCGGGCGCACCATACCGTCGATGCGACGAGGATGGTAGTGGAAGCGGGCCATTCTTTGGGCAGGAGACGGTATGAAGCAGTTTGACAGCGACGGTGTGGATATCGCCTATCTGGATACGGAAACCGGGACGGAGAAGCTGCCGGTTCTGCTGATTCATGGTTTCGCTTCCAACGTGCAGACGAACTGGGTCAACACGGGCTGGGTCGATTTCCTTGGCAAGGCGGGACACCGTGTCATCGCTTTCGACAATCGCGGCCACGGACAAAGTCAGAAGCTTTATGAATTGACCGATTACGGTGTGCCCTTGATGGCGGAAGACGGCCGCCGTCTTCTCGAACATCTCGGAATCGCGCGCGCGCATGTCATCGGATACTCGATGGGTGCGCGCATCGCTGCGTTTTTGGCCTTGGCGCATCCGGATCGGGTCGATCATCTCGTTTTCGGCGGCCTCGGAATCAACATGGTGCGGGGCATGGCCGGAACGGGGCCGATCGCGCGGGCGCTTGAAGCGCAAAGCATCGATGAGGTCACCAATCCAGCCGCGCGGACGTTTCGCGCATTCGCAGAGCAGACAAAGAGCGATCTCAGAGCGCTTGCCGCCTGCATCCGGTCATCGCGAGCGCCGATCACCGCGGAAATGGTGTCGTCGATCACGGCTCCCGTTTTGATTGCGGTGGGCGAGACCGACGTCATCGGAGGTTCAGCGGAGGAGCTTGCGAAGTTGAACCCCGGTGCGCGGGCCTTCACGATTGCGGGCCGGGATCACAATCGGGCGGTCAGCGACCGGACATTCAAAGCGGAGGTGTTGTCGTTCCTCGACAGCGCCTGATGCTGTCTGCTTGACGGCAACCCTGACGACCCGATGAACCGGTTTCCTGTGGGGATGGCATTGCCGGACATCCGAGTACGCCAGGGCACACGCCCCGCGAGGCGGGAATGCCTCGCGAGTGCTTCTCGTTTCCACATCACTCCAGGCGTCGGATCGGTACGCGGTACACTTCCGATCGAAAACGCGAGAACGGCGCATTCCAGTCTCGTACGCAGAACGTGTTCGAGCCGGCCAGCACCTCCCGGAGCACAAGCCCAATAGCTGTGTTCAATGACAGCTGGATTTCAGGCGCATGTCAGGATCGAGTAAGCTGTGGATAATTTGGGCGCGCGCGGCGCTCTATGCGTGACGAGCATCATTTCAATTGCACGGCACATTGGTTCTTCTGCCTTGGGTTGACGTACCGAGAGCTAAAATCAGCCTGAAAACAAAGGGATTTGGCGTGTCGGCGGGCACTTCTTTACCCTTGCTTAACGTTACTTCCGTTTACTCGACCCGTCATGGTTTTGCGTCGTTCCCGCGTATTCGCTTCTCTGGCCGTTCTGTTGTCTGGGCCTGCTTTGCTGTCAGGCTGCGGCACCTCAGGGCCGGACTTCGTCGTCAAAAACGATCCGTGGCGATCGCCCGAAGAGCGCGCGTGTCTGGCTTCCGGAGTCGTGCATCAGACGGCGTTTGTTCATAGGCGATCGGCGCTTGGTGGGCCGAGCGTCTGCGGCGCTGAAATTCCCTTTGAAATGTCGGCAGCCGACAACGGGCGCGTGGCGCTGGAGCCTCCCGCGTCGCTCCGTTGCCCCATGATTCCGCAGATCAACAGCTGGGTCAAAGATGTCGTCGAGCCGGCGGCGCGGTACTATTTCCGGCAGGAGCTCGTCGGGCTGAAGATACTCGCTTCCTATTCGTGCCGGCCGATGAACAGCGTCGACGGCGCACAAATTTCCGAACACGCTTATGCCAACGCCGTCGACATCGGCGGGTTCAAACTATCCAACGGCGAGACGATCAGCGTGCTTCGCGATTGGAACGGCTCGGACCGTGAGCAGGCGTTTCTGCGCCGCGTTCATGACGGCTCGTGCGAGTATTTCACGACCGTGCTTGGGCCGAACTACAACAGCCTCCATCGAAACCATTTCCATCTCGACCTTGCGCATCATGGCCGCGATGGGTTGAAGCACATCTGCAAATAGCGGCGGGGACGGGCGCGACCCGGCATCGGCGTGCAGAGACGCGACAAATCCGCTAGAAGCGATCCATGACCTGGGACCACGATTCACCGCCTGGTGCGCGGCGCGGCTATCATCACGGGAATCTCCGCGAAGCCCTGATGAAGGCGGCGCTGGATCTCATTGCTGCGAAAGGTCCGGCGGGATTTACGTTTGCCGAAGCGGCGCGGGCTGCGGGCGTCAGTCCGGCGGCGCCCTACCGCCATTATCGCGACCGCGACGCGCTGATGGCCGACGTGGCGCGGCGGGCGTTCGAAGCTTTCGAGGCGAAGCTGACACAGGCGTGGGCAGGCGGCACGCCCGATCCGTTCAAGGCGTTCGAGCGCGTGGGGCGCGCCTATCTCGATTTCGCGCGCACGGAGCCGGCGCAGTATTCGGCGATGTTCGAATCGGGATTGTCGTTCCAGGCGTTCCCGGATTTGCACGTCGCGGGCGACCGCGCCTTCAATGTGCTCAGGGACGCCTGCGCGGCGCTGATCGCGACGATGCCCGAGGGAAAGCGCCCGCCGGTAATGATGATGGCCTTGCACATCTGGGCCGAGGCGCATGGGATCGCATCGTTGTTCGCGCGCGGGGACGAAGCGCGGCGGCCGATCCCGATGAGCCCGGAAGACCTGCTCGACGCGGCGGTGCTGATCTATCTGGACGGGTTGGGCGCGCGGTCGAAGCCCGCTTGACTGCGCATTTCCTGGGCTACTCGAATTTTCCTCACCCGATCACTTGAACTCCATCCTTGCCGTCCCACTTATGTGAATGTAAAATACATTTACATCCTGAACCGAGGAGAGGGTGGTGATGGCACAAGTGGTTGAAACCCTAGACGATTTCGGCAAGTCCGCATGGATCGCCGTGATGGTCCTTGGTTTCGTTCTTTTCTGGCCGGTTGGGCTCACCATCTTGGCCTATATGCTTTGGAGTGGACGCATGACTTGCGGATGGCATGGCGTTGGACGCGGACGGTGGGAAAGCCGCTTCGCAGAACGTTTCGGACGGGCGCGTTCTTGCATCGAAGGCGAGATACGCAATTTCGCGCGCGGCGCCTATTCAAGCGGCAACAAAGCTTTCGACGATTATCGCGAGGCGACGCTGAAACGGCTCGAGGAGGAGGAGCGCGAGTTCCGCTCGTTCCTCGAACGTCTGCGGCAGGCCAAGGATAAATCGGAATTCGATCAGTTCATGTCCGAGCGTCGCGAAAGACCGGCAACCGGCGAAACCGGGGCTTGAAATCTAGAACAGGTGCGTGAGGCGGCCGTGGTGGTCGCCTCATTATTTAGCGCCCAATTTGTTGACCGATTGGAGTCGATGGAGACCAGCCGATGCGCCTTCTCATTTTGATGTTGCTTCTGCTGTTGGTGCCTCTCTTTGCGTTTTGGGCCGCCGTGTTTGCGGTGGGTGCTGCGCTACGCCTGCTGTTCATCCTGGCGCTTATGTTCGCCGCGGGGTCCCTCCTGTTCGGACGAGGATTGTTCAGCGGGTTTTTCCGCGTCTGGAAATTCCGTTCTCGATGGCAGCCGTCGCGCCCAGGCCGCCGCTTCGACGTTCCACGATCCCGTGATAGCGACAGTTCTGCCTTCGATGACTATCGGCGCGCGAGCCTGCGAAAGCTCGAGGAGGAGGCGAAAGACTTTCGCGCCTTCCTCGCCAAATTGAAGGACAGGGCGGATGCCGCCGATTTTGAGAATTTCCTCAGGGCGCGGCGTGCGGGCGGTCCACGGAATTCATGACAAATTGCGCGTTTATGCGAGCGGCCGATAGCCTTACCGCACCGCACGGCATACCTGGTATTTCCGTTTTGACGGTAAGGTTGCCGTTATTTTAGGGGAAGTCGCTCACGACCTCGCCTATGCTTTGATCCGCGGTGACGCCGGTTTATAATCGCGGTCAAAGCGGACGGGTGCGGTCGGACAATGGGTTTTCAATTTCTCAAAAATGCGATGACTGCGACCTATAACGGCGGGTTGCGGACGGCGCTCGAGCATCTGAAGGAATCGTTCGGTTTTGACAGCGCGCGAACGCCGGCACAATCGCGCGTAGCTTTCACGATCGCGGTCGTGGCGCTCGCCGCCAAGATGAGCAAAGCCGACGGCGTTTCGCTGCCGGTCGAAGCCCG
>Ga0164242_10003063_pt1 | contig 19121 bp, 18 predicted proteins | sample OricomgcompostMG_FD_108783 | JGI IMG/M metagenome (GOLD analysis project Ga0164242, IMG submission 108783) | Miracle-Growth compost microbial communities from Emeryville, California, USA - Original compost - Miracle growth compost (MG) ... | reverse complement strand
GCACCCCTTCGACGACCCGGCGGTGATCGCCGGCCAGGGCACCGTCGGGCTGGAGCTGCTCGAGCAGAACCCGTACCTCGAGGTGGTGGTGGTGCCCATCGGAGGCGGCGGGCTCATCGCCGGCGTGGCCACCGCGGTGAAGTCGGTGAACCCGCGCATCCGGATCGTGGGCGTGGAGCCGGCGGTGCTCCCCTCGATGAAGGCCGCCGTGGAGGCGAAGGGTCGGGTGGTGCTCGAGCCCGCCTCCACCATCGCCGATGGGCTCGCGGTCAAGCAGGCCGGCGAGGTCACTTTCCCCATCGTCCAGAAGTACGTCGACGAGATCGTCACGGTCAGTGAAGAGGAGATCGCCAACGCGATCCTGCTCCTGCTCGAGCGCGAGAAGACGGTGGTCGAGGGCGCCGGCGCCGCCAGCCTGGCCGCGGTGATCAACAAGAAGGTCCAGGCCCCCGGCCGCAAGGTCGCGATGATCCTCGGCGGCGGGAACATCGACGTGAACCTCATCAGCCGGATCATCGAGCGCGGCCTGGTCAAGGACGGCCGCCTGGTGCGGCTCAAGGTCAAGCTCCCCGACCGCCCGGGCACGCTCGCCCGCTTCACCAGCGCGCTGGCCGAGAAGCGGGCCAACATCATTGAGATATATCACAACCGAGCCTTCACCCGGAGCCTGGGGCTGGGCGAGACCGAGGTCGAGGTGACGCTCGAGACCCGCGGCCGCGCGCACATCGAGGAGCTCAAGGCGGCCCTGAGCGAGCGCGGCTACGTGGTGAGCGAGGACACCTGACCCTGCTTCGCGGCGAGCCGCTGCGCCGGATCCCGGGGCCGCTGGTGTTTGGGCACGGGCAGCGCATCGGGCCGGTGGCCTCGCGGGGCCGCATGGGCCGGACGCGGTTGCTGCACCGCCCGGTCGACGCCGTGAACCGCCGGTTGCGCCAGGCCCATCGCCATCAACGCCGCGAGCGCCCGCATCAGCGCGGCACCTTGCGCGGACGCAGCGGCTCCTTCGCGCGCTTCTGCCAGGCGTGGAAATCCTCGATGCGGAGCGGCCGGCCGGCGGCCCGGAAGAAGCGGTGGAACGGGCAGGCCGATGGCTCGCCCAGACAGCGCGCGCGAAGCTCCTCGCGGGTGGGCTTTCGCTGCGGCTCACAGGCCCGGCAGACGTCGGCCTCGGCGCGTTGCTGCAGGTAGCGACACGGCACGCCCCGCCTCCGGATACCTTGGACCGGCAAACGGTGGCCACGCGCACTTGCCGTGGCAAGCCGACGTCTTGACAGAGCGCGGCAGCGCAACGAGATAATTGAACATTCGCCAAGGGCAATCCCGGGCGACCGGGAGCGCAAAGCCACTGGCCCGTGAGGGCTCGAAGGGCTGCCGAAAGGAGAAGTCGGAAGTATCCATTCGCCCTGGCCCAGCTGCGCTGCAGCGGTCCGGGGCGTGACGTTTCAACGAATCTCGCGGTGTGGAATTCCGGGGGCGCGCCGACGCGCGAAGAGGAAGGACGCAACGGTTCATGGCTTCGCCGGCCCAGGGCTCAGCGCCGCTCAAGCGGCTCGGACGCTACGAGCTTCTCGAATTGCTCGGCCGCGGCGGCATGGCCGAGGTCTACAAGGCCCGGCTGCCCGGCGCGCTCGGCTTCGACAAGATGGTCGCGGTCAAGCGCATCCTCCCCGAGGCGCGCACCAACGCCGAGTACGTGGACATGTTCGTCCGTGAGGCGCGCCTCTGCTCGCGGATGATGCACCCCAACCTGATCCAGGTCTTCGAGTTCGCCGAGACCGAGGGCGAGCTCTTTTTGGCCATGGAGCTGGTCGAGGGCTCCGACCTGCGCAAGGTGATCACCGCGCACAAGCAGCTCGGGAAGTCGGTGCCCATGGAGTTCGTGACCCTGCTCGCGCAGGGCGTGCTCCGCGGGCTGGATGGCGCCCACCGGCTCACCGACGAGCACGGCCAGCAGCTCAAGGTCGTGCACCGCGACCTCTCGCCAGCCAACGTGCTGCTCTCCTACGAAGGCGCCATCAAGGTCGCCGACTTCGGGGTGGCGCACACCGGCGAGCGCGAGGACCTCGACGCCAACACCGTGAAGGGCAAGCTCCAGTACATGGCGCCGGAACAGCTCCTCTCCGGGCAGGTCGACGAGCGCGTCGATGTCTTCGCCGCCGGCTGCGTGCTCTACGAGATGCTCACCGGCGCGCCGGTCTATCCCTTCGGGCAGACCCCGGAGGTCATCCAGAAGGTCGCGCGCGGCAGCTACACCCCGGCCGAGCAGCTCGTCCCCGGGATCGATCGCGACCTGGCGGCGGTGGTCGCGCGCGCGCTCGCCGCCAACCGCGACCAGCGCTACTCCGACTGCGCGGCCTTCGCCAACGACCTCTCGCGGCTGGTGCAATCCGGAAAGCTGCCCTGCGCCAGCGGCGAGGACCTCGGGCTCTACCTCCAGGTCTTGCTGCCGAAGCAGCCGTTCCGGGCCGAGCTGGCGCACACGCCCTCGGCAGAGGACCTGGCGGTGCCCATCCTCAGCGGCATCATCGAGACTGAAGCCGAGCCGGCGCCGCGGCCGCTCTCGGGCAGCCTTCTCCCCGACGACGTGCCGCTCACCGCGCCCATCCCGGTGCCGCGGCCGATAGATCTCGGCGCCACCGCAGCCGCCCGCCCAGCGCCCAGCGCCGGCGCGCGGCCGCCCAGCGCCGGTGGTCGCGTGGACACGCCGTTCGCCGCGCCTACGCCTCCGGGCGGAATGAAGCGGCCCGAGGCCCAGCGTCCGCCCAGCTCGGGCGCGCCGGCCCGTCAGCCCACGCCGGTTCCGGCGGATCTCGACAGCATGCTCCGCGCCTACCTCGACGAAGCCGATCCCGAGAAGGCCGAGGCGCCCAAGGTCGAGGTCAAGCCCGAGAAGAAGTGGCTGAAGTGGCTCAAGTAGCCGGACCGGCTACTGCGCGCGGGTGGCGATGGCCAGGTGCGAGAGCCCGGCGCCCTTGGCCAGCTCCATCACGTCGACGACCTTGCCGTGCGGCACGCCCGCATCCGCCTGGACGATGACCACCGTCTCGGGGTTCTTGGCGTGCGCGGCGGCGAACGCGTCTTTGAGCTCCGCGGGGCTGAGCCGCTTGCCGCCGAGGATGGTCTGGCCGTCTTGGAGGATGGCCACCGCGAGATCGTTCTGCGCCTGGCGCACATCGGTCGGGCCGCCCTTGGGCAGGTTCACCTTCACGCCCGAGCTGCCGTTCTGCGAGGCCACCATCGCCGAGCTGGTCACCATGAAAATGATGAGCAGCACCAGGAAGATGTCGGTGAGCGGGGTGATGTTGATCTCGGCGAAGACGCCGCCGTCGCCGCCGTCGTCCGACTCGCCAGGGAGCTTGTTCATCGACATCGCGGAGTCCTAGGCGCTCGCCGGGCGCGTCGCGTCGCCGGAGGAGGACTTCTGCTCGGCGGGCAAGGGTGCGCCGGCGGCGATGAGGCTGGGCCGCTCCTTGAGCAGCTCGAGGAACTCGTCGCTGGCCAGCTTGAGCTCCACCTGGGTGCGAGAGAGGCGGGTCTGGAAGAAGTTGTAGAGCGCCACCGCGATCACCGCGACGAAGATGCCGCCGGCGGTGGTGATGAGCGCCTCGGAGATCCCGCCGGCGACGATGGGGAAGTTGTTGCCGCCCTGGTTCCCGGCCTGCGAGAGGTCGTGGAAGCTGCGCAGGATCCCCCAGACCGTGCCGAAGAGCCCCACGAACGGCGCGGTGGCGCCGATGGTGCCGAGGATCCACATGTGGCTGCGCAGCTTGAGGGCCACCTGGGCGCGCTCGCGCTCGACCGCGGAGCTGACCGCGTCGAAGCTGGTGCGCCCGTGGCGGGAGAAACCGGCGAGGAAGATGTCGGCGGCGATGGAGGTGCTGCGCTCGCAGGCCTTCCGGGCCTCCTCCACGTCGCCGCGGAAGAGGTGGCGCGAGACCAGCTCGCCGAGGTTTCGCGCGTGCTCGCCCACGCTCCAGAGCGCGATGGCGCGCTCGAGGGCCACGCCGACGGCGATGATCGAGCAGGCGATGATGACCACCATCGCCGCGCCGCCGGTGCTGATGAGGTGCAACAGGTCGGTGCCGCTCACGGTGAAACCTCGGCCCACTCGAAATGGGGCTTGAAATCTACCTTCAAAGGGTGTGGCCGCGCCGGGCAAAAGGGTAGGGGCCAGCCGAGCGATTTAAACCGCGGACGCGGCGCGATGTTCCGCTCCGCGCCCGCCGTGGTAGAGCCCGGCCATGTCGAACCCGCCCGAACGCCGCGATCTCGTGCCGCCGCTCGTCCGCTCCGTGGCACAGCGTTTCGGGTCGGCCGCGGAGCTGGAGCGGTACAACCGCGGCGAGGCCGAAGGGCTTTTCCTCTACGGCCGGTACGACAATCCGACCGTGGCGGCGGTCGAGCGCGAGCTCGCCGGGATGCAGCAGGTCGAGTCCGGCTGCCTGTTCGCTTCCGGGATGGCCGCGGCCACCACCGCGGTCCTCGCGCACCTCAAGGCGGGCGACGAGCTGGTCGCGGCGCGGAACATCTACGGCGGCATGCACAAGTTCCTCGCCCACGTGGCACCGGCGTGGGGGCTCTCCACCCGGCTGGTAGATGCCGGCGAGCTCGCGGAGGCGAACACGCTGCGGCCGAACACGCGGCTCGTCTACTTCGAGAGCCCGGTCAATCCCACGCTGCGCCTGGTGGACGCCGTGCGCGTGGTCAAGGCCGCGCGGGCCCATGGCGCGCTGACCCTCGTCGACTCGACGTTCGGTCCACCGCCGATGCAGAACCTGGCCGCGCTCGGCGTCGACCTCGTCATTCACAGCGTCACCAAGTACCTGAACGGCCACTCCGATGTGCTCGGCGGCGTGGTCCTCGGCGCGCGGCAGAACGTGGAGCCGGTGCGCAAGCTGCGGCGGGTGCTCGGCGGAAACATGGATCCCGCCGCGGCCTGGGAGCTGTCGCGCGGGCTGCGCACGCTCGAGGTTCGCTTCGCCCGGCAGCAGCAGACCGCGCAGCAGCTCGCCGAGAACCTCGCCCAGGATCCACGGGTGGCGAAGGTGAGCTATCCCGGCCTGCCTGGCCATCCCGACCATGCGCTGGCCAAGGCGCAGATGCGCGGCTTCGGGGCGATGGTCACGTTCACCGTTTCTGGCGGTTACCCGGCGGCGGCGCGGGTGTTCGATGCGCTGGAGCTCTTCGCCCGGGCGGCGTCGCTGGGCAGCGTGGAGAGCCTGTGCAGCTTGCCGGTCATCAGCTCGCACGCCGGGCTCAGTCCCAAGGAGCTGGCAGCGGCCGGCGTGGAGCCGGGAATGGTGCGCCTCTCGGTAGGGCTCGAATCGCCCGAGGCACTCTGGGCGGATCTCGACCGCGCCCTGGCGAGGGCCGCGGCGTGAAGAAGCTCCTGCTCGTTCTCCCGCTGCTCCTCGCCGGCTGCCCACGCGGACCGCTCCAGTTCGGCCCGCAGGGCGAGATCACCGATGCCAAGCAGATGCTCGCGCTCCTCGCCAAGCAGGACGCGCGCTTCGTGACGTTGCAAGGTGACGCCAAGCTCAAGGTGGAGTCGCCGCAGGCCAACGGGACGGTGGGCCAGTACCTCGCGGTGAGCCGGCCGGCGGCGCTCCACATCGAGACCTTCAACTTCTTCGGCAAGCCGGTGAGCGTGCTGGTCTCGGATGGCGACCGCTTCTCGCTCTACGACGCCGACCAGAACATCTTCTACGAAGGCCCGGCGACGGTGGAGGCGATGTCGCGGTTTCTGCCGATCGCGCTGGCGCCGGTGGAGGTGGTGGCGCTGATGCTCGGGCAGGTGCCGCGAATCCCGGCGCAGGATGGAAAGCTCATCCTCAACGCGGACCAGCGCCGCTACGAGCTCACGCTCCAGGCGCAGGGCGCCACCCAGGTGCTCTTCATCGAGCCCAAGACCCTCGACATCACCCGCAGCACGGTCAAGGGCGTGAGCGCGTACGACCTGGCGCTGGGCGATTATCAGAACGAGGCCGCGGGCCGCTTTCCCCACGAGATCACCCTCGAGGCCAACGGCGCGAACGTGGTGCTCACCTACAAGTACACCGACGTCACGGTGAACGCGGCGCCGGATCTCTCGCTCTTCCATCAGGATCCGCCCAAGGGCGCCAAGCAGGTGCAGCTCGACGCGCAGGGCAAGCCGGTCGCGCCGTAGCTCACGCGCGCTCGCCCGCCGGTGCGCGGCCGTGGAAGAGCCGCGAGACCAGGACGTCGGTCGAGGAGTGCGCCACGATCGAGAGCGCCACCGTCAGCGCCACCAGGCTGAGCAGGAAGGGCCCGTTGCGCACGTGCACCAGGAAGATGCCGTAGAGGATCGAGGAGAAGCCCTTGGGGCCGAACCAGGCCACGGTGGCGAACTCGCGCGGTCGCAGCCGCACGCCCGCCAAAAGCAGCGCCAACGGCCGGACCGCCACCAGCGCGACCGCCGCGAACAGGTAGCCGCGGGCGGGCATGTGCTCGAAGAGGTCGGGGGTGATGAGCGCGCCGAGCACCATCACCGCGCCGAGCTTGGCGAGCTCCGCGAGCAGCTCGCCGAAGCGGCCGAACCGGTGCGCCAGGCCCGGGCTTCTCAGCGCGATGGTCACGCCCGCTGCGAAGATCCCCAGGAAAGGATTGAGGTGGAGCATCGCCGTCACCGCGAAGACCAAAAGCCCGTCGGCGAGCACGTGAAGCGGCTCGTAGTGCTTCGCGGCGGCGAAGAAGCGGCTCTTCTCCAGCGCGATGCTGATGGCAGGGAGGCACACGCCCACCGCGATGCCCGCGGCCACGCCGAAGAGGGTGTGGGGCAGGCTCTCGCCGGCTCCGCCGTCGAGGCCGATGAGCCAGAGGATCACCGGCAGCGCGATCCCATCGTTCACGCCGCTCTCGACGTTCAGCATCGAGCGCACCCGCTGCGGCACCTCTTCGCGGCCGATCACCGCCGCGGCGAAGACCGGGTCGGTGGGGCTGAGCGCGGTTCCTACCAGCAAGGCGTCGATCCAGCCGAGGTGGAGCAAGAGCCGCGCGGCGAGCGCGGTGAGAAAGAGCGTGAGCGGCATGCCCACCAGCAGCGCGCGCGCGGCCAGCGACCCTCCGCTGCGCAGGTCGCGCCGCGTGATCCGCAGCCCGTCGGTGAAGAGGATGGTGAGCAGCGCCACTTCGGCGCTGGTGCTCGCGTAGCCTTCGCGCGGCGGGATCCGGAAGAGGTCGAGGACCGAGGGGCCGAGCACGAAGCCGGCCACCAGGAAGATGACCGCGGTGGAGATGACGCTGCGCTCGGCGAGATCGGAGACGAGCGTGGCGATGAGCAGGGTGGCCGAGAAGGCGAGCAGCGCCAGGGTCATGCATCCTCCTCCTCCGACGCTATGCACCAGCCGAGCGGCGAAGGCGGTCGGCTCGCGCGCCCGCTCGTTCCACGTGGCCGCGTGTAGGATGCGCGGGATGTGGGTCCCCGACTGGCTGCAGACCTTGCGCGCGCTCCGCCCCACGCACGTCATGCAGGCGCTGCCGACCGGCAGTCCGCTCCTGCTCCTCAACCCACGCGACCTCCGGCGCGCCGATCCTGCGCCGCTGCCGCGCGTGCGCGTGCCCGCACGGTTTCTCCTCGAGCCGCTGCTCCGCGCCGCCCGCGATGCCGATGCGCTCCTCGGGCTCTCGCCGCTCGGCGTGGGCCCTGGCCCAGGCGTGGGCCGCTTCGCCGGCGCGCTGATGGCCGCCGCGGAGGAGGTCGGGTTCGGCGCGCCGCTGTTCATGGCCACGCCGCCTCTGCACGCCCCGGCCAGCGGCGAGCCGGGCGACAGGCTGCGCGACGAGATCCAGCGCTACCTGGATGCGGGCTTTACCGAGATCGTGCTCGCCGCGGTAGCTGGGCCCTCGGTGGCTTCGCTGGAGTCCCTCGACGTGGCCCTGGACACCGTGCGTGAGCGCGAGCTTCCACTCACGCTTGCCGCCGCCACCGCCGACGACGCCGCGCTGCTGCTGGAGACCCTGGTGAGCGGCGGGCTCGAGCCCGACCTGGTCGCGCTCGGATCCGCCTCGGGAGCGGGCGCGCTGGGCGCGGCGGGCATCGAGCTTCCCCTTGTCGAGGCGCGCTCCGGCATCCAGGGCGTCGACCTCTCCGCGCCCATCGCCGCGGTCGCCGGCGAGATCTCCGATTCGAGCGATGCGGCGAGCCAGGCCCGGGCCGAGGCGCTGGTCTACGCAGAAGCGTTCCAGATGCTCGGCGCGGAGCCGTTCCGCGGCAGTGCAGCCCGGGCGATGCGAGCGCTGGCCGAGCGGCCCGGGTACTAGAAATGCGAATCATCGCTGGCACCGCGCGCGGTCGTCCCCTGCTCGGGCCCAAGACCCAGGAGATCCGTCCCACCTCCGACCGGGTGCGCGAGACCCTGTTCAACGTTTTGGGCCAGTGGGTCGAGGGACGCGTGCTCGATCTCTACGCCGGGACCGGCGCGCTCGGGCTCGAGGCGCTCTCGCGCGGCGCTGAGCGGGCGGTGCTGGTCGACGCCGGCCGCGAGGCGCAGCGGCTCATTGCCAAGAACATCGAGGGGCTGGGGTTCACCGGGCGCGCTGAGCTCCTCTGCATGCCGGCGGACCGCGGGCTCGATCTGCTCGAGCGCCGTCGCGATTCGTTCGGGCTGGTCTTCGCCGATCCGCCGTACGGACTTCGGGCCGCCGCCTGGCTGCTCGAGCGTCTCGCCGAATCGCCGCTGCTCGCGCCGGGCGCGACCGTGCTCATCGAGACCGACAAGCGCGAGGAGGCACCGCAGAGCGCTGCGTTGCCGGAGATCGACGAGCGGCGTTTCGGCGACACGCGGGTGCGCCTCTACCGGCGCCCCGCTTGACCGGGCCCAGGCCGCAAGCGATGGTTTCCGCGTGAGCGCGCGCATCGCCATCTATCCCGGCTCGTTCGACCCGCCGACCAACGGCCACCTCTCACTCATCCACCGCGGGCTCCGGGTCTTCGACAAGCTCATCGTCGCGGTGGCCCACAACCCCAAGAAGGTCCCGCTCTTCTCCAAGGAAGAGCGGGTGCAGCTCATCCGCGAGGCCTGCACCGACGCGCGCGTCGAGGTCGACAGCTTCGAGGGGCTGCTTGTGGATTACGCCAAGCACCGCGGGATCAACGTGATGCTCCGCGGGCTGCGGGCGGTGAGCGATTTCGAGTACGAGTTCCAGCTCGCCAACATGAATCGCAAGCTGCACCCGGATCTGGAGACGGTCTTCATGATGACCGGCGAGGACTACTTCTACATCTCCTCGCAGATCGTCCGTGAGGCGGCGAGCTTTGGCGCCGACGTGAGCGGCCTGGTGCCGGCCAACGTGCTCGCCAAGCTTCGCGAGCGGTTTGGCAAATAGCCCAAATTGGTTGCGCGTCCCGCGGCGCGTTGACACCCTGGCGCGGTGACCCACTTCGAGTCGAACCGGGCCGGGCTCAAGCTCATCGTGGCCTACAAGCTCATCAAGGCCGCACTGGGCTGGGTGCTCACCGGGGTGCTGCTGCACGAGCACCTGCACCACCGCATCGCCACCGTCGCCGAGCGGGTGGCAGCCTGGTTCGCCAACCTCGGCGAGCTGGGCGGGGTGGGCGTCGCCATCTCGGAGTGGATCAGCCGCGAGGTCACCGGGCGGAACATCGAGCTGGCCATCGGGCTCGTGGCGCTCGACGCGCTCTCCACCTCGCTCGAGGGCGTGGGGCTGCACTACCGGCAGCGCTGGGCGGCGTGGCTGGTGGTGGTGGCCACCAGCTTTCTCATCCCGTTCGAGGCCTGGGGTTTCATCCACAAGCACACCGCGCTGCGCGCGAGCATCCTGGTCATCAACCTGGCGATCCTGGTGTACCTGGTTCGCCGGGTGCTGATGCAGCACCGCAACGCCTCCGCCGCGTGATTGTTCGTTCCTGGCCACGGCCGGGCTAGGATGCCGCGGTGAGCACGGTCAACGTCGGCGCGCGCGAGGTGGCAGCGAAGGTCGTCTATTACGGCCCGGGCCTCTCCGGCAAAACCACCAACCTCAAGCGCATCCACGACACGGTCAAGCCCACCGCCCGCGGCGAGATGACCGCGCTGGCGACCGAGGGCGACCGCACCCTGTTCTTCGATTTCTTGCCGGTGAAGGTGGAGCGCATCCAGAACTTCGCGTTGCGCCTGGGCCTGTACACCGTGCCCGGCCAGGTCTTCTACAACGCCACCCGCAAGCTGGTGCTCCAGGGCGCCGACGGCGTGGTCTTCGTGGCGGACAGCCAGCCCGACGCGCTGGAGCGCAACGTCGAGTCGTTCGAGAACCTCATCGAGAACATGCGCGACGAGGGCATCGAGCTGGAGAAGTTCCCGCTGGTGGTCCAGTACAACAAGCGCGACCTCAAGCGGGTGCTGCCGGTGGAGAAGCTCCACGACGCGCTCAACCGCTTCCGCGCGCCGGAGTTCGAGGCCTCGGCCACCGAGGGCCACGGGGTGATGGATTCGCTCAAGGCCGTCACCCGGCTGGTGATCCGCGATTTGAAAGACCGCGGCGTGGTGGGCGGCGAGCGCGCGCCCAGCCCCACGCCATCTCTCGGCGAGCGCGGCGAGGCCGGCGGCATCGCCAGCCAGCTCCAGGGCGTCCTCGCCGATCCGGCCCAGGAGCTGGAGCTGGTGCAGCCATTCCCCGCGCCGCCGGCGGCTTCACCAAGCGCGGCCGCGGCCACGCTGGCCGATTCCGACGAGGACCTCGAGGACACCGATCCCTCCGGCCGCGCGCTGGAGCGCGAGCGGGCCCGCGAGGAGGAGCAACCGGAGGCCTGGGAGCCCCTCGACCGTCCGGCGGGTTCGTTCCTCGCGGCGCTGGCGCCCGCCTCGCTTCGCGGGGAGATCTCCGAGCTCGAGGCGAGCTTTGGCGCGGGTGATTTCGCCGAGGTGGTGGGCTCGTCGCTGCGGCTGTTGCGCACGCTCGCCGGCACCGACCGCGGCGAGGAGATCCTCGGCGGGTACCTGCTCGGGCTGGATGGCCGCGAGCTGCGGCGCCTGCTCGATCTGCAGGGCGGCGCGCCGCAAGCCGATGACGCCGCGTTCGCCCTCTACCTGCTGGCCCAGGCCTGCGCGCGAAGCCGGCCGCGCTGACTGCCGGCCGCGCGCTCGCTTCGGGTGGTTTTGCTCCACGTGTTAGAAGAAGCGGATGGCGGTGCTGCTGGTCTTCGTGGATGGCGTCGGTGTCGGGCGACGCGACGCCGCGGTCAACCCGATGGCCCGGGTGGAGAGCCTGCTCTCCCACTTCGACGACGGCACCGGGGCCGCGCTCCCGGCCAACGCCGCGGTCGGACGAATCGACGCCTGCCTGGGGATCCCCGGCCGTCCACAATCGGCCACCGGCCAGGCCACGATCTACACCGGCGTGAACGCGGCCGCGCACCTGGGCCAGCACCTGGTGGGCTTTCCCAACAAGAAGCTGCGGCAGTTGCTCTACGGCGAATCCATCTTCCGCAAGGTCGCGGCCCACGGCGGCCGCGCCACCTTCGCCAACGCCTACCCGCGGCCCTACCTCACGCTTCTCGATCTTCCCTACGAGGGCCCGCGCGCCCCGCCGCTGCAGGTGCATCCGCGCGCACGCCGCCGGCTGCAGCCCTCGGCCTCCACCTGCGCCGCGGCCGCGCTCGGTCCCTTGCGCACCCTCGAGGATGCACACGCGCACCAGGCGCTCACCCACGACATCACCGGCAGCGCGGGTCGGCGGCATTCCTTCGACGTGCCGAGACGGAGCGCCGCGTCGGCCGCACAGGTGATGCTGCAGCTCGCCGCCGAGAACGACTTCGTGCTCTTCGAGCACTTCCTGCTCGATGAAGCCGGCCACGCGCAGGATCTGGCGGTCGCCGCGGCGGTGCTTGGCGAGCTCGACCTCTTCCTGCGGGCGCTGGTCGCCGGGCTCGCGCCCGGAGACCACCTGATGCTGGTGAGCGATCACGGCAACTGCGAGGACCTCTCCATCCGCTCGCACACGCAGAGGCCCGTGCCCCTGGTGGTGTTCGGCCCCCGGGCGGACGAGGTGGCGCAGAGCGCGCGCTCGCTCGTCGACGTGGCGCCGTGGGTCCTCACGTTGGCCGGTGCCGCCTGAGGTGCGCGGGTTCGCCGCGCTCCTTCTGGTGCCGCTCTGCGCCTGCGCGCACCTGGCCCCGCTCGATCGCGCCGATTCGCTGCGCATGCCTTCGGGCCAGTTCGTCGTCCGCTACGCGCCGCGCGATGCCGCAGCGGCCGGACAGGTCGAGCTCGCGGCGGCCCGGGCGGCCCCGCGGCTCCTGAAGTGGGGTCGGTTCGAGGCGCCGGTGACCATCTTCGTCGAGCCCGGCCACGAGGCGCTCGAAGCCGCGGTCGATCGCGGCGGCTACGGCTGGCTTCGCGCCTGGGCCAGGTACCGGCGGGTCTGGGTGCAATCGCCGCGGACCTGGAGCGTGCTCGGCGCCCAGCAGGCCACCGTCGACGAGCTGCTGCTCCACGAGCTCACCCACTGCTTGATGTACCAGCTCGCCGGCACGCGCGATGACTGGATGTACAAGGGCATCCCGCTCTGGTTTCGCGAGGGGATGGCCAGCTTCACCGCCGAGCAGGGCTACCGGCGGGGCACGCTCGAGGAGCTGCGCCGCTTCGAGCGCACCCACGGCGACGACCCGCTCGCCGACGCCGAGGCGCTCTACCAATCGCAGAGCGAGGTGGTGTACGCGGCCGCGCACCAGGCCTTCGTCTTCCTGGTGGAGCGGTATGGCGTGGAGAAGGTGCGGGCGCTGCTCGCGGGAATGCGCGGCGGTCTCTCCTTCGATGCGGCCTTCCCCCAGGCCATCGGCATCGGCCGGCGGGCGTTCGAGCGCGACTTCACCAATTACGTCCGGCTGCGCGGCTTCGCGGCGACGAACGCGCCTTGACTCGGGCGGGGCTGCGCGGTCGAATCCGCCTGCATGCCCGAGCCGAAAAGCGAGAGCTACAACGACCTCATCTTCAAGCTCGGCGACCTCGCGCGCGAGCGGTTGAACGGCAAGCCCACCGCGCCGCGGAGCATGGACCGGGTCCTCAAGGCCGAGGAGGCCGTGGCCACCCGCGAAGAGGAGCTCAAGGGCATCGAAGCGGCGATGGATGAAGAGGAGGCCGCCTACAACGAGTTCCGCGAGGCGGTGGAGGGCGAGAAGGCCGAGCTCGAGCCGCTGGTCGAGAAGTACAAGAAGAGCGTGGGCGCCGCCGAGGGCCGGCTCAAGACCGCCAAGGAGAAGCTCGCCTCGAAGCTCAACGATCTCAAGCACACCAAGCTCTCCGTCCAGAAGGAGGAGGCCAAGCTCAAGAATTACGAAGAGCTCGGCGAGAAGGCCAAGGTGCAAGCCTCCGAGAAGAGCATCAAGCTCATCCGCATGGAGGTCATGCGCCGCAGCCGCGAGATCCGCGAGATGCAGGAGGAGGCCGACAAGATCATGTTCCCCGAGGACGACTCGCCCGCCTCCGAGGCGATTCGCGCCAAGGGCCGGCTCGCCGACCTCGACGCCCAGCTCGAGGAGCGGGTGGAGCAGTACAACGCGGCGCTCGCCGAGCTCGACGCCCAGGCCGCCGACAAGGAGCAGGAGATCCAGGCCTCGCGCGACTACTACGACCAGGCCATCTTCCTGCTCGGCGAGGAGGTCTACAGCCTCCGCGTGAACGACCCGGCGCTGGTGCCGATGTTCCTCAAGATCGATCGGGCGCAGTAGCGCGGCCGGCGCTGGCAATCTCCAATGGGCCAGCAGCGCACCTATCGGCTGCAGACCTCCGCGCCCGCGGCGCTGCGCATCGACTACGCCGCCGAGCTCAACCCCGAGCAGCTCGAGGTGGTGCGCGCGCCGTCAGGGCCGTGCCTGGTCATCGCCGGCGCGGGCAGCGGCAAGACCCGGACCCTCACCTACCGCGTGGCCCACCTGGTCGAGACCGGCACCCCGGTCGAGTCGATTCTCTTGCTCACCTTCACCAACAAGGCCGCGAAGGAGATGCTCGCCCGCGTGGCCGCGCTCACCGGGGCGCTGGTCGATCCCCGGCGGCTCCTCGGCGGCACCTTTCACCACGTGGCGTTCTCGCTGCTGCGCGAGCACGCCGCCGCCCTGGGGTTTTCCGGCCGGCTCTCGCTGCTCGACCGCGCCGATTGCAAAGAGCTGATGGACGGCTGCATCGCCGAACTCGGGCTGGCGGGCGCCGCGCGCCGCTTTCCGAAAGCGGATCTGCTGGTGGAGCTGGTGAGCGCGGCCATCAACCGCCAGAAGCCCTTGCTGGAGATGCTGGCGCTGATGCGGCCGCAGTTCCTGCCGCAGGAGAACGACATCCTCCGGGTGGTGCAGCGCTTCGTGGCGCGCAAGGCCGAGCAGGGCCTGGTCGACTTCGATGACCTGCTCCTGCTCTGGAAGCGGCTGCTCACCGATCACCCGCATGTGCGCGGGCTCTTGCAGCGGCGCTTCCGGGCCATCCTGGTCGACGAGTACCAGGACACCAACCGCCTCCAGGGCGACCTCATCGACCTCATGGCCTTCGAGCACAGAAACCTCACCGTGGTCGGCGACGATGCCCAGAGCATCTACGCGTTCCGCGGCGCGGATTTCACCAACATCATCGACTTCCCCGCGCGCTACCCCGAGGCCAAGCTCTTCAAGCTCACCCGGAACTACCGCTCCACCCCGCAGATCCTCGCGCTGGCCAACGCCTCCATCGCCTGCAACCGCCGCCAGTTCCCCAAGGAGCTCTTCAGCCAGCGCGATCCCGGGCCCAACCCGGCGCTCTTCGCGTTGCGCGACGCGCACCAGCAGGCCGAGCTCGTCGCCCAGCGCGTCCTCGAGCTGCGCGAGGAGGGCATGGGCCTCTCGGAGATGGCCGTGCTCTACCGCGCCCACTCGCACGCCCTGGAGATCCAGCTCGAGCTCGCCCGCCGCGGCATCCCCTTCGTGGTCCGCTCCGGCGTTCGCTTCGTCGAGAGCGCCCACATCAAAGACGTGCTCGCCCACCTGCGCTTCGTCCACAACCCGCACGACGAGCTCGCCTTCAAGCGCATGGTGAAGCTCGTGCCCGGCATCGGCGGGGCCAGCGCGGAGCGGCTCTGGCATGAGGCCCAGCTCGCGCCGGATCCGCTGGAGGCCCTGCGCTCGGAGCGGCTCCGCGCCCACTGCCCGAAGAAGGCGCTGGGCGCATTCGAGATGCTGCAGGTGCTCCTGGGCCGGCTCTCGGCGGAGCCGCGCGCGCCGGGGGAGATGGTCCGGGCGGTGCTGGAGGGCGGGTACAAGGCCCACCTCGAGGCGGCCTACCTGGATTCGGCGGATTCGCGCGCCCAGGACATCGCCCAGCTCTCCGAGTACGCCACCCAGTACGCCGAGCTCGAGCCATTCCTCGCGGAGCTGGCCTTGCTCAACGAGCTTGCCGCCGAGGAGGCGGTGAAAGCCGGCAAGCCCGACGAGAGGGTGGTGCTCTCGAGCGTGCACCAGGCCAAGGGGTTGGAGTGGCGGGCGGTGTTCGTGGTCTGGCTGGCCGATGGGCGCTTTCCGCTGGCCCACGCGCTCCGCGAGCCGGAGGAGGAAGAGGAGGAGCGGCGGCTGTTCTACGTCGCCTGCACCCGCGCCCGCGACGAGCTCTGCCTCACCTATCCGCTGCTCGCCGCCCCGCGCGACCGCGACCGGCTGCTGCTCCGGCTCTCGCGGTTCATCGAGGAGTTGCCCGCGGGCGAGGCTGCGCCGTACGACCGGGTGCAGATAGAGCCCGCGCCCGCGGCGCCGCGGGCGCTCCCCGATCCCGACGCAGGCTGACTACTTGCCAAACCCCAGCGTGAGCGCGACCACGTGGGCGATGCCCTTGTAGTCGCCGGGGAGCGGGGCGAAGGTGCTCGAGTTGGTGGTGATGAGCACCAGCTGGTAGCCGAGGTCGACCTTGAATCCGCCCACCTTGTAGCCGCCGCCCAGCGCGATGTTCACCCGGGTGGAGTCGGGGAGATCCGGCGCCACCGTCTCCTGAGGAGAGGGCGTGGGGTCGTAGAGCACGCCGGCGCGGAGGGTGAGGTTGGAGCTGAGCGCGTACTCGGCACCGAGGTGATAGTTCCAGGTGTGGTGCCAGTTCTTGACCGAGGTCTGCGAGAGCGAAGGATCCTGGAACGCGAGCGCAATGCCGGTCATGTGCTGCCAGGCGGTGTAGTCGGCGTCGAAGCTGAGGGTGAGCGAGTCCACCGGCTTGAACGAGACCCCGAGCTGCACCGTGTCCGGCAGGGTGATCTCGGTGGTGCCCGGCTGGTCCTGAAGCTGGGTGGCAAACTCCACCGGAACGTTGTCGAAGTGGGCCTTGCCGTCGTCGAAATTGAGCGAGACCTGCGAGCGGTAGTGCACGCCGAGGGTCAGCATCTTGGGGAGGATGTCCACCTGCACGCCGATGTTGCCGCCCGCGCCCCAGGCGCTGGCGCCCAGGTCCACCGAGCCGATTCCCAGGTCGAGGAAGTTCAGGTTCTGCCGCAGCTCCACCACGCTGCGCACCACCTGGACTCCAACGCCCACCCGCACCCGGTCGCCGAGGCGAAAGGCGACGCTGGGGTTGATGTTGAAGGTCTGCAGGGTCACGTGCTGGGCCACGAACGCCGGGGGAGAGCCGTCCGGCCAGGAGAGCTGCGAGCCGTACTCGCTGAACTCGCCGATGCCGAAGGTGATGTCGTCGGTGGCGCCGTAGGAGAAGTACACGTGCGGCGGCGGGATGACCTCGCCCTCGGTGTTGAACGAGCTGCCCCCGCTCGCGGGCGTGAAGGTGAAGCTGGGAATGATGAGCGTGTCGCCGAGCTCGATGTCGAAGTGCTCGCCGCGCGCCATGCCCGCCGGGTTGTAGAAGATCGACGAGGCGTCATCCACGTTGGCGGTCATCGCCGCGGCCATGCCGGTGCCCCGGCCGCTGAGCACGTCGATCTGGAAACCTGCCGCGCCCGCCGGACCGGCGACGCAAACCGCGCCCAGCACCGCCGCTGCGGAAATCAGCTTCTTCATGTGAAAGCCTCCCAAAGTGGTGGTGTGCGGTTACGGTGCCACGCCGCCGTCGGCCACGAAGTTCGCCGCCTCGGTCTGCGCCGCCGCGGTGAGATCCGCCCGGGGGCCGCCGCTCGGGTTGGCGGCGTACCCATTGAGCAGGAAGCCATGGCGCTGGTCCAAGGGCCAGTCGGCCACGGTGGGCGTGTACTCGTGCACCGCCACCTGCGGGTTGGCCGGATCCCGGTTGGCCGAAGCGATCAGCGCCAGGGTCGAGGGGTTCACCACCGTCTGGTCGTTCTCGATGAACTGCACCAGCACGTGGCGGTCGGGCGGCGAGGCGAGCGGCCCCAGCCCGGCAGCCGGGTTGTTCAGGTGGTTGGCAGAGTTCACCGGGTCGGCCGGGTCGAGTACCCAGGTGGCGAAGTTGATGAGCAGATCGAAAGTGGGGCTGCCCGGAGGAGCGCCCGCTTGCGAGAGGCCGCCGAGGAGCGGGTTGCGCAGCACCGCCAGGCCCGGCGAGGTGAGGATGAGCTGCGAGAGCGCGCCGCCCGGCACGTTGAGCACCGCGTTCTGCACCACCGGCAGGTTCGAGCCGGCGAGCACGCCGGTGCTCGAGGCGGTGTAGAGCGAGCCGAGGATTCCGCCGAGGCTCTGGCCCACGTAGTTCACCTGGGTTCCGTCGAGCACGCTGCCGCCCGCGGCCACCAGGTCCGCGTTGAGCGATCCCGACACCGACGCCGGCTGCGCCAGCACCAACTCGAGCTGACCGAGGTCCACCACGTCCTGGCGGAAGTGGTCGCGGGTGGGGAAGAAGAACTGGGTGGGCAGGGCTGGCAGGTCGATGAAGTCCCAGCCGGAGACCGCAGGCAGTCCGCTGCCATCGAGAGAGAGGAATCCCGCGCCCTCGCAGAGCTCGTCCGGGGCGCAGTTGCCCTGGCCCTGGTTCTGGCAGAACACGTCGCCGGGCACGCCTGGGGGCACCGAGGCGGCGTCGCAGGCCACGGTGCGGTTCGTTCCCAGGCAGCGGCCGTAGCTCGGCGAGTTCGGGTCGGCCTCGCAGGTCACGCCCTGGCCCGGGTTGAGCGAGCCGCTGGCGATGCACGCCGTGGCATCGGGGAGCGGATTGGGGCTTCCCAGCGCGCCGGCGATGGCCTGACCCGCGCCCACGCAGAAGGTGCGGTCACCGTGGAAGGGCTCGTCGAAGGCGACGACCGCGATGCCCGCGGCATTGAGCGCGTTGGCCAGCGCGAGCACGTCGTTGCGCCAGCGGGTGATGCCGTGGCCATAGATGACCACCGGGTAGCCGCCGGCGGGCGCTGCCGTGCTCGGCTCGAAGATGATGAGCGGCACCTTCTGGACGCCAGGCGCCTGCTGCCCGCTGAGGATTGCCGGGTTGAAGGGGCCGTAGGTTCCATCCGCCTGGGTGAGCAGGAATGGCGTCTCGTAAGAGCTCACGAAGACCTTGCCCACGTCGGCGGTGGGCGCGTGGCTCGCGGTCATCGCCGCGGTGACCGAGGTGGTGGCGTCGAACGCGTAATTGGCGGTGACCGGGAAGCCCTGGCTGGCCAGCAACCCGGGCACGCTGTGGAGCTGCACCAGGCTGGTCCAGGTGGTCTGGGTGTGGAAGTCCCAGGCGAGCGCGAGGTCGCCGCGCGCGAGCCCCTTGGCAGCGAGCTTGTCGAACATGTCCTGGTAGGCCTGGCGGATCTGCTCGATCAGCGCGAGCTGGCCGATGGCCAGCTGGCCCGCCTGCACTGCCTGGTACAAGGCGGGGATGCACACGCCCGGGTTGCCGCCGGGCGCGGTGTCGGCACAAGACGGATCGACGATGGGGTTTTTCATGCGCAGGAGCGCGAAGACCGAGCTCGGCACCACGCCGCGGCCCTCGGTGTCCTTCACCCCGGTGGTCACGTAGGCCGCGTAGTCGGTCTGCTCCAGCAGGGGGATCTGGGGAACGATCGCCAGGTGCTCGGGTTCGGCCATCGCGCCGCCGTCGAGGAGGCGGGAGGCCTTGTCGCAGTTCACGCAGGCCATGACCTGCGGAGCCTCGGTGCCCGCGAGGTTGATGAGGCCGGCGGTGGCGGCGCCGCCGTCGGTGGCGTCCGCGGTCAAGGTGGCGGGATCGACGCCGGCGTCGCCGGTGAGATCCCGCGGGAAGGTTCCGCCGAACGCGGTG
>Ga0164242_10003062_pt1 | contig 19123 bp, 24 predicted proteins | sample OricomgcompostMG_FD_108783 | JGI IMG/M metagenome (GOLD analysis project Ga0164242, IMG submission 108783) | Miracle-Growth compost microbial communities from Emeryville, California, USA - Original compost - Miracle growth compost (MG) ... | reverse complement strand
AGCAAGGCCGGGCTCTGAAGAAGCAAGGCAAGGTTGTGAAGGAGAAAGGCAAGGCCGTGAGGAAGAAAGGCAAGGCTACGGAGAAGAGCACCAACGACCCGGACCCGAGCAGCGAGGATCCGGAGCCGCTCTTGGGAAGGATGGACCCGGCGTGGGAAGAGCTGGATATAAGCAGTGACGAGGAGCCAACGGCTACCCAGACCGGGCCCTTCGGCATTGCCTAGAATGGCAGAGTTTACGTTCACAGGTAGCCACTGCCTACCTAGATGAACGGAGATTCGGCCATGGATCGGTAGGTAGGAAACGAGAGTTATGGAATAGACTAGAGTGGCAATGGGGATGGGACGATCAACGATACCCTGTATTAATAGATCTCTGGACAAAAAGCACAAGGCTAACCCTGGCTGGCTTTCGGATACCTTAGTGTTTAGGATCCCACAGACGGAGGAAAATAGGTCCGTTGTTCGTTTTCTTAGACGCAGAGATCCAGCATCAGACAGCTGGCGCAGTGCGTCTAATAAACCATGACTGACCCGAACCCCATTCTGCAAATGGAGGCGCATAAGCGCAACACTGGCGCGGACTACGCTGGGAGCCGGGGAACGACGGATGCAAACTGCCTTTTGGAACGAAGAACGGACCAGGCGCCAAGGAATACAGGACTGAAGACGAAATGTCTCCAAGGTGCGAACAAATATGAATGTAACAGATGAGCAACTCACAAATAAGCACCTCGGCCATCCGACGGACGGTATTTTCTCGTTTCGGAGGGATACGGGGGCCACTCCGAAAAAAACGACACCTAGATATTACAAGAGATATTTGTGTTATTACAGAACGGGACAAATAGACGTGGTCCTAGAGCCGTCAGTTCTAGGCCCATCAATGATAAATGGCGTGGGAAACCTGCAGTCGCCTCTGGATAGCGGAAAAGACTTAGGGCACGGAACAATCTACGGACTGCTCTACGGCAAACGCGGAAAAGTGTGGGTAGTATGTTCGAGACCGTGAAGACAATCACTTATCCGGAGCCCTTCGGGTAACGGGGCAAGAGGTTCCAGGGCCGCACCCGCTGTGAGTGGCGGGGATTGGGACGGGGAGCCGGAGTTTTGGCCGGAACTTGAGAAAGGGCGGTCTGTATCAGTCTGGGCGAGCCACGTCGATGAGCCATACAGCTCGGCAGTTAATTTAGCTCCACTGGACGACCAGTAGAGCCCGTCGAAGAATTTCTCAGCTTCCCGCCCCTAAACCGTGGTCCGCGCTGGACAAGGGCGAGATTGTCGCCTCCTTGCCGGTGGAATTGGCGAAGACTTCCGAGTCGAGACCTCGGAGGCGGGTTCGGAGGTTTTATACTCGAGAAGCTCGTCTAAGTGTCATCCTACTGAAAACGGAACGATCAGCAAGGCGAGCAGGGCGACAAGGGCGACGAGACAAATGGCAAAATCCTGCCTTGGAGGAACTGGTGATATGTCCGTGATGCTGGCTTTAAGATCGGCGTCGACGCGGTGCAGGATCTCCACTAGGTTGTCATCGCTGGCCCGGCATGATCGGCGCTTCACTGGAAAGAGACTAGCGTAATTCTCAATGCTCCCCCTTTTTGCGCCCCCTTTTCCACAATGCCGTTTCAGGTGGCGTGGCTAGCACGTGGTCTCCGCGCTTGGGTGTGAACGGGGCCCGTGCAAGGGTAGGTAGTGGATGGTCCCTGCTTGCCGAAGCACTGGTCTCCTGATTTAAACCGTTAAATCCCCTGATGTTGTGCAACCACCGCGACCCTTCAGCGGCGATGAACCGCCCGGCAAAAGTCTACCTGCATCGTTGATATAGCGTGGTGTAAGCCGATGTTGCAGCGGCCTCACCTTGTGACCAACAAGCTGACCGGCTTAATTGTGCAAACCCCTTCTCTACGGACTAGGAGCATTCATGCGGCAGCCAAGGCTGGTCCTCGAGGTTCTCGGCCCATCGCATCTCGACACTGCCCACAAAAGGTGGAGAATGGGCGGGAAGAGCCTTGCTTTAGGGATCGTCCTGCGGCGCCGCCTTCTCCTTCGTACTTGACACTAACATAAGGCTTTGATCCAGGCTGGCGAGGTTTCGGTTCTAATCGCCCAAATTGGCCATGACGAACTGTTCATGCGCTTGGAACTCGCCAAAATGAGCGGCACAGGCCGGCCGCGGCAAGGCAGACCCGAGCCCGGCGAGGACGCCGCGCACATCCTGGTCGGGGGGCTATTCGCCTCCTGGTTTATCCCCTGTTGTACCTACCCCCCCCCAACCCTGCCCCATCCCCATCAGCATCCAATGCGCCACCAACTTCCATAAGTCATTTAATTAATGTATTTTTTTTTAATGTCCTGCGCAAGCCGCAAATGCAGGGACCGAGAGGGAGGCGCCCCTGTTCCTGCAGGCTGAGCGGCCGACACAACTTTGCGCCCTCCTTTTTGGGACTGTTCCACCCCCCACCCAACCTATTCTTGGGCCTTGCCTTGGGCACCACCAGGTAGAAGGAGTTGTACAATATTAATATTGTAACTCGTTGCTTACGGCTTTTACTAGCGGCGGCCAGGGCCGACAAAAAGGATAGGAACAGGCCTGTCTAATTTGCATCCTGCGATGTTAGTCTGTGATATTGCCTCTGGATAGGAATCTATGGCTTAGAATAGCGGCGGGTATTCCTTCCAACGCCGTTCCTCGAGGAATAATCAAAGCGCCAGGGGAGACGCTATCCTCAGCACTGGGACCGCTGGTGGGATGGCGACTTCCCCAATGAGGCTCGGCCGGTGCTCCTATTGGACCGCTCAAGAAACATCGGAAACATCGCCATCTCTAGCCCATGTTTCATCCCTACTGTCCACAGCTCATTTCCCAATCAGGACGAGCCACAATGACCCTTGGATGCCGGAGCTTCTCCGTTGGCTCTCATTCCTTCCACACCATCTCTTGTTTCTCGGACCCCTGTTTCCGTCCGCTGGGTGGGAGCCAATATCGGATGGAATGGATGGTCCCCTGGTCCCTGGTCTAGACCCCCCGAACCTGCCATACCATGATATATATTCTTGGAGAGCTGCGCTGGCTTCGCTGCTTGGGTGTTCTTGCCTCGTCTGTTCCTTCATGTCTTTATAACTCTAGGTTTGCTGCGCGCTTCTTGTTGAATACTCTACGTTCCTTATCATTCTCACTCCCGGTTCCGAGGAACCGCTGGCCATTCCTTCCTAGATATACATCTTTTTTTTCGCCTCCTCGGCTCGACCTTGGACTTTGTGATAGTCTACTAAGCTATCCCACGGATCTCTCAGACAGTTGCTTAGCTTCTCGGCTCCTTAACATCGCTTGGTTATATATCCTACCATATCGTGTTACTTTGTATATACCGTGTGGATACAACGTCGGCATCATGCGCTACGCCGCAGCTGTACTTTCTCTCCTTCCCGTCCTCGCCGCAGCGGGTCAGCCCGCCGCATACCAGGGCCTCAATATCGTCTGGCAAGACACTTTCCCAGGCGAAGCCGGTTCATCGACTTCTGACTTGTGGAACATAGCCCTTGAGTGAGCTCACCTGCCTTCCCATCACCCCTTTATAAGCTGCTAACCTCATATTCCCCCCCATTATAGTGTCCACAATAACAACGAAGTCGAGGTTTATACCACTTCCAACAGTAACCTCCAGATCTCGGGTGGCGGCACCGTCCAGTTCGTCCCTCGTCGGTCCAGCACGGGCGAGTGGACCTCGGCGCGCATCGAGTCGCGCGACTCCTTCACCCCCGCACCGGGCAAGTCAACGCGCGTCGAGGCCTCCCTACGCCTTGGGGGACACTCCCAGCAGCAGAAGCAGGGCGTATGGCCGGCCTTCTGGCTCCTCGGCGACAGCATCCGCCACGGGACCCCCTGGCCCCAATGCGGCGAGATCGACATCTTCGAGCAGGTCGACGGCATCATGACCGCCTACGGCACCGCGCACTGTGGGAACTACCCCGGCGGTGTGTGCAACGAGCCGAACGGGAAGGGCGCTGCTATTGGCATCCCCGACAACGACTTCCACACCTGGTCAGTGGTTATCGATCGAACGGCTGGCGACTGGACGCAGGAGACCATAACCTGGTTCAGGGATGGCGCGGCGTTCCACACCCTGTCGGGTGGGGAGCTTGGCGATCAGGCGGTCTGGTCCACGATGGCCCACTCGCCGCTGTTTGTCATCTTGAACCTTGCGATCGGGGGTGACTGGTAGGTGCCTTTTCCGTTTCTGCCCCCGCCTTGGGCAACTATCCTCAGCCCAAGAGGCTATATGAATGTGTGCTAATGACAACACTAGGCCCGGTCCGCCTAACGGTGACACGCTCGACGGGTATGGGAGCATGCTGGAGGTAGCATACGTTGCCGTCTACTCTTCATAGCCGGTTGCGAACCGAGGAAGGAGGGCTGGTGGAACAGTTCATCGTAACTTGTTTGGTCTCAATTATTGGCTATATGATATCCAGCACGGCGTTTTGTTGTGCACGGCGTTCTGTTATGGGAAAGGTCTAGCACCGCCGGTTCTAGGACTATTCGATTCTTCGGTGGACTGAGCCGGGCTAGGCTTCGGTGTCAGGTTTTGAACTTCGATTCTGATGTAACGCATACGATGGTATGGTCATGTATCCATACTAAGATGCGGTTAGGGTATTTAGACACGATTAGAACTTGGAAGGAAGGGACCTCCAAGAATCTCTTGGAATATAACGCTTAGAGCGGTGTCTATATCGTTGCTACCTCTTTGCTAATAAGCTGGCTATGGCCTGGCTAGAGGGGTGCGCAACTACCTGCCTCTTGCGTTCTGAATTGACCATCTTATCCATGGGGATCACCGACTACCGTCACTAGCCTTCACCCATTCCCGTGAAAAGTTGTCTCGTCGGTCTCTAGGTGATCGATGCCGGGAACCGAGACTTGGAATGCACGGCATCACCTGGGAATGCGATCTTAGCAGGGGTACGTATCGAACCAATCGCTAGTGTCACATGTTATGATAGCTTTGTGCGTCTCCTGGCTTTAGACAAAAGATGTTGGTTGAGGACGACTGTACTCGGGGCTTCCATAGCTGTATTTTGGCCGGGATCCAGACGTACACAGCCTTGTCGAACGGATAATTTTCCGATCATCTCTCGCGAGGATGGAGTATCGGAGGCCCTCCCAGCAGTTTCCTCGTAGCATTCTCCGGTGCCGGGGCGGCGAGCTCCCGGCATTTTGTAACTCGAATATGAAGAGTTCAGAATAGGGTATCTTGCAATTGTTACAACCAGCAGGCATCGGCTGGAATAAATCCGATACGCTTTTCAAGCCACGAACTCCATGCTGATAACGCTTCTTGTCTTCAGGAAACTGAATAAAAATACCTCTTTTCATCTCCCACTCTTGACCGCTTGTTCGCCTTGTTCTTGCTGTGCTTCAAACGCCTCAACCACCAATCGTAATCTTGACTTCCTCGCTACGTTACCCACGTTGCTACTTCTACATGCGCGGCCGCTCAGATATCACCAACGGCGATCCCTTCGCCTAGGGTCTCACCAAGCTGAACAAGAGTATTCTCATACACCCTAGCCACGTCCATGTGTAGTCGCTCGTCGTCCTCAGCCCAGATACCAACCTGACCGGGGCCATCCGTCTCATCCCCAGTCTCTGTCACATCGCCGTCTTCGGTTCCGTAATCATCCTCGTCATCCTCCGTATCCCCGGGCCGGTTCATCACTTCTACAACCAAAACTCGGGATTGTTCGACCAAGCTCTTGCAACGAACCATGTCGGTTCGACTCATGCCGCCCCGGAGCCCATTCTCGAACCCCGGGAGCGTCTCCTTTGTCTCTATATCGAACCCCACGAGCAGGCTGGCAAAACAGTGGTCAAGCTTCTTAAAGACCGAAAAGGTTCCCGTGGGCGAGGGTGGGAATGAAACTAGCCAGGTCGTGAACTCGCCGGCGATATTAAGTAGGTAGGGGATTTGTAGGCTAGCTGTTCTGCGCGTTAGCTCTGCGGTCCACTGGGCGTACAATGGGATGGTGGCGTACGAGTTCCGGATAGCCAGATGATGTTGATCAGGGCCTCTAGGTCCTTGCAGAGCTCCCCCATGGATTTGTAGCCCACCACTTCGTCGCCCGGCTCCTGTAAGCCGTGTTTCTTGACGTAGCGGCGGCTGATGTGGAGGATGCGCTCCTCGACATACCTCCGTACCTGGTCTTCCTTGGCGGAACCGGGTCGTAGTATGCGACTGCGAGGATGCGGTAGACCAACTAGGGATCGGGTTGATGTAGTGCTTGGTGCGGGGGATGGGAGCGTGGGTTGAACGAACCCCCCCGGTCCAGGAGTTTGAGGATTCTCAGCCATTTTCGATCTCGTATTCGTACTGGAAGTGTTGTAGCTGCTCAAGCTCCCATTGCATTTTAGGATCCATGCGATTGCGTTGTAATTAATTGCTGGCAAACTGGGATCATGCTCAAGAGGTGGCAAGTGGTGCTACAATCAGTCGGCACGCTTGCGCCACACTACCTATCGATAAGAGGATGTAGGGTGAGGAGCACTGACCATGTGGCTGGAGTGTTCAGCCTTGTCCCAAGAGTTCAAAAATTTACATCACCGCATTTCCTCTTTGAACCACATCTAAAAAGCACAGCACATCATAGCTCACAATGCCATCCCAGCGTGTCATCGTCGAGAAATCTGGCGCATCGCGCCAAAGGGCCCCCAAGGGCTATGCCAGATCCACCTTCGACACCCTGACGTCTGCCGACAACCGAGCAATGGTCACCAGCATCGCCGCCTTCGGGGTAAGCCATCCACCCATCTCCATTCGCGATGGTAGATACCAGCGGAGGGCTAGCATCGCACCCACGTAACGTAGTGTTGCTAACTGGTTAATAGGCTGCCGTCTCTTTCCTCTCTAGCTCTTGGGCAGAATGGCTGCTCGTGCCGTAGGTCAAGCCTTTTTCTCTTCCATTGGGAAACTCATCGACTGACCGTACCTCCTCTCAGGGCATGAATTACAACGAATACCCTCGAATCATCACCGAAGAAGGCTCGACCTACTACGATGTAGGGTTGTAACATAGGGGAGGACTGGTTGTACAATAATAGATTTGGGAGGGAGTTGGGCGATTGCTACGATAGCGTCGGCTACGCTCATCCCCGGACGGAGTTCTACGCGGTGAATCCCAATTCTAATACGACATAATTACCTTTCAAGCGCCGGATATCGTTGTTGGTAGTGACTATTTGTATGACAGGGCCACTTTCGGCTTGTATACAGAGACTACTTATTCAGAACTGATGTCCTCGGACACCATGGAATCTGGAATGCCAAATCCATGTTCCCTCGCGACATACATGCGCTGGGATGCCATGCCACCAAACCTTCAGGCACCGGATCCTCCTCCTGGTGCCCCATTTACCTACTTACTTGGCCGGAAGTATATCCCACGACGTGTCTCGGAAGTGGCTAGGTCTGTCCTCGACGTTTACAGACATTGCGAGTAATAGTCGCCTGACGGCTTGCAGGTATAAGGCGAAGCGCAGACGGTACAGCCAGTCCATCCAATGCCTCCACACTGACCCCACTGAGCAGCCGTACATCCCCCACCAGGCGTAGCTGAGGTTGGAACTGCTGAGGTCTTCGACGTGGGCGACGTACTCGGTGGTGTCACTGTCGCGGCACCCGAGCTAGTTGGTGCGGTCCCCTGGACGCACTGCCAGTAGTCTAATGCCACCGAGGTCAGTATCGGTATGCCACTAAGTGGACGTGGTCACTTACAATCAGTCATATAACTGCAGTAAAACCCGGCCGGGCACTGTGACATATCATTAGCAACGCGCCGCATACGATGTTCGGAAATGGGTAAATTCGTACGGCCATAGGTACATCCCAAACTAGGCTGTCGCACTGGCCATATGCGTCAGCAGTGGCAGTCGGGGTTGGCACCGTCCATGTGGTCTCAGACGGCATCGTGTACTTGGGAAAGCTGGCATCGTCCGACCTGACGCATCCCGTCTTGTCCGTGAGCTCCGTTGGGCACTGTATTTGGGTGAAGCTGAAGGTGGGATTATCGGAATTCCGGAACCAGTCAAACCGCCAGTAGCACCCCGGCTTGAGCGCATCCGGCATCGAGTCACACTCCGACCGGTCCGAGATACCTCCGTACTGGTTGCCGCCGATCCCGCCGAACTGTGAGCTGCAGCCGTCGAAGATGCCGGTTCCACCACCGGGGATTTGCAGATCGAACTGGTTGTCCGCGAGGTCCGACCCGGTGTTCACCGACTGCACCAACATGACCTTCCCCTTGGCCTTGCCGGATGTGAAGGTGAGCCTGCGTGGCTATTAGCTTACGGACGACTCTGATGTCGGGGCTTGCCTGGACTCTGAGCTCACGCATAGCACGCGCAGCACCAACCAGCCTCTGTCCCTCCGTTGAGAGCTGTTGCCGCAAACCCGTATGAAACTAGGTCGTTGACGGCCCATGGCACCTGGCTGGTGCACGTGTAGGCCGAACCTCCATTCTCGCAGCCCGATTTGGTGTTAAAGTCCGATAATGGGTTATCGTTCTTGTCGCAGGTAAAGACGGGCTGGCTTACGGCCGCTTTTTCCGGCCATGCGCACGATGGCTTACAGCAGTCCCAATATCTGAGGCCTGTTAGACGAATGACCAGTATCAAGGTTGTTTAGGATTAGGGGTACCTAGTGGATTTACCATTTCCAGACGCTGCCAGAGAGATTGTGGGAAGCACGGCGGCAACACCTAGCCCCAGAAGAGTGTCCGGGCGCATGGCTGGAAAGGTGATAGGGAATATGTGGGCAACGTCGTGATCTTCCAAGAGAATCGGCGTGGGATTTGTACTGAAGTTGGAAGCAATGGACCACAAGACATGTCAGAAGGAAGAGATGGCTACATTGTTCTTATATGCGATCCCTGCCACATCAGAACACTCGACCCGGTAAACTAGCTCACGATGCTTGTTGTTTGTTCATTGTTACCTGGTTCTGGGTAATTCTAGTGGATGGGTGTCTTAAACAGGTAATATCGGCGGCAGACCACCGCTGAGGGGGGTATCGCTAACGAAACTATTGGCGGGGTGACTGCGACCACATCCGCCGTTGGAGAAGCGATGGCACTCTAGATTTCGGAGTCTGGGCCGATATCCACGACGACTTTCACATCAGGGGCGGTGTTGTAGGAAGCTTGGTGAAGGTTTACGGGGGAAACTGTTGGCGACCAGGTTTCGAGACAAGTGCTCTCTCCTCCTACCTCGCTTGAGGTACATTCACTTAGGTGGGTATCTTGCTCTAGCCATCACCTCATCGGTAGCATTGAGTGCACGACGTCAGGTCGATGAAGAGGTAATTAGAGCTTATTCTTTTCAGTGACCATTGTCGTAGGCGACCAATGTGGTTTGTTAGTGAACACAACGCGTGTTGGTGAAGCTTGAATAGGGTAATTAGTAAGCAGAGCAGACCCACTTCTCGTGACCTCCTGTCTGCGCTAGACTTATTACGGACTAGCGTCTATTTGCCACCGCGCTCGATCGCAGAAAACGACAAAGCAACCGTGAAGCTTGAAGCAAACCTCTCAGCCCGAACAATTCCATCCTTTACTCGGCCTCGAGGCGTACGTGCTGCGCTTTCCCACATCGCGCATCGCGTTTCGGCCTTGGATCATTGCTATACCCTGCGTTTTTCGATGCGCTGAGGTCGGGAACTCTGGAAAGCGAAGGCGCGCATTTCACCTCGCTCCCACCCCGATTCCAAACACAGGCAACCACCTTCCTCCTCCTGCTCCGTGGCCCGCTGGTAGCGCCCGCTACGCAGAATCTCCGAGTATTATCGAGACCGCGGATAATATCATCAAATCGGACTTCCCCCTCGCCATCCAGCCACGATGGCCGACTACGACCCGGGTTACGGCGGTGGGTACGAGGACGATGAGTACGAGAACGTCGACGGACATCACGGGCAGGGCGGCGGAGACAAGGATGGCGAAGATTTTGTTGGCACCAGCATCACTCCCGAAGAGTGCTGGAACGTCATCTCCTCGTTCTTCGAGACAAAGGGTCTTGTGTCGCAGCAGATCGACTCCTTCGACGAGTTCACCACCACAACCGTTCAGTCCCTAATTGACGAGTTTTCTCACCTTACTCTCGACCACCCGAATCCTACCGACAACGAAGATGTCGCGCTACGAAGATACGAAATCAAGTTTGGAAACATTATGGTTTCGAAGCCCACCATCACCGAGGCGGATGGCAAGACCACAAGCTTACTCCCGTACGAGTGCCGCGACCGGAATCTCACATACTCGAGCCCCCTGTACGTGAAGATCTCCAAGCGAGTACGTCTTGCTATCAACGAACCGATTCCCTTGACCGAGCTCGATGCCGAGCAGCAAGAACTCATGGCGCGGACTGGCGAGCACCCCACTACAATCCGATGGGAAGATGAGAAGGCCGACCCCGAGATGCAGGAGAAGTCCGAGGAGCTAAAGGATATGATCTTCCTGGGGAAACTCCCAATCATGGTCAAGAGTAAGATTTGCCACCTGAGGGACGAGGATGATGATGGTCTGTTTCTCCTCAACGAGTGCCCTTACGACCAAGGAGGATACTTCATCATCAACGGAAGCGAGAAGGTCCTCATTGCCCAAGAGCGCTCGGCGGCCAACATTGTACAGGTGTTCAAGAAGCCGCCCAACGGCCCCATCTCGTACATGGCTGAAATTCGCAGCGCACTCGAGAAAGGCTCGCGTCTCATTTCGTCTGTGGCAATGAAGCTCCTCACCAAAGGCGACTCCGCGGCGGGCAAGATTGCCAACACCATCCGCTCGAGCTTGCCGTACGTGAAGGACGACGTCCCTATCGTCATCATTTTCCGAGCTCTCGGCGTCGTATCTGACGAGGATATTCTCAACCACATCTGCTACGACCGAAAGGATAGCCAGATGCTGGAGATGCTGCGGCCTTGTATCGAAGAAGCCTTTTGCATCCAGGACCGAGAGGTAGCTCTGGATTATATCGGCAAGCGAGGAAGCGGTATCGCCGGTGCCAACCGTGCCAACCGTATCCGGGCCGCAAGAGATGTTCTGCAGAAGGAGCTGCTTCCTCACATCTCGCAAAGCGAAGGCTGTGAAACGAGGAAGGCCTTCTTCTTGGGTTACATGGTCCATAAACTTCTCCAGTGCGCACTCGGCCGACGAGATGTCGATGACCGTGATCACTTCGGCAAGAAGAGACTCGACCTTGCCGGTCCTCTCCTCGCCAAGCTCTTCCGCAACATCATCCGCCGGATGACACAAGATCTCACGAGTTATCTCAAGCGCTGCGTTGAGCTGAACAAGAATTTCTCCTTGACATTGGGCATAAAGCCTACCAGTCTCACCAACGCACTCAAGTATTCCCTCGCCACAGGAAACTGGGGAGACCAGAAGAAGGCCATGTCCTCCACGGCTGGTGTCTCGCAAGTGCTCAACCGATATACCTTTGCCTCCACCTTGTCCCACTTGAGGCGCACGAATACCCCCATTGGCAGAGACGGCAAGATCGCCAAGCCGCGCCAGTTACACAACACGCATTGGGGTCTCGTCTGTCCAGCCGAGACGCCCGAGGGACAAGCTTGCGGTCTTGTCAAGAATCTGGCACTCATGTGCTACGTCAGTGTCGGCACTCCCGCCGAGCCCATCATCGAGTTCATGATCGCGAGGAATATGGAAGTTCTCGAGGAATACGAACCATTGCGATACCCCAACGCAACAAAGATCTTCGTCAACGGCACGTGGGTCGGTGTTCACCAAGACCCCAAACACCTCGTTAGCCTCGTGGCTGGTCTCCGCAGGAAGAACGTGATCTCGTTCGAGGTGTCGCTAATCCGCGATATCCGAGACCGGGAGTTCAAGATCTTCTCGGATGCCGGGAGAGTCATGAGGCCACTGTTTGTCGTCGAACAGGATGAGGAGAGCGGGTCAGGAGCCAGCAAGGGCGAGCTCGTCCTCAACGCCGACCATGTTGCGAGGCTCAGGCAAGATGAAGAGATCGGCAGATACCACGAAGACTACTTCGGCTGGAAGGGTCTCCAGGAATCGGGCTGCATCGAATATCTCGACGCCGAAGAGGAGGAGACAGCGATGATCTGCATGACGCCGGAAGACCTAGACATCTACCGAGCGCAGAAAGCCGGCTTGGGTCGACTTCATGAAGAGAGGGATTCTGAGAACCCGAACAAGCGCATCAAGACGAAGATGAACCCGACCACACATCTGTACACCCATTGCGAGATCCACCCAAGCATGCTTCTGGGAATTTGCGCCAGCATTATTCCCTTCCCGGATCATAACCAGGTTCGTTGAACACCCCCTTTCCGTTTCCTGCCCCAATCCTTTTACGTATCTTTGATGAGGTGGATCATTGCTGACGCACTCTCTAGTCTCCTCGAAATACCTACCAATCTGCTATGGGTAAACAGGCCATGGGCTTCTTCCTTACGAACTACTCTCGCCGCATGGACACGATGGCGAACATTCTGTACTACCCACAGAAACCGTTGGCAACGACCCGCTCCATGGAATTCTTGAAGTTCCGAGAACTTCCCGCCGGACAAAACGCCATTGTCGCTATCGCGTGCTACTCCGGGTACAACCAAGAAGATTCAGTGATTATGAATCAGAGCAGCATCGACCGAGGGCTCTTCCGAAGTCTCTTCTTTAGATCGTACACGGACTGCGAGAAACGTGTCGGCATCAATGTAGTGGAGCAGTTCGAGAAACCATTCCGAAGCGACACTCTCCGGCTCAAGCATGGTACGTACGACAAGCTTGATGACGATGGCATCATTGCACCAGGCGTTCGTGTCTCAGGGGAGGATATCATCATTGGCAAGACATCGCCGATCAACCCCGAGACCCAGGAGCTGGGCCAGCGCACCCAGCAACACGTCAAGAGAGACGCTTCGACGCCTCTCCGAAGCACCGAGAGCGGTATCGTGGACTCCGTTGTTCTTACGACGAACCAGGACGGCCTACGGTACGTCAAGGTGCGTGTGCGCACGACCAAGATCCCACAGATCGGCGACAAGTTCGCGTCTCGTCACGGACAGAAAGGAACAATCGGTGTTACCTTCCGGCAGGAGGACATGCCCTTCACCCGTGAAGGCATCGTTCCGGATATCATCATTAACCCCCACGCTATCCCGTCTCGTATGACAATTGCTCACTTGATCGAGTGTCTGCTTTCAAAGGTGGCAACCCTCAAGGGCATGGAGGGCGATGCCACCCCCTTCACTGACGTCACCGTCGATTCCGTCTCCAGCCTGCTTGCTGACCACGGTTATCACTCTCGCGGCTTCGAGATCATGTACAACGCCCACACGGGACGTAAGCTGCGAGCCCAGGTCTTCTTCGGACCGACTTATTACCAGCGGCTGCGCCACATGGTGGATGACAAGATCCACGCCCGTGCCCGTGGCCCAGTCCAGATCATGACGCGCCAGCCAGTGGAAGGTCGTGCCAGAGATGGTGGTCTGCGTTTCGGAGAGATGGAACGTGATTGCATGATTGCTCACGGCGCGGCGGCATTCTTGAAAGAACGCCTATTCGAGGTGTCCGACGCGTTCAGAGTCCACATTTGCGAGGTCTGTGGGCTCATGACCCCTATTGCGTAAGTCGACAACCAGCTCTTTAATTCCATGAAGTGTTTAACCGAGCTAACATGACTCTCCAGGAACTTGACGAAGCAGTCTTTCGAGTGCAGGCCATGCAAGAACAAGACCAAGATTGCGCAGGTCCACATCCCGTATGCGGCCAAGCTTCTGTTCCAGGAGCTAGCTGCCATGAACATCGCCGCCCGCATGTTTACCGACCGCTCGGGCGTCTCTATCCGTTAATGCTTTTTTTTTAAACCAAAATATATCTAGGCGCGGAGTCGGCTAGGGGTGGCGACTCCACAGCAACCAGGAGAAAGAAACCAGGGAATTTGGCATGTTTCTTGAACGTGGGGTTGTCTATTGCATATTCAAAGGCGTTCAGAATCTTCAGTGTGCTCGTTTGGCAGCAGTTCCTGTTGACGGGCTGGTCAGGACTGCGGGTGCTTCCTTTTTATTGCGAGGGTCGTGTGTGTGCATGGTTCCTTCTAACGACCGTCGATTATACCTTTTCGATAACCTGATTCGAAAGGGCAAAGGGAAAAACACGCAGTTGTTTTTTTTCGATGCCTTTCCAAATGCTGGAGCTGAGGGGAAATGTCTTCATATTGTACTGTACTATTATAGATAATAGATTGACGACAGCCTGGATGCATTCATTACATGGTGATGCACATATCTTCCTCCGATCGACAAGCCTAGCAATGCCGTCGATGATCACCAAGATCAGACTCGTATGCCGCCCAAAACGCCTATGGACTCTCGTTGCTACCGCCCACCATAGCTGGTGCCGTGACTTGCTAAAGGGGTAGGAGGGAGGGAGCCATCATATGGTCATGCCACTTGGAAGAGGTCGGTTGGAGGAAGGTAAAGGCTCTCCGGGCTGCCGCCTAGATAACCCTCCACCTAGAGAGCCAATGCTACCTCTTTTCTCCTCCGACTGGGCCGTTGTCTGTTTCTGTCGTGGAATCCCTCACGGTCTGCCCCTTCTTATATTCCTCCTCAAGTGCACGCTGCATGTCGAAGTCGAGCTGCCGCTCCTTCTTCACCCGTTGCTGCTCCATGTCACGTATTACTCCTTCGTGCATTGCCTATTTGCCAAGGACAAACGAGTTAGTTAGGAGGCCCAGGTGTTGTACTGAGATAGACGGGTGGAGGGAGGGAAACGTACGGCTTTTTCGGCCTTTTGCTGGAAATGCACGATGACGATGGTGCCGACCGCGAACAGCGATGTGCCGAGCAGAGTGAATTTGGAGGCGCGGGACATGGCGGAAGGGGAGAGTATATGGGGTCGGTTTGCTACCTCGTCAACATTGCAGGTTCCAATGTCAATTGAAACGCGAGACAAGAGAGAATGGCGTTGAGAAAGTTGAAAACTGAAGCTCCAAGTCTTCCAAGCTCGCCAAGCTCGGTGGAGCTCAAGTCATGTCATCTGCATAGTTCTGCCAGCTGTGACCGCCCGGCAGGGGAGTGCCGGTCGGGGAGCTTAGAGCCAACCTTGAGCATCCATGCGGAGCAACGGACGAAGCTCGGGGGATTGCGCTACTTCGTCGTTCAAGCAACTCCACCTGCCCGGTCGTCCACTGCTCGACGCCAACCCAAGGTTACCGAGAGCTTCTACCTCCGATTACCTTAGAAAACAAACCCCGGATCCGAAAACATGGTGCGCATTATCCTCGAATAAGGGGAGAACCATCCAACTCCGATAACTGACGTTGCTGTACCTCTAGGCCGCCCAGAACTCGGCGGGCATCCAGACCCTGCTCGATGTATGACACTTCCGCCCCCGTGTGAGAACAGTTACAGGCAACAAGGAATTAATCATGTGCTGCCGTACAGGCCGAGAGGGAAGCCTCTAAGATTGTCCAGAAAGGTGTGCCCCGCTGCCCTTGCTTTAGGAGCGATGATACCGGGAAGAGACACTGACGCTCTGCATCTCCGACATAGCCCGAGAATGTACGACCACCCACGCGATTCCCGCTATCTAACCGCCAATGCTAACAGAACATGACGCAGTCCGGACAAAAAGGGTCAAGGAAGCCCGAGACGAAGCCAAGAAGGAGATAGAGGAGTACAGGTCGGGGAAGGAGCAGGAGTTCAAGACATTCCAAGCCGAGGTACGAAGCAACCACCACATCCCGTCTTCCAAGATCGTCCGGAATCCCAGGGTCTTGTCGGTTTACTAACCCCGGAAATTCGCAGCATACGCAAGGTAACAAGGCGGCCGAGGAGGAGGCCGACAAGGAGGCCGAGAGCAAGATCCGCGAGATCAAGCAGGCTGGGAAGAAGGGCCAGGACAAGGTCGTCAAGGACCTGCTGAAGGCCGTGTTTGATGTCCACCCCGTTGCCCCCGAGAAGGTGTGAGCTGAGAGAAGGCCTTATTGCCTTGCCTTGGGGCCCTGACGGCCGGTGGGTGTATCCAGAGCGGGGTTCGACTGTGGGTTTGACATCTGCGGACTCTTTTCACCGGCACCCAGTGTTTACATATCGATACTCTGGTGGGTTCTTACAGCATAGGGTGGGATGCATCGTGTGTCAGAGGGCTAGGTGGTTAAGTCTTCTGTACAGATAGGAGCAGCGTACATGGCAATTCATGAGACGCAGAATAAACTAGCTTTGGCATATAGCAATCCTAGCTACCTGCTCTATTCTAAGACACAAGTCATACAATCAACCTACGGGGGTTGGTTTACTCAAGGAATCTCATCAGCGCCGCGAGCATATCCCGCACCTCCCTTCCGTCTTCTGTTTCGCCATCTGTCTGGTCGAACTGCAGTTGCATTGGGCCCTTGAGATCAGCGAGTGTCTCGTCGCGACTCGCGAGCAATTCCTCGATTTTCCTCCTCGCACCGTCGTCCTCGGCCACCAACCAGGCGAGGATGGTGTTCATAGTCTGCAGCCAATACAAGCCTCCGTCGATCCGCTTCAACAACCACCCGTCGGCCATAGCCAACTTCGCCTCCTCATCCATACCCTTCGCCTCGGTCCGAATCTCTTCCTCGATGGAATTGCATCTAGACACGTATACTTGCCGAAGCGATACTAGTCTCGCCGTCTTCTGATAATCTTTCTCCACGAACTTAGCTAGCATCCGGATCCTCTCGGGCGAGTTGGCAGGCAGCAGCCGTAGCATCGAGGAAAAGATAGTGAGCAGCGTCCGGATAGTCTGCTGGTCCGCGGTCTTCATGAACAAGGTGAACGTGGGCTTCAGCCCGCCTGCCTGGACCAACTTCAGGCAGACCTCGCTCGCGCTAGAACCGCCGACGGCGTGGTCGAGGAGCCGTAGCGATGGTCCCTTGCTCTGCTTACCCTCCTTGAGCATGATCAGGCAAAGCTCCACGCCTTCGGCTTCAACGAACTTGGCCTTGCCCTCTGGCTCGTCGACGAGACATGTGAGAGCCTCGAACAAGTTCAACATGTACTCACCCTCCGGGCCCCCCTTCTCCGGGTCCCGTTTCCGGTAGGACGCGGCGAGCTGTAGCAGTACGTCCACGGCGTCTAGGGCCACGAGCAGCGTCCTAGTTTTGCGCGATACCGCTGCCAGGATTGCAAGGACCTCGGCGGCGTACTGCTTGTTCTGGGTGACGGGTTTCTCGTCCTTCTGCGCCCGTTCCAGCAGCCACCTGAGAAGGGCTGCGTTATCTGCGACCATCTCGGCAGTCTGCTCCTTCGAACATAGGTTCTCGACCAGGCCGATGGCGTAGTACACGCCGTCGCGGTCCATCTCTTGCGCCTCGTCTAGCCGGGCGAGGTTGCCGACCAGCAGGCCCAGAAGATCGGCCTCGAGGCAGGCGAGGGCGACGGTGGTCCAGTGCTCGTTCTCGTCGTCCGCAACGTCGTCATCTGTCAGCTCGCCGACAATCTCGACGGCGCTGATGGCGATGTCGGTGTTCTCGTGTGCGAGAAGCCCCACGAGTTTGGCGGCGCAACCGAGCCGCACGAATTCGCCATACATGGCCGGGTTCTCCGTAATCGATGATACCCACTTGATCTCGGCGTCTAGGTCCGCCTCGCTCTCGAGGAAGCGCTGTGGGTCGTCGGCGAACCGCGCCCGCAGCTCGGCGTTTCGGTTGATCTTCCGCTCCAGCGACAGTGCCGCGCGTCGCACCCATGCGGCATCGACCTTGGCCTCGGAGCCGGGAGCAGCATCGGTGTCTTTATTAACATAGTTTAGCGCCTGTGACTCCAACGCCGAAATGCCTCCGCCGAAGAACCGCCCCTCCTCGTCCTCGTCCTCATCCTCTGGGGGCGGGGCTGGGCCATAGTCGCCCTCGTCGTCGTCTCCGGGAGGCGGCTGCGACGGGCCTGCCTCAGTAGGATCGTCATAGGCTTCTTCTTCGTCGACACGGGCATGTCGGCTGCTGCGACCGTCGGTGCTAAGCTTGACAGATTTGTAGATTTCGGCTGCGAAGGCGGGACACAAGCGTTAGTCGAGTCCAATTGATTCCCGCCCGTTGGGCAGCCAGATCGGCAATTGGAGAACTAGTATGATAACGGGAAGGAAGGGACTCACTTGGGTCTCGGGTAGGGTCCAGCTTTCGTTTGCTTGGAAGCCCGGATGACTAGAACTTGCTGTTAGAGGCATGTAGGCTTTCTTGCTTGCTCCGGCGGAACGCCTACGGACCTTGAATAAGTCATCGATGCTCGTCATGATTGTCGGTATTACCTGGGGGGCTGGGTATTATGTCAAATGCGTCACCTTGGTAAACACCACGAGAAGAGCCATGCGGTGTTCGGTCTTCGGCGCGTCAGGTTAGAAAACTTGATGGGAAATCCCACCAAGGTTCACGGAAGTTTAAAGTGATGCACTGTGCGAGGAATTTCAATTGGCACAGCCCCCGCGGGCGGGAGCTGTGACTCGGATCTCGAACTTTCGAAGGCACCACTCCTTCCGATATTGCGGATTACCTATGTGACCATACACCCAAAGTACCTTATCCGAAGCAGCAATTACCTCTAGCTACTTCCGGATTTCCTCTCGTTATAGGCCCGTCGAGGCTTCCTTCAGAATGCCTCCAACACTCATCCTCATCCGGCATGCTCAAGCGCTGCACAACGTAGACAATAAGTTATCCACCTGATAGCTGCGTTACCTAGTGGTGTGACCCGTTAACCCCGTGTACAAGACTATAGCATCCATGATCCGGACCTCTCCGAGTTGGGCTATGAGCAGTGCGGGAAACTCCGCGATCATCTGCAGACCAAGCTCCCGGCGGACCTCGAGGTAGGCCTGATTGTCGTCAGTCCCATGAGAAGGACGGTTCAGACGGCGCTACGGTCTCTGGACTGGCTTATAAAGAAAGGCATTCCAATACAGGCACACGCTGGTTGGCAGGGTGAGTTCACAATGGCCGGAACATGTAGTGTCCAGCACGCAATTTCCTGTGCCCAGCCCCAAGGCCACCCCCCCGGGCACAAATCCTGCCCAACTAGGGGCACTACAACCCCCCCCCCCCAGCATGCCATACCGGGCACACGTCCAGTTTT
>Ga0164242_10003061_pt1 | contig 19124 bp, 18 predicted proteins | sample OricomgcompostMG_FD_108783 | JGI IMG/M metagenome (GOLD analysis project Ga0164242, IMG submission 108783) | Miracle-Growth compost microbial communities from Emeryville, California, USA - Original compost - Miracle growth compost (MG) ... | reverse complement strand
GCTGCTGCGGCTGCGGACGTTGGCGACGGGTCGGACCGGAGCGAGGCCGCAGACCGCGCAGGCAATCGCCGACCTGCTCAACGCCGGCGTGACGCCGGCCGTCGCGGAGTACGGGTCGCTCGGGTGCAGCGGCGACCTCGCCCCGCTTGCCGCATGCGCACTCGTCCTGATGGGCGAGGGTGAGGTCCTCGCTGACGACGGTTCCACCCGACCTTCCGCCGATGCGTTACGTGATGCCGGCATCGCGCCGATCACCTTGGCGGAGAAGGAGGGTCTGGCTCTCCTCAACGGCACGGACGGCATGCTCGGCATGCTCGTGCTCGCCATCGAGGACCTCGGCCGGCTCGTGACGACGGCGGACCTTGCTGCCGCGATGACGGTCGAGGCGCTGCTCGGCACCGATCGGGTCTTCGCCGCGGACCTGTTGCGGCTTCGACCGCAGCCCGGGCAGGCGATCTCGGCAGCGAACCTGCGCAGCCTGCTCGACGGCTCCTCGATCGTCGCTTCTCATGCCGGGCCGGAAGACACGCGGGTGCAGGACGCGTACTCGCTGCGATGCGCGCCGCAGGTCGCCGGAGCCTGCCGCGACACGATCGAGCACGCCCGCCGGGTGGCGTCGTACGAGCTCGCCGCTGCCATCGACAACCCGGTCGTGCTGCCGGACGGTCGAGTCGAGTCCAACGGCAACTTCCACGGCGCGCCGGTCGGCTACGCGCTCGACTTCCTCGCGATCGCGGCCGCGGACCTCGCGTCGATCTCGGAGCGGCGCACCGACCGGATGCTCGACCGGTCGCGGTCGCAGGGACTGCCTGCGTTCCTGGCCGGTGACCCCGGAGTCGACTCCGGACACATGATCGCGCAGTACACCCAGGCAGCCATGGTCAGCGAGTGCAAGCGACTCGCGGCGCCTGCGAGCGTCGACTCGATCCCGTCGTCGGCGATGCAGGAGGACCACGTGTCGATGGGCTGGGCCGCGGCACGCAAGCTGCGTCGGTCGATCGACCTGGTGCGGCGAGTGCTCGCCATTGAGGTGCTCACCGCCGCTCGGGCGCTGGACTTCCGCGCGCCGATGGCGTCGGCACCCGCGATCAGGGCGGTACGGGACCGGATCCGGGTCGAGGTAGCGGGGCCTGGTGCCGACCGCCACCTTGCGCCCGAGATCGAGGCAACGGTCCGCCTCGTGGCAAGCGGCGAGCTCCTCGCCGCCGCTCAGGGAATCACTGGCCACCTCGCGTAGGGTCCCGGACATGCAGGGTGCGCGTGTTGTGAGGGCGCCTCGTGGCACGGTCCGAAGCGCGCAGTCGTGGGCCGCCGAAGCGGCGCTGCGAATGTTGCAGAACAACCTCGATCCGGACGTCGCCGAGCGTCCCGACGATCTCGTCGTGTACGGCGGGTCCGGCAAGGCGGCACGTGACTGGCGGTGCTTCGACGCGATCGTCGAGACGCTGCGCACGATGGGACCTGAGGACACGCTGCTCGTGCAGAGCGGCAAGCCGGTCGGCGTGATGCGCACCCACGATCTGGCGCCACGAGTGCTGATCGCCAATGCCAACCTGGTGCCGAAGTGGGCGACCCCTGAGTACTTCCGGCAGATGGAGGATCTGGGGCTCACGATGTACGGCCAGATGACCGCTGGCTCGTGGATCTACATCGGGACCCAGGGGATCCTGCAGGGCACCTACGCGACGTTCGCGGAAGTGGCCAACCAGCACTTCGCGGGGACGCTCGCGGGTCGTTGGGTGCTGACCGCGGGGCTCGGTGGAATGGGTGGCGCTCAGCCACTCGCGATCACCGGCAACGGCGGCGCCGCGCTGTGCATCGAAGTGGACCCCACGAGGGCGCAGCGCCGCCACGACCACGGCTATCTCGACGAGATCGCGGACTCGCTCGACGACGGCCTCGCCCGTGTCCAAGCTGCTGCGCATGACGGTCGCGCCTTGTCCGTCGCCGTCGTCGGCAATGCCGCCGACGTGTTGCCGGAGCTCGTCGCGCGCGGCGTCCTACCCGACGTCGTCACCGACCAGACCAGCGCGCATGACGCCCTCAACGGCTACGTGCCACATGGCTTGTCACTCGACGATGCGCTCGAGCTGCGCCGCGCCAAGCCCGCCGAGTACGTCGAACGGGCGCGCCATTCGATGGCCGTGCACTGCTCCGCGATGCTCGATCTGCAGCGAGCCGGCGCGGTGGTGTTCGACTACGGCAACGGGCTGCGCGGCCAGGCGCGCGACGCCGGCGTCGAGGACGCCTTCGGCTATCCCGGTTTCGTGGTCGCCTACATCCGCCCGTTGTTCGCCCGCGGCGCGGGCCCGTTCCGTTGGGCCTGCCTGTCGGGCGAGCCGTCGGACCTGGCCGCGACCGACGAGGCGGTGCTCGCCGCCTTCCCCGACGACGATCCGTTGCAGCGCTGGATCCGGTTCGCGCGCGAGAAGGTGAAGGGCCAGGGGCTGCCGTCGCGGATCTGCTGGCTCGGGTACGGCGAGCGGCATGTCGCAGGGCGAGCGTTCGACGATCTCGTCGCCCGCGGCACCGTGGCCGCGCCGATCGTCATCGGTCGTGACCACCTCGACGCCGGGTCGGTGGCAAGCCCCGAGCGCGAGACCGAGGGGATGCGCGACGGTTCCGACGCGATCGCCGACTGGCCATTGCTCAACGCGATGCTCAACACCGCATCGGGGGCGAGCTGGGTCTCGATTCACCACGGCGGTGGCGTTGGCATCGGCAAGTCCATCCACGCCGGCGTCGTGGTCGTCGCCGAGGGAACGGCTCAGTCGCGGCGTCGGCTCGAGCTCGTCCTGACCAACGACCCAGGCACCGGCGTGATCCGCCACGCGGATGCCGGCTACGACGTCGCGCTCGAGACCGCGCGCGGCGTCGGGGTGCGCATGCCGCTGGATCCGGAAAGCCACGGACCGGCCTGGCAGACCTGATGCACGCGGCGAGTCTGGTCGTACGTCACATCGGGCGGTTGACGACCTGGGCGACACCTCGCATCGTCGACGCCGCCATCGCCATCGTCGACGGGCGAGTGGCCTGGGTCGGCGCGGACCGGGAGCTGCCGGTCGTGTTCCACGGCGGACCCGAGCTCGACGCCGCGGGTGCAGCAGTCATCCCAGGGTTCGTCGACTGCCACACGCACGCCGTCTGGGCCGGCAACCGCAGGCCTGACTTCGTCGGCCGGTTGGAAGGCAGCGACTACTCACCGGGCGGGATCGCTGCGACGGTCGCCGCGACGCGGCGGACCGGCGACGACGAGCTGCTGCAGCTCACTCGGAAGCGGATCGCGGCGATGGCCGCCGGCGGCACCACCACGGTCGAGGTGAAGTCGGGCTATGGCCTTTCCGTCGAGGCCGAGTGTCGGTTGCTGGAGGTCATCGGCCGGGCAGCCGGTGTCGAGCCGGTCCGGATCGAGGCGACGTACCTCGGCGCACACGTCGTGCCGGACGGGCGCTCGCGGTCCGGCTACGTCGACGAGGTCGTGGCGACCCTGCCCGACGCGAGCCGTCGAGGTGCCAAGTGGTGTGACGTCTTCTGCGACGAGGGCGCGTTCACCGTCGAGGAAGCCAGGCAGATCCTCAACGCCGCGAAGGTCGTGGGGCTCGGACTGCGCATCCATGCCGACCAGCTCACGCACAACGGCGGGGCGCGGCTCGCCGCCGAGCTGGGCTGTGCGAGCGCTGACCATCTCGACCATGTGGACGCGCCGGACGCCGCGGCGCTCGCCGCCGCCGGTGTGGTGGGCGTGCTCGTGCCGGTGGCCTCGCTGTACTCGGGGTCACAGCGCTGGTCGCACGCCGCGACGCTGCGCGAAGCGGGAGTCACTCTCGCCATCGCGACCGACTGCAACCCGGGCACCGCGTGGTGCGAGTCGATGCCGTACGCGGTGCAGCTGGCCTGCCTCGGCATGGGGCTGAGCGTCGAGCACGCCCTGTGGGCCGCGACCGTAGGTGGTGCGCAGGCGCTGCGACTACCCGATCGGGGGCAACTCGGCGTCGGCGCACGAGGTGACCTGCTCGTGCTGGCCGCTGATCACGAGGTCGACCTCGTCGCGCATCTGGGCGCGCCCGCAGTCGTGACCACCGTCATCGGTGGCCGGGTCGTGGGGGAGTCGCCCTAGTCCTCGCCGAGAAGGGTGGCGAGCTCCGCGCCCACGTCGACGAAGTCGCTCTCGCACCCGGTCGGGACGAGCGCGTACGTCTGGGTGAGGAACTGCACGAGCTGCGACAACGGCGCCTCGAACAGCGCCCGCCCCGAAGGGCTGGACAGCGACAGGCAGACCTGCGGATCTCCGTCGCTGTTCTTGCACGGCCAAACCTGGACGTCGCCGTCCCCGACGGGGTGCGTCACGCCGTCGGTGAGCAGTGACCGCGCGAAGGTCCACTCGACGACATCGCTTCCACCGGTGTGGAAGGCGATCCGCACGGCGTACGGGTCCGACGGCGCATAGCTGAGGTCGGCTTGCACGGCGCGGTCAGGACCATCGGCCATGACAAGCCGAAGTTCCATCTCGGTCGTAACCGTGTCTTGGCGGGAACTCATGGTCGGTCTAGCCCTCCGGCGGGTGATCGTGATGATTGCATGTTCCCGCCGGGTCGTCCCGATAACCGCTGACTCCCACCCGACCGGAGCAATTCGCCCGGTAGGCTCATCGCGCCGGGCGATTAGCTCAGTTGGTCAGAGCGCTCGCCTCACACGCGAGAGGTCACTGGTTCAAGTCCAGTATCGCCCACTCTGTTTACCCGGCCCTTTGTAACCGTCTCGGTCCGAGTGCTGGTAGTCGGTCACGCAGTCACGGTTCCCCGACCGGATATTCCGCTCAACACCGTTCGGCCGCCAAGTAATCTCGCGCTCGTGCCTGAGATCACCGTGACCGTCGACGGATCGAGCGTTGTGGTCGAGGCCGGTACGACGGCGGGGGCGTTGTTCCGGGCCGCCGAGCTCGATGCCGTCGTCGCGCGGGACGGCAACGGGGATCTGCGTGATCTGTCCTGGAAGCCGGCCGATGGTGATGTGCTCGACCCGGTGCCGATGAACTCACCCGACGGCTTGGCCGTGCTGCGGCACTCCAGTGCTCACGTACTGGCGCAAGCCGTTCAGGAGCTGTTCCCGGACGCGAAGCTCGGGATCGGTCCACCCATCAACAACGGCTACTACTACGACTTCGACGTGGACACCCCGTTCACCCCCGAGGACCTCCAGAAGCTCGAGGCCCGGATGAAGAAGATCGTCAAGGAGAGCCAGACCTTCACCCGTCGAGTGGTGAGCGACGACGACGCGCGCGCCGAGCTCGCGGCGGAGCCCTACAAGCTCGAGCTGATCGGTCTCAAGGGCTCGGCCGCGGAGGCTGCCGAGGGCGCTGCGATGGAGGTCGGTGCGGGGGAGCTGACGATCTACGACAACCTGCGCCGGGACGGTTCGGTGGCGTGGAAGGACCTGTGTCGCGGCCCGCACCTGCCCAGCACCAGGCTGATCCCGACCATCAAGCTGATGCGGTCCGCCGCGGCGTACTGGCGCGGAGACGAGAAGAACCAGCAGCTGCAGCGGATCTACGGCACCGCATGGGCATCGCAGGACGACCTCGACCATTACCTGCACACCCTCGAGGAGGCGGAGCGCCGCGACCACCGGCGGCTCGGCGCGGAGCTGGATCTGTTCTCGTTCCCGGACGAGCTGGGGTCCGGGCTCGCGGTCTTCCACCCGAAGGGCGGCATCGTCCGACGCGTGATGGAGGACTACTCGCGCCGCAAGCACGAGGCGGCGGGGTACTCCTTCGTGAACACCCCGCACATCTCGAAGGGCGGGTTGTTCGAGACCTCCGGCCACCTGCCGTACTACGCGGACACGATGTTCCCGCCGATGCAGTTCGAGGGCGCTGACTACTACCTCAAGGCCATGAACTGCCCGATGCACAACCTGATCTTCCGGTCACGTGGCAGGTCGTATCGGGAGCTGCCGCTGCGGCTGTTCGAGTTCGGCACCGTCTACCGGTACGAAAAGTCCGGTGTGGTGCATGGCCTCACCCGCGTCCGCGGAATGACCCAGGACGACTCGCACATCTACTGCACGAAAGAGCAGATGCCGGGCGAGCTGGCGGGCTTGCTCGACTTCGTGCTGGACCTACTGCGCGACTTCGGCTTGTCGGACTTCTATCTCGAGTTGTCGACCCGCGACGAGTCGGACAAGTTCATCGGGGCCGATGAAGATTGGGCAGAGGCGACAGCGGCGCTCGAGCACGCGGCCGCCGAATCCGGACTCGAGCTCGTCCCCGACCCGGGCGGCGCGGCGTTCTACGGTCCGAAGATCTCGGTGCAAGCGCGCGACGCGATCGGGCGCACGTGGCAGATGTCCACCATCCAGGTCGACTTCAACCAGCCGGCTCGCTTCGAGCTCGAGTACCAGGGTGACGACGGCAAGCGTCACCAGCCGGTGATGATCCACCGGGCGCTGTTCGGGTCGATGGAGCGCTTCTTCGGAGTGCTGACCGAGCACTACGCGGGCGCATTCCCGGCTTGGCTGTCGCCGGTGCAGGTCGTCGGCATCCCGATCAGCTCCGACAACCTCGACTACCTCGGACGCATCGTCGAGCGGCTTCGCAGCGAAGGGGTGCGTGCCGAGGTCGACATCAGCGACGATCGGATGCAGAAGAAGATCCTCCACGCTCAGCAGCAGAAGGTCCCGTTCATGCTCGTCGCCGGCGCCCGCGACGAGGAAGCCGGCGCGGTGTCGATCCGCTATCGCAACGGCATCGAACGTCGCGAAGTGCCGATCGAGGAGGCGATCACCGAGGTGGTTCGCAACATCGAGTCGCGCCAGATCGAGCCGGACGCGTTGAACCCCGACGAAGCGGCCGAATGACCTCGAAGGGTCCGGACCTGGAGCATCAGCCCGGCGCCGGGGTGGACGATGCGTGGCAGCGGATCTGGATGCCGGAACGGCTGGCCTACATCCAGGGCGCCGGCAAGTCCGACGATTGCCCGTTCTGCACGATCCCGTCGCACAGCGACGAGGATGGCTTGATCGTCTTTCGCGGTGAGCTCGCCTACGTGGTGCTCAACCTCTACCCCTACAACTCAGGACACCTGATGGTGGTGCCGTTCCGCCATGTCGCGGACTACCCCGAGCTGAGCGATGCGGAGGTCAGGGAGGTTGCCGGGCTGACCCAGAGCGCGATGCGGACGCTGCGTGCCGCGAGCGGCGCCCAGGGCTTCAACCTCGGCATGAACCAGGGCGTCGTCGCGGGCGCCGGGATCGCCGCACACCTGCACCAGCACGTCGTACCGAGGTGGGGCGGGGACACCAACTTCATGCCGGTCGTCGCTCGCACGAAGGTGCTGCCGCAGCTGTTGCGCGACACCCGTCAGCTGCTCGCCGACAACTGGCCGGGATCCTGAGCGTCAGACGTCGATCACCTTGTGACCCTGATGGCTGCGAGGTGCGGCCTTCTCGTACAGCTTCTGGTCGTGACGCAGCGCGGCGGAGAAGATCACCACGCTGATCGCCGCCACGCCGACGTCGATCAGCTCCCGGGGGAACCAGTGGCCGTGCTTTCCCCAGATCGCGAGCCCGATCAGTCCCCCGAAGATCGACCCGAACCAGCCGGACACGATCGTGGCGAGCACCCCGATCGGCTGCCGGCCGGGGACCACCAGCCGCGCCAGGATGCCGAGCACGATGCCGGTGACCGCGACCATGATCATGGTCCACACGGCGTAGCCGATGACGGGCACGATGACGAAGATCGCGAGGAGGATCAGAAAGATCGCCAGGATCATGCGGTCGAGCCTATGTCCGTGCGGCTAGGAGTCGGCGGAGATCACTTTCGACGCGACGTGCGACGGCATCGGCTCGTAGCGCAGGTGGTGGCGGGTGAACGTGCCGGTCCCGTGTGACAGCGACCGTAGGTCGATCGCGTAGCGCGTGACCTCGATCTCCGGGACCTCCGCCTTCACCAGCGTTCGACCGGTGCCCACCGGCTCCGTCCCGGTCACTCGCCCGCGGCGCGTCGACAGGTCGCTCATCACCGCTCCGACGAAGTCGTCCGCGACGAGTACGGCGACCTCCAGGACCGGCTCGAGCAACGAGAACTGCATCTTCTCGGCGGCGTCCTTGAGGGCGAGCCCGCCGGCAATCTGGAACGCCATGTCGGAGGAGTCGACCGAGTGTGCCTTGCCGTCCTTCAGCGTCGCGCGGACGTCGACGACGGGATAGCCGGCGGCGACGCCCTTCTCCATCTGGGCGCGGATGCCCTTCTCGACAGAGGGGATGAACTGGTTGGGCACCGAGCCGCCGTAGATCTTGTCGACGAACTCGAAGCCTTGCCCCTCGGGGAGAGGCTCGAAGTCGACGTCACACACCGCGAACTGGCCGTGGCCACCGGACTGCTTGACGTGTCGTCCATGACCGCTGGCCGAGCCGGCGGGCGTCTCGCGCAGCGGCACCCGCAGCTCCACCTGCTCGACGGTGACGCCGTACTTGTGAGCGAGATGGTCGATGAGTACGTCGGCGTGCGCCTCGCCCATGCACCACAGGACCAGCTGGTTGGTCTCGGTGTTGCGGTCGAGTCGGACCGTCGGCTCCTCGGCCACGATGCGTTGCAGGCCGGTGGAGAGCTTGTCCTCGTCGGCCTTGCTCTTCGCCTGGATCGCGACGGGAAGCAGGGGCTCGGGCATCTCCCAGGCGTGGACGAGCAGCGGGTCGTCCTTCGTTGACAGCGTGTCGCCGGTCTCAGCGCGGGACAGCTTCGCGAGCGCGACGATGTCGCCGGCGACGGCGTGGTCGACCGGGTGCAGGGTCTTGCCCAGCGGGACCGACATGGAGCCGACCTTCTCGTCGATGTCGTGGTCGTCGTGGCCGCGATCGGCGAGGCCGTGGCCGGAGACGTGCAGCACCGTGTCCGGGCGCAGTGTCCCGGAGAACACCCGCACCAGCGAGATCCGTCCGACGTACGGGTCGGTCGTCGTCTTCACGATCTCGGCGCACAGTCGGCCGCCAGGGTCGCAGGTCAGCGGCTCGACCGGTGTCCCGTCCGGTCGGGTGACCGGGAGCACCGGGTGCTCGAGCGGCGAGGGGAAGGCGCTGGTCAGCACCTCGAGGAGCTCCGTCATGCCGAGCCCGGTGCCCGAGCACGCGACGAGGACCGGGAAGAAGTGGCCACGCGCGACAGCGGTCTCGAGATCGTCGACGAGCACCTTGACGTCGATCTCCTCGCCACCGAGGTAGCGGTCCATCAGGGTCTCGTCCTCGGACTCCGCGATGACACCCTCGATCAATGCGTTGCGATGCTCCTGGATCAGCGGCAGGTGCTCGGGGTCGGGATCGCGCTGGGCGCGACTCCCGCTGGAGTAGTCGAAGACCTGCTGGGAGAGCAGACCGATCAGCCCGGCGACGTCGTCGCCGTCGCCGTGCAGCGGGAGATACACCGGCATGACGCCGTCGCCGAACGCGGACTGGCAGGCCGCGAGCGTTGCGTCGAAGTCCGCGCGTGGCGAGTCGAGGCGGGTGATGACGACCGCGCGCGGCATGCCGACAGTCGCGCACTCCTCCCAGATCATCTGCGTGGTGCCGTCGACGCCGTCGGCGGCACTGACGACGAACAGTGCCGCGTCGGCCGCCCGTAGCCCGGCCCGGAGGTCACCGGTGAAGTCGGCGTAGCCGGGGGAGTCGAGCAGGTTGACCTTGACGCCGTTGTGTTCGAACGGCGCGATGGTGAGGCTGATCGACCGTTGCTGGCGGATCTCTGCTTCGTCGAAGTCGCTGACCGTGGTGCCGTCCTCGACCCGACCGGCTCGAGGGATCGTCCCGGTCGCGACGAGCAGGGCCTCGACCAGTGTGGTCTTCCCGGCTCCGGAATGGCCGACGAGCACTACGTTGCGGATCCGCCCCGGCTCGTCGGCCACTGGCGCCCTGCCGGCGGCTCCTGAGGTGCTCGTCTTGTCGGCCATGGCTGCCTCCTCGAATCGCCCCTGTGACCGCAGCCTGCTCCTGTTCTGGCGCGTCCACAAGAGGCAAGCGGTAACCGTCTCGATATCCTCTGACCACGATGCTCGGGATCCATGCGCGCCCGCAGATCAACAAGGTGGTCGAGCCGGTTGCGCGCAAGATGGTGGCCATCGGCATCACGCCGGATGCGCTCACCGTCATCGGCACCCTCGGTGTGACCGCAGGCGCGCTCGCCTTCTATCCGCGCGGAAAGTTCTTCGTCGGCACTCTGGTCATCACCGCGTTCGTCTTCAGTGACCTGATGGACGGCGCCGTCGCCCGGGTGCGGGGCACGAGCGGGCCGTGGGGGGCCTTCCTCGACTCGACGTTGGATCGCGTCGGGGACGGCGCGGTGTTCGGCGCGCTCGCGCTCTGGTACGCCGGCGACGGCAACAACATGACACTGTGCGCTGTCGCGCTTTACGACCTGGTGGCCGGCGTCGTCACGTCGTACGCGAAGGCACGGGCCGAGAGTCTGGGCATGACCTGCAACGTCGGTATCGCGGAGCGATCCGAACGGTTGATCGCGATCCTGGTGCTGACCGGACTGTCAGGGCTGTTCGGCGTGCCTGTGCTCCGGGACATCGGGCTCTGGGGTCTCGCCGGCCTGACCACCATCACGGTCATCCAGCGGATCGTCGAGGTGCGACGGCAGGTCAAGGCACTCGCCCCCGCAGCCCCGTGAACGAGGGTCTGGTCGACGCGGTCTACGCAGCCGGCTGGTCGGTCATGCGAGGGATGCCCGAACGACTTGCTCGGCGCCAGTTCGACGCGATTGCCGACGCCTACTGGATCAGATCCGGCGAGAGCGTGACCCGGCTGCAGCACAACCTCGCGCGAGTGAAGCCGGAGCTGCCCGAGCGGGAGCTGAGGCTGCTGACGCGAGCAGGTGTGCGGTCCTACCTGCGCTACTGGTGCGAGGTGTTCCAGCTCCCGAAGCTGTCGACCCACGAGATCGTCAGCCGGATGCGCTGCGTCGACGAACACCGGCTACGCGACGCGGCCGCGGCTGGCAACGGCATGATCCTGGCCCTGCCGCACATGGGGAACTGGGACCACGCCGGGGCCTGGCTGGCGGGAACCGGCGTGCCGTTCACGACCGTGGCGGAACGGTTGCACCCCGAGTCGCTGTTCGCACGGTTCGTGGCTTTCCGGGAGTCACTCGGCATGGAGGTGATCCCGCTGACCGGAGGTGAGCGGCCGCCCTACGAGCTGCTCGCAGAGCGGCTGCGGGCCGGCGGCACGCTGTGTCTGCTGGCCGACCGCGACCTCACCGCGACCGGCATCGAGGTGGACTTCTTCGGGGCCAAGGCGCGGATGCCCGCTGGGCCCGCGGCGCTGGCTCACGACACCGGGGCCGTGCTGCTGCCGACGACCTTGACCTATCCGGACCGCCGGCACTGGTGCGCGACGATCCACGAGCAAGTCAAGATCCCGAGTCGTGGCAGCCGCGAATCGAAGATCCGCGCCATGACGCAGCGGATGGCGGACGCCTTCGCCGTCGCGATCGACGCGAACCCGCAGGACTGGCACATGCTGCAACGCGTGTGGGTCGACGATCTGGACCAGTCCCGGCTGTCCGAGGACCTGGCCGTCTGACATGCGCATCGGCCTGGTGTCGCCGTATCCCTGGGATGTGCCGGGCGGTGTCGTCGCTCACATCGCGGACCTGGCTGAGGCACTCATCGCGAGGGGTCACGACATCGAGGTGATCACGCCGGTCGATGACGACGACGTACCGCTGCCGCCGTACGTCACCCGCGCGGGCCGAAGCGTGCCCATCCCCTTCAACGGCTCAGTGTCGCGCTTGCTCATCGGCCCGGTCAGCCAGGCGCGGCTACGCCGCTGGCTCCACGAGGGCCAGTTCGACGTGCTTCACCTGCACTCGCCGGAGACCTTCTCGCTTTCACTGCTCGCCATGGGCAACGCTCGCGGGCCGATGGTCGCGACCTTCCACGCCGCGAACCCGCGCTCCCGGATCTTGAGCCTGTTGCAGTCGCCGCTGCAGGTCTACCTCGAGCGGCTGTCCGGCCGGATCGCCGTCAGCTCGGCCGCGCGCAAGACCATCGTCGACCACCTCGGCGGGGACGCGGTCGTCGTACCCAACGGGGTACACGTCGCTCGCTACGCCGGCGCGACACCGTTGCCCGGCTGGCCCGGCGCCGGCGGAGCGGTCGGCTTCGTCGGCCGCGTCGACGAACCGCGAAAGGGACTGCAGGTCCTGTTCGACGCGTTGCCGGCGATTCGCCGGGAGTTCCCCGACCTGCGGGTCCTCGCGGTCGGTCCCGGGGACTGCGACGACGTGCCGCCCGGCGTGACGATGCTCGGCCGGGTGAGCGACGCGGACAAGGCCAGGGCGCTCGCCTCGGTCGACGTGTTCGTCGCGCCGAACACCGGTGGCGAGAGCTTCGGCATCGTGCTGCTCGAGGCGATGGCGGCCGGTGCGCCGATCGTTGCCAGCCGGCTGGACGCGTTCGCGGAGGTGCTGCAGGGCGGGCGGCTCGGCGAGCTCGTGGACGTTGGCAGCCCTGAGGCGCTGGCGGTCGGATGCGCGAACCTGCTGCGATCTCCGCAGCGTCGTGACGCGATGCGCGACGCTGCCAGCCATGTCGTGCCGCGCTACGACTGGTCAGTGGTGTCCGGTGAGATCCTGCGCGTCTACCAGACGGCGATTGCCGCCTCGACCGGACGCGTGGAGGAGGAGCCCGAGCCGGTCGACGCGACGACTCTCGAGTGGGAGCCGCCGGTCAGGCTGTAGCGTCCCTGGCCGTGGCGGTCAGGATTGTCGGCATCGCCGCCGTGCTCGCGGTGCTCGCGATGTACTGCTACTGGTCCGCGCGCCGGCTCGACGGCCTCCACGCCCGCATGGACGCGGCGGGGGCGGCCCTGGACGCGCAGCTGCGGCTTCGCTCCGCCGCCGTGATCGCCCTCGCCGCCGAGCTGCCCGGCGCCGCTCGCGACAAGCTCGAGGCGCTTGCGACCGCGACGGCCGATGTCGATGGGCTGGGCCACGATCGCGAGATCGTGGAGAACGCGCTGTCGGTCGCTCTGATCCAGCTAGCGACGGCGCGGCCCGCCATCTTCCTGCGACCGTCGCGCGCCGCCGCCGACGTCCACGACGACGCGCTGCGCGCGACGTTCGCCCGACGGTTCTACAACGACACCGTGCGGGACGCGCTCGTCGTGCGCGATCGCCGGGTCGTCCGCTGGCTCGGTCTGGCCGGCCATGCGCCGCACCCCGGCTATTTCGAGATGCAGGACGACGAGCTTCCGACACCGGCGATTTCGGTTGCCGCGCGGCCTAGCATCGACGTATGAGCGAGGCAGCGACTGGTACGGCGCGCGTGAAGCGCGGCATGGCCGAGATGCTCAAGGGCGGCGTGATCATGGACGTGGTCACCCCCGAGCAGGCCAAGATCGCGGAGGACGCCGGCGCGGTCGCCGTGATGGCACTCGAGCGCGTCCCCGCCGACATCCGCGCAGAGGGTGGCGTCTCGCGCATGAGTGACCCCGACATGATCGACGGGATCATCGCGGCCGTCTCGATCCCGGTGATGGCCAAGGCCCGCATCGGCCACTTCGCCGAGGCTCAGGTGCTGCAGTCACTCGGCGTCGACTACATCGACGAGTCGGAGGTGCTGACTCCCGCCGACTACGCGCACCACATCGACAAGTGGGCTTTCACGGTTCCGTTCGTCTGCGGCGCCACCAACCTCGGCGAGGCCTTGCGGCGAATCACAGAAGGCGCCGCAATGGTCCGTTCGAAGGGCGAGGCGGGCACCGGCGACGTGTCGAACGCCGTGACGCACATGCGCGCGATCCGCGGCGAGATCCGCCGTCTCTCGTCGCTGAGTGAGGACGAGCTCTACGTCGCCGCCAAGGAGCTCGCAGCGCCGTACGACCTCGTCAAGGAGGTCGCCGAGACCGGCACGCTTCCGGTCGTGCTCTTCACCGCCGGCGGCATCGCGACGCCGGCGGACGCGGCGATGATGATGCAGCTCGGTGCCGACGGGGTCTTCGTCGGCAGCGGCATCTTCAAGTCCGGCGATCCGGCAGCCCGAGCCCGAGCGATCGTGCAGGCGACGACGATGTACGACGACGCCGACGTGGTCGCGAAGGTGAGCCGCGGGCTCGGCGAGGCCATGGTCGGGATCAACGTCGAGTCGCTGCCGGTCGACCACCGGCTCGCCCAGCGAGGTTGGTAGCCATCGCCCCACGAGTCGGGGTCCTCGCCCTGCAGGGCGACGTTCGTGAGCACCGCAGGATGCTGACCGAGGCGGGTGCCGACGTCGTACCGGTTCGCCGTCCCGACGACCTGCATGGGATCGACGGGATCGTGCTCCCGGGCGGCGAGTCGACGACGATCGGCAAGCTTCTGGTGATCTTCGAGCTGCTCGAGCCGCTGCGCAAGGCGTTGGAAGGGGGCCTGCCCGCGTATGGCTCGTGCGCCGGGATGATCCTGCTCGCCGACCGGGTGCTGGACGGGACCGCGGACCAGGTCACTCTCGGCGGGATCGACATCACGGTCCGCCGCAATGCTTTCGGCCGCCAGGTCGACTCCTTCGAAGCAGCGGTCGAGGTCGCGGGCCTCGGGATCGTCGACGGCGTCTTCATCCGCGCGCCGTGGGCCGAGGCGGCCGGTCCGAGCGCGACGGTCCTCGCCCGGGTCGACGGTAAGATCGTCGTGGTGCGACAGGGGGCGCTGCTTGCTACCTCATTCCATCCCGAGCTGACCGGCGACCCGCGCATCCACGAGTACTTCGTGGCGATGATCCGGGGTTTGACGTGACGTGGTGTGACCTGACACAGGGCGGTGCGACGACGTGAGCGGCCATTCCAAATGGGCGACGACCAAGCACAAGAAGGCGGTTGTCGACGCGCGCCGCGGCAAGCTGTTCGCGAAGCTGATCAAGAATGTCGAGGTCGCCGCGCGCACCGGCGGCGGCGACCCGGCGGGCAACCCGACCCTCGCCGACGCGATCGCGAAGGCCAAGGGCAACTCGGTGCCGAACGACAACATCGACCGTGCCGTACGCCGTGGCGCCGGCCTCGACGCGGGTGGGGCCGACTACGAGGCCATCACCTATGAGGGTTACGGCCCCAATGGGGTCGCTCTGCTCGTCGAGTGCCTGACCGACAACCGCAACCGTGCCGCGAGCGAGGTCCGGACCGCGCTCACCCGCAACGGCGGGACCCTCGCAGACCCGGGCAGCGTTGCCTACCTCTTCACCCGCAAGGGCGTCGTGATCGTCTCGAAGACGACCGGTCACACCGAAGACGACGTGCTCGGAGCGGTGCTGGACGCGGGCGCCGAGGAGGTCAACGATCTCGGTGAGGACTTCGAGGTCATCTCAGAGGCGACGGACTACCAGGCGGTGAAGGCGGCGCTCGAGGGCGCGGAGATCGCGATCGAGTCCTCGGACGTGGCGTTCCTGCCGTCGGTCTCGGTGCCGTTGGACGACGAGACCGGCCGCAAGGTGCTGAAGCTCGTCGAGGCCCTCGAGGACCTCGACGACGTGCAGAACGTATGGGCCAACTTCGACGTCAGCGACGAGGTCCTCGAGTCCGTCTAGCGCTCGTCGGCCGTGAACCGCTGGCCGCCGCGGCGTTACGGTCACAAACCCGGTTGGGCGCGTCGCTACGCGCCTTCGGCACCGTCTCCGCCTAGTCTCCTTACCGAACATATGTTCGGTAAGGAGACTGCGTTGCGGGTGCTTGGCGTTGACCCCGGCTTGACCCGGTGCGGGCTCGGCGTGGTCGAGGGTGCCTCGGGACGTCAGCTCACGGCCGTGGCGTACGGCGTGGTGCGGACACCGGCGGACGACGAGATCGCGCACCGCCTGTTCGTCCTGCAGGAGCACGTGACCGCCTGGATCGAGGCGCATCAGCCCGACGTGGTGGCCGTCGAGCGGGTGTTCAGCCAGCACAACGTCCGCACGGTGATGGGTACGGCCCAGGCGTCAGCTGTCGCGATAGTGGCTGCAGCGCGGGCCGGCCTCCCGGTTGTCATGCACACTCCGAGCGAGGTCAAGGCCGCGATCACCGGGTCGGGTCGCGCCGACAAGGCCCAGGTCGGGCACATGGTGGCCCGCTTGCTGGCGATGCCCGGGCCACCGACGCCGGCGGACACCGCCGACGCGCTCGCCATCGCGATCTGCCACGTGTGGCGCGGTGGCGCGGTGGCGAAGCTCGAGCAGGCCGCCCGCAAGCAGGCGCAGGCGGCAGCGTTGGCCGGTGCCCGGTGATCGCCACCGTGTCGGGCCTCGTCGTCGCGGTGTCCGGTGACGGGGCAGTCGTCGAGGTCGGCGGGGTCGGGCTCGCCGTGCACTGCACGCCCGCGACGCTCGCCACGCTGCGGGTAGGAGACGTCGCGCGGCTGTGGACCAGTCTCGTCGTCCGGGAGGAGTCGCTGACGCTGTTCGGCTTTGCCACCGACGACGAGCGGATCGTGTTCGAGACGCTGCAAGGCGTTTCGGGGGTCGGGCCGCGGCTCGCGCAGGCGGTACTCGCGGTGCACTCGCCGGATGCGGTGCGCGCGGCTGTCGCCACCGAGGACCTCGGCGCGCTCACGCTGGTATCGGGAATCGGTCGCAAGGGCGCCCAGCGGATCGTGCTGGAGCTGAAGGACAAGCTCGGCGCCGCCACGGCCGGCGGGACGGTCGTCCGCCTGCCCGGCAGCGGCGGGCCCGGAGTGTGGCGTGAGCAGCTGCGCGACGCGCTCACCGGCCTCGGCTGGTCGGGCCGCGAGGTCGACGAGGCGCTGGTTGCGGTCGGTCCGGAAGCCGAAGTCGCAATCGCGGTCGGCGACACGCCCGACGTCGCCGTGCTGCTCCGCTCGTGCCTGCAGATGCTCAGCCGCGCGTGATGTCCGAAGCCAACGATCTGGTCGTGGCGACCGCGAGCTCCGAGGACGAGGTCGTAGATGCCGCGCTGCGCCCGAAGCGGCTCGACGACTTCGTGGGCCAGCAGCGGGTCCGTGAGCAGCTCTCGGTGGTGCTCGAAGCAGCCCGCGGCCGCGGTCGCCCGCCCGACCACGTGCTGCTGTCGGGTTCCCCCGGACTCGGCAAGACCACCTTGGCGATGATCATCGCCACCGAGCTCGGCACGCCGATGCGGATCACGAGCGGCCCGGCGATCGAGCGCGCGGGAGATCTCGCTGCGCTGTTGTCGACACTGAGCGAGGGCGAGGTGCTCTTTCTCGACGAGATCCACCGCATGGCGCGCCCCGCCGAGGAGATGCTCTACGTCGCGATGGAGGACTTCCGGGTCGACGTCGTGGTCGGCAAGGGCCCGGGCGCAACCGCCATCCCGCTCGACGTCGCGCCGTTCACGCTGGTCGGTGCGACCACCCGCGCCGGGTTGCTGCCGGGGCCGTTGCGCGATCGGTTCGGCTTCGTCGCGCATCTGGACTTCTACGAGCCGCACGAGCTCGAGACCGTGCTGCGCCGAAGCGCGTCGCTGCTCGGCGTGACTCTGACCGCCGACGGCGCGGCCGAGATCGGGGGCCGGGCCCGCGGTACGCCGCGGATCGCCAACCGGTTGCTGCGCCGGGTTCGCGACTACGCGGAGGTGAAGGCCGACGGCGTGGTGAATCGAGAGATCGCCCGCGCCGCCCTCGCGATGTACGACGTCGACGAGCTCGGTCTGGACCGACTCGACCGTGCGGTGCTGGAGGCGTTGCTCGTCCGGTTCGGTGGCGGACCGGTTGGGCTGAGCACGCTGGCGGTCGCCGTTGCGGAGGAGCCGGAGACCGTGGAGACGGTCGCGGAGCCGTTCCTCGTCCGAGTCGGCATGCTCGCCCGCACGCCGAGGGGCCGGGTGGCGACGCCCGCTGCGTGGCGGCACCTGGGACTGGTCCCCAACGGCGGTTTGGCCGGTGACGGGACGATGCCGATGCTGGACCTGGAGATTGATCAAGCCGACCGCTGAGACCGGCTCCCCGCTGCGGAGGCTGCCTTTCAGGGTTCCCAAAGGCGCCGGCACGTAGACTGACGCCCCGGCTGGCCGGACCGACCGCCCGCCAGGACACCCCCATCAAACGAGAGGGCGGGGCGAGTGCACGCCAGTTTGCTGAGCGCCGTCGCGAGCGTGCTCCCGGCAGCCAGCACCGGAGGCTCCGGGGGAGGCAGCACCAGCGGCGGGAGCTTCACGCCGTTCCTCTTCCTGGCTGTGATCTTCTTCGCGGCCTACCTGCTGTTCATCCGTCCGGCTCGAAACCGGCAGCGTGCCGCCCTCGAGGAGCGTCGCAAGGTCTCCGTGGGTGACGAGATCATCACCACGTCGGGTCTGATCGCGACGGTCACGGAGGTCGGAGAGGACGCGTTGACGCTCGAGATCGCACCCGGCGTGCGGGTGCGCTTCGTTCCAGCCGCGATCCTGCGGGTGATATCCGACGAGCCGGCCGACGAGCCGGAGACCGACGTCACCAACCATGAGGTCATCGAGCCGGAAGAGCCCGGTGACGGCTCCGGGTCTACGTCGACCTAGCCGAAGCCGAGCACCACAGCGGACGATCCGAACTTCGAAAGGCAGACAGACTCGTGGCACAAGCCACCAAGCAACGGCCGGGCCGGTCGCTGTTGGGCGTAGCAATCATCATCGTCGCCCTCTACCTGGGGATGATCCCCGGGCCGTCCTTCACGCCGGCCCTCGGTCTTGACCTTCGCGGCGGTACCCAGGTGACGCTGACCGCGACCCCGCTGCACGGCAAGGACGTCAGCAAGAGCGCGCTCAACCAGGCCGTCACGATCATCCGGCAGCGAGTCGACGCGCTTGGCGTCGGAGGGGCCGAGATCAGCACGCAAGGCGGCAACCACATCATCGTCTCGGTCCCCGGCAAGGGACGCGCTGCCGTGGCAAGCACCGTGGGCCAGACGGCACTGCTTCGCTTCCGTCAGGTGCTCGAGGTCGGCAACTACTCCGCGGCGCCTGCCCCCTCGGCGTCTCCGTCGGTGGTCTCGACGGTCACGCCGAACGGCAAGCCGACGGGCAAGTCGACGAAGTCTGGCGGCAAGGCGGGAACCAAGAAGAAGTCGCAGGGTGAGGTGATCTCGCCGGCGCTTCTCGGCAAGCCGAAGCCAACCCCGACAGCGAGCGCGACCAGCAGTCCGACCGCCGGTTCGCCGACCGCGTCTCCGACCGCGTCG
>Ga0164242_10003060_pt1 | contig 19125 bp, 26 predicted proteins | sample OricomgcompostMG_FD_108783 | JGI IMG/M metagenome (GOLD analysis project Ga0164242, IMG submission 108783) | Miracle-Growth compost microbial communities from Emeryville, California, USA - Original compost - Miracle growth compost (MG) ... | reverse complement strand
CTTCAATCTCCGTGAGCGAGGTATGAACAGCAGCTGGACGCCGACGGTATAAGAAGCTCCTCGTCATATTAGCCCGACTTGCTGCGAAGGACGAGCCCGTGATCTGCTCAGCATAGAGTCCATAGGCGCAGGTTTGAGGAGAGTTTTGGCCGATCGGCAGAGTGCCAGGAATAAGTTCTGATTCGAACTCGTTTCCGAACCCTGAATGGTATTCGTATGGGTCTTCAGGCCTCGTCGGCTTCTTTGACTTGGCGTCTGTCCAGTGGAATGTTCTTGTGTTGAATGGGGGATCAGACGTAGCCGCCTGCTTGGCAGTGCCATTAGGGGCTTGAGCATTAATTGTGGTGGTCTCTGTCATATTTGCTGATAATCTCAATCTGTCAGAACGGGATGAAACAAATCATTTCGAAAAGGCATACACATGGTCAGTCCGCACCATAAATATATCGTAGATCAACTATGGTTGGAGCCGGAATTATGGCACTAGTTACTGACCTATCCATCTGCACCTACAAAGGACCCATTTTTGAGGGTAGTTTCGCATTCATGCTCGGGGTACTTCGACTTGCCGTTGACATGGATCCATCATACGACATCTACCAAAACGTCTGACCCATGACCGCACAATAATGCCGAATCGCCCTGCCATTTTGTTCATCGGGCATAATCCTCATCGAAAGAGGGGCGGCTTTATCGGACGGCCCAATCGACGGTTCTAACGGAGCCCCGCTCAACTCCACGCCACATTGCCAGGACCGGTATTGCAATGTACGGCAAGGGGAGGGGGAGAAGCCTGTCCAAGGTGACTGGCTTGTCCTAGCTGTCATCGCTGTGGTATTGACCAGCCATTGTCACTGAAACACAGCAAAGGGGGCTTTTCTACATGATGATCTTGAAGTATCTTGTTCTTTGATGGACTAGGGGGAAGATGTACATTTGCAGGTATCTAGCAGTCTATCTATCTATGCTCATCATGGCTTCATGCCGCCCGTGAAGTTGACCACTTTCACCTCTGGACCGGCTTCAGGTGCACCAGTAGTGGATTTTTCACCCATAACTCATGTACCTCTTGGTCGAGCCAGGCGAAGCTTGGGTCCGCGAGGCTGAAGTCAAAATGCCAAAGTACATACGCCAGGAGCACGCGAAACTCGTGCAGTGCCAAACTGAGAGGTCTTGTTAGCTCGAAAGTCTTCTTCTTTCGAGGTGTACCAGAATGACTTACTTTCTGCCTATACAAGCGCGCGGGCCGACTCCGAATGGGTTGACGACTTCTAGTCTATCCCCGGCATATTCCTCCGGTGCTTTTGGCAACCAGCGCTCCGGGACAAAAAGCTCCGGGTTCTTGAAGTTATGCGCAGCGTGAAACGCTGCGTATTGCGTAAATTGCACAGTTGTCTAGGGAAAATAAGTCAAAGTATCGCGCTTACGAGCATTGAAAAGAATTGCTCGGCAGATGAACTGGGAACACTTTCGCATTTCGCTTGACAGAGGTGTACTTACTCCTTCAGGAACAAACCTTCCACAGACAACGGCACCGCCAGGTGGAGCAAGGCGCATGTTTCCGACGGGTACTGGGGGATATAGGCGAAAGGCCTCATTGATACAAGCTTGCAAGTAGGGCATCGACTGCAGATTAGTAAGCGTTAGTTCGTCATCGCTCCTGAAGCGCCGAATCTCTGCTAGAAGGGTAGCCATCGCCTTTGGGTTCTTGCACAAATAGTATGTGATGCCACTGAGGATAGTGGCCGTTGTCTCGGTGCCAGCAAACATGAAGTCGCTCATGGTGGCGTACAATTGGCCCTTGCTGATGTCTCTGTGCGTTCCAGCTTCGATCACTAGGGACCAGAAATCCGGCAGGTCGCTTTTCATAGCCATTCGCTTATCGACTCTCTGAGTGCAGAAGTTAAAGTGTGCCTCGCGCATCTCTTTCACAGACTTAGGTAAAAGTCGCCTCATGATCGCTGTTAGAATCGGCCACCTTGCGACTGCGTGCATAATAGAGACGGATTTCAGATGGCCTATCATGGCATAAACCCACGGCGTGTAGGTTGTGTTCCTAGGCAGTCCAGTCTTAGACATTATGTGGTCTATCATGATCGGATCATACTTACTTCAACAGGCCAAGGTCTTCTCCAAAAGTCAAATCTGCCATGATCTAGAGTAAGATCTTAGCAAAGACCAGACCAGACCAGGTCTCAAAGAAGACTTACATCGAATGTAGCGAAATTATACATCTTGACCATGTCAACCTCCCCATCGGCATTGTGCGGGTCGGTCATTTGCAATTTCGCTCGATTCTGGAGGACAGATACAAGCTGTCTAGCATAGCCACAGATCAAACCCTCTTGGTCTTTCAAAGCCTTGTCCGAGAAAGCATGATTGAAAGTCCTCTTCAGAAGATTATGATCCGGACCTTCCGATCTGAATATACCAGGGATGCCTGCTTCCTCCGGACCAGCTTGAGCCGCATCCTTTCTCCATGGTCCGTTGCCAGCGGGTCGATGTCCGTAGATTTCTTTCCAAGCTTGGTTGTCTATGTAACTGATTTGATTAGGTGCAAGACGAACCACAGGTCCATACTTCTCATGCAGCTTGGCGGTAAATTGGGGGCCGTTTCCACGAAGTCGCTGGTAGTAGATGGGAATGATTGCGGCAGCGTAGAGCCTTGGTCCTGGGTAGCCTCTGAGCGGACTAAGGTATAGGTTGTAAAATACCATAGACAAGGGATAAACAATCACCTATAATGATTTAGTCGAGGTGTGCATTCAAGCAATCATAGAACCTACTACAAGCAAAAGAAGACTGCTGATTTTCGGTAGAGTCCAGTCCACCGATGCGAAAGCATCGTACACGGTGCGCAGAACTCCTTGAATGGCCACCATATTGTCGTTTCTCTTGAGCGCCGAACGTTCTTGCGAAGTACAAAACGCGATGCTTCGAAGGTGTCACTATGACGCGCCAAAAAAAAAAAAACCGAATGCTGTTGTAGACACTACTATGCGATCAATGGCCTCAAGACGGTCTACGGAGGAGGTGAGCTTTGACAGCACGTCCCAATCTGGTCTCTTCTATATCCAAGCGACGAGACCATCTACCCCTCTCTAAGCCCTTTCCCGGATTGCTGCCCACGCGAAAAGTCCGAAGACACTATTCGACTAGCTGGAACGAAAGGCCCCGCAGTAGTCACGATGACTATACGCGCTTTACCAATTGCAGTCTGGTGTTGATGGACTCCCCATGGGGCTTTGTTGCCCCGCGCCCGTATTGCGGTATCATATAATTTCCCGGCGAGATAAATATTGCCGGCACCCAAGTACTCGTCGTGCATTAATAACCAGAGAAAATGCCGACGCCCCATTCCTGAAAATCCCAGACATAGTGACTAATGGATCCACCGAGTTTAAGCCTATCAGAGAACCTTGATTAGGAAAAGGAGGCGAAGTCACTGGACCCCAGCGGCGCGCAGCCAAGTGTTATAGAGATGTGTTTGACCTGAATCAATTGAAACGTGATGGTCATGTGCGAAGTCATGCTGAATTGAGCTGGAGTCACTGGGGTCGTGTGTCTAACCGCCACGACCAGCAGCAGCTGTTCATGTTAGCATATTTAAGACGACGCCCCCGATGTTCCAGTATCGCGCAAAATGAGTAACCACAAGCATCAATAGCTCCTCCTCCAATGAATGCCGAGTACGTTTCGCGGGCTCTGATTTCAGTCTCCGTGATCTAGTTATCTGGAAATTCATCATTTCTGGTCCAAGAACGCAAAAAATGAAAGTAGGTGGGGCGAAGACAATGCCCTCGTGCGGCCATGCGCGGCACAGTCGCAAGACCTCATCAACGGGTTGCTGGAAATCATGGATACTTGCATCTGTAAAGATATGCTTCTCCCAACCTTGCTTTACCATGCCGTTCTCATACACCTCGGAACGGGCGGCGCCAATGTTCAAGGCGCTCCGCCTGTGCAGTAAATTGGCAATCATTCGTGTTCTGCAAGCATTTCAGCATGAAGTCGGCCCAAGTCAGCGATCAACTACTCACGATTGCATCATCAACTGAGCTAATATTAGCCAGTTGCTGCCTGCATAATTGTCCTTGTCGAACTTGAGATTGTTGACAGAAGACCGAAGCTTTTCGTAGAACAAGAGCGAGAAACATGTCACAACCATCTCCAACTCATCCACGGCCTTTTTATGCACCACGCTCTGTCGAGTGAGAGCAAAGGCCTGAACAAGGATGTAATTGCTGACCAAGCTCCACGCCCGCTCATGCTGAACGGAGCCCTTGAGAGCAGTCCAACATGAGGAAATCTCAAAGCTGAACATGGGAGCGATCTCAGGCTTCTCGGTGAACCATGCCTCGTCTGGCATAGGTAGTCGAACGTGAACCTTGTCAAGACTGATGCCGGAAGGACATCGGTTTAATATGGATTCGAGGGCATCCAACTCCCACAGAGACCACCAAGCACGGCGTTTTTCCTCCATCGCTATGAATTCATGTTCTGCTGTCGTATTGATTTCTCCCCTTGCCTGGTCGGAAGGAGGCTTATCGACTGAATGTAAATCAAGCTGATCGGCGATTCGCAAACACAATTCCACCAGTTTCTTGGCGTCATTTGGTGGGTTGCATGAGCGATGATAGTATGCGATAAGTATGCAAGCTTGAAGCAGCGGCAGCGATGGCACCTCTGTGCTGATGAATGAGACGAGATCATCGCTCAGTTTTACCAACTTTCGCATGAACCAAGCTCCTCGATCCTTCTCTAGGACGTCTGTGAAGTAGGAAGAAGTGGAGTAGCGAGCCGAAAGCGCCATCATCGCATAGAGCAAGAAAGCCGACTGTTTTGATAGATTGACATACTTTTCCTTTCGTGGCACCATAACATATGCTTGATAGAATCGTGGCCGATGAAACAGAGGTAGGAAGGGTTGTACATGTAGAAAGAACAGGTATAACCTACGCGTGTTAGCTCGAAGTGAACAGTGATTGTAGGTCTATATTGCTCACAAATCGTCCACGACCTCTGCCGGGGTGCTCAGCGAGAAGCCCTCGTCCGCTCCACACAGCAGCGTATCGAAAGCTTGACCATTCCCAGACGAATTCAACGTACGATGAAAAGGCCCGCCTTCGTGGATTCCCACCCCTCGAGAGGTTTGCGCCACTTGTGGCGAAATGGCAGTATCAGTCGGCGACTCGACGGATGGCGACAGAACGGCCTGGTTGACGTAGTCGTCATTGTGCCATAAGTCGGGCAACGCCTCTGTCAACATTTGGAAAGTCTCATGGCTGCTATAGATATTCTGGAACGTCCCATCGTGAGCACTGGGATCCAATGCGTTCCAACCAGCAGATAGCGAAGTACTCAGACCAAGCGACATGTCTGGTCCTCCACTATGAAGCTGCATATTCAGCTCCACCGCTCGTGAGGATTCCGAGATTAGCGAGTCGGGACTTCGCTGCTGAAGTTGCATCGGAGCAGAAAAGTTTGCGGATGGAGCTTGGTCTGCGAATCATCTTTTCAGTCATGTCAATTTTGGTCAAGAGAAGCATTGCAATTACTCAATTCCTGAGATGGTGGTACAGGCGGAGTCATGTGACGACGTTTCTCCTCGCGAGCTTTGCGCCGGGGATAATAACAGTTCTGTGAGCTGCGTATGCAGAGAGCACATCGTGGCTTCGCCCCATCGCCTATATCACGGTGTCAGACACGATCCCGCACGATCCGCGCATGGTCGGTCTATTACGTACATCGGATCTTTTTCCTGGAGAAGTCTCATCATTAGGGATGCGCTGACAACATACACATGAACGAGGATCAAGTAACTTACCGCTTACACTGTTCGCAAGCTCGGTTGATACTGCGCTGCTCAATCATATTGCCGTTCGCACTCTCTCTCTTGTGGCCGGTGCAATGTGCGAACTTCCGGTTTTCGAAATCCAGCCCGACGAGTCATATCGAGGACAATCAGAGATTCTCTATGTGCGGGGTAAGCGATGTGATATATGGGGAATTTAGTTCATCCAGAGCTAGCTCCGCCACTAATTTTGTTGGGCCTCCCTATTAGTTTGTAGACGAGACACTGCCGACGTACCCTTTAGGCTAGAGGAAAGCCGCCGGCTGCTGCGGCATTTCACAACTTTCACAGAGACAGACATTGGCTGCACCCTGTCAAACTTGCTAGAGGATGGTGAGCGCGCGCTTTTGTCTCTTGTTGAAGCAAGTCTTACATTGCCTTGACCTGGCAGGGCAGGATCGAGAAGAAAACTCAGTACTTAGGTCGATGCTCGACGCCCGTCAGAAGTAGAAGGCTATGCAGGAGTGTTTCTACAGCCAGGCTCGTATCCTTGCATCTCAATGCTGAGCTCGTATCCGGGCAGAGTAATTAATCATTAGACCATACCTCTAACAAAACTCAGAAGTTGGCAAATCGCAGGGTATGAAGCACAATTCGAGATTGTGGCTGTCGACAATCCCCTACCCCAGAGCCCCATAAGTACTCTGCAGGAGGAATCTTTTTGGTAATACGGGGTGAGCGAGCGAGAGCCTGGAATGTGGGGTAGCGCGGGCGCAGTAACGTGCGTCCGTCGCTGATACACCAAACATAAAAGAACTGGCAGTCGTGACTCGTAGCAGGCAAGCAGAATATAGAAAGATTACTTGATTGAAAACTCCAAGGGTCTTTGCTCTCTGTAGGTCCTTCTTCATCTATCTACCGCGATACCATCTTAGACCGAACTTAAGAATATACTGTGTGGTCGATTGAAGACAAAGCAGGCTAGGAATTGATTCTCACAGCAAGTGCCTAGTCTTTGACTGTGAAATGCTTGGAGACGAAATCTGTGGTTGATGTATCATGGTCATCCTCGTGATACGCTACTTCTTCAGTCATTCTGTCTCCTGCTAGCAGCAATTGCAGTGGTTACTGATGAGCGAAATAGGAGTGGACAGAAAGAATACGTTCGCGTAGAAGCATTCGAAGGAGGCCTGTATCTTCTCCTATCAATATATAACGGGATGTCACATGGGATTGTGTTGCTGTAGTATGCAGAGAACTAAGTAAACTATATAACGCCCGACCCTGCAGACCTTCAGTACTCATGTGGATATCCTTGCGACGAGATGCTCATGGTAGCTTCTCCTAAGCAGCTTTCTCTGTCCCCGTGAAAGCACCGGAATAGAGTAAAACTCGAGAGAGCTTACGACTTAAACCTAGTGTTGTGCTTTGAGGCTATATACATGATGTGAAAAGAAGTCTACATACTATGCAAACATTTCCATCTTGCCCTTAGATAAATTACTAATCGTGCCATCGATCTCTAGCAGAAGTATCAGAGTCTTTATCAGCTTCAGCTAAGCCTAATCATGAGGGGCGTCTTCCAGACGTGTTGCCTACCCCGCGTCAGATGAAATCGCTGCGACAGCTATAGCACGTGTCAGACGAGAGACAGCGCGCCTTACTGTAAACATCTCTTTTGAGCAGCAGCCACGGTGATCATAACCCTAACCAAGCTAATAATATAACTTCTTGGTTATGTGACGTTTGCTTCAATCTGGTCGTCACCTCGCCTGCCGCCTCCGCCGATTCACGCATCATCACCTTCATGATCCATACACAGATATTCACGTAAACACAGGTACAAAGTGGTAGTGTCAGTTGCCAGTGTCACCACAGACGTCCACCTAGTGTCCATTTATGGAAGGTAGCTTGAAGACCGGTCATGATTCAAAGGATGGACTTGCTATAACCTGATCAACAGTAGAGGTGCTACATTCTCCCGCTTCCCGGGGTACCCGTGTTCGCCACAAAGCACTTATGCACACGATTGAGAAGATAGAAGAATCGATCATCTATCACCTTACTCTGAATGAACGTATTGATCTCATTGATAAGACTTACCTCAACACACCTAAGTAATTGATTAGATTGATAGATTGCTCCAAACTTTCCGATTTGACCCATATAAACAGGCTAGATAGGTTGAGCGATACAGTTCTTGGGGGTGTGTAAAGCTGCCTTAATGCCTTGTCAGCACTTCCTGCTGTCTCGTCTATAAGAAGCTTAGTTTCTTTATGCCATCTCCATCCGTCAATAAAGACATCCGCAAACAGTGTGATCTATCCAAGCCAATGGGGCTATTTTGCCTTGTATTGGATTATAGTGCCTGACCATTACAGGTCAAAATCAGTCGGTGTCTCAAATATTTGCCAGCTGAGACTAAGCAAATCACAAATAAAGATGTTCAGGTCATCGCTTGTGAAAGGAGGCCGATACGATGTATCAAAAACCTGCACATTCGTTACAATCGAACTTCTGCATTAAGAGTGACGCAAGAACTGGAGCAAGGAGCAAGGTAATCTTAGAAGCCCTCGAACCTGTCCATGATAATGATATAGAGACTGCGGAACAAGCGGAATAGCATATCAAAATGCTATAAAAGGCAGTGCACTTATAGTTGACTGGATTCGAAGCCGACCTCTGCGCGTGAGGAATGACATCTGCGTGAAGACATAAATAACGACACATTATCTTTGACATACCCCACAGATAATTCCGAGCCAGTGACAATGGACCCACACCGAATTCTTTACCTTATCAAGTCGAGTTAGTATCTGAAGCCTCGTAATAGGTAGTAGATCTCGATAATAGCTTATAGTAGTATAATTTTGCTGCTCGTAGAATTTAAGGGGATTTTGGCCTCACCATAGGATCTTGTCCTATCCTTGAACTTTGATAGGGGTCTAAAGGGAGGGCGCTAAATCAAACGCCGAGAAGGTAGGACCATTGGTGTAGCGAAAAGGGGTTAGAGCCTATGTGGAATCGGGCTTATGCTTGCGAGGTGAAACGACGCTATTATTGCCTCATCGGCAATTAGACCTCGCGACAAATTTGCCGGAATGAGAACCTACCGATCTAGTCGCCGGACGTGACCACGGCGTTTTTAGTGATTTGGATAGGCGGACGTATTGATAATATATATATATGCGTTTAGTTGTTAGTGATTGTTTTGTCTCGATCCCCTGCACCTTTGATAACTAGAAGCGAGAACGAAAAATGGATGCAATCAAAGTGTGGGGGCTCAGTGGTCCAAATCCTCCCAAAGTCGCTATTCTCTTACAAGAACTCGACATCCCATATGAAATCGTCGACTACCCACTCTCGGACGTGAAGAAGCCAGAATATATCGCCATTAACCCTAATGGTCGCCTACCCGCCATACATGATCCCAACACGGGCATCACGCTTTGGGAGTCCGGCGCTATTATCGAATACATTACCGACCTCTACGATCCGGAGCACAAATTGAGCTTTGCGCCGAGAACGCCAGAGGCATGGTATGCGAAGCAATGGCTTTTCTTTCAGACAACAGGGCAAGGTCCGTACTACGGGCAGGCGGTCTGGTTCAACAAATTTCATAAAGAGCGTCTACCTAGTGCACTCGACCGCTATGTAAAGGAGGCTCATCGGGTAATGGGTGTCCTGGAAAAACGGTTGGCTGAGGAGGAACAAAGTAACAAGGACGATCTCAATGGCGGACCGTGGCTTGTGGGAAACAAGTTCTCGTATGCTGATCTAGCTTTCATACCTTGGCAATTGGTCCTCGGCCTTATGGTAGGGGAGCCTGGATGCTCCCATGACGATTTTCCGAAAGTAAAGGCATGGTATGAGAAGATCTGCTCGCGTCCAGCAGTGAAAACAGTGCTTGAGAATGCCTTTCCATTCCTAAAGAAATCATAGACGTTGCCAAAGATCCTAAGTTCATCTGGCGCAGAAATCGCACAAGACTGCTCGCGTCACGAATGCTGGGTCCCAATAAGTTTTGGGTTGGCGCAGGAGACGTTCAGTAATTATGCAGAGTCCACAGCTGTGTATGGCAAGGCTACAAGGCGCAAACTATCATTGAATGGATATATTTGCTCTCGAACTCAATCTAAAACGGCTACCAATCTCATAGTTAATCTCATCGTTGAACTCCCTTGCTCTCTCAGCAATGATTATCAATTTGATTAAGGATTGAACTTAGAAGACTTGAATAATGACATGAGCAAGTCGAGGCGCCTCACTCACAAGACTGAACCCACTAGTACCATAGGAACGATGCGTGAGAGATGGACTAGAATGACGAGAATTTGTTTGATGCACGTTTGTGCTCGGATTTGTCACTGTTTCCGTATTTAGAGCCGAATAAGACATTTATGGCCCTGGGGCGTTATCAAAATATAGTTGACTAAGTGCATGTCGCCGTCTTTCATCCACGGATGCACAACCGACCCGGCGAATGAGCGAAAGAAGGATGCTGTAGCCAATCGCAGCTCCATGTAGGCGAGATTGATCCCGAGGCAGACTGCACGAGAAACAACCCATCAGCTGTCAGAAAAAGCACGAATGATCACAAAGCAGATCACTTACCGCTGTTTCCTCCTCCAAAAGCGATGTAGCATGCCTCCATTTCGGGTGTCGGATTAAGCCACCTTTCTGGCTTGAAACTAGACAGAGATGATCAGATCGGGGTTCTCTTTCAAAATAACAAGTAGACCTCACGTGAGAGCATCCGTATATGTTGCTTCTCGCCGATGCGCAGAATATGCTTGCATGGTCACCACCGCAGACGCCGGCAGATAGTACCCATTGACTTCCCAACCTTCTTTTGGTAACTTGCGAGGGTGCGAGCCAGCGGCAGCACCGTAGAGCCTCAAGGCTGCTCTCACAACGCATGGCAAATATTTCAATTTTGAAGCGTCAGAGTATTTGAACTCTCCTGGAAGTTTTGCAACCTCTTTCTCAAGCTTTACTCTGATTTCCGGATTCTTGCAGACGGCCCAGACAAGATAAGTCAGAGTAGTCGAAGTTGTGTCAGTTCCCGTGATCATAAACTCCGCAGCTTCGTACTCTAGCTCGAAGTCGCTCAAAGCATCCTGCGGATCCTGTAGATTGATGATCTTGCTAAAGAAGACCGGCGTGGTCAATGTGACAGTTGCATGAGCGTGTTTCAGACGCTGAAGAGATTCTTTTCCATAGCCACCAATCCGTTGCATTCTTGGCGTACTTTCCTTGATCTATGGCAATGGAATATAGCTTAGTATATCCATAAGTGGATATAGCTCTAGCCTTGTCTGTGTACTCACTATGATCTGTTGTAGGTCTCGTAGATATTGATTAGGCTGGTCTGAGTTAGTAATGGATTGTGTCCAAGTTATATCATACTTTCAAGATTATTTTACCTGCCCTTCCTTGTTCAAGCATCCGAAAAGAACTTCCAAACGTGAGATCCCCGATGATATCCGTTGTCATGAGTCCAAACCACTTGTAGATATCCGCGTAGCCGAGCTTCTCGTTCTCTTCTTTCATTTTCTTCATCGCCAATGAGATCTTGGCGCTAGCAAGGGGCTCGAACTGACCCAAGGAGGTCACACTTAGAGGAGAGGCAAGTAGTCTGCGACGTTTGGCGTGCTTCTTGGGGTCGGCCATTGAGAGAAGGCCCGGTCCGGCCCTATCATACCACGGAGCCTTGAGAAACCCTCCTTTATCTTTACAAATTGTTCTTATTCCTTCGGCAGTATTCACCGCTACCTCGCGGAGACCGACGCGAACAACCTCGCCTATGCCAATTGTGTCAGTTTATTCCGCTAATGTCTTGCTTGGAGACTACATACCGTATTTTTAATGAAGGCCCTCTACGTATTGCATTCTATCGCCCTTAAGACTGTGATATCTAATATGGAAATCAAGCCATTTCCCTATGAAGGCCCCAGGTATCTTGACCAGAGGTCCACAAATAGCTTTCAAAGCCCAGGAGGATAACAATACTAGAGCCAAAAGGCCAACAACAAGGAGGCCTGCGCCATAACCAGCAGCAACGGTATTTTGATCTATATTGATCCCATTCAAGTCTACTGACGAACGTCACACACGGAAGACTCTAGAGCTATAAATGCATCGTATGTTTGGCACACGGCGTTATGAATGTGAAATGATAGGCGACGAGCGGGCCGGGAGATGGTGTTCCAACGCGGAGATTTGAGCCACGATCTATGCTCGGTACTAGCACCCGGCAAGTCATAGCCTGAGGTTTTAGAGACACCGTAGAAACCGCACAACCATTTTGAGTCAAAGCCCTTTTGCATGAATTTCGAACGCCTGCCAAGTTCGATAAGGTATATGACTATTACGGCCATCCTATTCTCAACGCTTGTGGTCTGTGACACTAGATTCGGACAAAATCCAATTGTCTTAACCGAGCTAACATTCTCGGCGGATTATCACACTTCAAAAGGTATGTTTCGACAAGTGACCGGAGTTGAAGTTACTCTGGTAACTAAGTAAGAATAGAGCAATATAGAAGCATTTCACATGCTTCGACTTCAGCAAGCCTAGAACAGACATTTCGGGATCCGTTGCGAAGCGAACAAAAAGAGAAGAACAGATCATGGCCAAAAATGCAGGTCCTCTATATCTAGTGGTTGGTACAATGGTGTAGGAATCAAATCTTTAGGCAGATTTGTCCATATTTTAAAGATGGTGATTCAAAAAGCAGTTGTCTAAAGGCAACTAGTACTGCAGCAGTATCTATCATACTTCGAACGAACTGAAAGGTGTCAATTCTGACTTGAGTCATGGCAAAGCTCCAGCTTTGGACAGGGGCAGGGTTGCCGAAGGTTATCTGCGTTCATGGGTGTACATGCTAGTAGCTGTGCAGCACAGAGACTCATTGTGATCACACAAGGTAAAGTAGATGCAGTGGGACTTCGATCGAGCCTTTTAAGTGTTATACCCTAGCCTAGAAAATGTCTTAAACTGTGGTCAGAACTGTTGGAATCAGGCCAGCCCAGACGTACCAACTGGTCGCAGCCTATGAACACAGTTGCAAGGTCGGTCTCGAGAGGAGACGAGTATTCTATCTTTTACTACGAGGAGACAATTCTAGAGAATGGCACTTGGGAGAGGACACGAAGTAGGATCCTCATTTTTTCCAGACCGGAAGTGAGAATACTGGTGCAAAGATCCGCTTGAGAAGACACGCCAGGCGGTCAATCTATTGTACATGATCTTCACCTACTCGAAGCAGCTACGAAAGCACTGACAGAAGCTACTTGACAGAAGCAGGTATCACTGGAGCTTCAGGAGCTTGCTGGGGGGGTCTTCGTGCACCGATGGGCGTTGATCCCTGGTGGCTGACCGTTCAAAGACGATCTAGTGTGCTGCAACTCATCTCAACAAGTCCGTGAGGAGCTCAAATCAGCGAACGCTCTGAGCGCCTCCTATAACAGGCTTAAATTGCGCGGCGCAACTCCAAGCCGGGATTTCGGGGGTTTGCATACGTCCCCAGAGGAGGAAGGAGAGATGTGCCGTCCGTCTTGAGTCATGTCGCTAGAGCAAAACATTGGTGGCTTGCGTCATTAGGACATTGCGTCTCTCCATGTGACCAGTTGTGGTCCTCACACTCCTCCCGCCCTAGGCACGAATGCCCGATCCATCCAGCTGGGCCAGAACAAACATCCCGCTCTCCCACCGACACGGAGTCGGAGGGGGGTCCGTTCCCCCCTTTTCCCCCTCAACCCTCCTCCCCTAGCCCCCCAGGGTTATAAACACATGATGCCCCGAAAATGCTTTGAGGGGCTAGTTTAGCTCCATAGCTAGCGGCCCCCGGGGATTGCAGGGATTGCGGGGGAATTGGCGAGAGGCACCAATAACCCCGACTTTGGAATATTTTGCCGTATCCAAATCGCCGCCACTAGTCGTGATAGGGTTAATGAATTTGCTCATTCTTGCTAGTGGAATACACTTCACGAGCCAACCATCGTCCCTAACGTCGATTATGTTCATGGCGTGCCATCGCATCCTTCACCTTCTGATTGAGTAGGCAGCAATCACTTCAGAACCAAAAATCCAGAAAAGCACGATCAATGGGTGAAATGAATGGAAACTCGAATGGTACGCAACCACTCAGGCTTGAGATCCTGGTGGTAGGAGGTGGAATCACGGGCCTCACCACAGCCATTGCCTGCAGGGAGAAAGGATTCAATGTCAAGGTGCTCGAAGGGCTTTCGCAATATGCTCACGTTAGTCCTGAATATCCTGGAAGCCCTCAAACAGACGGGCGCAAATGGCTAACCTAGCATCTAAAGGTCGGGGCGGGACTGTTGATTTCGTCCAATGCCTCGTCGGTACTATGCGACATGGGTCTCAAGGAGCCTTTAGACAAAGTAGGGACCCATATGAAGAGAACAGTCTTTTATACGCACGACACTGGAGTGATCCTCGACGAGAAGACCTATCACGGCGCCGAAGCTCAATTAGGTGCCCCCTTGTGGCAAATTCATCGGGCAGACCTTCATGATATCTTGCTTGCCAAAGTCAAGGAACTGGATATCCCCCTCATTATGGGCGCCAGGGTCCAGTCCTATAATCCGGACGAGCCTAGTTTGACTCTGGAGGATGGCACCGTGCTGAAAGCGGACGTAATCTTAGCTGCTGATGGTGAGTGCAGGTGCCACTTATTTAAGGTTCGATATCTGACTGCTCTCTGGCAGGTTATCGATCTCGTGCACGAGACGCGCTGTACGGATCGCCCAAAGATTTACGCTTCAGTGGTTACTCCGCTTTTAGGGCTCTGATTCCTCGCGCCAATCTCGAGGACGACCCAGAGCTCGCAAGGATGCTGGACTCGGAGGACCAAACAACCTACACATGGTAAGCAAAGTATGCCTCGGAAATTGACTGTATGTGCAAGAGTGAGCTGAGGCGCAAAACACTAGGATCGGCGAAGGCAATCACGTCCTTGTTTATCCAGTCCGTCAGGGGCAATCATTGAACATCGTCCTCAATCAGCCAGCCATACACACGAAAGGACAGAACTTTGTCGTTCAGATTGACCCAGCGGAGATTGCCGAAGTGTACAGCGGGTGGCATCCAACTCTGATGAAGATCATCCAGGCCTTGCCTAAAGAGAACGTCTTGGAGTGGAAGCTCTGTGATTTGGAGAGCTTAGATTCATGGGTTTTCCCCGGGGGCAAGATCGCACTACTGGGGGATGCTTGCCATGCCATGTTACCCTCGGCTGCTCAAGGCGCCGGCATGGGTATAGAAGACGGCGTATGTGTCGCCGAACTTCTCGCGCGATTGACCGATTCCTCCCAGATCCCAGTCGCTTTGAAGGCGTATCAGAGTTTGAGGCTTCCTAGATGCTCACTTGTCGTCGATAGCGGAAGGCAGAACGCGAAGAAGTGGCACGAGAAAGACAATGTCAAGGGGGGTACAGTGACAGACGACATCTGGGACTATGACATCAAGGGCGAGTCAAGGAAATACCCTCTCGAGGCACATTAGAATCTTAGCATCGCCAAATAAATCATTCTGGCTGGTCCTTGCTTTCCCTGCTGCATTGTAATGATAGAGAATTAGAGCAGAACGCATACTTTACTAGGTCACGCAGATCTCTGATACTCGCTAATAGACCTTAGTAAACCTAGCCGTAATCGAGCTGATCTTCTTGTTGTACGATGCGAAAACCGCCACACTCGTTTATTTATATTATTAATGTCAGTAAATGTGAAATAGGCGAGTCTTTTTCCGATCCTAGAAATACCCGTGGCAAATCCTTTAGCGCTTCATCTTCGCCTGGGACCAGAATCGTCATTCACGTTAATTACCATGAGCACGGGTTAAGGTTGCGCGTCTCGCTGGTAGACTTCGTGGAACTATCCGATCGACTGTTCTTTTTGTTTGGTTTTTTTTTTTTGGTCTATACACGCCGGCAGATCATCTGCAATACATGAACTTTCCAAAGAGCGGCTTCGCGGCGCAGCAAAGGAAGCCAGCCTGGTTTTACAATCTAGTTGATCGAGAGAGCTTCTGAAATGAGCTCTGATTGAAATTCGTTCCCAAGTCCGTGGAGTTGCTTGTATGGATCCCCAGCGCGTGTGGCGTCCTGAGGTTTAATATCGAAGTTGTGAAAGGTTGGGTGCTGGGAAGGAGGTGTCTGGTTGCGCCCGCCGACGGCGCAAAACACGGCACCATCGACACCAAATACTGTAGTACTCTGGAAGGGAGGAAGAAGCTCAGGGTTTTAGTTCTCCTACCCAAAGATGTTGAGAAGCCTGAACTTCCGAAGTAATACACTGGGAACGTTGATGATCCGGAAGTAGGAAGTCAAGCCACCGGAACAAGGACACACCTCTGAGATCAAGAACGGCATTTTCTCAACTTATTTCCTAATCATATTGGTTATTGGTTGACCAACATTGGCTTACTGGTACATGCAGTTTGAACAGTATACCCGGGCTTGAATTGTCGTCCCCACATATCCCAAGCCCGGGCTTTTTAGTTTATTCCGGGTCTAGATCCATGTTAGTTCCGAGAACACTTGAACCTGGGGCCCCGCATGAAGCAACGTGCTAGAAACTGGGACTAAGCGGGTCAAGGCGTGAAACGGCAGACTGACCTACCGTACCGTATAGTTGAGCAACAGTGTTTTGCGCCAAATCTCGCTTGAATGGAACCTATTGAATTCACCACGCCGTACTCTTTTGCGACCCACTGTGTATCCGATATAAAAGGGCTGGGTAGTACTGCGCCCAAGTTCCCCGGGTTTCCTGGGCGTCTTTGCACATTTCTGATTTCCTCGCCCATGATACTCTTCATAGTCGAGACTTGACACTGCCTCCAGAATCACATTTCTCCTCCTCTTTGTCTTCATTGAACTTGCTAATGCCGCTCGGGGTACTTGATTACAATGGCGGCCGAATGGCCCATGTCCCTGGTACTGTGCTTCTTGACACGCACGACCAAGCTGTGGAAAACACGACGGGCCTCAAGAAGGGGACTGGTAAAAATTCTGAGGTTATCCTGGTACCGCAGCCATCCAATGATCCTAACGATCCCCTGAATTGGCCCCGATGGCAGAAAGATTTAATATTACTTCTGTACTGCTATTGCACTTTGCTGTGTATCGGAGGGTATGCGCGCCGGTCCATGAGGTGCCCCGACTTCAAAGATCAAAACTAACACCATGCACAGGGTTGGGCCCATAATCAGTCCCATGGCAGTTCCTTTGATCGAAGCGTTCGATATCACTTTCACGAAAGTGTCGCTACTTCTTGGCTACAATTTGGTGGCTGTGGGCGCCGTTGGAGTGGCTGTCTCTGCTTGTGCGCGAAAGTACGGTAAGAGGCCCACACTTCTGGCCTCCATTACTGCGACTCTCGTGGGTACGATCTGGGCAAGCCGATCCAATACTTACGAAGTGATGCTCGGCGCCCGGGTAGTCCAGGGCTTTGGAATAGCGATGTTTGAGAGCGTCACGTACACATTGATAGGAGATCTCTACTTTGTCCACGAGCGAGGCTCGCGAATGGCCTTTTATGTGGTCTGTCAGTCAGGCCTGGCAAATCTACCTGGGGTAGTGGCCGGCAAGGTGACCATGGATATGGGGTGGCGATGGGCTTTTTACTTCGTCATCATCTTCCTCGTCGTCGCTTGGTTTGCCTGCATTGTATTCGGCTGGGAGACTGTCTATAACCGCAATGCTCTGTATGACATCGATACTGCCTCCCAAGACGTAAATGCCACCTCTTTATTCACTTGATACACCACAAGCTAATTCATTCAATAGAACATCGCTACGATCCATGAAGTGAAAGGAAACGTGTCAGCTCACTTGGAAAATCCCGAGCTGAAAGACCTCCAGCTCGCTCGGACAAACACCTCCACCTTCAAGCCGCGCGAAACATTCGTCCAAAGACTGAAGCCTTATCATGGCACATTCACAGATGAATCTCTCATCAAGATGATCATAAAGCCATTTTTCGTCCTCTTGAACCCTGTCGTCACATGGTCCATCTTGGTGGTCTCATTTGCATCTCTTTGGGTCATCGCCATCGCCTTGGTCGTTGCACAGATCTTTTCAGCGCCGCCTTATCTCTTCAACACCGCGCAGGTAGGCTACATATCGGCGGGCCCAATGGTGGGCGGGTTTCTCGGGTGTCTTCTCTGCGGACTTATCTCCGACCCCATCGCTCGATGGCTTACACGCAGGAACAACGGCGTGTACGAGCCCGAGTTCCGACTCCCTATGATGATACTGGTCCCCATAGTCTCCGCCATCGGCTACTTTTCCTTCGGTAGCATCATAACCTCAGGAAAAAGTGCCGTAGCTGCCGCTGCCATGTGGGGGGTCACTTTTGTGGCGGTCCAAGTCGCGGCCGTTTCCACTGGCGCCTATATTGTGGACGCCTTTCGCGACATCAGCGTCGAGGTCTTCATCATCTCGATGACGGCTAAGAATTTTCTATGGTTTGGGTTCTCTTGTAAGTCCTGCCACCGAACGACATTCAACAATGACGAGAAATTGACAATAACTATGATGCAGTCTTTTTGAATAATTGGTATGCCAAAGCTGGCCCAGAAAGCATGTTCTTCACAATCGGAGGAATCCAGATAGCTCTTTCTTTGACCACCATTGTAATCTACATCTTTGGTAAGCGGATCCGTGCGTGGTGGCATATCCATAACGTACTTGATCAGCACGGTACTGCGGCAGATACTTAGGAGCATAACCGGAGGAGGTTGGCTGAAGTTTGCCCAGGACTATGGGGTCGGGAGCCAGGTACGAGGAGTATGAATGGAGGAGGACTGGTGCTATGGCTGTATTAGGTAGACTTGGTGATTCTCCAAACAGGCTCCAGAGTTAAATGGAGTATGTGAAGAAGATATAACAATGAATACCTCTTGTTTGCAACCAGATTTACCAAGCCAGCTCCAGTCAAAAAGTACTTTTTTGCAAAATTCGGTTAGCGGCGTAATCTCCCAAGATCTCAACGTAGAGACGCGATCCTCTTTCCCGTTCTCGGGTTGCGTCCGGGCAGCCAATGCGGCGGCAACTTTTGCGGCATTCCTCGGCGTGCCACAGGCTCCCATTTCTAGAGACCTTTCCTTCCCCTGCTCCCCGCCTTCCCCGCGCCGCGCAGACGCTAAAATATAGCTCGTTTGATCGAAAGCCTATTACTCAGCTTGCTTTCTGTACGGAGAGTTCCATTTCCCCAGACCACCCCCCCCCCTTTTTTTTTTTTTTTTTTTTACTTCCCAGCACCATAAAAAAAAATACACTATTTAAAAACTAAATTATACTT
>Ga0164242_10003059_pt1 | contig 19129 bp, 20 predicted proteins | sample OricomgcompostMG_FD_108783 | JGI IMG/M metagenome (GOLD analysis project Ga0164242, IMG submission 108783) | Miracle-Growth compost microbial communities from Emeryville, California, USA - Original compost - Miracle growth compost (MG) ... | reverse complement strand
TTCGCGTGGTACGTCTGGGATCAGGGTCCAGGGATGCCCGGCGACTGGGCAGGACGCTTCGCCCCGAGCTTCGAGTTCGTTTTCCACTTCAACCGCGAAAGCCGCAAGCCGAACAAGATCGTGCCCTGCAAGCACGCCGGGCAGGAATCGCACCTGCGCGCCGATGGCTCGTCCACGGCAATGCGGGGAAAGGACGGCGAAGTCGGCGGCTGGACGCACAAGGGCCAGCCGACGCAGGACACGCGCATCCCCGACAGCGTGATCCGCGTGATGCGCCACAAGGGCAAGATCGGTCAGGACATCGACCACCCAGCCGTGTTCCCGGTGGCGCTGCCGGAGTTCGTGATCGAGGCCTACAGCGACGCTGGCGACATCGTGTTCGAACCCTTCGGCGGCAGCGGCACGACGATGCTGGCCGCAGAACGCACGGGGCGCATCTGTCGGAGCATTGAGATCGCACCGGAGTACGTGGACGTCGCCATCAAGCGTTTCCAGCAGAGCCACCCCGGCGTGCCGATCACCCTGATCGCCACCGGCCAGTCCTTCGAGCAGGTCGCCGCCGAGCGTGAATCAGAAAATGAGGTGGCGGCATGAACTGGCTGGCCGACAAGATCGAGCAGTGGCCGACCGCCAAACTGCTGCCCTATGCCCGCAACGCGCGCACCCACTCCGAGGAGCAGGTGGCGCAGATCGCTGCCAGCATCGCCGAGTTCGGCTTCACCAATCCGATCCTCGCGGGCAGCGACGGCATCATCGTCGCTGGCCACGGTCGGCTGGCCGCAGCCCAGAAGCTCGGGCTGGAAATCGTGCCGGTGGTTGTGCTCGACCATCTCACGCCCACCCAGCGCCGCGCCCTGGTGATCGCCGACAACCGCATCGCCGAGAACGCAGGCTGGGATGACGCGATGCTCAGGATCGAATTGGAAGCCCTGATGGGCGAAGGCTTCGATCTGGACATCACCGGTTTTGATGCCGACGCGCTGGCCGAGCTGATCGCGGGCGACGAGCCGGACAATGAGGGGCAGACCGATGAAGATGCCGTACCCGAGTTCAGCGAGACACCGATCGCGCGCCCGGGTGACGTGTGGATCATGGGCCCGCACCGGCTGCTGTGCGGCGACGCCACGCTCGCCACCAGCTACGACGCGCTGCTACAAGGCGCGCCGGTGGACATGGTGTTCACCGACCCGCCGTATAACGTGAACTACGCCAACAGCGCCAAGGACAAGATGCGCGGCAAGGATAGAGCCATCCTCAACGACAACTTGGGCGACGGCTTCTACAACTTCCTGCTGGCGGCGCTGACCCAGATGGTCGCGCACTGCCGGGGCGGGATCTATGTGGCGATGTCGTCCAGCGAACTGGACGTGCTGCAGGCCGCATTTCGCGCCGCCGGTGGCAAGTGGTCAACGTTCATCATCTGGGCGAAGAACACCTTCACGCTGGGCCGTGCGGACTACCAGCGCCAGTACGAGCCCATCCTCTACGGCTGGCCCGAAGGCGCACAACGCCACTGGTGCGGTGACCGCGATCAGGGCGATGTGTGGAATATCAAGAAACCGCAGAAAAACGATCTGCACCCGACCATGAAGCCGGTGGAACTGGTCGAGCGCGCGATCCGCAATTCGAGCCGCCCCGGCAATGTGGTGCTCGACCCCTTTGGCGGTTCTGGCACGACGCTGATCGCTGCAGAGAAGTCAGGTCGCGTCGCGCGGCTGATTGAACTCGATCCGAAGTACGTGGATGTGATCGTGCGCCGGTGGGAGGAATTCACCGGCCAGCAGGCTATCCGCGAGGCGGCAGACCAGGAGGCGTGCGCCAGTTGAATCCGTGCGCAGGCTCTTTGGCTTTTTCTTCCTCGGCGATGCGTCGCAGGATTTGCATCGTGGCCAGATCACGGGGCAGCGCTGCGCACATCACGCGCACGGCCTGCTCGATGGAGACATCCGGACGCCGGTTGGCAAGCAGCCAACGCAGCGCCTGTTCGCGTTCGGTGGCGGGCGTTGGCATCAGGCGGCCATCTCGTCGGTGATTTCGCAGTGGATCACAAAGCCTGTCAGGTAAGGCATGCCGCGCGGGATGCCGTAGTCCTTGCTGGTTTGGCGGCCAATCGTCCAACCCATCCAGCGGGCGGTGGCGGCGTTGATTGCGTCTTGCAGGCTCTTGCCCTCAAAAAGTCCGTTCTGCACGTCGTCGGCAAAGTGGCGACCGTGGCGGCTGTCGAGGAAGATGCGTACCGATTCGAGGGGCTGGCCCGTGGCATCGGAAATCGCGCTCATCGCCAGCGGCCAGGCTGCGGCGGCGTGCTCATCCATCGTGCCAAAAAATCCCCAGGCATCGTTCTGGGTGGCAGGCATCGGGTTGGCGGTAGTCATCTTGGGCTCCTTCGGGTTGATCGTTGCTACACCCGTAGTAACGCGCTGGGTGATGGAGAAGCCAAGCGGTTCTTGGCCTCTTTCTCAATCTTTCTTCAGGCGATGCGATAGACCCGCTCGCTGCCTTGGGCCTTGTCCGAAACGATGGTCAGGCCGAGTTTTTTCTTGAACGCTCCGGCAAAGGTGCCGCGCACCGTGTGCGCCTGCCAGCCGGTAGCGGTACAGATCTGATTGATGGTCGCGCCTTCGGGGCGTTGCAGCATCCGGATCACGTCGGCCTGTTTGCTGTTTTCGCGGGTGCGTGGCGCAGGCTTGTCGGATTTCGCCCACGTTGCCTCGGCGGCGGCCACGTCGGCCTCCAGTTCCGCGTCGTTCGGCGCGACTGGCACGCCTTCCGCGTTGGCGATGATCTTGTCGAGGTTGGCCTCGAACTTGCCGATGCGCTTCTGGCTGGTGTCGGGGCGCGGCATACCCAAGGCGTCATAGCCCTCGGCGGCGACGCGCCAACCGTCACCATCGGGCGTGATCAGGGCGCGGTTGAACAGGCCGTCGAGCACCTTCTTGCGCGCGCCGCCTTTGATGTGGTCGGGGAACCACTCGATCTTGCCTGCGCTGGTGTTGATGGCTTTGGCGAGGATGGCGTGCTGCGCCGGGGTCAGGTTGGTGGTGCTCATGGGCTGCTCCTTCGGGGTGGTGGATGACGATGTGATGAACGCGCTGTTCGGGGAACAAGCCAAGCGCTTTCTGCTTGGCTTCGTTGGTTTCCGATCAGTCCTTGGCGATTTCTGCCTCCGTGGGCTCCGGCAAGGAGATGCCGACCTCGATTCCTGCCTTGAAGGCCGCTTCCAGCGCATTCCGGATGCACCACACCGCCGTGTCGTGGAAATCCAGGCTGTCGGCGTGGCGGGTTTGCAGGGTGTCGATGCCCAGATGCTTCTGGGCGATCAGGGTGAGGATGGCGTCGATCTGGCTCATGGCGGCTTCCTTTCGGGATGTGGTTGGCGTGACGTGATGAACGCGCTGTTGCCGATGGAAGCCAAGCAAATTGCAAGGAAACGACGAACAAATGATTGAAGAAGGTGACGATGGGACTTTCGATTCGCGCCTACGCGCGCCACCGTGGCGTGTCGCACGTGGCCGTGAAAAAGGCCATCGACACCGGGCGGATCACACCGCTGACCGACGGCACGATTGATCCGGACGCTGCGGACGCGCAGTGGGCGCAAAACACCCTGCAGCCACGCAAGACTGCCGTGTCGGAAGCAGCCAGCGCCCCAGAAGTCCGGCGCTCGGCACCGCCACCGCGCCATCCACCACCCGCACGCGAAACAGCGGATGCCAGCGTGCCGCCACTGTCGACCGGCGGCACCTCACTCTTGCAGGCGCGCACGGTCAACGAAGTGCTCAAGGCCAAGCTCAAGCAGGTGGAGCTGGCCGAGAAGAAGGAAGAACTGGTCGACCGCGCCAAGGCTGTGGCGCAGGTGTTCAAGCTCGCACGCATCGAGCGCGATGCCTGGCTGAACTGGCCTACCCGGGTGTCCGGGCAGATGGCCTCTCAACTGGGCGTCGACGCGCACCAGATGCACATCACGCTGGAGGCCGCCGTGCGCGAGCACCTGATTGAACTGGGCGAGTTGCGCCCGCGTGTGGACTGACGATGGATGACTACGAAGGCGCGCAGGAGATCGAACGGGCGTGGCGCGAAGGGCTGACACCCGACCCGCTGCTCACCGTATCCGAATGGTCGGATCGGCACCGGATGCTGTCGAGCAAGGCATCTGCCGAACCGGGCCGCTGGCGCACCAGCCGCACGCCGTACCTGAAAGCGATCATGGATTGCCTGTCGCCGATGTCACCCATCGAGCGCGTGGTGTTCATGAAAGCCGCGCAGCTTGGCGCCACCGAGATGGGATCGAACTGGATTGGCTACGTCATCCACCACGCGCCGGGGCCCATGATGGCTGTGTGGCCGACCGTGGAAATGGCCAAACGCAACAGCAAGCAGCGCATCGACCCGCTGATCGAGGAGTCGACAGCACTGGCCGAACTGATCGCTCCGGCGCGCTCGCGCGACTCGGGCAACACCATTCTGGCCAAAGAGTTTCGCGGTGGCGTGCTGGTGATGACCGGCGCAAACAGCGCCGTCGGCCTGCGCTCGATGCCTGTGCGCTATCTGTTTCTGGATGAGGTGGATGGCTATCCGCTGGATGTCGAGGGTGAAGGCGATGCGATTTCGCTGGCAGAGGCACGCACGCGCACCTTCGCGCGCCGCAAAATATTCATTGTCTCGACGCCCACCATCTCCGGCGCGTCGAGCATCGAGCGCGAGTACGAGGCCAGCGACCAGCGCCGTTACTTCGTGCCGTGCCCACATTGCCAGCACCGGCAGTGGCTGCGCTTTGAGCAGCTGCGTTGGGACAAGGGCTCGCCGGAGTCTGCGGCCTACATCTGCGAAGCCTGCGACACCGCGATCCCTGAGCACCACAAGACGTGGATGCTGGAAAACGGCGAATGGCGCGCGATGGCTGAAGGCAAAACGGCAGGCTTTCACCTGTCTTCGCTGTACAGCCCGGTCGGCTGGCGTTCGTGGCGCGAGATCGCTGCCGCGTGGGAAGCCGCCGTCAACAAGGAATCGGGATCGGCCGCCGCGATCAAGACCTTCAAGAACACCGAACTGGGCGAAACCTGGGTCGAGGAAGGCGAAGCGCCCGACTGGCAACGGTTGGTCGAGCGACGCGAGGACTACCGGATCGGCAGCGTGCCAGCCGGTGGGCTGCTGCTGGTCGGTGGTGCCGACGTGCAGAAGGATCGCATCGAGGCGTCCATCTGGGCCTTTGGGCGCGGCAAGGAATGCTGGCTCGTCGAGCACCGCGTGCTGATGGGCGACACGGCCCGCGACGCGGTGTGGAAACGCCTCGCGGAAATGCTCGCTGAATCCTGGACGCATGCCTCGGGCGCAGCGCTACCGCTGGCACGCTTCGCCCTGGACACCGGCTTTGCCACGCAGGAAGCCTACGCCTTCGTGCGCGCCTGCCGCGACAGCCGGGTGATGGCGGTTAAAGGCGTGGCACGCGGTGCGGCGCTGATCGGCACGCCAACGGCAGTGGACATGAGCCAAGGCGGTAAGAAGCTGCGCCGGGGCACCAAGGTGTTCACGGTGGCAGGCGGTATTGCCAAGCTGGAGTTCTACAACAACCTGCGCAAGAGCGCGGATGTGAATGAGGACGGCGTGACACCGATCTACCCTGCAGGTTTTGTTCACCTCCCCAAGATCGACGCCGAGTTCATCCAGCAGCTGTGCGCCGAGCAACTGATCACCCGGCGCGACCGCAACGGCTACCCGGTACGCGAATGGCAAAAGATGCGCGAGCGCAACGAGGCACTCGACTGCTACGTCTACGCCCGCGCGGCTGCGTCGGCGGCGGGGCTGGATCGTTTCGAGGAACGCCATTGGCGCGAACTGGGGCGACAGCTGGGGATGGAAAAGACACCAAATGAGCCACCCTCGATTCAAACCTACGACCTAGACGAGGCCACCCACAGCGGTGGCCTCACTGTTTCTGGACCCCGCAATGCCGGGCGGCGCGTGATCAAGAGCCGCTGGTTGACGCGATAGATCAGACGATGAGAGCCAGATGACCTACACCCCAACACAACTCGACGCTTTGAAGCGTGCGCTAGCCACCGGCGAGCACCGTGTGAGCTTTGGCGACAAGACCGTCGAGTACCGTTCGGTCGAGGAACTGCAGGCGGCCATCCGCACAGTGGAATCCGAGCTCGCGCGCAGCGCCGGTGAGAGTCGCAAGTGCCAGATCCGCGTCACCACTCGGAAGGCCACCTGATGAGCTGGTTTTCCAAGCTTCGGCGCGGCATGTTTGGCGGCCCGTCGCCGACTTACGACGGTATCGGCAGCGGTCGGCGGGCGATTGCCTGGCAGGTCGGAAATCCTGGTGCCGTTGCCGCGCTGGCCTTCACCCAGAACGAGCTCCGCGCCAAAAGCAGAGATCTGGTGCGACGCAATGCCTGGGCTGCTGCCGGCGTGGAAGCCTTCGTCGCCAACGCGATCGGCACTGGCATCAAGCCGCAGTCGATGCTTGCGGACAACGCACTGCGTGAATCCATTCACACCCTCTGGTGGGACTGGTGCAGCGATGCGGACGCAGCTGGCGTGACCGACTTCTACGGTCTACAGGCACTTGCCTGCCGGGCCATGCTGGAAGGCGGGGAAGTCTTGGTGCGACTGCGCTATCGCCGACCCGAAGATGGTCTGGCAGTCGGCCTGCAACTTCAGGTGCTGGAACCCGAGCATCTACCCACGACGATGAATCTAGAACTTCCGTCCGGCAACGTGGTGCGGGCTGGCATCGAGTTCGATCGTCTCGGGCGTCGCGTCGCCTACCACCTGTATCGCTCGCATCCCGGCGACGGGACGCTGGCGCCGATGTCGGGCACCGGCGGCATGGACGCGGTGCGTGTGCTGGCTTCGGAGATCATCCACTTGTTCCGTCCGCTCCGTCCTGGCCAGATCCGGGGAGAGCCGTGGTTGGCACGGGCGCTGGTCAAACTCAATGAGCTGGACCAGTACGACGACGCCGAATTGGTCCGCAAGAAGACAGCAGCAATGTTTGCCGGGTTCATCACCCGCCTGGCGCCCGAGGACAACCTCATGGGCGAAGGGCTGGCGGATGCCAACGGCGTGTCTCTGGCTGGTCTGGAACCCGGAACCATGCAGCTGCTGGAGCCTGGAGAGGACGTCAAGTTCAGCCAGCCGGCAGACGTCGGGGCTAGCTATGCCGAGTTCCTGCGTATGCAGTTCCGGGCGGTAGCGGCCGCCATGGGCATCACTTACGAGATGCTGACCGGGGATCTCACGCAGGTGAACTACTCCTCGATCCGGGCCGGCCTACTGGAGTTTCGCCGCCGCTGTGAGGCGATCCAGCATGGCGTGATCGTTCACCAGCTCTGCCGACCAATCTGGCGGGCATGGATGGAACAAGCCGCGCTCGAAGGCACACTCGAGCTGCCCGGCTTCAGCGATCGCAAGCGTGACTACCTTGCCGTGAAGTGGATTCCGCAGGGCTGGCAGTGGGTCGATCCGAAGAAGGAGTTCGACGCGATGCTCACCGCGATTCGCGCCGGACTGCTTTCACGCTCCGAAGCCATTTCGGCCTTCGGCTACGACGCCGAAGACATCGACCGCGAGATCGCGGCAGACAACCAACGGGCCGACGAGCTCGGCCTGGTTTTCGATTCCGACCCGCGCCACGACAAAGCGCCCATCGCGACGGCCACCCCGGCTCCGGCGCAAGAACCTCAGGACAACTGATATGCAGCTCGTACACCTGGCGTCCCGTCTCTACGGGACGCCGCTCCTCATTGCGCGCCCGAAACTGGACGTGATCCTGTCCGTCCTAGGCCCGCGCATCGGACTGCCGGACATCGATACCACCGTCCCGCTTCCCGCCCCAAAGGCTAGCGTCTCGGCTGGGCAGCTCGGCATCGCGATCATCCCGGTACACGGCACGCTGGTGCGACGGGCAATGGGGCTGGAGGCTGCGTCCGGCCTGACCTCCTATGGCGAAATCGCTGCACGGCTCGACGCGGCGCTCGCGGACCCGCAGGTCAACGGCATCCTGCTTGACCTCGACTCCCCCGGCGGTGAGGCCGGTGGCGTGTTCGAGCTGGCCGAACGGATTCGCGCCGTCAACGACATCAAGCCGGTCTGGGCGCATGCCAACGACTCGGCGTACTCGGCGGCTTACGCCATCGCGGCCGCTGCATCGCGACTGACCTTGTCCCAAACCGCTGGGGTGGGCTCCATTGGTGTCATTGCCTTGCACGTCGACCAGTCCGTCAAGGATGCCAAGGACGGGGTTGCCTACACGGCGATCTATGCCGGTCACCACAAGAACGACTTTTCTCCCCACGCACCGCTGTCGCCGCAAGCGGCCACCACTCTGCAGTCGGAGGTTGATCGGCTGTACGGGATCTTCGTCGACCAAGTCGCGCGGATGCGCGGCATGGACAGCGATGCCGTGCAGGCGACGGAAGCAGGCTTGATCTTCGGGGATGCGGCGGTCGCCACAGGACTGGCCGACGCCGTGATGAGTTTCGACCAGGTCTTGGTCGAGTTCACCAACGCGCTGGATGCGCAGCGCCGACTGGCAACACCCAGCGCCAATACCGCGAAGCGCCGCCCACAAGCTCGCGCCTCGCCCGTGGCACTGAACGCCAGCCATCAGATTTCCAGCCATCAACCCTCTCATTTGGAGCAAACCATGACCGACCAAGAACAGCAGTCCCCGATGGACGACCGCGATCCGGAGATCACGCCAGACCCGGCAGATGCACCAGCGAAAGAACCCGCAGCACCGCCCGTTGCCGCATTGATCGCCGGCGCGACCACCAACGACCGTATCGAGGCACAAGCCATTGCCGAGATCTGCCTGATCGCAGGCACGCCGCAGCGCACGGCGGAGTTCCTTACCTCCGGGATGACCGAGTCTCAGGTCCGCCGCGCACTGCTCGAGGCTCGCGCCGAACAGCCGGAGATTGCCTCGCGCATCACCGCCGATGCGGGAACCACCGTGCGACCGGAGAGCAGCCCGGTCGTTGCCGCCGTCAAAAAACTCACCACAAAGGAGTAAGCCATGCCTGCCATTTCGGAAACCAACAACCTCGGTGATCTCCTCAAGTACGAGGCGCCGAATCTCTATTCACGCGACCTGGCCACGGTCGCTGCCGGCCAGAACCTGGTGCTCGGCACCATCGTCGGCCGCGACAGCACGACCGGCAAGCTGAAAGCACTCGACCCGGCTGCTACAGACGGCACCGAGAACGCCGTTGGCGTGCTCGCCGCCGATGTAGACGCAACCCTGATCGATCGCGAAGACGCGCTACTGATCTCTCGCCACGCCATCGTCGCCAACCATGCGCTGGCGTGGCCCGTCGCCATTACCTCCACCGAGAAGACCGCCGCGATTGCTCAGCTCGAAGCGCGTGGCGTCATCGTCCGAACCGCCGCCTGATCCAGGAGACACACCATGCAGAACCCCTTTACCAATCCCGCGTTCTCGATGGCAGCACTCACGGCGGCCATCAACATCCTTCCCAACCGCTATGGCCGCATCGAGGAACTCGGCCTGATGCCGGCCAAGCCGGTGCGCCAGCGGCAGGTCATCGTCGAGGAGATGAACGGCGTGCTGAACCTGCTGCCCACGCTGCCGCCGGGAGCCCCGGGCACGGTCGGTGTGCGTGGCAAGCGCACCCTGCGCTCGTTCGTGATCCCGCACATACCGCATGACGATGTCGTCCTGCCTGAGGAGGTCCAGGGCATCCGCGCCTTTGGCTCGGAGACCGAAACGGAAGCTGTCGCAGGCGTCATCGCGCGCCACCTGGAGACCATGCGCAACAAGCATGCGATCACGCTGGAGCACCTGCGCATGGGTGCGCTCAAGGGCGTCATCCTCGATGCTGATGGTTCCGTGCTGTACGACCTGTTCGACGAGTTCGACATCACGCCGCAGACCATCGCCTTCGACCTCGGCAACGCCGGTACCAATGTGAAGGCGAAATGCATCGCGACCCTGGCCGCGATCGAGGAAAACCTCAAGGGCGAGTTCATGAGCGGTGTGCACTGCCTGTGCTCGCCCGAGTTCTTCGCCGCGCTGACCGGTCATGCCAAGGTCGAGAAGGCCTTCGAAAACTGGCAGCAGGGCGCGATCCTGATCAATGACGTGCGCCGTGGCTTCACCTACGCCGGCATCACCTTCGAGGAGTATCGCGGGCAGGCGACCGATCCGTCTGGCACCACCCGTCGCTTCATCGCGGCTGGCGAGGCGCATGCCTTCCCGTTGGGCACGGTGGATACCTTTGGCACCTACTTCGCACCGGCGGACTTCAACGAGACGGTCAACACCATCGGGCAGACGCTCTATGCCAAGCAGGAGCCGCGCAAGTTCGATCGGGGCACAGACCTTCATACCCAGTCCAACCCGCTGCCCATGTGCCACCGCCCGGGTGTGCTCGTGAAGCTGACGGTGGCGTGATGAAGCTGATCGAACGCCTGTACCAGTCTGCCGCCAATGCAGGGCTAACGGTACGCTGTCATTGGCAACCAGCTGATGGTTCGCCGTCGCAGACGCACGTGGTCGGCTTCTCCGCACCGGACGACACCATCCTCGACGGCCTGGCCCGGAATACCGACTATGCGATCACCTATCCGGCGTCGGCATTTGTGGGTCTGGCCGCGCGTGAGGTGGTCGAGATCGACGGCGTGACCTATCAGGTGCGCGATGTCCGGGCCGTAGCCGATGGCTCGGAGATGCGCGCCAAGCTCACGAGGCTCTGACCGATGGCCGCCCATTCGATCCGCGAACAGATTCTGCTCGCGGTGCTCGACGCTGTCCGCACGCCGGTGGAAACACTCGGAGCCACGCTGCACCGCTCGCCCACGGTGGCCATCAGCCGGGAGCAATGCCCGGCGCTGGTGGTGTTTCCCGAATCCGAGCAGATCACCGAACGGGCCAACGACCGTGTGACGCGCGAACTCACCGTGCGCATCGTCGCACTGGCCCGCTCGGTACCTCCCGCCATCCCCGAAACCGAAGCTGACCGGCTGCTCACCGCCGCCCACGCCGCGATGCTGGCCGACCGCAATCTGGGTGGTTTGTGCCTTGGCATCCGCGAGCAGGACTGCGAGTGGGAGGTCGAGGATGCCGATTCGGTCGCGGCATCGATCCCGGCGCGCTACGCGATCACCTACCGCACGCTCGACACCGATCTTTCAACCAAGGGATGACACCTATGACCTCCGTCGTCTTGACCCGCCCGCACACCCATGCGGGCAAACCCCGCGCGGCGGGCGACCGGCTCGACGTGGAACGCGGAACTGCCGACTGGCTCGTCGCCAACGGCATCGCGCGCCACGACCGCCAGCCCGCACCTGCACCAGCACCAGCACCGGAAGGTGACGACGTGCCCGTCGAACCCACCCGATCCACCACCACCCCACGCAAGGAATCCAAATCATGAGCACCTATGCATCGTTCCAAGGCCGCGTCTTCCTCGGTAAGCGGGATATCGACGGCCTTCCCATTGAAGTGCGCTCGCCCGGCAACGTTGCCGAGCTCAAGCTCTCGCTCAAGACCGACGTGCTGGAGCACTACGAGAGCCAGACCGGCCAGCGTTCGCTCGATCACCGGATGGTCAAGCAGAAGTCGGCCGCCGTGAACCTCACCATCGAGGAGTTCACCAAGGAAAACCTCGCGCTGGCGCTCTACGGCAACCACATCACCGGCACGACCGGCTCGGTGACTGCCGAGACCATCGGCGGTGCGACGCCGGTCGTGGGCGACCGCTACTTCTTCGCGCACCCGAAGGTGTCGGCGGTGGTGGTCACGGATTCGGCGGGCACACCCGCGACGCTGGTGGCGGGCACCCACTACACGGTCGACACCGACTTCGGTGCCCTCCAGTTTCTGGATACCACCGGCTTCACCGCGCCGTTCAAGGCCGCCTACAGCTACGGCGCGGCCACCGAGATCGGCATCTTCACGCAGTCGGTGCCGGAGCGGTATCTGCGGCTGGAAGGCATCAACACCGCGCAGGGCAACGCCAAGGTGCTGGTCGAGCTGTACCGCGTGGCCTTCGATCCGCTGAAGGAAATCTCCTTCATCTCGGACGAGTACAACAAGTTCGAGTTGGAAGGCTCGCTCTTGGCCGACACCACCAAGCCCTACGACGCGGTGCTGGGCCAGTTCGGCCGCATCGTGCAGTTGTGATGGGGAATGCCATGAGCGATCTGGAAACCCTCATCCCGCAGGCGGTGGAACTGGTGATCGACGGCGAGCCGCTGGCCATCAAGCCACTCAAGGTCGGGCAGATGCCCGCCTTCCTGCGCGCGATCACCCCGGTGATGCAGCAGATCGGTGGCGACGGCATCGACTGGCTGACGCTGTTCGGCGAGCGCGGCGATGACCTGCTGACAGCGGTATCGATTGCCGTCGGCAAGCCGCGCGCGTGGGTCAATGAGCTGGCCGCCGACGAGGCCATCCTGCTGGCGGCCAAGGTGATCGAGGTGAACGCCGATTTTTTTACCCGGACGGTGATGCCAAGGCTCGACGGTCTGATCACGCAGGCGAGCACGGTGGCGGCAGCGGCCACGGCTGGTTCGACGCCGTCCAGCACCTGATCGCCCACGGCCACCGGCTGCCGGACATCCTCGACTACACCCTGGCGCAGGTGCGCGGCTTCAGTGCCGCGACCGTGCGCGCCGACGCGGCACGCGACGCGAACCTGCTCTCGTTGATCGCCATCGGGACGCGCGGCGACTCACGTCACCTCGACCAGACCCTCGACAGGTTGCAAGACCATGCGAATCGCTATCCGCATCGATAGCAAGGCCGCGCAGGCGCAGTTGCGCCGCTGGGGCGGTGAGTTCCGCGACAAGGTCAAGAAGGCAGTCGCGCGCGGCATCGCGTCCGAGGCCGCCGACCTGAAGCAGGACGTGCGCAGCCACGTCGCGGGCCAGATGACCGTGGTCAAGAAGTCCTTCGTCAAAGGCTTCACCGCCAGGGTGCTGGACAAGGACAAGAACCGGCTGCCTGCGCTTTACGTCGGCTCGCGCATCCCGTGGTCTGGCATCCACGAGCGCGGTGGCGTGATCGGTGGCCGGATGCTGATCCCGCTGCACGGTCGCGTGGGCCGCAAACGCTTCAAGGCGCAGATCGCCGAGCTGATGCGCGGTGGCAACGCGTATTTCATCAAGAACGCCAAGGGGAACCTCGTGCTGATGGCCGAGAACATCAAAGAACACGACCGGCCACTGTCTGGCTTCAAGCGCCGCTACCGCAAAGCCGAAGGCATCAAGAAGTTGAAGCGCGGCGCGGACGTGCCCATCGCCGTGCTGGTGCCGCGCGTGCAACTCAAGAAGCGCCTGAACATCGAGCGCATCGTCGCCGGTCGCATCCCGCGCCTGTCGGTGGCCATCGAAAAGCAGTTGCGGCAGGTGGACTGACGTGGCGAACCGCATTTCCGTCCTCGTTGCGCTGGAAGGCGCGGACGAGGGGCTCAAGCGCGCCATCAACAACGCCGAGCGCAGCCTCGGCGGGTTCGGTGCCAGCGCCAAGACCGCCAGCGACAAGGCCGCCGCCGGAGTGGCCGAGGTCAAGGCCGGGATGAACGCCTTTGGCGATCAGGTCGCCAAGGCCAAGACCCAGCTGCTCGCTTTCCTCACCATCAACTGGGCCAGCGGCAAGCTGCAGGAGATCATCCAGATCGCGGACGCGTGGAACATGATGTCCGCGCGTCTGAAGCTCGCCACCGCAGGCAGCCGCGAGTACACGGTCGCGCAGAAGGAACTGTTCGCCATTGCCCAGCGCATCGGCGTGCCGATCCAGGAAACCGCCACCCTCTACGGCAAGCTGCAGCAGGCGGTGCGGATGCTGGGCGGCGAGCAGCAGGATGCGTTGTCCCTCACGGAGAGCATCTCGCAGGCGCTGCGCATCTCCGGCGCGTCGGCCACCGAGGCGCAATCGGCGCTCTTGCAGTTCGGGCAGGCACTGGCCTCGGGCGTGCTGCGTGGCGAGGAATTCAACTCTGTCGTCGAGAACAGCCCGCGTCTGGCCAAGGCGCTGGCCGATGGCCTGAACGTGCCCATCGGGCGACTGCGCAAGCTCGCCGAGGAAGGACGGCTGACCGCCGACGTGGTGGTCAATGCACTGATGAGCCAGAAGGACAAGCTGGCCGCCGAATACGCGCAGTTGCCGATGACGGTCAGCCAAGCCTTCACGCGGCTGTCCAACGCCTTCGGCCAGTGGATCAGCAAACTCGATGAATCGACCGGCTTCACCAAGAAGCTGGCCGAGGCGCTGACGTGGTTGTCGGAAAACCTCGACACGGTGATGAAGTGGCTCCAGCGCATCGCCGAGGTCGGCCTTGCGGTGCTGATCTACCGGCTGATCCCGGCGCTGATCATCGCGTGGCAGACGGCGGGCGCGGCAGCGGTGACGGCGGCCAGCACCACGGCGGCAGCGTGGGCGACGGCGAACCTGTCGCTGTCGAACGCCATCGCCACCGTCGGCAAGCTGCGCGTGGCCTTCGGCGTGCTCGGCGCGGCCATCATCGGCTGGGAGATCGGGACGTGGCTGTCGGAGAAGTTCGAGATCGTCCGCAAGGCGGGCATCTTCATGGTGCAGGTGCTGATGACCGGCATCGAGCACCTGCGCTTCCGCTGGGAGGTGTTCGCTGCCATCTTCACCTCCGACACCATCGCCGAGGCCACCAAGCGCCACGCCGAACGCCTGACGGAGATGAACCGCATCTTTGCCGAGATGTACGCCGACGCCTCTGAGGGCGCGAATGCGGCCAAGGGCGCGATGGACACCGCCGCGACCGCCGCCGAGGAAATCGCCAAGCGGCTCGAAGCTGTGCGCCAGGGCACGCAGGAAGCGGTCGGGCGCGGCATCGAAGCGGTTCACAGCGCCTTGCAGAAACTCAACAGCCGTCTGGGCGAGGTCGAGCAGGCGGTCGGCAAGGCCCAGGGCGTGGTGAACGACGCCACCGCCAAGATGGCCGAGGCCTACAAGGGCTTCACCGCCATCGTCGAGGCCAATCTGCAAACGCAGATCACGGCGGTCAAGGCCCGCTACGAACAGGAAAAGGCAGAACTGGAACGCACCCAGCAGTCCGAAACCGCCAAGATCACCAAGTCCACGCAGTTGCTCACCGAGGCGCTGACGCAGCAGGCCACGCTGCGCCGTCAGGCCACCACCGACACCCTGCAACTGATCGACCAGGAAACGCAGGCGCGCAAGGACGCTGCCGCCCGCCAGGGTCAGACCGAGGCCGAGCGCGCCGCCAACGTGCAGCGGGTCGAAAACGACATCCTCGCCACCAAGCGGCAGACGCTGGCGCAGGCTCTGGGCGAGTATCGCCAGCACATCGATGCGCTCAACGCCGAGGCCAACCGCCATCTGGCGGAAGTCCAGCGCATCGAGGAGGCCAAGCGCCAGTTGTCGATGACGACGGAGGAGCGCATCCGCGACATCCGCCGTCAGGGCATGACGGAATACGAGGCCACCGAGGATCGCAAGCGCCAGATCGCCGAGATGCAGGAGCAGGCGCGCCGGGCCCTTGCCAACGGTGAACTGGAACTGGCACGCCAGCTCGCGCAGAAGGCGATGGACATGGCTGCGCAGGTCGCCAGCAGCCAGACCAGCGAGGCCAAGCGCGCCGAGGAAGCGCGCAAGCAGGCCGAACAGGCGGTGTCGCAGGCCACGCAGCTCGAAGCGCAGTCGCGTGAGGCCTATCGCCGTCAGGAATACCAGCAGGCCACCGACCTGATGCGGCAGGCCGATCAGTTGCGCGCCGAACTGGCGCAGAAGGCCAAGGACGCCGATGTGCAGGCCGCGCAGGGCAAGCAGGGCGTGCGCGAGGCCATCGACCGCATCCGCCAGTCCGAGGAAATCCTCAACCAGACGCTGGATGCCGAAGCCAAGGCGCACCAGACCGCCGCGCGCTCGGCGCTCAGCGCGCGCGATGAGATTCAGCGCACGCTCTCGGAAACCACCCGCCAGATCGACGACATCACCGCCAAGCTCAAGGACGGCCTGAAGCTCACGCTCGACGCCGACACCACGCGCTTCGACAAGGCCATCGCCGATCTGGACAAGGCGCTGGCCGAGAAGGAATACCTGCTGCAGATCCAGGCCGACCTGCAGGAAGCGGAGAAGAAGCTCAAGGAATACGAGGCGCTGCTCAAGGAAGGAAAGACGCTGCCGGTCGACGCCGATGTGTCGAAGGCCAAGGAAGCACTCGACAAGCTCAAGGTCTACGCCGACCAGAACGCGCAGTTCGAGTTGAAGGTGGCGACCGAGAAGGCGCAGGCCGCGATCACCAATGTGGAAGGGATGATCAACGCACTGGATCGTATCCAGACCGAATCCCACCACGCCATCAACCACAACGCGGATGCCGCGCGGGCCGAGGTGATGAGCCTCAACGGGATGCACACCACCAGCACCCACACGATCTACGTGACGAAGGTGGAGACCAACGCCACCGGCGGTCTGGTCGGTGCTGGTGTCAGGCGTTTCGCAGACGGTGGCGCGGTGTCTCCGGCGTTTCCCCGGATGACGGGCGGCTCCGTGCCCGGCTCCGGTCACCACGACACCGTCCCGCGCACGCTGGAGGCCGGAGCCTTCGTGATCCGCAAGGCAGCGGTACGCAAGTACGGCAGCGGCGCGCTGGCGCGGCTGGCAGGCGTCGCGCGGTTCGCGGTGGGCGGCCGTGTCCGTGCGATGTCGAGCAGCGGAAAACCCGCACCGGAAGCCACCCCCGATGCCAAGCCCGACACCCCAAAGAAGAACCGCGAAGCCTTCGAGGCCCTGAAGATGATCGACCTCGGCTTGCAGGGGATGAACGAGTACACCAGCTGGCTGCAATACAACTACGGCGCGGCGGTCAGCCTGAATATGAAATCCGACACGATGCGCAACTACGGCCAGCAGGCGCAAGCGGATCGGCGCACGCTGGAAGAATTCATCGACCGCAAACAGCTCACCGGCAACGAACGCCAGAACCTCGAGCGCATCAAGCAGACCTGGCGTTCCGCGATGGCCCAGCCGCTGCTCTGGGGCAAAGACCTGGAGCGTGAGCTGATCGACTACATGGAGCAGAACCAGGGCAAGTTCTACCGGCGCGGCGGCCTGTCAAAGTCCGACACCGTTCCGGCGATGCTCACGCCCGGCGAGTACGTGGTGAACAAAGGGGCCGTCGCCCGTTTCGGCGCGGGCTTCTTCGAGGCCATCAACAACCTGTCCGCGCCCGCGCAAGCCTTGGTGGGCCGCACGCTCGCCAGCGTGCAGGGATTTGCCAGCGGTGGCTTGGTGCAACCCACCGGCGCGAGCCTGCCGCGCCCGGCCTTGAACGACGCCAGCGCGCCAGCGCGCACCGTGCGTGTGGAGCTGGCGGTCGGCGGCAGCAAGGTGGACGCCTCCATCGACGCACGCGACGAAACGCGCCTGCTGCAACTGCTGGACGCCGCGCGCGCCCGCACCGTCTGACGGCCTTTCCGGGATTTCACCGATGCAACTGAAGAACCTCGCCACCGGGGTGGCTTGTGCCTTGCCCGACGACTTGCTGTGGGCGGACGAGCACGCGTGGTCGCCCGCCGTGGCCTCCGTGTCCTACCTGCTCACCGGCGCGCTGCTGGTGCAGTCAGCAACAAGGCAGGCGGGCCGCCCGATCACGCTGGTTGGCCCATCGGACATGGCATGGGTGACACGCGCGACGGTGGCCACCTTGCACACCTGGGCCGCTGCGCCCCTGGCTGCGGCCAGTGGGCGGTTCGAGCTCACGCTGCGCGATGCGCGCGTGTTCACCGTGGCCTTCCGTCACGCCGACACCGCCATCGACGCCGAACCCGTGCTGGGCTTCCCGGCGCAATCCGACACCGATTTCTATCGCATCACCTTGCGGCTGATGCAGCTCTGATTCACTGGAGAATTCCATGCCCATTCTTGCAGGCGACGTGAAGCTGGTCGCCAGTCAGGTGATGGACGACGTCGCAGAAGGCGGCGGCGCGCCCACCTCCAACGTCATCGTGGACGGCGCGAGCAACTCGCTGTTCAACGACATCTCGGAACTGGATCGTGCGGGCGGGCGCGTGAACCTGCGCAAGGTGTTCGCAAGCATCCAGACCGATACCACCGACACCTATCTGGGTGGCAACGTGGTGGTGTCCGATCCGCCCGCCGATCCGCGCGTGGCCGTCACCATCTTTTCCACCGAGGAAGTGTTCGACCGCCGCACCAACGCGCGCGACCGCATCGAGGCCTACCTCAACAAGGGTTCGATGTGGAACGGCTTTTTGCTGGAGAACCACATCGCGGGCCAACGCAGCATCCAGCTCTTCCAGCGTGTAGGTTCGGAGCTGCCGACCATCGGCAAGACCCTGTTCCTCGTGATGAACGAAGGTCTGGCCAACGAGTATTCGCAATACATCCGCATTACGCGCATCGAGTCGGAAACCCGTACTTTCAGCTTTGGCTCGGGCAGCAGCATCCAGGACTACCAGGCGGTGGTGGTCACCTGTGACCTGTCGGACGCGCTGCGCTACGACTTCCCGGGCTCGCCGCCGGATCGCCTGTTCACAATGGCGAGCGGCAAGACCAAAACCCGCGACACCGTGGTGGCCGATGCCGCCAATTACTGCGGCGTGGTCAAGACGACCCAGCCGGTTTCTATCGGCGATGTGGCCGCCAGCGTCACCAGCGTGTTCACACAGCTCGTGCCCTCGGCACAGACGGAGACCCCGCTGCTTGATCTCACCGCAGGCGGCACCTCGGAAACCCTCATCGAGTCCGACAACGGCACAGTGTCCTACACCACCTCGGTCGCGTTCAATGCCTCGACCGTGCTGACGGTGGGCAACGCCATTCAGCCTGGAACCCTTTCGATCACCGTCAGCGGTGCGACGCTTGTTGACAATGGTGGCGACCTGCTGTCGGGTGCGACCGTAGTGGGCACTGTGAACTATGGGCGGGGCCAGGTCGCGCTGGCATCGAGTGCGCCGACCTATTCGGGCAGCAAGACCATCACCTTCCGGCCCGCCGCCGCGCCGATCCGTGTGGCTGACACAGCGGGCATCCGGGTCGACATCGAGAGCCGCTCGTACAACTACATCCTGACCATCGTGCCCAGCCCGTCGCCCGGCACGATTCAGGTGAGCTACCGCGCCCAAGGAAAGTGGT
>Ga0164242_10003058_pt1 | contig 19131 bp, 16 predicted proteins | sample OricomgcompostMG_FD_108783 | JGI IMG/M metagenome (GOLD analysis project Ga0164242, IMG submission 108783) | Miracle-Growth compost microbial communities from Emeryville, California, USA - Original compost - Miracle growth compost (MG) ... | reverse complement strand
TGGTGCTGGAGCGGGCCGAGGATCCGCATTCGTCGTTGAAGCGACTGCCGTTCGGCATGCGCGGCCTGTGGGCGCCCAGCACCGACGCGTTTTACCGGCGGGGCATGCTGGACGACATCACGATGCCGCAGGCGACAGGTGGCGGCTTTGGCATCGGCGCTTCGGCGACCGGGCAGGGCGCCGAGCGGCCGCGCCGCCCTGCAGGGCATTTCGCGGGCATCCAGTTCGACTACGACAACATCGATACCACGAAATGGCTGTACCGCCTGCCCGGTTCGCCGATCACGAATGTGATGTCCGACATGGCGCACATCGAGGCTGGCCTGACTGGGCGCGCCCATGCGATGGGCGTCGAGATCCGGCGCGGGATCGAGGTGGAGGGTTTCGTGTCGTCGGATGACGCCGTGACGGTTCGCGCCGGTGGCGAAACATTTCGCGCACGCTGGCTGGTCGGCTGCGATGGCGCCCGCAGCGCGGTGCGCAAGGCCGGTGGCTTCGAGTTTGCCGGCACCGAACCCGAGTTCACCGGCTACTCCGTCCAGGTCGAGCTCGCCGACCCGACCCAGCTCAGGCCGGGTCGCCATTACACCTCGACGGGCATGTATGCGCAGGGGCAACCCGGCGACATCGCGATGGTCGAATTCGACGGCGGCGCATTCCACCGTACCCAGCCTCTCACGCTGGACCATGTGCAAGCCGTTTTGCGTCGCGTTGCGGGTGTCGATGTGACCTTGGCCGCGTTCAAGGCGGGCACCACCTGGACGGACCGCGCCTGTCAGGCCACGACGTACCGCAAAGGACGCGTGTTGCTCGCCGGCGACGCCGCGCACATCCATTCCCCCCTGGGCGGTCAGGGGCTGAATCTGGGCCTGGGTGATGCGATGAATCTGGGCTGGAAACTGGGTGCGGTCATTCGCGGCGACGTGCCGGCGGCTCTGCTGGACAGCTACGAGCGCGAGCGGCAGCCGGTGGGCGAGCGGGTACTCGACTGGTCGCGCGCGCAGGTTGCCTTGATGCGTCCGAACCGCCATGCGCGCGCGCTCGAGGCGATCATTCGGGACGTCATCGACACGCGTGACGGCGCGACGTATTTCGCGGAGCGCGTGTGGGGCGTTTCCGTCCGTTACGACCTCGGCAGCAGCCATCCGCTGGTGGGACGCAGCACCCCCGATTTCGAGTTGCTCGACGGCAGGAGGCTCGGCGAGATCCTTCAGGACGGGAAAGGCCTGCTGCTGGATTTCGATGCGGATGGGCCGTTGCGGTCGCTTGCCCGGCTCTGGAGCGAACGGATCACCTATGTCGCCAGCGATGTCACTGATCGATTGGACGTTGGCGCGGTGCTCGTGCGTCCCGATGGTTTCGTCGCCTGGGTCGGTGGAGACGACTTCGATCAGGCTGAAGTCCTTCGGGCCGCGTCCCGATGGTTTGGTGAACCCGAGGGTCTGCGCCAATCCGCCTGAAAGGGGTGTTGCTCCGGTAAGCCGTGGTTCCCCAGGACACATAGTGACCACGGCCCCTGGGAATGCCGCCGTTGGCAGCCGCAATCACGTCGATAGCTGTCCGAGTACCCGCTTGATCTTCGCCATGTCCGGGCCTTCCCCGACCCCCTCGTAGAACGACAGATCCTCGTCGATGCCGACCAGCCGCAGGCATTGGCCACCGGGCGCCTGGAAGTAAAGGTGCGGATCGGGCATGGGGAGCGTCCTCGCGCCGGCATCGAGAATTCTCCGGCTCACGGTTTCCACGTCGTCCGTCTTGATTTCCAGCCAGACCGAGCGGGCGCTTCGCAGGAATTCGCTTTCGTCGGCGACGTCGTCGTAGAGGAAAGCGATGAAGAAGTCCTCGTCCAGCCGAATGAAGTCCCTGTCCGGATCCGCTTTCATGATTTTCCCGCCGAGTACGTCGCAGTAGAACGAACGGATGCCGTCCCGATCCTGCCGTGGCACCAGTACCGATGAATGATTTCCAAAGATGATCTTTGCCATGATGGATTCCCCCGCCTCAATGCGTTGCCAGGAGCTGGTCGTGGGACGGATTAGTCGGATAGGGATCCACCAGGGCGACGCGTCCGGTTTCGATCAGGGACTTGAGGTTGGAAATGACTTTCGGCCACCCGATAGACACCGCCTCGATGAGCTTCGACGGGTGGCGATCGATGGTGTGGACGATGGTGAGTTTGACGGCGGTTCCACTGGGCTCCAGTTGCATCGTGCAATGCGAGGGGCCTTCGGCGTGGAGCTCGGCCTTGTGTTGATGCTGCCAGCGGATCGACAGGCGTTTTGGTGGCTCGGCGTCGACAATGACGCCGGAATCGAAGACTTGTCCGTCACCGGACAGCAGTTTCCAGGAAGCCCCAGGGGTCCACAGGCTTTCGCATTGCATGCCAAACCAGTACTGCGAGATGGATTTGGCGTCGGTCAGCAGCAGCCACAGCATGTCCGCATTGGTGCGGATGTAGGTGACATATTCAAACGTGGAAGCAGTCATGGGAGTTCTCCTGCAGTGTTCACGGATTCGAATGAGGGCGTGGATATCCCCGCGTGACGGCCAACCGGCGACACGCGTTGCTGGACAGTTTTCGCCTGGCTGAGATCGGACGGCGACTTGTCGCTGCTCAGGAGTGGCGGTTGATCAGGTCGTGAGCGGAGGATCCGGTCGTGGGGACGGTGTTGCTGCTCTGCATGAGTACCCAATGGCCAGCGTCGTAGCGCCAAGTGGTGCCGAAGCGCACCGTGACCGGCGAGCGCCCGCCAGCCGAGAACGGCACATCGAAGAATGCGCTGGCGGCGTCGCCTTCGACGCGGATGTCCACATTGGCAAGCGCACCGAAACGGGCGGTTTTCCACAAGGCGAAGTCGTCCGTCATCAATTGCCTCAGTTGAGCCGGGGTGTGGACGACCTCGGCGACATCGCTGCCGTACATCACGAAGCCATGCTGGTCGAGCAGCGCCAGCACGCCTGCCGGATTGTTGGCAGCGTAGGCATCGAGCAGTTTCTCGACTTGTTGTTGGACCATATTGCGCGCATCGGGTGCGCTGCGTGATGTCGTCGAGGCGCAGGACGCGAGGGCAAGCGCGACCGGGATGGCGAGGAAGCGGGAGTACGTCATGCGTGCTTCTCCTCGTCCGTGCCCGTGGTCGCTGCGAAGGCAGCCAGCAAGGCACCCCAGCCGCCTTCGACCGCATCGTGGATGGTTTGGCCGGCGGCACCGTGCCGCTCGAAGCCGCGATGTTCGAATTCGACGCGTGTGCGACTGGCTGATTCGGCGATGAACCGCACCTCGAATTCGCTACTGCGTTCCGCATCAGGTTCGAACTGCCATTCGCCGCTGATCTGCCAGGAAACCCGCACGCCTGCCGGCGGATCCCAGGCCAATACGCGGCCCCAATCGCACTCGCTGCCATCGACTCCGCGTTCGTACAGGCGCCCGCCGGTACGCGGCTCCATCACCACCTCCTGCAGGGGTTGCTTGCCGATGTGGTGATCGCGGAACCACCATCGGTTTATGCCGCGGGTGAACACGTCAAAGGCGTGCTCGCGCGGAGCCTCCACGATCAACGTATGGCGTACGGGGGCGATCAGGGTCTGGATGTCGTTCACGTCTAGTCCTCCGGGGTTTCGGCAGCCCGCTTGAAGGCGAGCAGGGAATCGCGCCAGAAGCTGTCGAAGTAATCGCGGAGTTCGATCAGGCTTTGTGGCTCGATCTGGTACAGACGACGGTTGGCGGCCGGCTGGTCGATGACCAGGCCGGCAAGCTTGAGAACTTTCAGGTGCTGCGAGACGGCAGGCCGCGTGACCGCCAGCCCCTGCGCGATATCGACCACGGCCAGCGGTCGGCCCGCATCGACCAAGCGCTCGAAGATCGCCATGCGGGTGGGGTCGCCCAGCGCTTGAACTCGCAATTTAAGGTTAGTATTCACTAACCGTAAGTTTAGACTAACGATCGTAGGTGTCAATAACCCGGGTAAGGGGATTGGGGCGGGCGCAGGGAAGGGGTGACGTCATCCCGTTTGGCTGGAGTTGAGCGGCACTTTCAGCGCAAGGGGGGGGGCGAGGCGCGCGAAAGCAGCGGCCAGCGCGATCCCGGGCATGCGGGCTTACGCGTCCTTCTGTGGCTGCGTCACCGCATGGCGCTCACGAGAAGGCCTCACATAAAAGCCGCCGTAATCGGAACCGCTCCGTCACGCAAGTTGGATGGCTTCGGTCCCAGCGATCCTAAGTTCACGAGCTGCGTCATTTGGCCTTTGGCTGCGGATCGAGATGCGGCGACGTCGACGGTGCGGGATGGCCGAGGAAGCCGCTGTCGCTGAGCCAATCCTCGATCTGTTGCGGCGAATGCTTCAACGCGACCAGGTCGGTGCGCTCGCCCAGATTGTAGGCGTGGCCGCCGGCCCGGTAGATATGCAGCTCGGCTGAGGCGCCACCCTTGCGATAGGCGTTGAGCAGATCGATGGGTGGTTGCGAGCAGCACTGGTCGTCATTGGCTGCGGCCAGGAAGATCGGCGGCGAGGCAGAGGTCACGTGCTCGGCGGCGTGCAGCGGCCCGGGGAAGATCAGGATCGAAAAGTCCGGACGTGCGCTCAGCTTGTCGATGGCGTCGCCCTTGCCGCGCGCCGCGACCGGCGGGCTCAAAGTCACCATCCGCGCCAGTTCGCCGCCGGCGGAAAATCCGATCACGCCAACGCGGTGCGGGTCGACATGGAACTGCCCGGCGTGCGCGCGAATGAAGCGCATGCCGCGCTCGGTATCGGCGCGGGCGTCGTCGAGCTTGTACGGCGAGCCTTCTTCGCGGAACAGACGATAGCGCAGCACGAACGCGGCGACGCCGCGCTGGTTGAGCCATTCGGCCACCGCCGAACCCTCGCTCGTGGTCACCAGCAAGGTGTGCCCACCACCCGGGACGACCAGCACGGCGGCGCCGTTGGCTTTCGCCGGATCGGGCAGGTAGGCGGTCACGCTCGGATTGTTGACGTGTTTGGTCCAGTAATCCTTCGAGATCTCGGGGATGGAGGCGCGCGCCTCGAATCCCGGCACGCCGCCCTGCCACAGCGGGTAACGCTGCTGCGCGGACACGGCGCAGGCGAATGACAGCAAGGCGGTGAATAGAGCAAGACGTTTCATGCGGTTACCCTGTATTTATTTTCGTCACCATCATGCCGCGGCGCGATGCTGTCAAGCGATGGTTGGCAGTGTAAAACCCAGCACGTTCTTCACGTCGCCGACAACAGCGCCATCCAAAGATGTCGTTTCGGCTACGGCTACGGAGGAGACGCGATGATCACTACCAAGCTCGGCATTCTCGCTGCCGCATGCGCGTTCGCCCTGTCGGCGTGCAGCGACAAGTCGCCAACGACGGCTCCGGAAGCAGCGCCCACAGCCGCGGCCCCCGCAACGGCACCGACCGCGGCAGCGCCGCAGGATTCAACGCAGGCGATGGCACCGGCGCAGGCGCCGACGACGCCTGCCGCTGGGGAAGCGAACGCGGCGGCGAACGGCAAGCCCACCGCCCAGATCAAGGATTGCTCGACCGAGTTCGAGGGCACGGACGCGATGCAGTACAGCATTGGGTCCATCGTCGTGCCGGCCTCGTGCACGGAGTTCAAGATCACCCTGAAACACACCGGCAAGCTGCCGGTGGCGGCGATGGGGCACGACGTGGTGATTACCAGGACGTCCGACATGGAAGCCGTGGACGCCGATGGCCGCGCGGCCGGTCAGGACAATGGCTATGTAAAAGCCGACGACCCGCGCGTCATCGCCCACACCAAGCTGATCGGCGGTGGTGAGACCACCTCGGTGAGCTTCCCGGTCAGCAAGATCAAGGATGGCGGGCCGTACACGTTCTTCTGCAGTTTCCCGGGGCATTCGGCGTTGATGAAGGGTTCGATCAGCGTGCAGTAGGACGGATCATCTTGGTTACGCGGGTTCGGTCGAGGTGCTGACGGCATGGTTCCGCGCAATGGACGGCTGAACGAACGGGTCGTGATTCATCGGTTGCGGCCCGGACGTCTGCTCGATTGCAGGGATGGCTGCCGTCAGCGGCGGCCGTAACGCGCGCGGGGCTCGTTCACGCGTTTGCCGGCATCGAACCGGATGTGTTCGCGCAGCCAGTCGGCGAAGTCAGCCTCGGGTGGGGTGCCTTCGGCGAGGGCAAGCATGGTGACGTATTTTTCCTCGTCGCTGGCGATGACGTCGGCGCCATTTAGCGCGAGGAAAACGCGATAACAGACATGCGCCGTGCGTTTGTTGCCATCAGCGAAGGGATGGTTCCTGGCCAAGCCGAAAGCCAGGCTGGCGGCCAGATCGACAAGATCCGGAGGCGGATCCTCATAGGCGCGCCGATGCTGCGGACGAGTAAGCGCCGAATCCAGCAGGCTTTCATCCCGTACGCCGATGCCACCGCCATGTTCTGCCAACTGGCGCTCGTGAATGGCGATGGCGAGCGGCCTTTCGATCCAGATGATCACGTCCATCGTCTATTGCGCCAGCTTGTGCAGGACGTGGCGGTCTTTGCGCATGATTTCCTCGGCGACCTCCATTTGCTTTGCGAGGGCGGGGTCATAGGTCGTGAGCCGCACGCCGTCGGGCGTCTCCAGCGCGAACAGCTCGTCGCCTTTTTCCAGACGCAAGCGGGCCAGCAGTTCGCGGGGCAGGATGACGCCGGCGGAGTTGCCGATGGTGGTGATCTTCAGTTTCATTGGGCGATCTCGGGCAAGTTATAACGCATGTTATACTTGCCCTCTGATCGAAGGCAACGTGATTGAACCTCGCAGCGGTGACGTTGGTGGCCCGCTCCCATGGAAACCAACGCCCGGCGGGTTCCTAGGCCGCCACCGGATCCTGCACGAAATCCGCCATCTGGTCGCGCAAGGCCTTCTGGAAAGCGGGCCGTGCTTCGCAGCGTTCGCTATGCGCTTTCAGCGTGGGAAACTGCGCCAGCAGATCGGTATGGCGCAGGTTGCGCAGCACGGTAACCATCAGCAGATCGGCCGCGGTGTAGCGTGTTTCCAGATACTGGCGTTCGCCCAGCCAGGCGGCGAGTGCGCCGAGCCGTTTCCTGACGGTGCTTTCCACCTGCGGGCGGCGTTGCTCGGTCCACGCTTCGTCGCCGTGGAACAGGTCCATGCCCGTCAGTTCCTGCACCGAGGGCTCGATCGAATTGAGCGCGGCGAACAACCATGTCCGCACGCGCGCACGGCCGGCGGCGTCGGGCGGCATCAAGACGTCCGACTGTTCGGCGATGTGCAGCACAATGGCACCGGACTCGAACAACTTGATGCCTTCCTGTTCATAGGCAGGCACCTGGCCAAACGGCTGCCAGGCGAGGTACTCCGCGCTGTCCTTTTTCTCGAGGTCGATCAGTTCGACGCGGTAAGGCAGGCCGGCTTCCTCGAGCGCCCAGCGCACGCGCAGGTCGCGCACCAGGCCCCGCGCGAAAGCGGGAACCCAGCGATAGGCGGTGACGGTAATCGGATGCGTATGGGTGGTCATCTCGTTTCCTCCGGGTGCACGTGATGCTCAGCGGGTGAGCAGGGTTTCCAGCAGTTGCAGCGCAGCGGTCCAGCCGCGGCTGTGGTTGAGACCGGCGTCGTGATCCGGCATGCGCTCATGGGTGAGCACGATCTCGGTGCTGGAGAGGGCCGGATGGAAATCCACGGTCACCAGCGTCTCGGCGTGGTGCGTGGCGTCGGAAATCCAGGTAAAGACCAGCTTGCGGTTGCGCTCGATCACGCGGTATTCGCCGTGGTGGCGCTTTGGCCCGTCGGCGTAATGCATCAGCACCTCGAAAGCGCCGCCCACGCGCGCGTCCACCGTGGCCGTGCTGAGCGCGTCGGTGCCCGGCCGCATCCACTGTGCCAAGCTCTCGGGGTCGAGCCAGGCGTCGAACAATTCGTCGACGGTGGCGGGAATGGTCCGCTTGACCACGACCTTGCCGCCTTCGCTGGCGACGGTGGTTTGTGCTTGTGTCATTGCTTGCTCCGGTGTTTGTCCGTGTGGCGTTTCTTGACGACGAAGTCTTCCAGTGCAGCCAGTCGGTCGGTCCAGAACTGGCGGTAGAACTCGAGCCAGCCGGCGGCTTCCGCCATCGGGCCGGCGTTGAGCGACAACACGTGTTCGCGACCCTGCACGGTGCGCGTGACAAGCCCCGCGCGTTCGAGCACGCGGATGTGCTTGGAGGTGGAGTTCAGCGAAATCGTGAATGCGCTGGCCAGTTCGGTCACGCGCGCGTCCGATTGCGCCAGCCGCGCCAGGATTGCGCGGCGGGTGGCGTCGGACATGGCGCCGAACAGCGCATCCAGATGAGTGGCTTGATATTCATCCATAAGGGTGAATATAGGCGTGCACCGGTTTTCGGTCAAGCTGTCGGGAGGAAAATTCCTGGTCGGCGGATTTCGTTGCCGACTACGCAGGCGGGCGGCGCTACTTCTCGATGCGGTAGTTGAAGCTGGCGCGACTGAAATCGGTGGCGTTCTGCGCCTCGAAACTCCAGCGGTGGCTGAGGCGGTAGCGCAGGGTGATCACCGTGCCCGGTTCGAACAGGCCCACGCCGTAGCTCAGGTACAACCGCGGCGACAGGTACTTGCCCACGGTGAATGCCGATTCGCCACCAAGTGCCTCGTTGCTGGACACGCCGATGTCATCCACACCAACCTGCGAGCCGATGCGTTTGGCCAGCAGGTTGCCCGCGGCCGAACCCAATGCCTGGGCGGCCGCGCCCACCATGTCGCCTTCGCCGCCCTTGACGTCGGACAGCGGCTTGCCCGTGATCAGGTACGACAACGCATCGGATTGCTCCATCACCGGGTTGGAGAAAACCGTCAGCACCGGCCGTTGTGCCGTGCCCGATATGTACAAGCCCACCTCCTGGCCTTCGTCGATGGTGGCGTTGGGATTGAGCTTGCGCGTGGCGCGGATGTTCAGGCCCGGGTTGTCGATCGGCGTGCTGGCGAACAGCAGCTGACCGCGCTGGATCTGCAGGTTCTGCCCGTAGGCGCGGTAGGTGCCGGTCACCGCGACCTGACCTTGGCCGGTGGTGGCATGGCCGGGCCGCTCGCTGACGGTGAGTACGCCGGTGACGCGGCCGTCCAGGCCCATCCCGACCACGTGCGTGCGTCGGCCCAGATCGACCTTGACGTGGGCGGTGATGGGCAACTGGCTGGCGGCCTGCTCCTCATGCGGCTCGTCCACCACCACGACATCGGGCGATGCCTTGACGCTACCGTTACCGGCCAGCCGGTCGGCATTGATGTCGGCGCTGTCGATGCCAACGCTACCGCCGATGTCCAGCCCCTGTGCGTCCTGCTTCACGACCAGGTCCGGCGAAATCACCACCTTGGCCGCGGGAATATCGGCAGCCGTGACATCGCTGCCTTTGAGCGTGATGGCCGTATGCGCGCCAGCGCCGACGCCGGCCACGCCGTTGATGGCGACGCTGCCCTTGCCCGATTGCACGCTGCCGTCCACCCGGAATTGCCGGGCATCGATGGTATGGATGGCGAGCTTGCCATGGCTGAGCTTGAGCCCGGCGGCGGGCAGCTCGGCGGCGAACTCGGCCAGCTCGGCATGGCCGGTAACGGTCGGTTGTTGCAGCGTGCCGCCAAAGTTGAAGCTGCCATCGAGCTGGCCCCTGGCGTTGGCCACGTCGGTGCTCAGCAATTCGATGAAGGCCAGGTTGCGTAACCGCAGGTCGAGCTGGCCGGCCAGGTTCTGTTGGGCGCCACTCACTGTGACATGGCCGTCCAGACGTCCATTGTCGTCCAGGCCGGTGTGCAGTTCGATGCGCTGGTTTCCCGGCGCAAGTGTGGCGGCAAGGTGCAGCTGATCGTAGCGAAGCAGGGGTTCCTCGCTGCGATCGGTATACGTAATGGAGCCGCGGGTCGAGCTGATTCCGGCGGTACCGGTGAGTGCGCCGGCTGCACTGCGGCGAATCTTGCCTTCACCCTCCAACGTACCGTCGGCGCGCAACGGCAAGTCGGCGTTGCCGCTGGCGCTCAGCAGCAAGGCCAGCGGCAGCGCATGCAGGCGGTAGCTGGCATCCAGGTTGCCGCCCTTGTCGCGGCTGGCTGCCACGCACAGGTGCGGATCGCCGGCGGTGAGGCACAGTTCGGACAGGCTCGCGGCGCCGTTGCGATAGCGTAGCGACGCGGCCTGCTGCAAGCGCCATTCGGGCATGCCTTGCGGGGCAAGGTCGAGCGTCTCCAGCGTGCCGTCCCAGTTCGCGTCCTTGCGCGAACCGTGCAGCGCCAGTCGGGTGGAAAGTTGCGTACCGCGCGCGTCCAGGGTCAATCGGTGGTTGGCCTGGCTGCCCTCGGCAAGCAGGTGGATTTGCTGGAACGCCAGCCCCTGCAGCCATGCGCCGGTGGCCTGCACGTCGAGTTTCCCGGCGGGACGGCTGATGTCGGGCACGCCAAGTATCAGTTGCAGCGTGTCGACCTTTTGCTGCTGCCAGGAAAGCGCATGACCGTGGAGTTGTCCGTTGATCGCGATTTTGGGCGACTTGCCGCGTATCGCGAAATGGCCGTCCAGACGTCCGCTGGCATCGGGCAGCCAGTCGGACAGCGAGGCGATCGCCAGTTTCAGCTGCGCGTCGTTGCTGGCCCCGGGTTTGGCATCCAGCCGGATCGTGCTGCCGCCCGATGCCAGGTCGAGGTTGCCGTCCACCACTTGGTTCGGCGACAGGTGCAGTTTGCCGTGGCCGATGACGACGCGCTGGCGCAGCTTGCCACCCAGCTTGCGGATCTCCAGCGTGGCGTCGGGGCCGTTGTCGGGCAGCGAGCCATGGCTCGCCAGGTCGAAATCAAGCGCGCCATTCCAGCCGGCGAACAACTGCCCGGGATCGAAGCGATCGGCATTGATCTGCGCCTGCCACGCCAGCGTCGGCTGCAGGGTCAGCGTGCCGTTGGCGCGCACGTTGCCTTGCGCCTGCTGCAGCGCCAGTGTGTGCAGCACCAGTGCCTGCGTGCTGCCATCCAGATCGAGCGACAACGCCGCCAGCTTGCCCGGCGGTCCGATCGCGACGTCGCCCTCGGCGTGATATTTCGCCATGCTGCCGTGGACGTTGATCGCACCGTGGCTGGCCAGCGCCTGCCCGACCAGATCCTGCGGCAGCAGCAGGTCGCTCCAGCGGACGTCCAGCGCGGCGGTGACTGGCTGCGCGGTCAGCTGTACGGTACCGGTGGCGGCCAGGTTGCCCTTCAGCCGGGGCGAGCTGAGGTTCAATTGCTGCAGCGTCAAGGTGTCAAACGCGGGGTTGAAGCGGGCGCGCAGCGGCTGCAACACCAACGGGTAATCGTTGAGGTCGAGTCGACCTTCCAGGGTGCCGCCATAGCGATCACCCTGGCCTTTCAGCGTGGCGCCCACGCTATCCAGCGAACTGTCACCCAGCAGCACCTGGGGGTCGAAACGCGGCACATCGAGCGCGGCGGTCCAGGGGTAATCAGCGCTCTGGGTCAGCTCCAGCCGCAGATGCAACGCGCTCGGCCGGGTGAGCGTCAGGTCGATGTGGGCAAGCTTGCCATCGCTCTGCGCCGCCAGTTGCCCGGCAAGATCGATGTCACCCAGCTTCCAGCGAAAGCTGGCCTTGCTGTTGCCGGCGTAGCCGGTGCCGATGGCCAGCCTGCCGCCGAGCTGCACGTGGCCGTCCGGCGCCTGCAGCGCCAGCTGTTTCAATACCAGCCCGCTGTCGGTCCAGCTCCCGGACAGATCGAGCTGGTTGGAGAGGAACACCGCCGCGCCGCCCTGGCGGATCGCCATCGAGCCCACGCGTACGCGGTCGAGCACCAACTGCACCGGCGGTTTCAGCGAGAACGGCGTGGTCTCCTGCGACGGTGGTGCGCTTTGCGGCAACGCCACCTCGACGCCGTCCGCATCGAGATCGAGCACGTGCACACGGCGGGCCAGCAGCGGCCAGAGACGAACGTGCAGGTGTGCCTTTTCCACCTTCACCACGGTGCCGTTGCCGTCGTCGTACCGCAGGCCGGCGATATCGATCGGCCCGGCCAGGTGGCCACGGGCTTGCCGCACGGTCAGTGCGCCTTGGGTAAAGCCTTCGGCCCGATCCAGCGCAAAGCGCAACCCGGCATCGCTGCCAAGCAGCCACCACAGCGCCGCCGCCGCAACCAGCAGCAGGGCGGCGAGGGTGAGGGCGATGCGTTTGAACCACTTCATGCGCGACGAAACCGGGAATGGGGAATGGGGAATCGGGAATGGGAAAGGACGGCGCGGGTCGCGTGCGCTCCGTCCTTCCTGTTGATCGCCATGTTCACGGGTGCGCTTCTCCGGTGCTCCATTCTCGATTCCCGGCCTCTCACAGGTCCGGCCCGATCACCAGGTGCAATTCGATACCGTGGGCATTCGCGTCGTGGATCGGCGTGCCGACGTCGACGCGGATCATGCCCACCGGGCTCAGCCAACGGACGCCCAGGCCCGCGCCGATGCGTGGCCGGTAGTCGGTGCCGGTGAACGCATTGCCCGCGTCGACGAAAGCAGACATGCCCCATCGACGGGTGAAGTAGTGCTCCATCTCCGTGCTGGCGACCAGCAGGTTGCGTCCGCCAACGACGCGTCCGGCACTGTTGCGCGGGCCGATCGACTGGAAGCCGTAACCACGCACGGAGCGGTCGCCGCCGGCAAAAAAGCGCAGCTGCGGTGGCAGCGCGGAAAAGTCGCTGGTGCGGGTGATGCCGGCGCTGCCGCGCAGGATCAACCGGTTGCGGCTGCGTTCGCCGAACGCACGAATCCATTTGGCGTCGGCGGTGAGCTGGCTGAAGCTGGCGTTGGAAAGCAGCGTGCCTGCCGTGCTGCGGGCAGCCAGGTTGATCGACCATCCGTGCCGCACGAAGGTGGCGTTGTCGGCCTTCTTGCGTGACAGCGCCGCTTCGCCGAATACCAGCGTGCTGCGGCCGTGATCGATGCCGGGCGTGTTGTCCGGCTCGTTGCCGCGCTTGCCCACAGTGAACGTGCCGGACAGCGCATGCGCACCGAGGGTGCGCACCCAGCCGTGCCATTGCCGTGTCTCGTTGCCCACCAGTTCAAGCGTGCGGGATTGCGAGGTGGTGGTGTCGGCGTCGCGGAAATTGGCGCCGAAGTTGTAGCTGCGCTGGTTGGGGCCGGGCAGGGGAATGGAGTACAGCGTAGACAGCGTCTTCAGCCGTTGCGCCACCACCAGTTCGTTCTTCCATTTGTGACCGCGCCGGTTGACCCAGCGACGCTCCATGCCGCCGCGCATGCCGAAGCCCGTATCGGTACCGATGAACGGCCCGCCGGTGTAGATCGTGCGCTTGGCCGGCACCAGCTGCACGGTGACATCGACCACGCCGGCGTGGGCCTCATCCACATCGGGCAGCACGTTGACCACCGAAAAATAATCCGCGCCATTCAACGCCTGTTGCAGTGCCAGCAATTCGTTCTGTTCGAAATAATCGCCGGATTTGAACGGCACGTAGCGGTCCAGAAAGCCTTCGTTGAACTGCGAGCCCTCGAAGCGCACCTTGCCGTAGCGGAAGCGTAGTCCCGCCTGCCAGGCCAGCTTGATCACCGCGCTGCGATCCGCGCGGCGCACCTCCACACGATGGGTGAGCAGGCGTGCGTCGAGGAAACCCTGGGCGGTCAATTCGGCCGAGAGGTCATCGCGCGCGGCGTCGTACACGCCGTGGTTCAGCACCTGTCCCTGCAAGCGCTCGATCCTGCGGCGCGCGCGGCGGATCGAACCGATGCGCGAGGCAGCCGCATCAAGTTGCAACTCCACCGCCGCGACTTTTACCGGCTCTCCCGGCTCCACATGCAGCGTCACCAGCCAGTCGTTGCCGCGTGGCTGAAGGTCGCTGGTGATGGTGGCGTCGTAGTAGCCGTACGGTTCCAGTGCGGCGCGCCCTTGTTCCGGTGCGCGCTCCACCAATCGCCGAACCTGTGCATCGCTGACATCGCGCGCGGCATATTGCGACAGGTCCACCGCCGCCGCCACGGCACCGCGCAGCGGATCGTCCACGCCATCGACCACCAGCTGCACGTTCGCCTGCGCCAGCGGCGACAACAGGCACAACAGCAGGAGACTCAGGGTTTGTGAAGAAAACCATTTCCTGTGGTTCTCTTCTATCGCGCGTCCGGTACATGCCCGGACACGCTCACATGAAACAGTCACTTGCGTGACTGCTTCATGCCCGGCCATCCGTGGACGGGCTGAGCGGTTGAAAAGGACATAACCTCTCAGGCGTCGGAACATTCGGCGCATTCGCGATGGCAACTTTCGGGAACGTGAGGGCAGCTTACCGAAGCGCGCGTGGGCGGCGTATGAACCTGGCGCGCATCCGGATGATCGTGGCGGCGCCGAATCAACCGGCCTTGTCGCCGGCCTTGTGCGCGATCCACGCGCCAATCACGGCCGAGAAGTACGGGATCGACTGCGCGCTGAGGATGAAGATCCACAACGTGCCTTCGATGTAGCGCGTACCGAAGCCCGTGGCCATGCCGATCACGCACAGCACCAGCGCGATCGCCATCAGCAGTTCCTCGCGCACCGGTGCGAACGCGGCGAAGCCCGATTCACCCAGCCGGCGGCTCTTGGCGGTCACCACGAAGGATGTCTTCTCGCGGGTCAGCCCGTGCAGGATGCCGCGGGCAATGGCATGCGAAAGTCCCATGCTGGCCAGCGACGCCATCAAGGTGTCGTACCAGCTGCACGGCACGCGGGCGCGATACAGCACGATGCCGAAGATCGCCTTGGCGAAGAAGAAGCCGATCACCGGAATCAGGAACAGCTGCATCGGCAGACTGAACAATTGCGGGAACGCCACCATGCCCGCGGTCCAGAAAATCGCCATCAGCGTGAAGATCAGATGCAGCGCGTCGGCAAACCAGCTGAACCAGCCAGTGAGGAAGTGGAAGCGCTGGCCCACCGACAGCGGACCGCGCTGGGTCATCCAGTTCCAGCGACCCTTCAGGATCTGCATGGCGCCGAACGCCCAACGATAGCGCTGGCTCTTGTATGCCTTGAAGTCGGCCGGGGTCAGGCCCTTGCCCATCAATTCGTCGACGTAGACCAGCTCGTAGCCGGCGTGCATCAGGCGCAGGCCCAGCTCGGCGTCCTCGCAGATGGTCCATTCCGACCAGCCGCCGGTACCTTCCAGCGCATGGCGCCGCACCATCGTCATGGTGCCGTGCTGGATGATCGCGTTGCGCTCGTTGCGGTGGTGCATGCCGATGCGGAAAAAGCCGTCGTATTCCCATGCGGTCATGCGGCGGAAGGTGTTGTTCTCGAACTCGCGGTGCGCCTGCGGGCACTGCACCACCGCCACTTTCGGATCGTGGAAGTACCCGGTGAGCGTGGCCAGCCAGTCGGGGCGCACTTCGTAGTCGGCGTCGATCACCGCCACCACGTCGGCGGCCGGGTCGGTTTCCTTCAGGCCGAAGTTCAGCGCGCCGGCCTTGTAGCCGGGCCATGGTTCAAGATGGAAGAAGCGAAAGCGCTTGCCCAGCTTCTCGCAGTACGCCTGCACCGGTTTCCACACATCCGGGTTCTTGGTGTTGTTGTCGATCACCAGCACTTCGAAGTTGGCGTAATCCAGCGCGGCCAGCGAATCGAGGGTGACGATCACCATCTCCGGCGGTTCGTTGTAGCAGGCCAGGTGGATCGACACGAACGGTTGCTTTTCCGGCGGGTCGGGCCTGAGCATGCCGGCATCGCGTATCCACTGCCGCCGCCACAGCACCTCGGTGAACTCGAAGCCGTTGATCAGCAGGATCGCCAGGATCGCGATCTGCGCCGGGAACAACAGCACCAGCATGGTCCAGTCGACCCAGCTGAGGTAGAAATTGAATGGCAGCGTGGCCGACCAGGTGATCAAGCCGCAGGCCAGCTGGATCAGCATGCAGAAGAACAACCGGCCCATCAGCTTGAAGCGGCTGAAGCGGCGTGCGAACAGAATCATCGGCAGCAGCGCCAGCAGGCTGGCAGCCAGCGCCTTCCACGGCCAAGCGGTGTCTTCGGTGACCGGGCCGGTGAACGGGAATTTCAGCTGCCGGTCGGCGTTGAACATGCCCCAGTACGCGCCGGTGCGGCCCTCGCCCAGGCCTTCTTTCCACGGCTGGTCGAACGCTTCCATCACGTAATAGTCGATGTGCTGCTGCCGCGCTGCATTGAACCACTGGCGCAGGAAGATCGCCTCGTTCGACACCGACGGCGTGGCGTACTGGAAACGGTCGCCGTTGGACGGCCAGCCGATTTCGCCCACCACCACCGGCTTGTTCGGATACAACTGGCGCAGGTGGTTGTAGCGGGACAGCGCGTCGGCCAGCGCATCCTTGCGGTCGATGCCGTTCCAGTAGGGAAACAGGTGCACGGTGATGAAGTCCACGTGCTGCACCAGCTCGGGATACTTCTCCCAGATGTGCCACGGCTCGGCGGTCGACACCGGCTGGTGCAGCGCGGCGCGCACGCGGTCCAGATAGGCCATCAGCTGCTCGGGGCTGATGTCGTTGCGCAGCAGCACCTCGTTGCCCACGATCACCCGGTTGACTGTGCCCGGGTAATGCCGGGCCTGGGCGATCAGGGTGTCGATTTCCTTCTCGTTGTTGTCCAGTCGCCGGTCGATCCAGGCGCCAGCCATCACCTTCAGCCCCTCGCGCTCGGCCAGTCGCGGCACCTGCGGGTTTTGCAGCATCGAGTAGGTGCGCACGCGCGAGGTGTATTTGCTGACCAGCTTGAGGTCGCTGTCGATCTCCTCGTCGCTGGGGAAATCGCTCTTTAGCGGGCTCTGGTAGCGCTGGAAGGCGGACAGCGCGAAGCCGCCGATCTTGCCGTGCCAATCCTCCGGCCCGTGCGGCAGGTTGCCCCACCACCACAGCCCGATATTCATTGACGCCACGATCAGCGCCAGCACCACGGCGGAGAGCAACGGAAACCGGCTGTGCTGCTTTGCTGCGTTGGCGCTCAAAGAAAAACCCCGGAGAAAGCCTGCGCAACAGGCGGTAAAGCCCACGGAGCTTAACCAATGGATGGCATCGGGCTCAATAAAGATCGTCGATGGTGGTCAGCGGCAGGTCAGGCGGGTGCCACTTTTTCCCTTCGACGGTGAGCAGCCGTAACGGCGATTTAGCCGGCAATCGTGGCGTCCAGCTAGCGCAGCGGAATCGCCACGTGGACGCGCAGGCCGCTGCCGTAGGGCGAGTCGAGCAGTTCGATGGTGGCGCCGTGCAACTGGGCCGCGCGCTGCACGATCGACAGGCCCAGACCGAAGCCGTCGCCATGCCTGCCGGCTTCGCGATGGAAGCGGGCGAACACGCTGGCGCGGCGCTCGGCCGGGATGCCGGGACCGTCGTCGATGACGTCGATCAGCGCCTTGCCCTGGCTCTGCTCTATCGCCAGTTGCACCTGGCCACCGCGCGGAACGTGGCGCAGCGCGTTCTCGACCAGGTTGCGCAGCAGCGCCGTGAGCGCAGCCTCGTAGCCTTGCACGGGCACGTGCGGGGTCAGCCGCGCAAAGCTGAGATCCACGCCGCTGTCGGCGATCACGGCCGACAGCTCCTCGATCACGTCCATCGCCACGGCGACCAGGTCGACGTTGTTGCGCTGGCCGGATGCCGCGCCGGCTTCCAGCCGTGCCAGCGCCAGCAGCTGTTCGATCCGTCGCGCCAGCCGCGCGAGGCCATGTTGGGCGCTGCCCAGGCCGGTTTTGAGTTCGGCCGGATCGGTGCTGGTCATCGCGCTTTCGAGGTTGATCATGGCGCTGGCCAGCGGGGTGCGCAGCTCGTGTGCCACATCGGCGCTGAAACGGCGCTCGCGTTCCAGTGCATCCTCCAGCCGCGCCAATTGCCCGTTCAGTGCGGTCAACACGGGTTGCAATTCCTGCGGGGCGGCGGGCAAGCGGATCGGTGCATGGCTGCCCGGTTCCCGGGTCGAGAGTTCGCCAGTCAGGGTTTCGAGTGGATACAAGCCGCGCTTCACGGCCCAGCCCACCAGCCAGGCCAGCAAGGGCAGCCCGATCAGCAGCGGCAGGCTGTGTTCCAGCCATACCGCGTGCATGATGTCGTCGCGGCTGTCATAGCGCTCGGCTGTGCGGATCACCACGCGGTCGACATCGTCGTGCAGGGTGAATGTGCGCCATCGATAGCTGCCTTGGCGCACGTCATGGAAATCGGCATCGGTATCGCGGGGCGGCGGCAGGGTCGCGATGTTGGTGGTCGCCAGCACCGTGCGGCCGGCGCGATCGAACACCTGGAAGCCCACTTCGGATTCGTAGGTTCGATGCCGCCGGGGCAGTTTGGCCTGGCCTACCTCGATCGGCACCAGCATGCCGGTGGCGTCGCGGCCCTGCAGCGCGGACAGGCCGGCGTGTTCGATCAGCACCTGCAGGGTACGTGCCGATTGCGCCAGCCGGCCGTCGGAAAGCTCGTCCACCTCGGTGATCGTGCGCTGGAAGCTGAAAACTCCCAGCGGCAGCAGCACCGCCAGCAGCACCAGGATGATCAACAGGCGCAATCGGCCGTGCAGGCTGGCCGGTTTCAGCGGGCTCGTCGGCCTCATTTGGGTTCGCGCGGAATCATGTAGCCGAAGCCGCGCACGGTCTGGATGGTGTCGAAGCTCAGCTTGCGGCGCAGCGTATGCACCAGGACTTCCAGTGCGCTGCTGCCGACGATGTTGTCCAGACCGTAGAGCGAATTCTCCAGGCCCTCGCGGCGCACCAGCCGCCCGGCGCGCTCCATCAGGATCTGCAGCAGGGCGAATTCGCGCTTGGTCAGCTCCACTCTTTCGCCGCGAAAGCGCACTTCGGACGTGCCAAGGTCCAGGCTCAGTGCGCCTGCCTCGATGCGATTCGCCGCCAGCCCTTGCGCGCGCCGGGTCAACGAACGGATGCGCGCCGCCAGCTCGTCCAGGTGGAAGGGCTTGACCAGGTAGTCGTCGGCGCCGGCATCGAGGCCGCGAACCCGGTCGTCCAGTCCGTCGCGGGCCGTCATCACCATCACCGGCGTGGTGACGTGGCTGCGGCGCGCTTCGGTCAGCACCTCCATGCCGTCCTTGCCGGGCAGGCCGAGATCCAGCAACACCAGGTCGGCGGTCTGGTCACGCAGCGCGCTCAGCGCCTCACGCCCGTCGCGCAGCCAGGTGACGGTATAGGCCAGACGCTCCAGCGCCCG
>Ga0164242_10003057_pt1 | contig 19133 bp, 17 predicted proteins | sample OricomgcompostMG_FD_108783 | JGI IMG/M metagenome (GOLD analysis project Ga0164242, IMG submission 108783) | Miracle-Growth compost microbial communities from Emeryville, California, USA - Original compost - Miracle growth compost (MG) ... | reverse complement strand
CCCTGGTTCCCATAGCACCACGCCCGCCCCTACCCGTGGACACGGGGGCCGAATCGTACGACTTCTTCCCTTTCCGATGCTCTGTCCACAACCCAGGCCGCCCTCCCGCCGGGTTTCCTGACACGATGCCCTCAGGGCCGCCGCGACACAGATCACCGGCGACCGCGCTTCATGTCCGTGCGGATCCCGGGTAACCTCACCCTGATCCGCAGTAAGTTACCGCTTAGTACGTACTCGTCAGCGCAGGCCCGAGGAGCCACCATGCAACTCGCCGCGATCATCGTGTCGCTGGTCCTCACAGCGGTCGGCGTCGCCCTCATCAGCCTCGCCGTCGGCCGGATTTACCGGTTCGTCCGGCTCGGCCAGCCCGTCCCCGAGGGCAGCCGCACCGGCAACCCGGTGGCCCGTACGAAAACGCTGGTGCGGGAGTTCGTCGGACACACCCGGATGAACCGGTGGGGTGTCGTCGGCGTCGCCCACTGGTTCGTCGCGGTCGGCTTCCTCACCCTCGGGCTGACCATCGTCAACGCCTACGGACAGCTCTTCGAGGCCGACTGGATCCTGCCGGTGATCGGCGGATGGCTCCCCTATGAGGTCTACGTCGACTTCATCGCCCTGTTCACCACCCTGGGCATCCTGGTCCTGATGGCGATCCGGCTGATGAGCCTGCCCTCCCGGGCCGGCCGCAAGTCCCGCTTCGCCGGCTCCACCGCCTGGCAGGCGTACTTCGTCGAGTACGTGATCCTGGTGATCGGCCTGGCCATCCTCACGCTGCGCGGCCTGGAGGGCGCGCTGCACGGGGTCGACCACTACGAGGCGGGCTACTGGGCCTCCTATCCGCTGGTCGCCGCCTTCCGCGGGCTGAGCACCGGAACGCTGCAGAACCTCGTCTACCTCACCGCCATGATCAAGCTCGGCGTCACCATGGCCTGGGCGATCACCGTCGGCCTCAACATCGACATGGGCGTGGCCTGGCACCGCTTCCTGGCCTTCTTCAACATCTGGTTCAAGCGCAACCCCGAGGGCGCGGTCGCCCTGGGCGCGCTCCAGCCCATGACCTCCGGCGGCAAGCCGATCGACTTCGAGGACCCGGGCGAGGACGACGTCTTCGGTGTCTCCCAGGTGGAGCAGTTCTCCTGGAAGGGCATCCTCGACTTCTCCACGTGCACCGAGTGCGGCCGCTGCCAGTCCCAGTGCCCCGCGTGGAACACCGGCAAGCCCCTGTCGCCCAAGCTGCTGATCATGAGCCTGCGCGACCACGCGCACGCCAAGGCCCCCTACCTGCTGGCCGGCGGCGGAAGGACCATGGAGGGCGAGGAAAAGGCCGGCCAAGAGCAGCTGGCCGGCGTCCCGGCCGCCGCCCTCGCCGAGGCGGAACGCCCCCTGGTCGGCACCGTCGAGGAGAACGGCGTCATCGACCCGGACGTCCTGTGGTCCTGCACCACCTGCGGCGCGTGCGTCGAGCAGTGCCCGGTGGACATCGAGCACGTCGACCACATCGTCGACATGCGCCGCTACCAGGTGATGATCGAGTCGGCCTTCCCCTCCGAGGCGGGCACGATGCTCAAGAACCTGGAGAAGAAGGGCAACCCCTGGGGCCTGCCGAAGAAGCAGCGCCTGGCCTGGGTCAAGGAGGTCGACTTCGAGGTCCCGATCGTCGGCGAGGACGTCGAGGATCTCACCGAGGTCGAGTACCTGTACTGGGTGGGTTGCGCCGGCTCCCTGGAGGACCGGGCGAAGAAGACCACCAAGGCGTTCGCCGAGCTGCTGCACATCGCGGGCGTGAAGTTCGCGATCATGGGCGGCGAGGAGAACTGCACCGGCGACTCCGCGCGCCGCCTGGGCAACGAGTTCCTCTTCCAGCAGCTGGGCATGGAGAACGTCGCCATGCTCAACACGGCCTTCGGCGAGGAGGTCGGCGACGACGGCACGGTGGACCCGGCCAAGCGCAAGCCCAAGGCGTCCAAGAAGATCGTCGCCACCTGCCCGCACTGCTTCAACACCATCGCCAACGAGTACCCGCAGCTCGGCGGCGAGTACGAGGTCATCCACCACACCCAGCTGCTCCAGCACCTGGTGGACGAGGGCCGCCTGGTGCCGGTCACCCCCGTCGAGGGCCTGATCACCTACCACGACCCCTGCTACCTGGGCCGGCACAACAAGGTCTACACGCCGCCGCGCGAGATCATCGCCAAGGTGCCGGGGCTGCGCAACGAGGAGATGCACCGCCACAAGGAGCGCGGCTTCTGCTGCGGTGCGGGCGGCGCGCGCATGTGGATGGAGGAGCGGATCGGCAAGCGCATCAACAACGAGCGCGTCGACGAGGCCCTCTCCCTCGACCCGGACATCGTCTCGACCGCCTGCCCGTTCTGCCTGGTCATGCTCACCGACTCGGTGAACGGCAAGAAGAACGACGGCACGGCCAAGGAGTCGCTCCAGGTCGTGGACGTGGCGCAGTTGCTGCTGGACTCGGTCAGGACGCCGGCCCAGGTGCCCGCGGGCGCCGGGGCGGGGCCGTCCGGATCCGCGGACACGGCGGGGGCCGGGGCGGCGGGCTGAACTCTCTCGCCTGGCACCGGCGCGCGGCGGCGGGGGCGTCCTCCGAGCGGGACGCCCGCCGCCGCGGGTGCCGTTCGAGGACGCCCGGGCACAGACCGGGACCCGGATTCGGCTCGGGCACGGCCGGAACCGGACCCGGCCCAGGCGCGGCCGGACCCGGATTCGGCTCGGGCACAGACCGGGACCCGGCTCAGGAGACGCCGTGCGAGGCGAGGATCTTCCGGAAGCCGGAGGTGCTGAAGACGGCGTCGGTGTTCTCCACCTTCGTGCCGTCGATCGTGATCGCGGGCGTGCCGCCCACCCCGGAGTCCGTGAACGCCTTCTCCGAGCGGCTCACGAAGTCCCCGTAGGTCTGGCCGCGCACGGCGGCGTCGAACGCGGGTGAGCGCAGCCCCGGCACGTGCGAGGCCAGGTCCAGCAGGTAGGAGGCGGTGAACCCGTCCGTGGTCTCCGGCGGCTGGTACTGGTAGATCAGCGTGTGGAGTTCCGCGAAGTGGTGTCGGCCCAGGGCCGCCCGCAGCGCGTTGACCGCCCGCTTGGAGCCGTCCCCGCCGAGGTTGTTGTCGAGGAACGACGCCATCGTGTACTGGACCCGCAGGCTCCCGGACCGCTCCAGCTCCGTGATCTGGGCGCCGTTGGCCTTCTCGAAGCGCTCGCAGATCGGGCACCGCGGGTCCTCGTAGACGGTGAGGGTGTGCGGGGCGGAGGGGGCCCCGACGGTGATGGTGGTGCCGTCGGACTCCAGCCGCGCCGGCAGCTGGTCCAGGACGACGGTGCCGCTCGCGGACGGCGTCCCGGGCGTCGTCGCCGGCGTCGTCGTGGGGCGCGCGGACGTCGCCGTCGCCGGAGGCGTCGTGCGGTGGAAGAGGCGGCTCAGCCCGGAGGGGCTCGCCCCGCCGCCCGCCGTGTCGGAGCCGCCCGAGCCGTTCGAGCCACCGCAGCCCGCCAGTAGCACGCCGAGCAGCGTGACGGCCGCCGCCGAGCCCATAGCCGCCGTGCGGCCACCCGTACGGCCTATTCGGCCGACCCCGTTCCCCGCCCCGTCCCCGCTGCCGGCCGTCCCACCGCGCATGCTTCGCCCGCTCCCGCCCAACGTCCCGCTCCCGCCCTGCTCCGGCCCCGCCCCGCGTCCTGCCCGCACCGGTCACGCGGGCGCGCCCGGAAGGCTACCGGGCGTGTCACAGGTTGGCAGCAAAGCCCCCTCGCGCGACAGCGCCCCGGTCCGGGGCGGCCCCGCATTGGGTACGTTCGAGGACGTGGCTGGTTTCAGGGATCGACGGGGCGGAGCGGGGCGGCGCGGCGCCGTGCCCGCGGGCGGAGCGATAGGCCGGGGGCCCGCCGGGGGCCCGCCCGTCGCGCCGGGTCACGACGGCTACGGCCGTCCCTCGCCGTACGGCGGCGCCCCGTCCGGTGCGCCCTCCGGTGGCTCACCGGCCTGGTACGGCTCGGCCGGCGGTCCGTCGTACGGCCCGCCAGGGGGCTCGCCGTACGCCGCGTCACGGGGGTCGTCGCAGGGTCCGGCGGACGGTGCGTCGTACAACCCGTCCGGCGGCGGGCCCTCGTACGACGACGCGCCGGGCCACACCCGGGCGTTCACCCTCGACGGTGCGGACCCGTACGGCGGGCAGCAGCAGCCGTACCCCCCGGCCTCCCCAGGTGCGGACGGCTACAACTCCCCGTACGACGCGCCCTACGAGGGTGCCTATGAGGGCCCCTACGAGGACGCCGGCGGGTACGGCGGTCCGTCGCCCGACGACAACGTGAGCGTCTACCGCGCGGGCCGGACGTCGGCGCCCCCGGCCGGGCCCCGGCTGCACTGGAAGCAGCTGTTGAGCGGGATCGTGCTGCGCCCAGGCCAGACGTTCTGGCAGATGCGCGACCACACCATGTGGGGCCCGGCGCTGATCGTCACCTTCGTCTACGGCCTCCTCGCCGTCTTCGGCTTCGACTCCGCCCGCAGCGACGTGCTCGACTCCACCCTCACGGCGAGCATCCCGTGGGTGATCACGACCGGCATCGCCGTGGTGCTGTGCGGGCTGACGCTGGGCGCCGTCACCAACACGCTCGCCCGCCAACTCGGCGGAGACGGCGCCTGGGCGCCCACCATCGGGCTGGCGATGCTGATCACGTCCCTCACCGACGCGCCCCGGCTGCTGTTCGCCCTCTTCCTCGGCGGCGGCAACAGCTTCGTCCAGCTGCTCGGGTGGCTCACCTGGATCGCCTGCGGTGTGCTGCTGACGTCGATGGTCGCCAAGTCGCACGACCTGCCGTGGCTCAAGGCGCTCGGCGCGTGCTCGATCCAACTGGCGGCGCTGCTGTTCCTGTTCAAGCTGCCGCTGATCTGAAGGCCGACGAGGGCGGGGACCGGTGCCGGGAGCAGTGCCGGCGATCCCGCGTTCAGACCTGCGTGCGGTGGAAGTCGAGGTAGGAACGGGAGGGCGTCGGCCCGCGCTGCCCCTGGTACCGGGAGCCGTGCCGCGAGGAGCCGTACGGGAACTCCGCGGCCGACGTGAGCCGGAACAGGCACAGCTGGCCGATCTTCATCCCGGGCCACAGCTTGATCGGCAGCGTGGCCACGTTGGACAGCTCCAGGGTCACGTGCCCGGTGAAGCCCGGGTCGATGAAGCCTGCGGTGGAGTGCGTGAGGACGCCGAGCCGGCCGAGGCTGGACTTGCCCTCCAGACGCGACGCGATGTCGTCGGGGAGCGTGATCACCTCGTACGTGGAGGCCAGCACGAACTCCCCCGGGTGCAGGATGAACGCGTCATCCCCGTCCGGCTCCACCAGCCGCGTCAGGTCCGGCTGCTCGACGGCGGGGTCGATGTGGGGGTACCGGTGGTTCTCGAACACCCGGAAGTACCGGTCCAGGCGCACGTCGATGCTCGACGGCTGCACCATCGACGGTTCGAACGGGTCGACGCGTACGCGCCCGCTGTCGATCTCGGTCCGGATGTCCTTGTCTGAGAGAAGCACCCCCCGAGGGTAGCCGAGGGCCACCCCACCTCCGCAGACGGCGCGGCCCCGGCCGCGGGGGCCGGAACCGCGCCGTCGTCCGACGCTCATCCCGTGTGCCGCGGGGTTCCCAGGTTCCACTGAGGCGGGCGCGCGATCCGGGGGTCCGCCGGGTGCCCCGCCACCAGGTCGGCCACAGAAGGTGTCCGCCGGGCCCACGGGGCGCCCGTCGCCCGGCACTTCCCCGCCCACCGGGCCGGCCGGGACCGGGTTCGGCGGCGCCGCGTCACGTCCCCGTGCGGGTCACTTGCCGGTGCCGTCGGCGGCGGCGCCCACAGGTACGACGCTCCGCAGCCGCGCGCACTTCGGACACCGCAGCAACCGCCCCGGTCCGAGCCGCGCCGGCCCGAGCTGCTGCATCGGAAACCTCGCGGTACTGAACACGTGTCCTTCGGCGCAACGAACGACGGTGCGATCCATGAAGCCCCTTCCCCAACTCCGCGTGGCCGAGGTTCCTCACCCTAGGCCACCCGGCCCCGCCCCCCAGGGCACCACACCGCACTCCCGCGCCCTCGCCCCGCTCCCCCACGCACGCCGCCCCATGCGGTACAGTGTCGGACGGAGCCGGACCACCAATCGGGCCCCAGGCGGATGTAGTTTAATGGTAGAACATGAGCTTCCCAAGCTCAGAGCGCGGGTTCGATTCCCGTCATCCGCTCCATTGAAAAGCCCCAGGTCATGGACTTGGGGCTTAATTGTTGTCCAGACCAATTCCGTGGCCGCGCACCACTTGCGCACCAGATCTGGCGGTCAAATAGGCCCACGGGGTAGGGCCGGAGAGAGGTACGGACACCGGCCTCCTATGCGTCTCGAATTCCGAGACGCATTTTCAGTGACCTGCGCCACACGGGGAAGTCCCTGTCTGCTACGGAGGGTTGAGACCGCCACCCACCCCGCCGGTCGCCCCGACGGGCAACCCCGCTGCGCACAGGGGGACTTGACGATGCTCGCGCGAAGGCTCGGCTGACACGGAGCGTCGCCAGGGTGCGGCTCGGGGGCCGACAGGAGACGCCTGTCGGCCCCCGAAGGTGCGGTCGGGCGGACGTCAGACCCGCCGCACTGCTTCCGCACCAGATGGATCGCTGCCCGCGCTGTCGCGGCGCTCGGCGCGGACGCGTTCGTCGAGCCCGGCCGCGACTTCCCGTTGCCGCTTCAGTGTCGAGTGCTGGTAGATCAGGGCAGCCCGCTCCGAGGACTGGCCGGCGCGGACCATGGCGTCCTTGAGGGTGCCGCCTGACTGGGTGACGAGGGTGTTGCCGGTGTGCCGGAGGTCGTAGAAGCGGAAATTGCCGGGCAGGCCGACCTCCGCACGGGCTTTGCGCCATTTACGGCCGAAGGTGGATCGGCGGAACGGCGCCCCGCGCTCCCCGACGAAAAGCAGGCCGTCCGGTTCCTTGGCGGCGAACCAGTCGAGGTGCCGTCGCACGTCGACCGTAAGGAATGCGGGAAGGACGACCGTACGCTTTCCGGCCCGTGATTTCGGGTCGCCGGTGGCTCGCTTCCCGGTGGTGAGTTCGGGTGATGCCCGGCTGATTCGCAGCAGGACGGGCTCGTGGACTACGCCCCGCCGCCGCTTCAGCTCTTCCGGCTCCTCGGCCAGGACAACATCGGTACGCCGCAGTTCGGCCTGCTCCTCGGGGCGGAGGCTGCCGTAGGCGGCGAGGTAGACCATCAGGCGCCATCGCGGACCGAAAGGACCAACTCAGCGGTCTCCGGCAGCCGACTCAGGCCCCAGGCTTCCAGTTCCTGCCGCAATTCCTGCCGGGCCGCACCCACGCACCGGGCGCTGCGCGGCCACCGCCTCACCAGGATCGGGACCTCGTCACCGCTTCCCGAATATGTCACCAGGTCTCTCCCCACTTGGTATCCATCGACGTGTCTCAGGAAGACCAAAGCGGTGAAGCCGTACCGCGGACCAGGCGTCATGCACACAGAGCTGCCGCCCATGCACGGTGTGCATAAGCAGCGCGGAGCGAGCCGCCCCTGCGCCGGGAGTCAGTCCCTGACGGCGACGCTCGGCGCGAGCAGTTCCAGTGCCTCTTCCCACCGGAAACGGTCCGCGCCCCCACCCGATTTCGGCGGGTGCGGTTCGTAGCCGCTGATGAGGACACCCATCGTGCGCAGTCGCGACAGGCTCTCACCGTATGCGGGGTGGGCGGCCATTGCGCTGTTCACGTACGGCAGCGCGGCGGTGGGGATGCCCATCCCGTAGACCTCGCAAAGGATGCCGAGCGCGAGCGTGTCGGAGATGCCGGCCGCCCATTTGTTGATCGTGTTGAAGGTCGCCGGCGCCACCGCGATCGCGTCGGCCGGCGGCAGCGGGCGCACGTCACCGGGCTTCCGCCACGCCGACCGGACCGGATATCCCGTCTGCGCCTCGACTGCCGCCTGGTCGATGAAGCCCAGCCCGAGCGGCGTGGCGACGACGCCCACACCCCAGCCACGGTCCTGCGCTGCGGAGATGAGCGTCCCCACATCCGGGGCTACACCGGCCGCGCACACGACGACGTACAGGAACGGCCTCTTCGGCGAATCACTCACGCGGGCACTCCCAACCGACGGGCGAAGTGATGCAGTTCCGGCAGCGTACGACGACGGTCGCGCGCAGCCATGTCGGCGACCAACTCCCGCACGGCGGGGCGGCGTACGTCCTGGGCGGCGCAGCTCTCGGCGATCCGCAGAGCCTGGTAGCCGTCGGCGAGACGGCCTTGCTGGCTGTAGGCGCGGGCGGCGTCCGTCCACAACGCAGCCCGCCGCTCCGGGACCGGAATGTGGCGGCGCATGATCGGCCTTGCGGACTGGAGCGCCAATCCGGCGTCGCCGAGGAGAACGGAGGCGTTCACCGCGTGCAGTTCGACGTTGATCAAGCTGAAGTTGGACCACCTGTCGGGCTCGCTGCCCGGCATCATTTTGGCGACCTCACGCGCCTCGGTGAGGAAGTCCTGCACGGAGCCGCGGTCGCCGCCCAGACCGGCCGCCGTCACTCCCCGCAGGAGCAGCATCCCGAGGACAGCAAGATGCCGGGGAGACCGGCGGTCGTACGAGCCCGACATGTGGTCCACCGTGTGCCGGACCAGGGTGACCGCCTGGGCGGCGTGGCGTTCCCTGGCCAGCAGGTGGGCGTGCAAGCGCACGCTGGAAGCCAGCACGACCGGGTCGCCTGACCGCTCAGCCTCTGCCATCGCACGACCCACCGCGAGCCAAGCGTGGCCGTGATCGCCGTGCTTGAGGAGAAGGCTCGCGGTCGTCTGGTAGGCGGCGGCCAGCATGCCGGTCGCCTCCGACGAACTGACGGCAGCGCGGCGGAGGTCGCCGATGAGAGCTGGTAGCTGGAGTTCGAGGCGGGCGTAGTCGCAGGCGAGGAACAGTGCCCGCAACCTCGTCATCCTGCCGGCCAGCTCAGGAAGACCCTCTTCGTCGGTGCTCGCCGTCGGCGCGACACCGGGCAGGAGCGACTGGACGAGTTCCCCGTATGGGATCGCGGAGGGTGCAGGTACGGCGAGCGTGGCGACGCCCGCGGCAAGGAACGTGCGACGGTGCATATCCTCTGTGGTCTCTCGGTCAGCGTTGTCGGCGATGGGAGCAGTCGCCAGTCCCAGCATCTCCAAGGGGATGCGGAGTTCCGTGGCGACGGCACGCAGCACGCGTAAGTCCTCGGTCCCTCTGCCTTGTTCGAGCCGACTGACCTTTGACTGGTGGTATCCCAGCGCAGCCGCAACATCGGTCTGGGAACGTCTCGCGAGCACACGCGCATGCCGGATGATCTCGCCGGTCTTCTTCGCGTCGTCCTGCTCTGCGGCCATGCGCGGGCTCCCTCCGCCGTCGCCGATCCTGCCCGTTGAACAGAGCCCGGGAACACCCCGCCTACCTCCCATGCGGGGTCTGCATAACCCATGCAGCACCAGCAGGTCAGGTGGAGCGGCAGGTACGGGCGACGGTTTCGTGGTGAGCCATACCCATCCTGGAGGTCCCGCATGGAACCGCAGCGCCTCAATCCCCGGGGCACCGCGCCGACCACGGCCGCCGAAGTCATCGCCATCCGCCCTGGCCCGCCGCTCACCGGCACAGTGACCGTCGACGGCTCGAAGAACGCAGCCTTGCCGCTGCTGGCCGCGGCAGCCGTGCTCCGCTCTCCGGTGCACCTGAGCAATCTCCCCGACAGCACCGACGTGCACGTCCTGATCACGCTCCTCCGAGAAGCCGGCCTCGACGTAGCCGGGTTTCCGGGTCCGGCGAACGCTGCGCTGATCTCACCGGGCAGCATCCGGCGGACGACTCCCGAACTCTTCACCGCAGCAGGCCGTATCCGGGCCTCGTACTACCTGGTCCCCGCTCTCCTCGCCCTCTACGGGCAGGCTCGTCTGCCCTGGCCCGGCGGCTGCCGCATCGGCGACCGCGGGATGGAGCAGCACTTCCGTGTTTACGAGGCGTACGGCGACCGGTGCACGAGTCACCAGCAGGGCTACGGCATCGAAATGGCCCGTGCCCATCGCGGCACCGTGTCCGTGGCCCTGCCGTTCCGCTCCCGGGGAGCGACGGTTGCAGCGATCCTGCGTGCGGTCGTCTCAGGGAGCGAACTGCGGCTGGCCAGGCCGAACCTCTCACCCGAAGTGGTCGGCCTGCTCGATGCATTGGGGACGATCGGCTGGGCCCACCACGCGCACCGGGAACTCCTCGTGCTCGTCCCGCCAAGCCACATGGTGGAGGGCACCAGCTCCTGGTCCGTGCCAGGCGACAAGATCGAGGCCGGAACCCTGGCCTGCGCGGTCGCCGCCACCGGCGGTACTGCCCGCATCAAGGGCATCCGAAGCCGGGACGTCGTCCCTGCGGTGGCACAGCTGCGCCAAGCCGGCATCACGATCACGGAGGAGCCGGACGCCCTCGTCGTGGACGCACGGGACGTCCGCCCCATCGCCCGCGCGATGCGCGCCTCGGCCTCCCTGTCCCCCGACGGCCTGGACGCCGACTTCGAACCCTCCCTGCTGGCTCTGGCACTCGGCGTACCCGGGAACCACGCTTTCGCCGACACGATCAACCCCGGCCGCCACGCGAACCTGATCCCTCAGCTGCGCAGCATGGGGGCGGACATCGAAGAGATCTCGCCCACGCAGTGCCGGTTCTCCGGTCCACAACGGCTGACAGGCGCCGGCGTGGAGACCACCGATATCCGCACCGGAGCCGCTCTTCTCATCGCGGGACTGGCCGCCGACGGCATCACCACCCTCGGCGGCCTCGAACAACTTCGCCGCGGCCACGCCGACCTGCCGGGCAAACTCCGGTCGCTCGGCGCGGACATCTGCGAGGTCACACCATGACGCGGCGGCTCGATCGGATCATCGCCACCACCGACTTCCACTCCGCCTTCGGCGATGCTGGACCGCTGCTCTCCCATCTATGCGCCGCCCGCCAGGACGCCCTCATCGTGGACGGCGGCGACTTCTTCGAGGGGACCGGCTACTACCGGCTCGACGGCGGCTCCCTGGAACGCAGCACCCTTCTCGCGCTGTACGACGTGATCGCGCCGGGCAACCACGGCTGGCCGCACTACTTCGAACCCGACCTGCACCGCATCACCGTCAGCGCCAACGCGTACGACACTGGTGGTCGTCTGCTCTTCCGCCCGGTTGACGTACGCCGCGTCGGCGGCCGAACGACGGCGGTTACCGGCGTACTCGGCCTTCAAGCGTTCAACACCATCCCGCACGCCCAACGCGCCAGCCAGCACGTGATCGATCCGGCCCACGCGCTCCGCGAGCTGCGGCTCGCCCACCAAGAGGTCGACTCATGGGCGGTGCTCAGCCACTCCGGCTTCGAGGAGGATCTGCGTCTCGCCCACGCGTGCCCGTTCATCGATGTCATCTTCGCCGGCCACTGCCACGGCAGTCAGTACGGACCCGTCCACGTAGGCGGCACGACCGTCCTCAAGGGATACGAACTCGGCGCCGGATACGCCTGCGCCGAGCCGTCCGACCGTGGCTGGGCCACGCAGGTCTCCCGTTTCCCCGACACCGGACCGTCCCGGCTCTCAGACGAACTGGAACCGGTACGAGCCCGGATCCGTGCTGCCGGGCGAGAGCTCTCAGCGGCGCTGGGTCCGGTGAGCGCGCCGTACCGGCACACCGCCCTGGACCGTCGAGCGCTGCTGACTGACGTGGTGAACCGTCTCCGCGTGGGGGCCACGACGGACGCGGTGCTGCTCAACGAGACCGCCCTTCGGACCGCCACGCTCAGCGACACCCTGACGCGCGGCGACCTCCTCGCCGTCGAGCCGTTCGACAACCAACTCGTACGCGTGAACGTCCCCGAGCACTTCCAGGACAACCCGGTTTCCCTGGCAGCCCACATCACGGCGTACGCAGGCCCGATCGTGACGACCCCGGTCCCGCTCCCACCGCGCCTGCGAACCATCCTGACCACCGGCTACCTCGCCGACACCCTGGCCGCCCGCGCGGATGCGACCGCCATTCCGCTGGCCCAGGCCGTGCGGCACGCCCTCACCGAAGGGACTGACGTTGATCCTCACCGGCCCTGAAATCGCCCTTGCCGCAGGCGACGGACGCTTACGCATCTCGCCGTTCGACCAGGCCCAGGTCAATCCCAACAGCTACAACGTCCGTCTCGGGTCAACCCTGCTCGTATACGCCGAGGACATCCTCGACGCACACCGCCCCAACCCCACCCGCCACGTCGAGATCAGCCGCGAGGGACACGTGCTGGAGCCCGGGCAGCTCTACCTCGGCCACACCGTCGAACGCGTCGGCTCGGACACCTTCGTCCCGTTGCTCTTCGGCCGCTCCTCGGTCGGACGCCTCGGCCTGTTCGTGGAGATCACCGCCCCGATCGGGGATATCGGTTTCCATGGTCAGTGGACACTGATGCTGTCCCCGATCAGGCCGCTGCGGGTCTACGCCGGCATGAAGATTGGGCAGATCATGTTCTTCGTCGCCGTCGGCCCGATCACCCCCTACGCGGGTAAGTACCAGTCCGCCGACGGTCCGCAGGCGTCCGCCTACTGGCGAGACCTCGTCCCTGCTCCGAGGGCCGCCTCGTGATCCTCACGGGGGCCGCAATTGCCGCGGCCCATGCGGCGGGTGAGATCACCATCGAGCCCTTCGACCCGATGCGTCTCTCCCCGAACGCCTACGACTGGCGGCTCGGCGAGACCCTGCACGCCTGCGATGGCGCTCTCGACGCCGCGCGGCCCACAGTCGTCACCGAAATCCCCCTGGGAGCCTCCGGATTCGTCCTGCGGCCAGGGGTGCTCTACCTCGGCGACACGTACGAGAAGACCCGCTCGGAACGGTACGCACAACTACTCAACGGCAACCGCACCATCGGCTCCCTCGGCATCTGGGTCCACGTCTCGGCACCCCTCGGACACCAGGGCCACGCCATCCGATGGACATTGGAGATCCGCGCGGCCAGGCCGGTGCGCGTCTATCCCCGGATGACCTTCGGCAAGCTCACCTTCCTCCACACCCTCGGCGCCGCGGCCAGCTACCAGCAGCACGGCCTGAAGTACGCGACCAGCCACGGCGTCGAGACCTCCCGCCTCTACGAGGAACTCCCGGGGGGACGGCCATGACACCCACCGTGGCCACCGTCCTTGACCTGCCCTTCCCCAGCCCCGGTGGAAGCGTCGAACTCTTCCTCGACCTCTACACGGGAAGTCGACCCCTCATACCTGCCGCTGCCTTCATGCTGGCGCCCGACGGAAGGCAACCCTCGCCGCCTCAGGGGCTGAACCTTCTCAACGTCCTGGGCAAGTGTCTGGAAGGCAGGGCGTTCGACGGGTACGTCGAGAAACTGCGGGCCGCCATCGCAAGCGCCATCCAGCCCGAGAACGTGAGCACGCTCCACCTCCATCACCTCGCGTTCGGAGCCTCCCCCGCCCTCCTCCGAGCGCTGCCCGCGGCCCGGCGGATCGCCTTGGTCCACGGCACCGACCTCCTCTACGCCGAGATGTACCGGGACCAGCACGACGTCCTCCAGCACTGCGCCAGAGCAGCGGACGCCATCGTGGTCCCCACCAAGGCGATGGCCGATCGACTCCTCGCGCTCGCCCCGGGAACCGCTCGCCGAAAAGTCGAACTTATCCCCTGGGGCATCCCGGACCACCTCCTGTCCGCGGCGCACAGCCCACGACCGCGCCGCACTGGCCGCCTACGGCTGCTGTACGCCGGCCGCCTCACGTCGGAGAAGGGCGTCGAGGCTCTCGTCCACTCCCTCGTCACCACACCTGCGGTGGACCTGAGCGTCGCGGCCCCACCTGCCCAGTTCCAGGCCTTGGCGCCGCTGCTGCACCGGATGGGAGTGCACGTTCACTACCTCGGGTGGCTCCGCCGTCCACAGCTGTGGAAAGCCTTCGCCGACCACGACGTGCTCGTCATGCCGTCGACCACGTTCGAAGCCATGGGCTTGGTCACCCTTGAAGCCCAGGCCTGCGGACTGCCCGTCCTCTACCAACCCGTGCCTGGTCTGACCGAGACCTTGGCCTCCACCGGCATGGCGACCGACTTCAGCACACCAGCCGTCCTCACGCGCGACCTCACCCGACTCCATACGACGCCCGGTCTGCTTGACGCTCTTCGCGCAGCGGGCCGCGCCAACGCCGCCCGCTATCCACTCAGCGCCACTGCAGCCGCCCTGACCAACCTCGGCAAGCAGCTGAGCTGACCGCCGCCGTGGCGCGCCCGCCCGCCCTCTGCGGCCTCACTACGCTGGCGGGACGGCAACTTCCAGCACCGATGGGGAGACCATGACGCTCGATACCGACCGCATCCACCAGCTCCTGGACGACGGCGTACGCGACAAGGTCTACCCAGGCGCCGTCTGGGCCGTCGGCGACGCAGACGGCACCACGGCCAGCGGAGCGGTCGGCCTGCTCGACCCATCCGAGCCGGACAAGCCGATGCGACTCGACACCGTCTTCGACATCGCCAGCCTCACCAAAATCCTCGCCGTCTGGTCGACCATCGGCACCCTGGTCGAAGCGGGCAAACTCCAACTCGACGCCCCGCTCGGCACCTTCTGGTCCGAGGCCAAGGGCCACCCCCTCGACCCGGTCACAGCTCACCAGCTCTTGACCCACACCGCCGGTCTCCCCCTACGCGCCAACCTGCGCAACCTCTACGGCACCGACCCCCAGGACATCCGCGACGGCGTCCTCCACGAAGCTCTCCACCGCCCACCTGGCGAAGCCGTCGAATACACCGACCGCGCAGCCCTCATCCTCGGCTACCTGGCGGAATACCTCTCAGGAGAACCACTTGGCCGGCTCGCACGAACCCGGATCTGGCAACCGCTCGGCATGACGGAGACGACATTCGGCCCGCTCACCCCCGAGACGGTGGCCCGCAGCGCCCCGACCGAGCTGGACGAAGAGACCGGCCTCCACCTCAAGGGCACAGCCCACGACTTCTCCGCCCGCCTCCTGGGCGGCGTCTGCGGCATCGCCGGCGTCTTCTCTACCGCCACCGACCTCGCGGCCTTCGCCCGCCACATGCTCAAGCCCACCCAGGCCGCCTTCGGGCCTACGTGGATCGCGAACTCCCTCCGCAGCCACACCGGCGACCTGACCCCCGCCCGCGGCCTCTTCTGGCACCCCGCCCCTGGTACCGCCCCCGAAGCCGACGACGTCTGGGTCCACTACGGCTTCACCGGCACCGCGATGTGGGTGTCGCCGACCCACCAGAAGTGGGCAGTACTCCTGACGAACAAGCTCTTCTACACCCGCGACCGCGCCCCGCTCACGGACATCCGTGACGGCTTCCGCTCTCTAACACTCGGTAGGCGATAGACTCCGCTTACGTCCAACAAGCTGCTGCCCCGAACCGAGTGACAACTTCTCCACAGGTTCAAGGCGGCTCGCTGACGCTCGCTGCGCGCTCCCCGGCTCCGCCGGTCGCGCCCATACAGCGAGCCAGTGACCAGGTTCTTTCGAGGCCGGCTGCGGCGGGGGCGGTCGGTTCCGCGGCTTTAGGCAGCCACCATGGGGCGAGCCTTGAGGATCGGGGCCCACTTCGGGCTATTGCGGGTAGGTCCACAGCCTGCCCGACTCCCGGCGAGCTTACCGGCCCCCAATCTCGCGCCCCATGGCAACTCCCGCCCAAAACCCCTCCGCCGACCTCGGGATGGCTCTAGCATATGAACTGGGCTGCTTGGAGAGGGAAAAATGTCAGAGGATGAGAATTCACACAAAGCGGTGCGCGTCTCCATCGAGGCGTTTGGAAAGACCTTCAAGAACATGATGCCAGGAAATGCGGAGGATCTTCGCACACTAGAGAAGGATGGGGTAATTTATTCTGAATTTGCCGACCACGACGAGGATGGAGAATTTCTCGACACATTCACAAGATACCGCATTAGACTTACCCCGAAAGAGATTTTTGAGTACGTCGAAGCAAGTATCGCGGAGCAGCAATTCATTAAAACCATGCGCGAAACCAACGATTTCACAGCTGCGGTACTTGCGATCGAGGGTGAGAAGTACAGGAGGCGCGTCACCGAGTACGGTGGGTACGGGAATGGTCGCCTTAAGGATGGGTCGATTTACGACAATCGCGGCTGCTCGGCCAGCTTCCTCGGTGAGCACCTAGAGAGCCTCGTGTGAGGCGGACAACCAGATCGGTATGAGCGTCTCCCAGCGCTTGGAAACCAGGGGAACCAAGAGGAACTTGTACATCAAGCCTTGAAATCTGTTGCAATTTCAGCACGAAGAATGGCAACTCGCTCCCACGGGCGCCCTGCGCTTACCGTAGACAATGAGTACGACGTGCAAGACCTAGTGGAGCTTGCACTGAGCGCCGTATTTCCTCAAGTGGAGCGCGAGGAATGGACGCCGCAGAGCGCTGGTTCAGCCAAGCGAATAGACCTAATCGTCAAAAACGAGGGAGTCCTTATCGAATGCAAGTTCGTCAGAGACGCACACCATGCAAAGAAGGTGGCAGGCGAACTCCAGGTGGACTTCGAGAGCTACCACTGGCATCCCGAGTGCCGCAGGCTGTTCGCATATGTTTACGATCCGCATCGCTACATTGTCGATCCAGATTCATTCTGCATGGACCTCAATGGACTCAGAAGAAAGCAAGACCATGAGTTCGTTGTAACTGTAATTGTGGGGTGACGTATTCGGTGGCCAGGCATAGGCGTTTGTTGTTGTCCAGATCTCTTTTCAGACACGGTGCGGACGCAGATGGCGAGAGGCAGCAAGGCAAGAGGAAAGCCATGTCGCCTCCTCGCGAGTTATAATCAGGCCATCGGCTGTGATCAGCTCTTCCATCAAGCCACCGACGATCGTTCCTTCCGCTACGCCGCCAATTCGTATCGAATGGTCGCTAACGCGAAACATCTCCCAGTCACAGTCACTGTGCCAGAGCCGAGCGGTCTTCTCACCTCGCCGTTGGGCGAAGACGAGCTCCTCTCCGTGCTCGTTCATGAAATACCCAACGTAGTCCTTATCACTGATCTCCCCGCTGCACAGGCGGGCAAGATAAGACTCGATCGTTGTAAACGACATGTCGCTCATCCTATGGCTTCCTCGGTCTCGTCACGGCCATGCGACACCGACGAAAGCGCCAACATCCGGGCTGCGGAAACGAGCAGCGTCTCGTATGTAACCACTTCTATGCGTGCCGCGTGGGTGTTGTATGTGCGCAGAGTCTCCGCGATCTCTTGAGGTGCAACGCCTCCCGTCACGTACTGCGGATGCCCGATCACGACGGTCGCAGATGCTCGGCGTGTGTCGACGCCGAAATCTCTGAGCACCATTGCGCGGTTCTCGTCCATGATACGGAGATAGTTCTGCGCCTGGGAAACCGCGTGATGGGCTGAGGCGCCCAACATGAGGTGGCCGCTACGCCGGATGACCAGGTCTCTCACGTGCGCGCGTTTTAGCTCCACAACATGCAGCGATCCGTCATGACGCAGAAGTGGAATGTCGAGAATGGTGTCCGGCGTGTACTGACGACGCGCCAACTCGGCCACGAAGGCGCCCCCGAAGATCCACTCCTGGTTCTTCAATCGGGTATGGAGAGCACTCTCGGAGCTGTTCGGGTCATTCACTGCTGCCCGCAGCGCCTCAAGCCCAGCCCGCCTAGCCTTCAGCTCGAGCAACTGTGCCAACAACCCCGCGTCAGCGTCCTCCAATACGTTACTCAAAATCTGCGCGGTCTCGGGGGACGCGGGTGTTGGCAAGTTCCGCAAAAGTATCTCCATGTGCCCAACCTGCTGAAGCCGCCTCACTTCCCGTATGGACAGCTTGACATCACCATCACCGTTCCCGAGACCCAGGTGGTCGATAGACTTGGCGATGCCTCGAAAAAGGTCACGGGCGTCTGCTGCGGTTGCGTCGGGATTGTCACCGCAAAGGACGTCCAGTGCGGCGACCGCTTGGCCGGCACCCATGGCGACCAGCCTCCGCATGTATTCCTCGCTGCGCTGCCGGGCTCTCTCGTCGTAGTAGTTTTCCAGAATCTCGAGGAACAGTTCGCCTCCGGCGTAGGCGGCGAATCGCTGAAAGCGTTGAGCAAGCTCGAAATCTTCATGCAGGATGGCCTCTTGAGCGACATCCTCCAACGCGCTCACCAGGCGCTTTCCCTTGCCGTGTGTCCTGCGGGGATCTCCATTCATGATGCTCAATACCGCATCGATGCGCCGCTGAACGCCCGCGTAGTCAGTGAGGTCGCGTGCCGTCTCAACCATGTGCTGAAGCGTGAAGCCAGATCGGAAGGTTGCCATGCGAGCGACCTTACGGCCCTGCACTGACAGCCGATCCTGGCGAACGAGGGGCCGTAGAAGACAGGTCGCAGGATGCGGCCGACCGCGGGACTCTGTGCTCGATCCTTCGCACAGCCTTGCCCTAGTCCGGGGCAGCGTCCGTTGCCTGCCGCGCTCGCGCGCAACTGTTCACAGAATGTGGGTCGTACCACTTCCGCACCACGCACAGTGGTACAGCGCGGTCAACCACGGTCACCAACGGCGTCGACACGGTGGGCGCTTCAGGACGTCACGAGCCGCTGACCAGCACGGACGCCAACGTGGCACCCGTGATTCCCAAGCTCAGAGCGCGGGTTCGATTCCCGTCATCCGCTCCGTTGACAAGCCCCAGGTCAGAGACCTGGGGCTTTGTTGTTTGCGGGTCAATTCAAGGTCGCGTGCCATTTGCTGCCACAGGGCGAGGAATTCCGACGCGCACATTCGTCGGCCCTCCGCCGTCCGTCTCGGCGAATCGAAGTCGACTTCCGGCTGGGCGAGAACGCGCTGCTCCGGCTGGACCGCGTACCGGTGATCATCCGGATCGCGTGGTCGGTGGAGTGCCTGGAGGAGACGCAGCTGAAGGTACGGGTCGCGAGGTGGCTCGCGGCGGAGGGGTTCCCCGCCGCGCGGATCGTGGAGGACGTCGAGCAGGCCACGGTGGTCCTCGGTCACCCGGTGACGTTCTGGCACCTGATCGAGGAGGGCGAGCGGGAGGCGTCGTACGGCGAACTCGGTGCGGTGCTGCGTGATCCGCACACGCTGCGGGTGCCCGACGCCCCGGATTTGCCGCGTTTCGACGCGCTGGG